>ENA-UOUJ01000916-UOUJ01000916.1-activated-sludge-metagenome-genome-assembly--contig:-NODE-916-length-17025-cov-3.192634_pt1 | contig 17025 bp, 20 predicted proteins | sample MGYA00249839_ERZ747224 | MGnify/ENA primary metagenome ERZ747224 (study PRJEB28782, sample SAMN03220277) | activated sludge metagenome | biome: wastewater; feature: sewage sludge; material...
CGCAAGGATGGCCATGCTCATACCGCCGCCGGAACCGATGAAGAAGCACAAATCGCCTTTTTTGAGTCTTTTTTCCTGAACGGCCTGATCCACGCAAAACCCGATGGAGGCGCTGCCCGTGTAGCCGTATTTATCCATGACGTAAAGAGCGCGTTCGCGGGGAACGTTCAGTTTGTCCATGGTCTCGTAGATGCTCTGAACGTTGAACTGAGTGATGAAAAAATGCTTGATGTCCTGAGGGGTTTTTCCCAGACGATCGAGGACTTTGTGAGTGAGGCGAGGCCAGTGAATGCCGTTGGTTTCGGGCGGAATGCGTTTCGGAAACGACAGAAGATGCTTTTTGTTTTCGATCACCTCATGAGTGACGGGCTGAGCCGATCCGCCCGCGTAAATTCCCATGTAGTCGTGGTAAAGGCCTTCGGTCCAAAGCTCGCTGTCGAGAGCGCCGCCGGTTTCCGTCGGGCGCACGATGCAGGCGCTGGCGCCGTCGGCGAAAAGGGTCGCGATCTTATAGTCGTCGAGATTGAGCCATTTGCTCATGGCATAAGCGCCGACGACGAGAATGTTCTGGTACTTGCGATCCACGGCGATGTACTTCGAAGCCACATCCAAGGCCGTCACGAATCCCGCGCAAGCCGTATTGAGGTCGAAGGTTCCCGCCTTGGTGGCGCCCAATTTGTACTGAACGACGGAAGCCGTGGAGGGGGACAGGAAATCCGGCGTGTCGGTCGAGACGATGATGAGATCGAGATCGGTGGCCGTGATGCCGGCGGCTTTCATCGCTTTTTCCGCGGCGGGAAGGATCAGATCCGAAGTGCTCTGACCGGGCTCCATCCAGCGGCGTTCGGAAATATTCCGTTGTTCGCGCAAGAACGTGCCGATGTCCTTTTTGTAAAGCTCATCGAAGAACTGGTTGGTCACGACTCTTTCCGGAACGTAAGAGCCGGTTCCGGCGATGGTGGCTTTTCTCAAGGGCGTGTTCATAAGGGTCTCCTTCACGACAGACCCCCACTGATACAAACCCTTGTATCTCCTTTGCAAGAGGAATAAATTAGAGTAATTACTTAAAAATCGACGTTGATACTCCGCGCAGGCGTGCAATCGTTGACCGGCCCCTCGGTGTCTCGCTACAGCCTGGGGAATGACAAACACCATCCCATTCAATTTTCAGAACAAAACAGCGGTCGTGACCGGCGGGGCTTCGGGCATCGGCTTTCAAATCGCGAAGTCCTTTCTCGAAGCGGGGGCCAAGGTTTCGGTGTGGGATTATTCCGCCGCCGCTCTTGAGACGGCGAAATCCGCCCTCTCTTCCCACGGAGAGCGCCTGCAAACTTTGTCCGTCGACGTGAGTGATCGTGAGTCCGTGAAAAAGGCGGCCGCCGCTCTTTCGGGTCCGGTGGATATCTTGGTGAATAACGCCGGAATCACCCGCGACAAGTCTTTGGCGAAAATGACGGAAGAGGACTGGGACGCCGTGATCGCGGTGAATCTCACCGGTCTTTTCAACGTCACGAAGGGTCTGCTGGAAAAATTTTCGCCAAACTCGAATCACAAGCGCATCGTGAATATCGCCTCCGTCGTGGGGCTTTATGGAAATTTCGGACAAACGAATTATGCCGCCGCGAAGGCCGGCGTGATCGGGATGACGAAAACTTGGGGCAAGGAACTCGGTCGCAAGGGCTTTACCGTCAACGCCGTGGCTCCGGGATTCATCCGCACGCCGATGACCGAAGCCATGCCGAAGGAAGTCTTGAGCCAGATGGAATCCAAGGTTCCGATTCAACGCCTGGGGGAAACTTCGGATATCGCCCAAGCGGTGATGTATCTTTCCAGCGAAGGCGCCTCTTATGTGAATGCCTCGGTTTTGAGCGTTGACGGCGGTTTGACTCTTTAGCCTCTATATATAAAGGAGGATTCTCGTGAACCCGGTGATCCATTTCGAACTGCGAGAAGGTTTTTCACCCCATAACATTCTGTTTATTCATGGGAATCTTGCATCTAATCGCTGGTGGATGCCCCTTGAGGAGGAATGGAAAAAGACGGGAGTGCGGGGCGAGGGTTGTCTGGTTTACGGGGAATTCCGGGGTTGCGGAAAGAGCGCGGCGCCTCGTTCCGAATCCGAAGTCGATATGCATCTGTTCGCGAACGATTTCATCGAACTCGTTCGTTCTTTGAATCGGGGTTCTTTTTCGCTGGTCGGTCACTCGACGGGCGGTTTGATCGCGGCCTTGATGCTCGCGAAGGCACCCGAGCTTTTTGAGAAGGCCGTCCTCTTGGATCCGGTGGGGGCCCGGGGCGTGACTTTTGACCCTTCGATGATCCAAGCCTTTGAAAAAATGAAGCAGGACAAGGCGCTCACGGCGGCCGTGATCGGCAGCACGATCCATCAAAACGACGCGAACGCCGGTTTTTTCAAGGACGTGATCGTGGAGGATGCCTTCGCGGCGGTCAAATCCGTCGGGCATCTGGTGCTCAAGGCTCTTGACGGCCTTGATGTCCGTGAAGAGCTGGCAAAAGCCCCTCATCCCGTTCTGGTGTTGCATGGCGAGCACGATCAGCTCTTGCCGATGGCGGATTCCAAGGCGTTGGCCGATCTTTTCCCGAAAGGACGTTTCGAGGTCTTTGCCGGCCAGGGCCACTGTGGAAACATTGAAGATCCTCGTGCCTTTGCTGCTAAGATCCAGGAATTCCTCTTGTAACAGAAGAATTTGGAGCGGTGCCACCCCGCACTAAAGCCCCGGCAAAATCGGTACTTTGATTGCCCCTGGGGTTCTTTTTCGTTACCTTGCCAGTTGAATCAACAAGCTTTCAGTTAGGTTTTTTCTGACCGAATTCTGGCCAGGTGATTGAGGTGCGTTTGTATGTCTGAGAGTCAGGACCAATACAATCGAGGCGGCTTTTACGCCTTCTTGTTTTCCATGGTTTTCGTCGTGGTCTTCATGTTCTATCTGGTGGGTATTCACCCGGGCGTGGATCTCGGAGAAAAGATCGTCGATCCGAATCAGCCGGACGGAGCTGCCGCCGTCGAAGTTTTCGATATCGCCAAGGTGACGGAGCCTTGGGTTGAAGACGAAAGAATCGTCGAATACGGAGCCAAGCTGTATCAAATCAACTGCGCTCTTTGCCACGGCGATAAAGGTCTCGGCGACGGAGCGGCCGGCGCGGCTTTGAATCCGAAACCTCGAAACCTCGTCGAAGGAAAGTGGACCCAAGGCATCGGCAAGATCGCGCACTTCAACGTGCTGACCAAGGGGATCCCCGGGACTTCGATGGCCGCTTACGCCCATTTCAAGGCTGCGGACCGTTGGGCTCTCGTTCAGTACATCGAATCCATCACTGAAAACAAAGGCAACGACGATCCGGCGAAAGTGGCCGATTTCGCGAAAACGGCTCAGTAAGATAAAGACATGAAGATGACCTCTTTGACGTTTCAGACCGCGCTTCTTTTCACCCTGACGACGGGTGCGGGGTCTGTTTTCGCCCAAAGATCGGCTCCGATGCCCGAGTACACCGGGGAAGTGGCGCCGAAAGTCGCCAGCGAAACTCCGCAACAGCTCGAAGGCGTCGGCATTCAGGAGCAGTTGGGTCATCAGCTCGATCTCTCCATGGTTTTCAAAGACGAAACCGGCGCGGAGCACACTCTCGGCAGTTACTTCGACGGGAAAACGCCGGTCATCATCAGTCCGGTTTATTTTTCCTGTCCGGGACTTTGTAACTTCCATTTGAACGGCCTGACCGAAGGTTTGAAGGGCATCGACTGGTCCGCGGGAACCAAATTCAAGGTGCTCGCCGTGTCTTTCGACGCGAAAGAGACCCCGGAGCTCGCGGCGCAGAAAAAAGCCACTTACATGAAACTCTATGACCGTCCGGGAACCGAAGACGGATGGCATTTCCTGACCGGTTCGCAGGAGTCGATCCGGCGCCTCACGGATTCCGTCGGTTTCAAATTCCGTTGGAGCGAAAAGGATCAGGAGTGGTCCCATGCTTCGGCCGCGATCATGACCTCCCCGACCGGCATGATCACCCGCTATCTTCCCGGAATCATGTTCGAGCCGAAAGACGTCCGTCTCGCGATCCTGGAAGCGGGCAAAGGCAAGGTCGGAACTTTCGTCGATCAGCTCGTTCTTTATTGTTTTCAGTATAACCCTCATCAGAGCCGCTACACGGTCTATGCCTTCAATGTCATGAAGCTGGGCGGTGGCGTGATGATGTTGTTTCTTGCGTTTTGGTTGCTTCCTTTTTGGTGGCGCGCTCGGCGCCGTCAGGACGGAGCGAGGAGTTCGTAGATGATGTGGATGAATTTGGCGCGCGCTCAATCGCTGATGCCGACCGAGGGGACGCTCATCGCGACCCAGGTAAACAACCTGTACGTGTTTTTGCTGATCGCCAGCTTGATCGCGTCAATCATTGTCATCGGCGGGATGTTTTTCTTCGTTTGGAAATACCGAAGAAAAACTCCGAACGATAAGACGCCGTATCTGTCTCACAGCACGACGTTGGAGTTCCTGTGGTCTTTCATTCCACTGGTGATCTTCCTCGGAGTGTTCGCATGGGGATGGTATGTCTACCACGGTATGCGCACGATGCCGACGGACGCCCTGGAGATCCATATCGTGGGCAAGCAGTGGGCCTGGGAAGCGCAGTACAAGAGCGGCGTGAAGACCTCGAATCTGGTCGTGGCTCCGATCAATACGGACGTGAAACTCATCATGACGTCGAACGACGTGATCCACTCTTTCTTCGTTCCGAGTTTCCGGATCAAGCAGGACGTGGTGCCGGGGATCTATACCGCCTTGTGGTTCAACGCGAACAAGCTCGGCGAGTATCATATTTTCTGTACCGAGTTCTGCGGAAGCCAGCACTCGGGCATGATCGGAACCCTTCGGGTCGTCAGCCAGGAACAGTATGAGGCTTGGCTCGAGGAGGAATCCAAAGTCGGTCTTCTCCCTCTCGCCCAGCGCGGAGAAAAGGTTTTCCAGGTGAAGGCCTGCGCCTCCTGCCATTCGACGGCGGATGCCGGCGTCAAAGTCGGCCCTCCGCTGTTCAAAGCATTCGGAAAAACACATGAGCTGGCGAACGGAGAAAAAGTGCTCATGGATGAAAACTACATCCGTGAATCCATTCTCACCCCGAACGCCAAGATCGTTAAAGGTTTCCCGCAGAACGTGATGCCCTCTTTCCAGGGACAGCTCTCCGAGACGGAGTTGTCGGCCCTGGTCGAGTACATCAAAGGTTTGCAATAAGGAGTTGAGGCCATGGCAAACCATGACAGCAGTGTGAACTACATTAATGAATTCAAAGGAATAAAATCCTGGCTGTTCAGCTTGGACCACAAGCGGATCGGCATCTTGTACATGATCACGGTCATGTTCTTCTTCCTGATCGGCGGGATCGCGGCTCTGGGGTTGCGCTTGGAGCTTTTCTCGGTCGGTCCGACCATCATGACGGCGGACACTTACAATCAATTCATGACTTATCATGGGGCCATCATGGTTTTCATGGTGATCATTCCCGGGATCCCGGCGGTTCTGGGGAACTTCTTCCTGCCGCTTCATATCGGCGCGAAGGACGTGGCTTTCCCCCGTTTGAATCTGCTCAGCTGGTACATGCTGATCACGGGCGCGTTCATCACGATCGCGACTTTGTTCGTTCATCGCGTCGATACCGGATGGACCTTTTACACTCCGTACTCGATCCGCACGGGGGGCGCGACCGCCATGGCCGTTTTCGGCGTCTTCATCATGGGGATGTCCTCGGTTCTGACCGGTTTGAACTTCATCGCCACCGTTCACAAGCTCCGTTGTGAAGGAATGACGATGCACCGGATCCCGTTGTTCGTGTGGGGTTTGTATTCGACTTCGATCCTTCAGGTTCTGGCGACTCCGGTTCTCGCGATCACCTTGCTTCTTCTCGCGATGGAAAGAATCCTGGGCGTCGGGGTTTTTGACCCGGCTCTGGGAGGCGATCCGATCCTGTTCCAGCACTTTTTCTGGTTCTATTCGCATCCCGCGGTCTACATCATGATCATCCCGGCGATGGGCGTGATCTCCGAGTTGATCACGACCTTCTCGCGCAAGACGATCTTCGGTTACACGGCGATCGCTTATTCCTCTTTGGGGATCGCGGCGGTCTCGTTCTTCGTTTGGGGTCACCATATGTACGTTTCCGGTCAGTCCGAGACGGCCGGGATCGTGTTCTCGTTCCTCACGATGCTCGTCGGGGTTCCGACCGCGATCAAGATGTTCAACTGGACGGCGACTTTGTATCGCGGATCGATCTCGTTTCAGAGCCCGATGCTGTTCGCCCTCGGTTTCCTTTTCTTGTTCATGATCGGCGGCGTGACCGGGATCATGCTGGCGACGCTCGCGATCGACGTCCACTTCCACGACACTTACTTCGTGGTCTCTCACTTTCACTATGTGATGGTGGGAGGAACCTTGATGGCCTTGATGGGCGGATTCTACTACTGGATCCCGAAAATGTTCGGAAAGATGTACAACGAAGCCTTGGCGCGCATCACCTTCGTGTTGATCTTCATCGGCTTCAACGTCACTTTCTTCCCTCAGTTCATCCTGGGCGCGATGGGAATGCCGCGACGTTATTTCGATTATCTTCCGGCCTATGAATCCCTGAACCGGATTTCCACGGTCGGATCCTGGCTGATCGGCGCCGGATTCTTGATTTCTTTGTATGTCATTATCGATTGCCTGGTGAGAGGCAAAAAGGCCCCGGACAACCCTTGGGGATCGAAAACCCTCGAGTGGACCGTGTCTTCGCCGCCTCCTCATCATAACTTCCACCACGATCCAGTCGTCAGTGCGGGGCCTTATGAGTACCGTTAACAGTCACGAACACCACTACGCTCATCATTTCAAGAACGCGGACCACGAGTTCGTGACCTCGAAACAAGGGGTCTGGCTCTTCATGGTGACCGAGATTTTGATGTTCGGGGGTCTTTTCGTGGCCTTCTTCATCTATCACAACATGTATCCCGACATGTTCGCGGAAGGGGCGAAACAGCTCGACTGGAGAATGGGGTTCACGAACACTCTTGTTCTGATCTTCTCGTCCTTCACGATGGCGCTGGGGATCCACTTCATTCAGAAGGGTCAGAACCGCAAGGCCACTTGGTGCCTGGTAACGACGCTTCTGTGCGCCGCGATCTTCATGGTGATCAAGTATTTCGAGTACGTCCATAAGTTCCACCTGGGTTTCTTCCCCGGTAAGTATCTCGACGTCGCCCACGTGGGGGCCGAGCATGCGAACTTGGGCCTGTATTTCGGGTTTTACTACTGCATGACGGGAATGCACGGGATCCACGTTCTGATCGGCATGGCTCTGATCGTCTGGGTTCTGATCCGTAACATGCGCGGCGATTTCCATCCGCACTATTACACGCCGGTCGAAGGCGTGGGAATTTTCTGGCATATCGTCGATCTGATTTGGATTTTCTTGTTCCCGCTGCTTTATTTGGTCGGATAGGAGAAAAGGCAAAATGGCTCAATCAAACAAAGACGTTCACCACGTTGTCGAGTTTTCGATCCTGCTGAAGACGGGCATCGCTCTCTTCGGCCTGACCTTCCTGACGATGTTCGCGTTCTGGATGCATCATTATCTCGGAGCCGCGGGACCGATCGTCGCCTTCCTGATCGCCGGGGTGAAAGCCGCTCTCGTGATGATGTTCTTCATGGGTTTGAAGTACGACTCCCTCATGAATCGGTTCATCTTCGCGCTGGGATTCTTCTTCCTGCTTTTGCTGTTCACGCTCAGCGCTTTGGATATCTGGACCCGCGTTCCGCTCACGAGCACGCTGTAGCTCCCGTTTTAGAGGAATTTCACGAAAAGCCTCCGTTGATCGGGGGCTTTTTCTTTTTTGATGCGTCGATGGTTGTGGTTCGGAGGGGTTTCGGCCACTTTAGGGCATGCTGAAGGTTTATGCGGATCTGACGAAATTTGGAATCGTGGTGTTTTCTCTTTTCGCGGGGGTCGCGGGGTATGCCACGGGCTTTCTCGTGGAGCAGTCCTTCGACTGGCGGCATCTGCTGCTCAGCATGTCGGGTTTGTACTTCTTGAGTTCGGGCAGTCTCGCTCTCAATCAACTGCAGGAATACAAACTGGATCGTCTGATGCCCCGAACGGCCAAGCGTCCGATCGCGTCCGGCAAATTGAAACCCGCCGCCGCCGGGATCTTGGCCGCGGCCTTTCTGGTCACGGGGCTTTATCAGCTGGCGATGGCGTCGGATACGGCGGCCGTCGTGGGTCTGGTGAGCGTCGTTCTTTACAACGGTTTTTACACCATGTGGTGGAAAAGAAAATGGGCTTTCGCGGCCGTGCCGGGCGCGATTCCGGGATCTTTACCGATCACGATCGGATATGCCGCGAGCAATCCCGACATTTTCAATTCGGAATCGATTTATCTTTTCCTGATCATGTTCCTGTGGCAGATGCCGCATTTTTGGGTGTTGGCGATTCGTTTCAAAGACGACTATCGGGCGGGCGGCGTCCCGGTGCTTCCGACGGTGGTCGGCGTGCCGAAAACGCTCTTTCACATCGGACTTTACACCTTCGTCTACGTGGGCGTGGCCTTGGCGGCGCCGTGGTTCGTCCAGGCCAGCTGGGTCTATCTTCTTTTGGTGGTGCCGTTCGCGGTGAAGCTGTTGATCGAGTTTTTCAAATATCAAAAAGATCAGGGCCGATGGTTTCCGTTTTTCATGTGGACCAACGTGAGCATGCTGGTTTTCATCATCGTCCCGGTCATCGACAAGTGGAACTTCCTTTTCATCGATCGAGGATAAGAAAAGGGAGCGTTTTCACGCTCCCTTTCAAAATAGGAATTTGATCTCTCGAGTCTAGTCGCCGAGGTGTTCGATTTTGTGTCCGGCCTTTTCGATTTTCTGGCCGGATTTTTCATAGCCTTTTTCCTGCAGTTTGCGTCCGGCGTGTTCGATTTTGTCGCCGGCGGCGTAAGTCGCCTGTTTCACGGCGTCCTTCGCTTTCCCGGCCATGGTTTGAGCCTTGCCTTTGACCTTTTGAGCTTCACCCTCGGCCTCAAGTTTGCGATCGTCGAAAGCCTTTCCGGCTGTCGCTTTGATGTGGCCGGTGACCTTGTTCATCGTTCCTTGCGCTTTATCTTTGCTCGGATTCATAACAACTCCTTTGTGTTGTCGAAGGACTTTCGTCCCCACGGAGTTGAGTTCAGCATCAAGCATGCCATGGCGAAGAAGAAGCGAGCGCGGGGAGAAGGGGAAGTGAAGAGGACAATTGCCCCACGATCCGCGAAATGCCCCCTTCCGGAAATATCGAGAATTTTTCGACGGAGGATCGTGAGTTCTTCACGACCCTAAGGGATGCGCAGATCCTCGGGAGTATCGACCTGACGAAGGGGATGCGCCTTTTTGAACGCTTCGATTTTCTGACACTCTCGATCGATCCGGTTCAGGATCGGAAAAGGCGACAGGTCGACATGGAATCGACGCGCGGAAAACATCATCGGGATCAGGCAAATATCGGCGGCCGTGACGTCGTCGCCGTAACAGAATTTGCCCGCATGTCGCTCCAGCAGTCTTTCCAGGGCGGTGAAGCCCGGCGTTTGCCAATGGGAAATCCAAGCTTCCTTGGCTTTCAGGTCGTAACCGTGGTTCGCCTCCAGATACTGCAGAATTTTAAGATTGCAGACAGGGTGCATGTAAGAATTGATGTTTTCGCAGAACTGCCGGACCTGGGCGCGATCGCCGGGGTGTTTCGGATAGATGGCCGGGGCCGGGTGGATCTCGTCGAGATACTCGAGAAGAGGCAGGGATTGGGAGATCACCAGATTCCCGTGCTTGAGAGCGGGAACCTCGCCCTGAGGGTTCACTTTCAGGAACTCCGGGGAGTGTTGCTCTTGCTTGAGCAGATGAATCGCCCGATACTCGAAAGGAATTTCTTTTAAATGCATGGCGATTCGAACTCGGTAAGAGGTCGAGCTTCGGAAGTAATTGTAGAGGATGAATTTTTCCATGGTCGCATCAAAGCAACGGATGGGTTTTCTGTCAAACCTGGCGCGAAGCCTGGGTCTTGCCTTGATCTTCATGTCGTTGATGCGTTTTTTGTTTTATTGGAACTTTTCGGAAAAATTCGCCGCGGTTGACTCTTGGGATTTGCTGCATTCCTTCGGAACGGGGGTTCGCTTCGATCTCTTGATCTGGGGGTTCCTTCTGATTCCCGTCGCGGCGCTGTCTCCCGTCGCGTTTTTACGGCACCGTCCGCTCGACGGGTGGATACGGGTGCTGACCGTCTATTTGTGTTCGGTGTGGGTTTTGATCGTGGGGCTGTCTTTCGCCGACTTTCTTTATTTCTCCGCTCTAGGGCAAAGACTGTCCTTGATGGCGATTTCCGAACCCATGGGCCGAGAGATTTTGCGGAGCGCTTGGAGTCGGCTGGATCCGGGGACCGCGCTTTTGAACGCGGGCATTTTCTTTTTTCTCGCCTTGATCGGGAACGGACGTTTTTTGGAGCTCCTTCGAAGTCCTCCTTCTTTGGAGCTCTCCACGCGCGGTTTTTGGAAGCGTTGGGGACTCGGCTTTTTGCTGACGGTGCTGGCGGCGCGAGGCACGGTTTCGGCTCATCATTTGGAGTGGCGGCATGCTCAGATCTCGGATTCGCCGATCCTCTGGGAACTAACGATCAATTCTCCTTGGGCTTGGGACAAAAATCCTTCACGCGGTCGGCGTTAGAGACATTGATTGGCCCCGGATCCCATCCATTCGATCTGGGGCCTCTGACGCGACGTTCTTGTCGCCCCTTTGGGGGAATTTCGGTTTATTCATTTTTCTCGCACTCGTTTGAAAGGGGCGCACATGAATAAGCTTTTGATTTCGTTGATGACTCTTTGTTTGGCTTCCTTCGCTCAAGCGGCCGATTTCGGCGTGGAAGTGGGCTTCCGCCAGCAATCCGGAAGCGTGGACAGCGGGTTCTCCGCCCAATCCCAAATGGGCTATCAGGTCGGCGCGGTCGGCGTGTTTCCGATCTCCGGCGCTCTCGGCGTTCGCACCGGTCTCATGTACGTCAATCGTCCTTTGGTCGTTAAGAACGACGCCACCGGCGACGATTCGAAAGTCACTTTGAACTACTTCGAGATTCCCGCGGCTTTGTCTTACGCCTTTGAAGACTATGCCAGCGTGTTCGGCGGCGTCGCTTTGTCCATGCATCTTGACGGCAACGCCAGCAACGGCGCCCGCGTGACGGATGAAAAATCTCCGATCGTGCCTTTGATCGTCGGCGCCAGTTTCAAGTTCGCTCCTCAACTCGGCGGAACTTTGTTCTTTGAATCCGGCAGCGGCGACGTGGCCGACGGTTTGAAAAACTACCGTGCCGTGGGCGCGAATCTTTTGATCAGTTTCGAATAAGACGGGAGCCGGAATGAAATTTGGATCTTTGAAATCTCCGCACTCGGCCGACGGCGAACTTTGCGTCGTCAGCCGGGACCTGAAAACCGCCGTCAAGGCGACGTCCATCGCGCCGAGCTTGCGCGAGGCCGTCGAAAAATGGGAGAAAGTCGAAGGTCCTCTTCGTGAGCTGTCCGATTCTTTGAACGCCGACCGCTGCGACAACGCCTTTCCGGTGCGGGAAGGGGATTTCCAGTCCGCTTTGCCTCGGACCTGGTTGTTCGCCGACGGGTCGGCGTTCATTCATCATATCAAGCTCGTTCGCAAAGCCCGCAACGCCGCTCTTCCCGAGACGCTGACGACCGTGCCTTTGATGTACCAGGCGGAAAGCGGACGTTTTCTCGCGCCGACCGAAGACATTCCACAGGTGGATTTTTCCCACGGAACGGATTTCGAAGCCGAGGTCGGGGTGATCACCGATCATGTCGCGATCGGCACGGCGCCGGAAGAGGCGCTGAAAAAAGTCCGTCTTTTGGTTTTGATCAACGACATCAGCCTGCGCGGATTGATTCCGGCGGAGCTGGCGATGGGTTTCGGATTTTTCCAAAGCAAGCCGAACAAAGTTCTTTCTCCCTTCGCGTTGACTCCGGATGAACTGGGTGAAAGCTGGAAAGACGGGCGCATCCGTCTGCCGCTCGAAGTGAATTACAACGGCGAATTTTTCGGCAAAGCGAATGCCGGCGCCATGCACTTCGGTTTCGGCGAACTGATCGCGCACGCGGCGAGAACCCGCGAACTCGCGGCGGGAACCTTGATCGGCAGCGGAACCGTTTCCAACGAGGACCCCTCGATGGGATCGAGCTGTCTCGTCGAAAAACGCACGATCGAGCAGATCGAGACGGGCGTTCCATCGACCCCTTACATGAAGGTCGGCGACACCGTCGAAATCAAGATGAAGGATGCGAACGGCCGGGATCTGTTCGGTCGGATCTTCCAGCGGGTTCGCCAGGTTCAAAAATGAAACATGTTCTGACTCTCGACTCGTTCTACTCGGGAGCCGCCGAGCTTCGCGAAGTTTTCGACGAGCGTTTCCGTGATCCGGGCTCGGCCCGCGGGGATCGGTTCGTCTGGGATTTCTGGTATGTGAAGGATCAGTACCGCTTGGTGCGAACTCCGGCGTATCACTATTTTCCGGCGAAGCTTTATCGGAATTTTCATTCGGAACTTGTTCAGTGGGGGCGGCGCACTCTGGGCTGCCACGATATTTCTCCGCCGTGGCTGTCCTACTATGTCGATGGGTGCCGCCAGGAACTGCACTCGGACGTTCCTCACGGACCTTGGGCCTTCGTGTATTCGATCAGCCCGCGCAAGATCCGCTATCGGGGCGGCGAGACTTTGATTTTGCGTCCGGAAGTTTTGAACTATTGGCCCGGCTTCACCGACGCGAAAGAGCGGGAACTTTCAAGCTTCGTGGACCGCGTGAAATCGCCGTTCAACCGGCTGACCGTTTTTGATCCGCGCTTTCCCCATGGTGTGACCGAAGTTCGCGGCGTCGAAAACCCGCAAGAGGGCCGTCTCGTGATCCACGGCTGGTTCGTGGAGCCGAGACCCTATGTGGTCGGTGCTTTGAAGACCCATCAAGTGGGCCGTGCCTTGGAGGAAGTCATGTCTCGTCTCAGCGACGAACTGCCGAGACTGGGGGATCTGCACGGAACCGTGAGCCTTCGTCTGAAGGTCAAAGCCGACGGCGCCGTGACGGGCTTCGAGTTCCTGACGGAAACCCTGATGGGACTCCAAGATCCGCGCGCACAGAAGCTCGCGGCCCGGAAAGTTCTGAAATCTCTTTTCTCGAAACTTCAGTTCCCCCGGTCCAAGGGAAACTCCGAAGTCACGATTCCGTTGTTGTTTAAGATTTAGGTGCCAGGTCCTGTTTACGTAGGCAGCGCGTCACCCGCAGTGGTTTCGCGCCGCAAATCAAAAAAAGAACGCGATCCTTTTCTGGTTTTAGTAATGGAAAGTGACGTCGGTTTTGATGTCGGGGTGGAGACTCAGTTTCACCGGGCAGGCGTGGGCGATTTGTTCGAGTTTTTGGCGCCATTCAGGCGAAAGATGGGCGGGCATTTTGAGAGTGACGCCGATCCGGGAAATCCGGCGCGGGGAGGCCTGCATCTCTTTCGTGACTTCGGCCGTGGAGCCGTTGAGGCTCACGTTTTCTTTTTCGGCGTTGATCGCCATGACCGTCAGCATGCAGGTCGCGAGGGAAACAGCGCAGAGATCCGTGGGCGAAAAGGCTTCGCCCCGGCCGTTGTTGTCTTTCGGCGCGTCGGTCGCGATGATCTGTCCCGACGGACCGTGAGTGAGTTCACAGTGTTTTTCGCCTTGATAGAGCACGCTCATCTTGACCATTAGAATCTCTCCGTTTTGTCCACGGGGTTGAACTTCGCCACGATCATCTCGCGGATGGCGTCGGCGACGACCGCCCGGTCATCGTCGGTTTTGGTGTAAACCGGCGACAGGAATTCGACTTCGCAAACGAGGCTTTTTAAGCTGAACGCATTCCAGATCGCCTGAATGAAGCTGATGTCGCCGTACCAGCAAACGCTGTCTCTGTACTTGAGCTGGAACCCCGGCTCGCCGTTGATCTCGCGAAAATTGAAAACGTAGGGAACGACCGGCACTCCGGCGTGAGCCGCGGCCGTGATCAAAGTCCGCTTGAACGGCAGAACGCCTTCGCCGTTCGTGGAGGTGGCTTCGGGATAAAGAACCACGCGGAAGCCTTTGCGGAGATAGTCGATCATCTCGCCCAGTTCGTTCAGGATATTCGCGCGACTGCGACGTTCGACATAGATGCATCCAGCCATTTCCGTGATGAGCCCCAGCACCGGAGTTTCGCGCATTTCCCGGGAGGTCACGAACAGATTCGGCTGGACGGAGGCGCAGGCCAAAAGGTCGATGAATCCCAGGTGATTTCCCACGACGAGTCCGGGCCGGTCCCCTTGCGGTCTGTTTTTGACGAGGACCTTGATGCGGAAAATGCGACAGCAGAACCGGCACCAGAAGGTCGCATGAGCGGAAAAGCGGCGTTTCCGCCGCTCGAGATCGCGAGTGATCAGATGAATGCAAAACCCCGAGATCAAAAAACAGATCAGGAGGCAGAGGAAGATGAGGATTCGGGTGAGACTCCGGAGTCGAGCTTGTAGCGTTTCCACAGAGTTCTATTAATGTCCTCGCGTCGGAGGATGGTCAAGAAATCGATGCACTTAAATTCAGCATCCCAAGCGGGCTCTCCCCCGATCGAAGCGCCGATTTTCATATAAGCGCGGCAAAGAGGCGGCATCAGGTCCTTCACCCGGGCGTTTTCCTCGTCGGTCAGCGCGGCCTTGTAGGATCTCACCCAGAAATCGAGGCCGGGCATGACATAGGGCAGAGTCGGCGGCGAGAAATAGTTCGGATTGAGGCGGCCTTCCTCGAAAAAGTGACGGTACAAAAGAGCCGCTTCACGAGGGTTCTGAGTCTTCACGCTGGCACAACCGAAAAGAATCCGCGAATCCGTCGCCGTCATGTATTCGGCGATCCCTTTCCACAAAAGGGCGATCGTGAATCCGTTTCGGTAGTCCTTGTGGATGCAGGCGCGACCGAGCTCGAGTTTGTTTCCGGGCTGGCTGAGGATGCGGCTCAGGTTGAACTCTCGGGCTGAATAAAAATGATCCGAAAACAAGGACGAGTTGAGACGGTAGGTCCCGACGAGCGCCTCCGTTTTTTTATGAACGATGATGAGGTGATCGCAGAGGAAGTCGTATTCATCGACGTCGAAACCGGAGCCGTCCAGGGAGCCGATCATTTCACCGTAAAAGACTTCGTGACGAAGACGGAGAGCCGTCTTGAGTTCCTTGGGGTTGGAGACGGTTTTCAGCAGATACGGGCCGATTTCGCAGCGAACTCCGACCTTGGGCCGGAATTTATGGATGCGGTTCTGCCGCAAGCGATAGATGGACTGAATCGTCGAAGACACGCGGGTCAAGCTGTTGAAAGCGATGGCGTTGAGCATATGACGTTCCCCCTTTTCTTCGCTTAGGATAAGTGAGATCGTGTCAAGGTTCTGTCAGAACTCGGATGAGGTTCAGTTATGAAGTCAAAGAAGATTTGGATCCCTCTCGTCGTCGTCGCGGCTTTCGTGGGCATCCTTTTGAAGATGAGCGTTTTCTATACGGCCTCTTACGAGATTCCCGCCGTGACCTTGGGGGACGACTTTCAAGTTTCCATTTTGAAGCGGGAAGCGGCCTTGGGGCCGACGCCGGGAACCAACAAGACCTTCCAATGGGCCTTCCCGGACAAACGAAAAACTCCGGTCGCTTTGGTGCACCTCCACGGATTTTCGGGAACGCGGAAAGAGATCGCGCCGATACCCGAAAGGATCGCGGAGGCCGCTCGGAGCAATCTTTTCATGACGAGGCTGACGGGCCATGGTCTCGGTTCGGAAGCGATGGGGAAGCTGACGGCGGAAGATCTGTTGAAAGACGCGGAAGAAGCGATGGCCGTCGGACGGCGGATGGGCGAAAAAACGGTTCTCATCGGGGTTTCGACCGGCGCGATGCTGGCTTTGGAAATGGCTTTCAAACATCCGGATCAAGCGGCGGGTTTGATTCTGATCTCTCCGAATTTTCGTCCGTCGCGGGCGGCCTCGGTTTTGTTGAAAGGCCCTCTGGGGAAATGGATCGCTCGAAACTACGTGAAGGAACATCGATGGAATCCGTCGAGCCGGGATGAAGCCATGTACTGGACCACGTCTTATCCCGCGGTGGCGCTTCACGAGATGATGAATCTTCTCTCCTGGATCAACGCACGGAATTTGAACGCCGTGAGGGCCCCGGCCCTTCTGTACCTGTCGGCCGCGGACAAAGTGGTTTCGATCGATTTGATCCGCGAAAAGATGAAAAGTTACGGCGGTCCTCTTCAGATCGAAGAGCTGCCGTCGGCGGATCATGTTCTTGTCGGGGATCTCAAAGGAGCCGCGAACAACGAGGCTTTCCTGGCGAAAGCGATTCCTTTCGTCCAAGCTCTTACTTCCCTGGAGCGCTGAGCCCTTCTTCCAGAATCAGATGTGAGGCCTTTCTGAGGCGGTCGAGAAGACCCAGCCACTCGGGGCCGCTTCTTTCGGGATGGTGGCGATAGATCAGATGATCCGCGCCGGAAGAGGCTTTCTCTCGAAGAAGGGCATAGAGTTCTCTCGCGGCGATCGCGGGGTCGGAACTGAGCATAAGCTCCGCAGATCTAGAAAGTTTTCCGGCGGGCTTTTTCAATTTCACGCCCTCGACTTCGGAAGGAAGTTCTTTGAGGCGGGCGTTCGCGCGTTTCGTGATTTCCGACTTTGTGAGTTTCGGATTCCCGACCCAGATCAGGGGAATATCGGGCATATAGTGATGCTGCATCCGTCCGGGAGCGATGGATTTTTCAACCGCTTCTTCCACACGGTAGGAAATCTTGTTTTTTTTCAAGACGCTCTCGATCTCGGAGAGCTGAACGACTCCGGGTCTCAGCAGATTCAGGATCATCGTTCCATTTTTTTCCTGAAGCCTGAGAACGGTGGATTCGATGCCGACGTCGCAGGGGCCGCCGTCGATCACGGGCACCGAATTTTGAAACTCGGAAAGAACGTGGT
>ENA-UOUJ01000917-UOUJ01000917.1-activated-sludge-metagenome-genome-assembly--contig:-NODE-917-length-17014-cov-3.933605_pt1 | contig 17014 bp, 17 predicted proteins | sample MGYA00249839_ERZ747224 | MGnify/ENA primary metagenome ERZ747224 (study PRJEB28782, sample SAMN03220277) | activated sludge metagenome | biome: wastewater; feature: sewage sludge; material...
GGCGCTCGATCGTGATGCCCGAAGACGAGCGGCGCAACACTGCGTATCACGAGTCGGGCCACGCGGTCGTCGCGAAGGTCGTCCCGAAGACCGATCCGGTGCACAAGGTCACCATCATCCCGCGCGGCCGGGCGCTCGGCGTCACGATGCAGTTGCCCGAAGGCGACCGCTACAGCATGGATCGCGAGCGGATGCTCAGCACGATCGCGGTGCTGTTCGGCGGGCGCATCGCCGAAGAGCTGTTCATGAACCAGATGACGACCGGCGCGTCGAACGACTTCGAACGCGCCACGGCGCTGGCGCGCGACATGGTGACCCGCTACGGCATGAGCGACCTGCTCGGCCCGATGGTCTACGCCGAGAACGAGGGCGAGATCTTCCTCGGCCGCTCGATCACGAAGACCACGCACATGTCCGAAGAGACGATGCGCAAGGTCGACAGCGAGATCCGCCGGATCATCGACGAGCAGTACGCGCGTGCCCGCCAGATCCTCGAGGACAATCGCGACAAGGTCGAGGCGATGGCCCGGGCGCTGCTCGAGTGGGAAACCATCGACACCGACCAGATCGACGACATCATGGCTGGCCGCCCGCCGCGCCCGCCAAAAGAGCGCAGCAGCAATTCCGGCTCGGGCAGCACGACGGCAGGGACGCCGGCCCCGGCTGCACCGGCCACGCCGCCGGCCGAACCGGCGGCGCCCTGAGCGGGCGACCGCAAGGCAGACCGGCGCACAACGGCCAGCGTCGCAGGCGCGCATGCCCAGACCGCAGCAGTCGAGGCTGCAATGCGGCCGATTCGAGTTCACGCTCGATCGGCCGCTTGTCATGGGCATCGTCAACCTGACTCCCGATTCGTTCTCGGATCGGGTTCGTCTGACCGAACCGAAGGCGGCGATCGATGCCGCCTTGCTCATGGTCGAACACGGTGCCGACATCCTGGACCTGGGCGGCGAATCCACGCGGCCCGGCGCGCAGGCCGTCAGCGCGTCCGAGGAGCTCGAGCGCCTGCTGCCGGTGATCGAAGGACTCAGGGGTTGCGGCCGGCCGCTTTCGATCGACACGCGCAAGCCCGAAGTGATGCGCGAGGTGCTTGCGGCCGGCGTCGACATGATCAACGACATCGGCGGCTTCACCGAGCCCGGGGCGATCGAGGCGGTGGCAGCGGGCGCGAGCGCCCTGTGCGTCATGCACATGAAGGGCCAGCCGCAGACGATGCAGCAGGCGCCGGCCTATGACGACGTCGTCTCCGAGGTCGACGAGTTCCTGCTCGAGCGAGTGGAGGCTCTGGTCGCAGCCGGCGTTTCGCAGTCGCGCATCGTCGTGGATCCGGGCATCGGTTTCGGCAAGAACACGCGACACAACCTGCTGCTGCTCGAGGCGCTCGACGAACTCGTCGGTCTCGGGCAACCGATCCTCGTCGGCGTATCGCGAAAATCGCTGATCGGCGAGCTCACCGGGCAGCCGGCCGACCGCCGCCTGGCCGGCAGCCTGGCTGCCGCGCTGGCCTCGGTGGCGCGCGGCGCGCGGATCGTCCGCGTGCACGACGTGGCCGAAACCTGCGATGCGCTGAAGGTCTGGCAGGCGATCGACCAGGTCGCCGGCGGTTGAGATAGCCGCCGCCCGACGGAACGCTTGCCGTCGGTCAAAGAACAAACTACTTCGCTAAGGAAAGAACGATGGCCCGCAAATACTTCGGTACCGACGGCATCCGTGGGCGTGTCGGCGAGGCGCCGATCACGCCGGATTTCATGCTCAGGCTGGGGCACGCCGCCGGGCGCGTACTGGCGAGCCGGGTCCCGCCGGTCGCGGCACCGGGCGGCAAGCCGGGCACCTGGGCGGCCAAGTCGCGCGCAGCAGGCCCGCGCCCGGCGGTGCTGATCGGCAAGGACACGCGGATCTCCGGCTACATGCTGGAGGCGGCGCTGCAGGCCGGCTTCGCGTCGGCCGGCGTCGACGTGCTGCTGACCGGCCCGCTGCCCACCCCCGGCGTGGCCTACCTGACCCGGGCGTTGCGGCTGTCGGCCGGCGTCGTCATCAGCGCCTCGCACAACCACTTCGAGGACAACGGCATCAAGTTCTTTTCGGCCGACGGCGACAAGCTGCCCGACGAAGACGAACTGGCGATCGAGGCGGCGATCGACGAGCCGATGAACTGCGTCGGCTCGTCGCAGCTCGGGCGGGCGCGGCGCGTGGACGACGCAGCCGGCCGCTACGTCGAGTTCTGCAAACGCACGTTCCCCAACGCACTCGATCTGAAGGGCGTCAGGCTGGTCGTCGACTGCGCCAACGGCGCCGGCTACCACACGGCGCCGCTGGTGTTCCACGAACTCGGCGCCGAAGTGATCACGATCGGCGCAGCGCCCAACGGCACCAATATCAACGACGGCTGCGGCGCCACGGCGCCCGAGGCCTTGCGCGCCGCCGTATTGCAGCATCGCGCCGACCTCGGTATCGCGATCGACGGCGATGCCGACCGGCTGATCGTCGTCGACAGCGACGGGCGCATCTTCAACGGCGACGAACTGCTTTACGTGATCGTTCGAGACCGCCTGAAGGCCGGCCCGGTCGAAGGCGCCGTCGGCACGCTGATGTCGAATCTAGGGCTCGAGCAGGCGCTCGCACGCCTGGGCGTGGGCTTCGAGCGCGCGAAGGTCGGCGACCGCTACGTGCTCGAGCGGCTGCGCGAGCGCGGCTGGCTGTACGGCGGCGAGAGCTCGGGTCATCTGCTGTGCCTCGATCACCACCGCACCGGCGACGGCACGATCAGCGCGCTGCAGGTGCTCGCAGCGATGCGCCGCAACAACGAGACGCTTGCGCACCTGTGCGAGGAGCTCGTCATGTATCCGCAGACGCTGGTCAACGTCCGCGTCGAGCGCGGCTTCGACTGGCAGCGCCATCAGGGGCTGCAAGTGGTGCGCGAGCAGGTCGAGTCCGAATTGGGCGATGCCGGGCGCATCCTGATCCGGCCCTCGGGCACTGAACCGCTGCTGCGGCTGATGGTCGAGGCGCGCGACGTGCAGGCAGCCGAGACGATGGCGCACCGGCTGGCGGCCTCGCTCGAAGCGTCGGCCTGACCGGGGAGCGCGAAGCGTCGGCCTGACCCGGCCCCGGCGCGGGAGCGATCGGAGTGTGAACAGGCCCTGGTCAGCCCCCGCCTGTCTGCTTCGGGTCGGCGCGGTCGGTCTGTGCAGGACGAGCCTGACTGCGCGCGAGCGCCAGCAGGCGCGGATCGGCTTCGGTCAGCACGTCGAGCAGCAGCCGCTTTTCGTGCAGGAACACGCGTGCAAAGTGCGGATCGTGAACGACGATCGTCGACGTATTGCTGATCAGGTCCGCGACCTTCACGGTCTGCACCCAGCCAGGTGCCGCGGCGAGGCGTTCGCGCGACAAGCGCTTGCGCGTCTCGCGGTTGCCCGACTCCAGGTCCGACATCATCATCACGCCGTAGGCGATGGTGGGGCCGAAGCGTGCCACCAGCGTCGGCTCGGTCACGCCCTGGTCCTCGACGCAGTCGTGCAACCAGGCCACGGCGATCTGGTCGGGCGTGCCACCGACCGTCGCGACGATGCCGGCCACCTCGGCCAAGTGGTCGACGTAGGGGTTGCCGCTGTACTTGCGAACCTGCCGGCTGTGCACCTGCCGCGCGAAGAGCATTGCATCGAAGGCAAGGTCCATTCGTTCCTCCTGAGCCGGCATTCTTTCTACAGCAGCAAGCCCGGCATCCCGTGTGCGCAAGCAAACGCCGTGCGTGGAAATGCGCTACAATTCGCGTCCTCCGGGGCGTAGCTCAGCCTGGTAGAGTGCTTGCTTTGGGAGCAAGATGTCGGAGGTTCGAATCCTCTCGCCCCGACCATCGGATTCCCAAGCCCGGCCGATACCAGCGGCCGGCACCCGGAACCGGTCCGACAGGTCCGACCCGCTGCCCGTAGCTCAGTCGGATAGAGCATCGGCCTTCTAAGCCGAGGGTCACAGGTTCGAATCCTGTCGGGCAGGCCAGTTTTCCCGGTGGTGGCTGTAGCTCAGTTGGTAGAGCCCCGGATTGTGATTCCGGTTGTCGTGGGTTCGAGTCCCATCAGCCACCCCATTCTTCCTTCCTTCTTCCATCGCCGCCGGCACCGCTCGCGCGTCGATCGGCCTGGCACCTCTCTCGTCCCATCGCTCAGTGCGTCGGATCCTGGCGCTCGTGCGTTACCCAGATCAGGGCAGAGGTTTCGATCCCCAGTGCCTTCGCGCGCGCGACGATGGCTTCGCGCAGTTGCGGGTCGAGTTGCTTATCCCTTGCGAGGATCCAGCAGTAGCTGCGGTCCGCGCCCACGACCAGCGCCCAGCGGTAGTCGGGGTCGAGCGCGACGACATGGTAGCCGCCATAGAACGGGCCGAAGAACGACACTTCGAGGGATCCGGTGTCGGGCGATTCGAGGAAGCGGCCCTTGCCAATGGCTTCGCGCCACTCTCCCTTGGCCGGGTCGTAGCCGCGGTTCACGACGCGTACGCTGCCGTCGGACTGCGGTTCGTAGAGAGCCGAGACGTCGGTCAGTCCGCGCTCGAATCGGTGGTCCAGCCGCGCGATCTCATACCAGCGGCCCTGGTAGCGTTCCAGGTCGAACGGGCTGACGGCCGTCACGCCCGGCGGGGGACTGGTCGCGCATCCCGCGAGCAAGCTCAGGGTGACCAGCAGGGCGAGCAGGAGCAGCGGCAGTGAACGGGCGGTGGACGTCTTCATGATCCCAAGGGCAGGCAGGCAAGAGGTGCCGGCCTCGGGGCAAGCCGCGCGCCCGGGCTGCTCCGGGCGCGGCCTGGCTGTTGGCGAGGCCTGGCTGCTTCGTGCCTTCGGCGAGCCTACTGTCTTCACCGCCCGGTTTTCGCGGCGGCTGCCTCGAGCATCGCGTTGCCGATCAGGTCTTCGCCCTTCGCCGTCAGCGCGTTGCCGGCGCCTTCGATGTCGCGAAGCTCCTTGTTCTGGCTCAGCTTGAACTTGCCGACCAGCCTGGTGATTTCGATTTCGATCCCGACGATGGCTTCGAGCATCGAGTCGATGTAGTGGCGAGGCGCATCGCCCATCTTCCACGGCACCGCTTGCGAGGCTTCGTGGACGCGGGTCAGGCGTGCGACCAGGCCTCTGACGTAGCGCTCGTCGTCGCGGATCGTTGCCCGGCCATGCGCATGCACGACCCGGTAATTCCAGGTCGGCACCTGCTTGTGCGTTTCGTGTTTGCTCGGATACCAGTTGGGCGAGACATAGGCGTCGCCAGCACGGAAGATCACGAGCACTTCGTCGCCGTCATCGATGTCCTGCCATACCGGATTGCTCCTCGCGACGTGCGCGTTGAGCACGCCGTGCGTGCCGACGGCGGGATCGAGCTCGAACGGAAGATGGTTCGCGTCGAGCCCGCTTCTCCCGTGGGTGACGAGCACGCCGAGCGGATGCCGGACGATGATTTCGCGCAGCAGCTCGATCCGGGATTCGTCGAAGTGGGCTGGGACGTACATCGCGTTTCAGATCTCGATCATCTCGAAATCGGCCTTGCCTGCTCCGCACTCCGGACAGGCCCAGTCCTCCGGAACGTCTTCCCAGCGCGTTCCCGGTGCAATGCCCTCATCGGGCAGCCCCTCGCTTTCGTCGTAGACGAAGCCGCAGAGCACGCACATCAAGGTGCGCGCCGCAGACGTGGCTTCGGCGGCGTGGTTCGCGCTGGCGGGGGTCGGTTCGCTCATTCGCCATTTTCCTGTGGTTGTCGTCGGTATCGGGCGTGTCGTCTGTATCGGACGTATTGTGCAGGACGCAGCACGGACGGCAGCGAGCGGGCAACGAGGCCTCGCGATACGAGGCAGCGCGATTTCAACTGTCACGCAGCGCCGATCATTGAAATCGTCCCGCAATCGCAGGCCCCGAGCATTGGTGGCGATTCGACCATGGTTTCGACATGGAAGCGCATACCGCATCGTTCGGGCTGATCGACCTGCTTGCCTTCGTCGTGGCCCTCGCTTGCGCGCTGATGGCCGGGCTCTTCTTCGTGTTCTCCGGCGCTGCCGCCGCATGCGCGGTGCTGCTGGCCTGGGCGCTGATGCGTCGGGGTGAACCGGGTGCGATGCTCGTGCTCGCGGGCAGCCTGCTCTATCTGGTCGGCACGCTCGGCGTGACGATGCTGTTCAATGTGTCGCGCAACGATGCGCTGGCGCGCGTCGAGCCGGGGCGGCGAGGCTGGCGCGCGCTTGTGGGCCGACTATCTCGTCTGCTGGACGAACTGGAACCACGTGCGCACGGCCGCCTCGCTGGCGGCGCTCGCGTGCTTCATCGTTGCGCTGATGCGCAGCGCTGGTGGGTGACGCCGATCGGCCCGCTGTCGACTGCCGCAGTACCCGATCCCTACTCATCGACCCAACGGAGGTCATCATGCAAGACAGGATCGTCGAACCTTATCTGTTCTTCAGCGGCCGCTGCGAAGAGGCGCTCGAGTTCTACCGCAAGGCGATCGGTGCCGAGATCGAGATGGTGATGCTGTTCAAGGACAGTCCGGAGCCGCCGCCTCCCGACATGCTCGCGCCGGGCTTCGAGAACAAGGTCATGCATGCGAGCTTCAAGGTCGGCGACCGGCGGGTGATGGCTTCCGACGGCCGCGACGAGGGCACGCGCTTCGGTGGCTTCTCGCTGTCGCTTGCCGTGCCTACCGAGGCCGAGGCCGATCGCGCGTTCGACGCGCTGTCCGACGGCGGCGAGGTTCGCATGCCGCTCGACAAGACCTTCTGGTCGCCGCGCTTCGGCATGCTGACCGATCGTTTCGGCGTCGACTGGATGGTGATGGTCGCCACCAAGGAAACCGGGGCCTGAATCGAGCACCGGAGTCAGAAGGCCCTGGCGGCCCGCTACGCGCAGGCGCGCCCCGACAGGGCGCGCGAAACCTCGCCGGTGCGTTGGCGCAGATCTTCGCCGAGCCGTCGGATCGCGGCCTTGTCGAACTGCGAGCGGAAGCCGACCGCATTGATCGCCATGACGGCTTCGCTGCTCGCATCGACGATCGGCGCGGAGATCGTGGTCACGCCCTTCACGTAGTTGCCGTCGTCGACCGCGTAGCCGATCTCGCGGACCTTGCGCACCTGGGCGCGATACTCGTCGAAGCTCGGCGGGTTGCCCCAGCGCAGCGCATCGATCCGCTCCTTCAACTGCTCCTCGGGCAGCGTCGAGTAGGCCGCCATGCAGCGTCCGAGCGCGGCGATGTACATCGGCAGCCGTTGCCCGATGCTCATGTGCACGCGGATGGCAGCGCCGTTCTCGGCGAGGTCGACCAGAACGACCCTTTCCTGCCGGGTGCGCTGCCACAGGGTCGCGGTCACCCGGTAGTCGGCCGCGATCGCCTCGAGATGCGGACGCAGCATGCGTACGAACGACGCCTGCTCGAGCGCTCCCTTCGCCAGTTCGACCAGGCCCAGTCCGACGGCATAGGTTTTCGTGCGTTCGTCGAAGGTGACCAGGCCTTCGTGTACCAGCGTCTTCAGCAGGTTGAAACAGGTGCTCGAATGCAGTTCGAGGTCGCGCGCCACCCGCGTGACGCCCACCGGCGAACCGGTGGCGATCAGGTATCGCAGCACGCCGAGCCCGGTACTGAGGGCACCGACGAGTTTTTCCGGGGCTTGGGTGTTGCTCATGCTGTGTCGATCGGATTCGAGCGCGATTCTCCCATGCGCGGGTGCCGCCGGCGCCCGCGCGGTAGCCGCTCCCTCTTCAGCGACGCGGTTGCGCGAGTTCGATGACGGCGTCGACCGCCACGGCACCTTGGCCGGCAGTGAACACCTTCACCGGATTGATGTCGATCGACGCCACGCTTTCGCGCCACCGGAGGATCGCATTGCCGAGATGAACGGCCATCCGGCAGAAGGCTTCGATGTCGGCCGGAGCGTCGCCGCGCACACCGGCCAGGATCGGCGCGATGCGCAGCCGCGCCAACGCGTCGGCGACCTCCCGTTCGTTGAACGGCGGCACCAGCAGCCGGAAATCCTGCAGTGCTTCGAGGTAGATGCCGCCGTCGCCCACGAGCACCACCGGCCCGAAGACAGGGTCGACCCGAGCGCCCAGCGCCAGTTCGCGTCCACCGCGAAGCATGCTCGCCACCAGCACGCCGGAGTACTGGGCGCCGAGTTCGCGAACGGTGGCCGCCAGTCGTTCGGCCTGTTCGCGCACCTGCGACTCTGACGAGAGATCCAGCGCGACGAGCCCGTGTTCGCTCTTGTGCAGGATGTCCGGCGAACATCCCTTGAGGACGACCGCGCCTCCGATCTCTCGCCAAGCCGCGACCGCTTCATCGGGCGTATTGCACCTTGCGAAGCGTACGGTCTGCAGACCCGCGCCACGGAGCAATTCCAGGCTCTGGGCTTCGTCGAGCGTTGTCGCACCTGGCGATGTCGACGGGGGCGGCGGCAGCGGTATGTCGCCGGCTCCGCCGGCTTGCGGCGCGTGCTGGTTGCGGCGGCGCCTCAGCGCGTAGTCGGCGACGACGTCCAGCGCCTGCAGCGCCTCGCGTTCGCGCTCGTAGGTCACGAGGCCGTGCCTGTCGAAGCACTCGCGCACGCTGGCCTGGTGCGCGGCGACCGCTACCGTCACGTCGTTGGTGGCGGCGAATGCGGCAAGCGACTTCGCGTAGCCGTCGACGTCGTAGCCGGCACCGCCGACGGGCAGCGCGAACATCAACAGATGCAGACTGTTTGCGCGCGCGAGCGCATCGAGGGCGCCCGGGAACAACGCGCGATCGGTGAGCATGGCCCCGGTCAGGTCGACCGGATTGGCGGCGCTGCTGAACCCCGGAAGCACGTCGGCGAGGCGACTCGCGGCATCCCCGTCGAGTGTCAGCAGCGGCAGGCCCAGTTCGTCGGCCGTATCGGCCGCCATCACGCAACTGGCCCCTGAACTGCTCATCGCGACGAGGTTGCGGCCGCGCGGCATCCGGGCGCCGACGCAAAGCGCCGCGACCGACACCGCCTCGTAGGGGTCGACGGCTCGGATGATGTCGTGCCTGGCAAAGAAGGCGTCGACGATCCGGTCCTCGGTCGCCATCGCGCCGGTATGCGAGGACGCCGCGCGCTGGCCGCTGGCGCTGCGACCGCCCTTGATTGCGATCACCGGAATCCGGCGCTCGGACGCACGGGCGGCGGCCCGAGCGAGCAGCTCCGGTTGCGTGATCGACTCGAGGTACAGGATCGCTGCGCGGATGGCCTCGTCTTCGACGATTTCGCTCAGCAGTTCGACGGCGGTGACGTCGGCCTCGTTGCCTGTCGCGTGAACGTAGCGAGCATGGATGCCGCGCGCATGGGCGAGCGTATAGACCGATTGCGTGGCTGCGCCGCTTTGCCCGATGATCGCCAGCGGTCCGTCGCGGCCCGGTTCTTCGTGGAAGATCGTGGCGAAGTTCGCGATCGCGCCGTTGGCGAAGTTCGAGATCCCCTGGCAATTCGGACCCACCAGGCGCGTGCCCGCGCGGCGGCAGGCCGCCACCATCCGCTGCTGCAGGATTCCGCCTTCGCTACCCGACTCGGCGAAGCCGGAGGCCACGACGATCACCACGTCGACGCCCGCGGTCGCGCATTCCTCGACCAGAGCCAGGCCCGCTGCGCCGCCTACGGCGACGATGACGAGTTCCGGGACCTCGGGCAAGGCGGCCAGCGCATCGTAACTGCGCAAGCCCTGGATCTGCGAACGGGCAGGGTTGACCGGGTAGATGCGCCCTGCAAATCCGTATCGCTTCATGAATGCGATCGGCCGCCCGCCAGCCTTGTGCGGGTTGTCGGACGCCCCAAGGATGGCGACGGACTCGGGCGCGAAAGCCTTGGCCAGCTTGCTCATTCATCCTCCGGATGAAAGGATGGCGCTATCCGCTACGGTCGAGGCGAGGGCTGCTGCGGTGCCTTGGCCGGAATTTCGATGCGGACGATTCTGAATGGCGAAGATAATTCTCTTGAGCGAATAATAGCGAGCGACCGGTACCCGCGTCAACGTCTGGAACGGGAGCCTTGGTGCCACGCGGGGTCTGGGGCCATGCGGGGTCTGAACCGCAGCGAGCTATTGACGACTGCAAGCGATCCCCGTTAACCTTCGCCATACAGAATTTCATTCGCGATGGCGAATAAACCGATGAGCCTGAATTTCGAGTTTTCTGCCGAACACGAGGCCGTCCGCGACACGATTCGCCGGCTTTGCCGGGACGAGCTCAGCCCGCTGGTCGGCGAGGCCGAGGAGACCGAGACCTTCCCGGTGTCGGTATTCCGGCGCTGGGGCGAACTCGGACTGCTCGGCGTGCGCTATCCCGAAGCCGACGGTGGCAGCGGCATGGACAAGATCAGCGACTGCATCGTGCGCGAGGAACTGAGCTTCATGAGCCAGGCTTTCGCGACGAGCTGGTCTGCCCATACGCATCTGGGCATCTGGCCGATCTGGAAGGTCGGAACGCCCGAGCAGCGCCGTCGCTTCTTCGTGCCGGCGCTCGCCGGAGAGAAGATCGCCGGCTTCGGCCTGAGCGAACCCGACGGCGGCTCGAACGTGCGCGCGATGAAGACCCGCGCCGAACGCGTGACCGGCGGGTGGAAGCTCAACGGCAGCAAGCTGTACATCACCAATGCGCCGTTCGCCGACTTCCTGCTGGTGGCCGCGCGCACCGATCCGGAACTCAAGCCCCAGTCGATCAGCCTGTTCATCGTCGAACTGCCGAATCCGGGCTTCGAGATGCACAAGCTCCGCAAGGAGGGGATTCGTTCGTCGGAAACCGCGCTGATCCATATCAGCGACGCCTTCGTGCCCGACGACTGCCTGCTCGGCGAAAGCGTGGGCACCTACCCGGTGATCCTCGAATCCCTGAGCGAGAACCGCGTCGGCGTCGCCGCGAACGCGCTGGGCATGGCGCGAGCCGCGTTCGACGCCGCGCGCAGCTTCGCCGAGACGCGGATCGTCGCCGGCAAGCGGATCGGCGACTACCAGGCGATCGCGCACAAGCTGGCCGACATGGCGGCGCAGATCGAGGCGGCGCACTGGCTCGTCTACTACGGCGCCTGGCGCGTCGACCAGGGCACACTCGACGCCGCCACCGCCGCCCGCGTGAAGCTGATCGCGTCCGAAGCGGCAGTCGCCGTCAGCGAGCAGGCGATCCGGATCCACGGCGGGGCAGGCATCATGCGCGAATACCCGGTCGGCCGCATCCACCGCGACGCGCTGGTCTACGTGATCGGCGAGGGCACCAGCGAAGTGCAGCGCAACATCATCGCGCGCAGCCTCGGGTTCAAGCCGTGACGATGAACGCCTTCGTCACCGGCGCCTTCGACACCGAGGTCGGCGAGCTGCCGGGCAGCAGCTGCATGGGTCTGCACGCGCAGGCGGCGATCGGCGCGGTCGCCGATGCCGGGCTGAAGCTTCCGGACATCGACGGCGTCTTGTGCGCCTACTCGTTCACCGAGCCGCACCTGATGCTCGCCTCGGTCTTCTGCGAGTACCTGGGCATCCATCCCGGCTACAGCGCCGCGGTCCAGGCCGGCGGCGCGAGCGCCTGCATCATGATCATGCAGGCGGCCGCGCTCGTTGCCAGCGGGCAGTGCGAGCACGTGCTGGTCGTGACCGGCGACAACCGCCTGACCGGCATGTCGCGCGACGGCGCCGTGGCGGCGCTGGCCGAGGTCGGCCACCCGCAGTTCGAGCGCCCGTTCGGCATCAGCGTGCCGGCGTCCTACGCGCTGGTCGCACAGCACTACATGCACGAAACCGGCGTCACGTCGGAGCAGCTCGCCGCGATCGCGGTCGAGCACCGGCGCCATGCCGGGCGCCACCCGAAGGCGCACAAGCGCGAACCGATCACCGTCGAGCAGGTGCTCGCCTCGAAGATGATCGCGACTCCGCTGCACATGCTCGACTGCTGCCTGATCTCCGACGGTGGCGCGGCGGTGGTCGTCAGCAGCCGGGCTGCCGCCCGCGACTGCCGCGGCACTCCGATCGAGATCCTGGGCGCCGGACAGGGCCATACGCACGAGCACATCATCGCCGCCCCGAACCTCGACGACTTCGGCTGCAAGGCTTCGTCGAAAGCCGCGTTCGGGCGCGCCGGCGTGGCTTGCGCCGACATCGACGTCGCCGAGATCTACGATTCGTTCACGATCACGCTGGCCGTGGAACTGGAGTCGATCGGTTTCTTCGAACGAGGCGAGGCCGGCATCGCCGCCGAACGCGGCGATCTCGGATTGGGCGGACGCCTGCCGTGCAACACGCATGGGGGACTGCTTTCCTACGGCCATTCGGGCGCAGCCGGCGGCATGTTCCACGCGGTCGAAGCGGTGCACCAGCTGCGTGGCCGTGCCGGAGCGCGCCAGGTCGACGGCGCAAGGCTCGCGTTCGTCCACGGCGACGGGGGCATCCTGTCTGCCCACTGCTCGCTCGTCTTCGGAGCTCACTGAATGAACCGGCCCCTGCCTCGTCCGACCGCGGAGACGAAGCCGTTCTGGGAGGGCTGCGCCAGCGGCGTCCTGCGCTTTCAGTCCTGCGCGCTGTGCGGCACCGTGCAGCGCATCCCGCGCTCGCTGTGCGCCGCCTGCCAGAGCGACGCGCTGGCCTGGCACCAGTCGAGCGGACTCGGTCGCGTGCTCAGTCACACGACGGTGCACCGTGCGCCCACGCCCGCCTTTCGCGGCGAGGTGCCTTACGTGATCGCGCTGATCGACATGGACGAAGGCTTTCGCCTGATGGCCAATGTCGCCGACGCTACGGCCGCACCGGTCGGAATCGGATCGCGCGTGCAGATCGGTTTCCGCGAAATCGACGGCGTGGCCCTTCCTCAAGCCAAGGTGTGTCCATGACCCAGCCCATCCTGTGGAACGATTTCCGGCCCGGCGCTTCGCTGGGCGAGATCACGCAGCCTTTCGACGATTCGCTGGCCAGCGCGTGGCGCGGGATCTTCGGAACGGGCGACGCAGGCACGCCGGCCGAAGGCGCCGGCATCGCCATCGCGATGATGATGCGCGGCTACCTGGGCGTCGTCACGCCGCGTCCGCCGGGCAACGTGCATGCGCGCCAGCGCTTCATGCTCGAAGCCGTTCCGCGGCAGGGCGAAGCGATCCGCACCGTCGTGGCCTGCCTGTCGAAAGAGATGAAGCGCGAGCGCCGCTATGTCGATCTCGACGTTCGCGGCACCGGCGAAGGCGGCCGATCGATCTACAAGGGCATCCTCACCCTGGTCTGGGCGGCCTGATCATGACGAACGAACTTCAAGCGGTTTCGCTGACTGCCGATGCCGACGTGATTCGCGCTTACGGCGAACTGACCGACGACTTCAATCCGATCCACATCGATCCGGAGTTCGCCGCGAAGACGCCGATGGGCGGATGCATCGCTCACGGCACGATGTCGATCTGCCTGCTGTGGCAGTCGATGTTCCGTTCGTTCGGCGACGGCGCTGCGCAGCGTGTCGAACTCGACGTGCGCTTCGTGAAACCCGTTCGCGTCGGCGAAACGATTCACGCTGGCGGCGAGCTCGAGTCAGCCGATTCGCAGACCTACCGCGTCTGGGTGCGGGGCGACGACGGCGTCGATCGCCTCGTAGGCACAGCGCGCTTGTCGCCCGAAGGAACGACGGCATGAGTGCGACAGGCAAATCGGGCAAGGCGGCCGCAGAGACCGCGCACCGGGGGTCGCTGCTCGCGCTGTATCGCACGATGGCGCTGATCCGCGAAGTCGAGCTGGCGCTCAGCCGCCTGTTTGCCAACGGCGAGGTTCCGGGTTTCATTCACCTGAGCCTCGGGCAGGAAGCGATCGCCGCTGGCGTCGCGAGCGCGCTGGCGCCGCAGGATTCGCTGGCGACGACCCATCGCGGGCACGGCCACGTGCTGGCGCGCGGCATCGACGTCGACGGCTTCTTCAAGGAAATCATGGGCCGGGCAGGCGGCCTGTGCAAAGGTCGCGGCGGTTCGATGCACGTCGCCGATCTGAGCCTCGGAATCCTCGGCGCCAATGGCATCGTAGGCGCCGGCATTCCGATCGCGATGGGCAGCGCCATCGCCCATGCGACACGCAAGACCGGTGGCGTCGCCGTGGCCTTCTTCGGCGACGGCGCGATGGCCGAGGGCGTGCTGCACGAGACGCTGAACATGGCGGCCCTGTGGAAGCTGCCGTTGCTGCTGGTTTGCGAGAACAACGGCTGGTCCGAGTTCTCGCCGACCTCGCGCCAGTTCGCTGCGAAACTCGAAGCGCTGGCGGGTGCCTTCGGCATCGCGTACGCCAAGGTCGACGGCAACGACGCCCCGGCGGTGTCCGACGCGGCGCGCGAGGCCGCCGCCGAGTTGCGCGCCGGCCGCGGCCCTTTCGTTCTCGAGTGCATCACGCACCGCGTGCGCGGCCACTACGAGGGCGACCCCCAGAAGTATCGCGATGCCGACGAGTTGCAGGCGCTCGAGAGCAAGGATCCGCTCGCCCGCATGCGTGGCACGCTGGGCAAAGCCGGGGTTCCGGACGCCGACGTGCAGCGGATCGACGACGAGATCCGCGCCCGCGTCGAGTCGGCGATCGAAGTTGCCCGAGCCGACGAATTGCCCGTCTTCGCCGATGCGGTCGGCGACGTCTACACCGCTACCGGCGCGGAAGCCCGGCAATGAGTGCCCAGGAAATCAGGTACGTGCAGGCCGTGGCGCAGGCCTTGCGCGACAGCCTCGAAGCCGACGAACGCGTTATGGTCCTGGGCGAGGACATCGCCGCGGCGGGCGGTTCGTTCAAGGCGACTCGGGGCTTGCTCGAAGCTTTCGGCCCCGAACGCGTTCGCGATACGCCGATCTCCGAGGCCTCGATCGTTTCGGCCACCGTGGGTGCGGCGTTGACCGGCATGCGCCCGGTCGTCGAGATCATGTTCATGGACTTCGTGACCCTGGCAATGGACGCGCTGGTCAATCAGGCGGCCAAGGCGCGCTTCATGTTCGGAGGGCAGGGCAGCGTACCGATGGTGTTGCGCACGCCGCACGGCGGCGGGCTGAGCGCCGGTCCGCAGCACTCGCAGTGTCTCGAGGCCTGGCTCGCACACGTGCCGGGACTGAAGGTCGTCTGCCCGTCGACACCGCAGGACGCGTATTCGCTGCTGCGCGCCGCGATCGACGATCCCGATCCGGTGGTCGTCGTCGAGCACAAGGCGCTCTACGGGCAGAAGGGGCCGGTCGAGTCGACAGTCGGGCGCATCGGCGAGGCGCGGATCGTCCGGCCGGGTCGTGACCTGACGCTGGTCAGTTACGGGGCGACCGTCGCCATCTGCGCACAGGCCGCCGAAGCGCTGGCCACCGAAGGCGTCGAGGCCGAAGTCATCGACCTGCGATCGATCCAGCCCTGGGACCGCGAAACGGTCCTGGCTTCGCTGGCACGTACGCATCGCGCGGTGGTCGTGCACGAAGCCGTGACGGCCTTCGGCGTCGGCGCCGAGATTGCCGCCTGCCTGTCCGACGAAGGCTTCGACGATCTCGACGCGCCCGTTCTGCGCGTGGGCGCGCCGTTCATGCCGGTGCCCTTCGCGAGCTCGCTCGAAGAAGGCTATGCGGTGAACGTCGAAGCCGTGCTTGCGGCTGCGCGCAAGACCTTGAACTGAACCGCCCGAATCTGAGGAGACACCATGTCCGAGACCGCAGAACTGGTCCTGTGCGAGCGGCGCGGCCCCGTCGGCCTGCTGACGATCAATCGGCCGAAGACGCTGAACGCTCTGAACGTCGAGACACTGGAGGCGCTCCAGTCGGCACTGACCGAACTCGAAGCCGATGAGTCCGTCCGGGCGATCGTCGTCACCGGTGCCGGCGAGCGTGCGTTCGTTGCCGGCGGCGACATCGCCGATCTCGACAGCCGGCAAGGGCTCGCCCATTACCAGGAGTTCGCAGAGGTCATCCATCGCGTCTTCCGCCGCTTCGAGATCAGCGACAAGCCTACGATCGGCGCGATCAACGGCTGGGCGCTCGGCGGCGGCACCGAACTGCTGCTGACGCTCGACATCCGGCTCGTGGCGCAGGAGGCACGGCTGGGGCTGCCCGAAATCACGCTCGGTCTGTTCCCTGGTGCCGGCGGCACGCAGCGGCTGATCCGCCAGATCCCGCTGTGTCGCGCGAAGGAAATGATGTTCTGCGGCGAGCAGATCAGCGCCGACGAAGCCGTCGCGCTGGGCTTGTGCAACCGGACCGTGCCGCGCGAGCGCCTGCTCGACGAAGCGATCGCGATGGCACGGAAGATCGCCGAAAAGTCGCCGCTGACGCTGAAGCTGCTCAAGCGCAGCCTGCGCGACGGTGCCGAGATGCCGTTGCCGATGGCGCTGTCGCACGAGCAGGCGATGATCGGACTGGTCCTCGACAGCGAGGACGCGCACGAAGGCTGCCGTGCGTTTCTCGAAAAGCGCGCGCCCCGTTTCACCGGTCGTTGAAGCTCCATGCGACGTGAATTGCTGGTGCCCAAGCTCGGCCTGACGATGACCGAGGGCACGCTGGTCGAGTGGCTCGTGAAACCTGGCGAATCGTTTCGCAGCGGCCAGAACATCTTCGTCATCGAGTCGGAGAAGGCCGCGACCGATATTGCGGCAGAAGCCGATGGTGTGCTGCTCGAGACGACGGCGGAGGCCGGGACGACGTTGGCCGTCGGTTCGGTGGTCGGTTACTGGGATGAGCGGGCGAACGGCCAGGTGCGGGGCGCCGGCGCGGCGTCGGAAGGCGCCGGCGCCGGTGCGGCGCCTGCGTCCGCATCTGCGCCTTCGCCGGCGCAGACCGGCGAAGCATCCCAGCCTGCGTTGCGCACAGACGGTGCGCGCACGATCGCGACACCGCTCGCCCGCCGGCTGGCACGCGAGCGAGGCATCGACCTCGCGACGTTGGTCGGTTCGGGCCCGCGCGGACGCATCCGCTCGCGCGATCTGCCAACTGCCGGGACAAGCGCTTCCGCTGCTGCATCGGCTCACACATCGAGCATCGTGCAGGCAGCACGGCCAGCGCAGGGTCCCGCCGCCGGCGACCTGCGCGCCGCCACGTCGACCGAACAGACGATCGC
>ENA-UOUJ01000918-UOUJ01000918.1-activated-sludge-metagenome-genome-assembly--contig:-NODE-918-length-16980-cov-4.005022_pt1 | contig 16980 bp, 11 predicted proteins | sample MGYA00249839_ERZ747224 | MGnify/ENA primary metagenome ERZ747224 (study PRJEB28782, sample SAMN03220277) | activated sludge metagenome | biome: wastewater; feature: sewage sludge; material...
TGTTGTGCAAATTCAACCGATGCAAAATATATGCTTGTCGTTCTTTCTTTAGCAAAATTCGTTATATTTCAGTTAAAGGTATGAAAAAAAGCAGCATAAAAACGCAAATAGTCGAAAAAAATGCAGAAATGTGCATAACTTTTCTCAATTAGAAATATTATGGCATTTAATATTTCTATTAGCTTAGATTAACCCCTCTTTATAATTAATTGATTATTAGCGTATTAAGAAAAATCATGGTTCAATAGTCTTACCTCCTCAAAATCGTCATCAAATACGATCAAACTTTCTGAAGGGTATCCTTTTTTGATAAAGCCTATTTTACCATCCATACGGATGGCTCGTGCAACACGGCTGGTGCCCATTTCTATGGCTTCCTGCAGGGTAGCGCCCAAATGAAGAACAGTGTTTTTGATGGCCTCGGGCATAGATATGGCAGCGCCGGCAAGATTGCCAAACCTGTCTCTGTAAAAACCATCTTCCATAGTAATATTAAAGCCTTCCCAATCGAATCGGGTCTTTTTTCTACCCAGAAAGCTAGAATCCGTAATTAAAAAGAGTTTTTCACCCTTTAGGCGGCGTGCAATTCGCAGGGTAGCATAACTTATATGACCTCCATCAACTATAACAGGGGCATACACCTTGTCGTTTTCAAATACCGCTCCTACCGTTCCGGGCTCACGATGGCCAAACTGAGTCATAGCATTAAAAAGATGGGTTACTAAATGAATACCTTTGCTAAAATAAAATTGTGCCTGTTCATAAGTCATGGTAGAGTGTCCTGCAGAAATAATAATGCCCGACTCCAACAACATATCTAATTGATAATCAGTAAAGATTTCAGGAGCTATGGTTATTACTTTTATAACTTCACTTCCCTTTTCGATAATAGTTTTAAGTTCCCTGTCAGTAGGTAATCTTACTATTGCCGGATGATGAGCGCCACGTTTTTGAGCATTTAGAAAAGGCCCTTCTAAGTGCATCCCCAAAAAACGGTGATTTGCAGCCTTATAATTTTTTATAACTTCAATAGCTTCCAAAATCACTTCTTCGGGAGAAGAAATAAGGGTGGCCAAAAAATAGGGGGTTGCATAATCACGAGATGCCTGCTCCATTTCGGAAAGGGTTTCCATGCCGGGTGTTTCCGAAAAGTATCTATAGTAGCCTCCGTTTAACTGAATATCAATCAAACCAGGTGCAATACTTTTACCTTTCAGGTCAATGATTTGAACATTCTCAGGGATGTAGTTACTTACATCAACAATTTTTTCACCATCAACAATTACTGACTTATTTATAAGTACTTCTTCTCCGGTATAAATTATACAATTGGTAAAAGCTTTTAACATTGTTGAAAATTTTAAAAGTTAAAGTGGCAATTTTGAAGTGTGGGCAAGTGAACCTTATTCAAATAATTCATACTTGGTCTTTGGCCTTCTGGCTTCTAACCATTGAAATCCTTCCAACCGCATCTCGCTGGGTCTTTTTTGTTTTATTGGATATATTGTCCCTTTGGGCTGACCCCTGAAAACAACCTTTTTTATCTCTTTGTTCTTCATATATATATCAATAATATCCGAACTGGTTTTATTGATACCGGTATAAGCGCTGTCTTCATCCTGCAGGAAATAAATACTTTCGGCGCTTCCTTTGGCTTTTACCGAATCGAGATTACCATTGGTAAACCTGCCATCCATCCTTGAAGATTTTATTTGATTAAACACACCCTGCTGAAGCATGCTAACCATAAATCCATTATTGATCGCTTCAAACCAACTGGGTTTTTTGTTTTCGGTATGCAGATAAATGGTATCGCCGGTAATCTGATTTTCCTTTCCCCATACCACAGGTTCTTTATAAAGCCTGAAAACGGAGTCTCGAAATGAATAGAACATACTGTCCGAAACTGCTTGCAAAGAATCTGAAAAAATTCTAACATTATGAAAAGCCTCAAAATAACGGTCGGTACTATCCTTAGCTGCGTCAGACTGCAACTTCAACGAATCTGACTTTGCCATACTTTTATTCAGATTTAATTGATTATTTTCAGCATTTGCTGAGTCTTTTATTGGGGACGGTATTTTGGATTTGCCCAATGAATCGTTCACCGGCAATTTATTATTTGCCTTTGTAAGTTTCTGTTGCAAAGAATCGGAACTGAGCTTTTGCTTTTCAGCAGTTTTTAACGAGTCTGTTTGCCTGACGATATTGGTGTCAAGTGCAGGTTGCTTTTCGCTATTTATTGCAATTAAAGAATCTTTCGGCTTCTTTACCGCATCTTTAATCTTCTGTGTTGAATCCGGCAGACTTATATTTTTAGCATTTTCTTCATTTATAACCGCAACCTGTCCTTCCTTCGTAGTATCCTTTGCCCTAACCTGGTCGGTAGTCTTTGCTATTCCTGAATCCAAAGAAGGTTTGATGTCTAATTTTTTAGTAGTTAACAAGCTATCTGAAGGTGGTTTTTGGCCCGGTGGCATTTTTTCACTTTCCGGAAAACCGTTTTTAGAATCCTCCTTTACCTTGTCTGTAACATTCTTCAATTTGGCTACCGGTGGCTCGTCTAATTTTGTTTCATTTCCAGCCATTTTTTTATTTAAAGCAGAATCGGCAGCTGCCTGAATACTGTCTTCAACCGCCTTTTTTCTGGCTTCGGCCATTTCCTGCATTTTATATAGTTCGGATAGTTTGGCGCTGAACAAAGTATCGGCGGTTACAAAAATTGAATCACCCTCCTGCTTGATAATCAAAAGTGGTTTTTGGGTGGCTAAAACAGCCTCCGTTATTCTGTCTTGATAAACTAAATTGGCAATTATAATGGTGGAGCGGGTAGAGTCAACAATAATCGCATTTCCTTCAGCCTGTGCCAACTTTTCTGTCAAAGAAACCTTATTGGCAGTAATGGTTGACTTATTGTTATCATTGATAAAGGGACGCTGACCAAACTCAGCTTCGCCGGTTTTTAGGTTGTAAAATCCTTCTTTGGTTTTTATGGTGCGGTTTGCGCTGTCCTTTATGGTTGTCTGGGCAATGAATCGGGCTATTTGATTATCGGTATTATATAATAAGGAGTCTGCTTCTATTTTGTAAGCAGGGTCGTTTACCACCACATTCCTTTTAAAATAGGCATCCTTAATATCACTGTAATAAAAAGCCTCTGAGCTGGTAATAATTGTTTTTTTGTTTACTATTTTACCACCATTTTTATAATTGGCAATGTGAGTACCCATATTATACTCCATTGTGGGTGTAGTGAGCACTACTTTCCCGTCGGTAAGTTTTACGTTGCCGTCAAAATAAGCAATTTGTTTATCTTCCAGATAGCGTAAATGATCGGCATAAATATCAGTGGTGTCCGAGTCATTGATGCGAACCTTACCCCATGCCTCAAAAGTCTTATTAGTAGCATTTCTAACGCACTTATTCGCATAAAATAAAGAACGCCCCTGTTGCAAAATTACATTTCCTTCCAGGATGAAAAGATTTGAACTGTCTTTGGTTTTTAAGATGATGGTGCTATCGGCTTGTTTTACAATCACTTCATTGCCTGCCTTTACAGAAGAACCAATCTGTGCTATAGCGCCAAAAGGAACAAAACAGCCTGTAATCAGCGCTAAAACTATTATTAAACAAGTATGTAAATATCTGAAAATCACTTAGGAACAGAATCTTTTATAGCCGGCGCAACCAATTCGCCTGATTTATTTTTTTTACCAAAAACAGAAATATTTACATACCTCTTAGGATGTACCCTCACATCGTCAAGCAGAATTTCTGCACTTAATAATACATCATTTAATTTGTTGTACAGTTTCTTGTCGTTCATCAAAGCTCCCAAGCTACCATTGGGGTTTGATACCTTTGCCAAAACCAGTTTCAATTCTGATATAGTAGCATTTAAGGAATCCATTGTTCTTTCTAACCTTAGTTGTGCCAAATCATTGCTAAAGGTATTGGCATTGCTCAGGATACTTTCTATTTCAGCATTTTGATTTTTCAGGTTTCCGGTTACTGAGCTCGCATTTTCTAAGGTAGCAGCTAATGGTTTTGTAGCTGCATCCAGCAGTTTATTTATACTCAGTGTAGTAATTTTCAGATTGGAAATGACCATCTGCAATTCTCTTTGCGTATGAGCATCCAGCGTATTATTCACATTTGACAATAGCAGATTGAGGGAATCGGCTACATTTCTAACTTTCCCCATCAGCGGTTTTGCTTCTGTGGTAAGGTCGCCCAGCAAGCCTTCTTCTATTCGAGTAGAAATCTCATCACCGTTTTGCAAAAAAGTTGCGGCATTTCCCTTTTCAATGATGATATTGGAAGCGCCTAACAAACTTCCGGAAATATATGCCACTGAATTGGTAGGGATATTTACATTTTGAGAGATACTGATTGTAACCTTTACGGCAGACAGATTGGCATCTACGGGTTCCATACCATACACAGTTCCAATGGTAAGTCCATTGATTTTTACAAAATTCGATTTTTCAAGCGCACCCACTGATTTGAAAATGGCATAAATCTTTGGAGTTCGGTTAAATACGTCTTTGCCCTTTAAAAATCTGAACCCCAGAATTAACCCAATAATTGCTGCCAGCGCTAATAACCCGACTTTCAGTTCATTTGATATCTTCATTTCATCAGTTTATTATGGTGTCTTATCAAACTATTTAGCATTTTACAAACCTACAAAAATCAATATTGCTATCAAAGCAAAAGTACCCAAAACCAATCACTTAAACAGTAATTGGATTAGCAATTTAGATAATAATTATGAGTTGCATTAATGTTTTAAAAAATCTTTGATGAGTCGGATACTTATTTTGGAGTCTGCTCGGCAGCAATATGTGTTTTTTCCACATAATTTTTTACAGCCTTTACAATATTTTTTACAATAGCTTCCTGCCCTGTTTCACTCATCATGTATTGCTCTTCTTCTTTATTGCTTATGAAACCCATTTCTATCAATATACTGGGCATTCCTGTGGCTTGCAGCACCCAAATTCCCTTATGGTTTCGCTGCTGCACTCCGCGACTTGTTCTACCCTCATTTGTAAATTCCTGCTCTACAAGGTTGGCCAGCAAATAACTTTTTCTGAAATAATGCTGTGCATAAATGAGCATTCTGGCTTTTTCGGCAGGGTCATTCGGGTCGGGAAGTTGTAGATTGTCAGAGGTTTCTGTTTCTTCATTATAATAATCATCATTATTTTTTACTGATGATATTTTCTGGTCATTTTTGCCCACTGCCCATATATAGGTTTCGGTACCTACTGCTTTATTTTCTACCCAAAAATCTTCATAAATGGGTACCCGCACTGTTTTTTTTATGCGTTTTTTCCCTTTTTTCACTGTTCTTACCTGATTGGTGTGGCCAACCACCCTTTTTTCGTACCAACCGCCCGGTTTTCGCCCTGCGGCATTGCAATGCAGCGAAATGAAAAGGTCGCCGCCATTTCGGTTTGCAAAATCTGCGCGCCATTTGTTGGCAGCATCTTTGTTGGCGGCATAACCAGGGAAGGCGGTAGTGGGGCGTGTTTCCAGTATTTTTATAGAAGGAAACTCCGTTCGTAAGGCTTTGGCCAGTTTTTGGGCAACCGATAGTGTAATTGTAGCTTCATTAGTTACCGTTCCGGGAGCGCCACTGTCCGATCCACCATGACCTGCATCCACAATAATTGTTTTTACCTGATTCTTATTTACCTGTGCCATCAGGAAACCTGAAAGAGACAATAAAAAAATGACAATATTTATTCTTAAAAAATTCATCAATCAATATTTTTTAATCGTAATTATTATTTTTTAGATACTTCTTCACAAATTCTTTAGGTTGTTATTTATACATTTGCTTTCTTTGGAGCTAATTTGATGTACAAATTTAAAAAAATTTTTTTCGTGCCGGTTCTTACTGCTATAACCATCATAGCGGTAAGCGGCAATATTAATACTATTGATACATTTTACAAAGACTCATCGCAGAATAAGAAAAATATTAACATTAATTCTGCTGTAGATACGGTTCCAAAACGCACCGCAAAGATTACTTCAGATACGCTTAAAAAAAATACTGCCGATACGGCATTATTGATTGATACCTTAAAAAAAGACACCATCTTACCCGATTCTTTAAAAAATGACAGCCTATTGAAGCTAAAATCCGATACTTTTTCCATAAAAATATCTAAAGATACTTTTGATTCGCCGGTCAACTATGAAGCGTCCGATTCGGTAGTGGGTCTTTTACAGGAAAAAATAATCAAACTGTTTGGCAAGGCTAAGGCTGAATATCAGGATGTAAGTATTAATGCTCCAACTATTGAACTGGATCAGGCAAAAAATATTTTAAAAGCAGCGCCTGGCAGAGACACTCTTGGAGACCTTACCGAATATGCCGAAATGAAACAGGGGCAGGAAACGTATAAAACCGAAGGAATTGAATACAACTTCAAAACCCAGCAGGGCTTGACAAAAGGAGCCATTACTACTCAGGGAGAAATGTACGTGCATACTGAAATTGCCAAAAAAGTGGATGCCAATACCATGTATGCCAAAGGCACTTTCTTTACAACCTGCAATCTTGATGAGCCACATTTTGGTTTCAGGGCCAGGAAATCAAAAATCGTTAATAATAAAATAGCAGTAACAGGTTCGGTAAGACCTGAGTTCGACTCGGTGCCGATACCCATTTACCTGCCTTTTGGTTATTTTCCGCTGTATCAGGGCAGGCGCTCAGGCCTGTTGCCTCCTACCTTCGAAACCAATGATCAGGAAGGTTTGGGATTAGCAGGAATTGGTTATTACAAGATACTTGGCCCACACATGGATTTGCAATTGAGGGGTGATATTTACTCAATGGGTAGCTGGAAAGTATATCTGAACAGCAAATATTTAAAAAATTATAAATATAGCGGTGGCTTAAACCTATCGTATGCCAGAACCCAAAGAAACTTTAGGGGAGACTTGGATTACAATGTTATGAAAAACATGGCAATCAATTGGAGCCATCAGTCTGATATGCGATCCAGACCGGGTACTACATTTGGCGCAAATGTAAACTATAGCACCACCCGGAACAACCAGACTTACATGAGTAATTATCAGGAGCGTTTTCAAAATACAATAGGGTCTTCTATCAATTACGCAAAAACCTGGCAGGATAAGCCGTTTAATTTTACTGCCAGCGCCACACATAACCAAAACAACTCTACCCACACCATTAATATCAACCTGCCCAACCTTGGGTTTACCATGAACACTATTTATCCTTTTCAGAAAAAAGAATCGGTAGGTTCCAAAAAATGGTACGAACAACTTGGGATTGGTTATAACGGAAGCCTGCAAAACTCCACCAGTTTTGTAGATACGTTGAATTATAAAAGTATCTATGGCAAGTCCACTTTTCAGCACATTGTGGACACCATGCAATGGAATGCATCTCATAATATACCTATCTCCCTTTCATTGCCGCCTATTTTGGGAGGAGCTGTTACCGTTTCTCCTTCTGTAAGTTATGGTATGGACTGGGTGGACAGGGCTCTGACTTATGGCTGGGATGCCGCAAGAGACACCAACTATCATGAAATTAAAAAGGGTATCCACATCAAACAAAGAGCATCGGCAGGATTGTCGTTTAGCACTGCATTATTTGGCACATACCAATTCAAAAACAAGAAGGTTGTGGCCATCCGGCACGTAGTAAGGCCCAACTTTAGCCTGAACTATACTCCCGACCTAAACCGAGCTTTTTGGCGAACCGTACAGGTGGATTCATCAGGAAGAAAGGTGCTCTATAACACAATGGATGCCTATCCTAACCCCTATATTGCCAGAGTTACCAATCAGTTTGTGAGCAGAGAAAATGCAGGTATGAGTTTTAGTTTTGACAACAGTCTGGAAATGAAAGTGAGGGATAAAAAAAGCGATCCAAAAGATACTACCAAAACAGAAAATTCCGAAACTCAGTTTAAAAAAGTCAGGCTGATAGAAGGTTTTGGATTCAACACATCCTATAACTTCATGGCAGATTCCTTAAAATTGGCACCATTAAGTATTTATGTTCGTACCAATTTATTTGAAAAAGTGAATATCAGTGCCGGCGCTACCCTTGTACCTTACCAACTCAACAATTTTGGGGCAGCCACCAGCAAATACGCATGGCAAGCCGGGAAGTTCAGTGTAGGGAAAATCACTAATGCCAATTTATCCTTAAGCACCAGCTTCCAGAGTAAGCCCAAAGACCCAGAAAAGGAAAAGAAACGACAGGATGCCATCAATCAAACACTGAACGACCCAATGATGCGGGCAGACCAGCAACAACTGCTGGAGTACATGCGTACCAATCCAACAGAATTTGTAGATTTTAATACTCCCTGGAGCGTAAATCTTTCGTTCTCATTCAGCTATTTTAGAGGAGGATTAGATACCACCACTAATAAATGGAAGCAGAATTTTACGGCAAGCATTAATGCAGGCGGTAGCTTTAATCTTACTCCAAAATGGAATTTTAGTGTAAGCAATATCAATTACGATTTTGTAACCAAAAAAATGCAGTCGGTTCAGTTCTCTATTTCGAGAGATTTACACTGCTGGCAGTTGGGTATCAACGTTGGCCCCATCGGACCCACAAGATTCTTCAACTTTACCATCAGTCCCAAAGCGGGAATATTACAAGACCTGAAAATCAATCGTACCCGATCCTTCTACTCGGGTAACATGTATTGACGCAAATAATTTTCCATAATTTTATATACTTCATCCTTTAAATCCTGCGTAGTTTTTTCTGCTGAAGCAACAGGAGGCAAGAAATGAATTTCAAATCTGGTAGGCCAAAAGAAAAAAGTCTTCTCGAAAGGCAATGCTTTTTTTGTGTTCATTAAAATAGCAGGAATAATATCCTTTCCATTTTCTACCGCTAAACGGAAAGCGCCATCGTAAAATTTTTTCAGCGGCTCTTTAGTTCTGTTGCGTGTACCTTCAGGATAAATACTCATGTGAATACCCTTTTCTAAAACACTCTTCATTTTCCAATAACTTTCCTTTCTGCTTTTATCGTCCTTACGATTTATCAATACAGACCCTCTGGCATAATACCAACCAAAGATGGGAATTTTTGCATAAAAATCCTTCGCAATGGTTTTATTGGGCCCCGGAATAAAAGGGCATGATAGCGTAGGGTCAATTATTGAATTATGATTGGCCGTAACCACATAGACCTTCCCCTTTTCAAAATTTTCCTGTCCTTTGATGCGCAGTGGACAAGCTACCAAAAATAACCACATCCGAATCCAAACCCTCGACCACCAGATAAAATAACGCGTTCCCGTTGGCTCAGGGATGATGTATGCCAGCATGGAAGGAAGAAAAATAATCGAAAAGGTGAAAATAAAAGTTATCAAACCCCATAATGCCCATACACGTCCGGCAATTTCTTTTAAAACTTTCATCGAAATCTTTTAAATTTTTGACAATATTACTACTCTTCTCACAAATCAATTCAAGATAAATTGATAACGTTCCTTAAAACCACCTATTTTTTAAATTTTCCAGTCGATAGGCGCTATCCCGTGATTCATCAAATATTCATTGGCTTTTGAAAAATGCTTGCAGCCAAAAAAACCATTATTGGCGGAAAGCGGCGAAGGATGCGCTGCTTTTAGAACTAAATGCTTTTCTGCATTAATAAATATTGATTTTTCCTGTGCAAATTTTCCCCAAAGCATAAATACAATATGCTCCTTTTCATCGGAAATTTTTTTAATAACGGCATCAGTAAATGTGGCCCATCCGATTTTTGAATGACTCATTGGTTCTCCTGCCCGCACAGTGAGGGAAGCATTAAGTAAAAACACGCCCTGCTGTGCCCAACTTGTCAGATCGCCATGATTGGGAGTGGTTAGCCCAATATCTTCTTTCAGTTCTTTAAAAATATTTACCAATGATGGCGGCGGTGGCACTCCTTTCTGCACAGAAAAGCAAAGTCCATGCGCTTGTGCGGGTTGGTGATAAGGATCCTGACCAAGTATGAGCGCTTTTATTTTATCAAAAGGCGTAGTATCAAAAGCATTAAAAATATGCACCCCGGCCGGGTAAATAATTTTTTTCAGCAGTTTTTCGGTTTTTATATGATTGACAATGTTTTCAAAATAGGGTTTTTCAAATTCTTTCCTTAATCGTTCTTTCCAGGATGCTTCAATCTTTACGTTCATAATATCATTTTTGTAAAAATATGAAATAAAAAAATGCCCGTACAGAGATGGATATTGCATTGACTTTAACCCCCATTTTTCTTAAAAATTGTTATTTGCTTTGAAAATTAGCAATAGAGCCAAATTTATTTTTTAAATTAGCAGTTCATTTTAATTGTAATGGAATATATAGATTATTATAAAATATTAGGTGTCAGCAAAACCGCAACCGCAGATGAAATCAAAAAAGCTTATCGTAAGCTGGCACGCAAATATCATCCCGACCTGAATCCAAATGATAAAGAAGCCGAAAAAAAATTTAAAGAAATTAATGAAGCGCACGAAGTATTGAGCGATCCCGACAAGCGAAAAAAATACGACCAGTACGGTGCTGATTGGAAACATGCAGAACAGTTTGAGCAAGCCAAGAAGCAACAGAAAGCCTATCAATCGCAAGGCACACCATTTGATGGCGGTGGAGAATATTACACCTTCACTGATGAAGAAGGCGCCGGTTTTTCTGACTTTTTTTCACAAATGTTTGGCAGGAGCAGCCGTCAGCAAAGAACACAGGCGAAGTTTCGCGGGCAGGATTACAAGGCAGAGGTTCAACTGAATTTATCCGATGCCTACAAAACCCACCAACAAACCTTTACCGTAAATGGAAAGAATATCCGCATCACCGTTCCTGCCGGAATTGAAAACGGACAGGAAATAAAAATTAAAAACTATGGCGGGTCGGGGGTAAACGGAGGACCAAACGGCGATTTATATATTACTTTCCATATTATTAATGATACCGCTTTTACCAGGCAGGGAAATGATCTTTATTTAACGGTAGCCCTTGATTTATACAAAGCTGTTTTGGGTGGCAATGAAACGATTGATACGATGAACGGGAAAGTGAAACTTACCATCTCTCCCGAAACCCAAAACGGTGCCAAAGTGAGGCTGAAAGGAAAAGGTTTTCCTGCTTATAAGAAGGAAGGTGAGTTTGGCGATCTTTATATCACCTGGCAAATCCAAATACCCAAAAACCTGAATGAAAAAGAAAAAGAATTGTTCACCCAACTGGCTAACGAAGCCGCTAAAAAATAATGGTTATGAGTAATGAAAAAAACATTTCTGTAGAAGAATATTGCACACATTACAGTATTGAGGCTTCTTTCGTTCGTTCATTGAGTGAAAATGGATTGATTGAACTATCCAATGTAAATGAATCCATTTGTATAGATTTTGACCAATTGCAAGCTTTGGAAAAATATATTCATTTGCATTACGACCTCGATATAAATATAGAAGGTATTGAAGCCATCAGCCACCTGCTACAAAAAATTGATAGCTTGCAAACCGAATTAAGAATATTAAGAAACAGACTAATTACCTGATGCTGCTCTGAAAACTTGTATCGTGCAGATAGAAGCGTCTGCGTTGGCGTCAAGAGAGTTTTATTTGTAAATAATAGCCAAATCAACCGTTTGCACAGAACGGTTTTTCTATTGGTTATATTCGTTACTTTGTAAGATTATTATTTAACAAATATTTTTAACATGAAGATTGCCTTTACCCTCCCTTTATTGCTGTTATTATTAAATTTATTTGGTCAAAATTTGCCAACGGAACTAATGACTCCGAAGATTGTATCTGTGAATCGAATGCCGATGCGTGCAACTGGGTATGCTTATGAAAATCAAGAATTAGCTGAAAAGAGAATTAAGGAAAATTCAAAATATTTCCTTTCGCTGAATGGCAACTGGAAATTCAATTGGGTTAAAAACCCCAATGACCGTCCGAAAGATTTTTATCTGACTGATTTTGACGATAACCATTGGGTAAATTTTCCGGTGCCTGCCAACTGGGAGTTGAACGGGTACGGGCTACCCATTTATGTAAACCAACCTTATGAATTTGCCGGTCATATCAAACGCTATGGCCAGTTAAATCCACCTTATGATATTCCTGCAGACAATAACCCTGTAGGCTCGTACCGCAAAAAAGTAATAATACCTCAGGATTGGGATGGTCGTGAAATTTTCATTCATCTTGGCGCTGTTAAATCTGCCTTTTTTATTTGGGTAAATGGTAAAAAAGCAGGATACAGCGAAGACAGTAAACTGGCTGCCGAATTTGATATTACCAAATACGTAAAACCGGGCGAAAACCTGATTGCCCTGCAGGTTTATCGCTGGAGCGATGCCAGTTACTTAGAGTGTCAGGATATGTGGCGTATTTCGGGCATCGAAAGAGATGTTTATTTATATGCCACACCTAAGTTAGACATCAGAGATTTCAAAGTTCAATCGGGTCTTATCAATAACTATACCGATGGACAACTGAAAATTGACATTGAAGTAAACAGTTATAAAAACGAAGCAAAGACCTACCACTCCAAACCGGATACTTTTTCTGTAGATGCAAAATTGGTTGACGCTACAGGGAAAACGATTTACAGCGAAAGCACAAAAGCAATAGAATCTGTTCTGGGAAAATATAAAACCAATATCCATTTCGAAAAAAATATTCCATCGGTAAATCTTTGGTCAGCCGAAACGCCCTATTTATATACGCTCTATCTGACACTTAAAAATAAAAATGGTCAGGTGTTAGAAGTAGTGCCTGTGCGGGTTGGGTTTAGAAGTGTTGAAATCAAAGGGCGCGATTTTTTGGTTAATGGCAAACGCGTGTTTTTCAAAGGTGTAAACAGACATGAGCACAATCCAAAAACAGGGCATACACTCACTAAAGAAGATATGCTCAAAGACATGGAAATGATGAAAAAACTGAATGTAAATGCAGTTCGTCATTCTCATTACCCTCCCGACCCTTACTGGCTCGAGCTTTGCGACGAATATGGATTATATGTGATTGAAGAAGCTAATATAGAATCGCATGGATTAGGTTACGATCTTGAATTTACATTAGCCAATAAAAAAGAATGGCGCAATCCGCATTTTGAACGCATCAAAAGAATGTACGAGCGCGGAAAAAATCATCCCTCCATCATCACCTGGTCATTAGGCAATGAAGCCGGCAACGGAATCAATTTTTACGAGGCTTATGACTGGCTCAAAAAAACAGACACACGCCCTGTTCAGTATGAACGAGCCGAAAATGATTACAACACTGATGTACTACCTCCTCAATACCCTCACCCCGACTGGGTTGCGGCATTTGGAAAAAACAAAGACGGTCGCGGGCTCATCATGAGCGAATACGCCCACATTATGGGAAACAGCCTCGGTAATTTTAAGGATTATTGGGATGCCATTGAAAGTACACCGGGTGTACAGGGCGGCTATGTGTGGGAATGGATAGACCAGTCTTTCGACACAGTAAAAAATGGCAAAAGAATTATGGCTTATGGCGGCGACTTTCCATTGGAAGGCCCTGTGGATGAAAACCTGAGTGATAATGATTTTTGCGTAAAGGGTGTGGTAACAGCCTACAGAGGTTTGACGCCAATGGCAATTGAATTGAAAAGAGTGCATCAATTCATCAAAACATCATTAAATGAAAAAGATTTAAAAATTAACAATACTTACTTTTTCAGAAATATTAATAATGTTAAACTTGACTGGGAAATAGTAACCAATGGAAAGGTTGTTGAAAAAGGTACTGTCATTGACCTCAACTTGCAAGCGCAACAAAGCAAAACCATTACCCTGCCATTTAAGGTAAAAATGGACCCCACCAAAGAATATTTCCTGAATGTATCTTATAAACTCAAAACTGCCGAACCATTCCTCGAAAAGGACTATGAAATAGCAGCGAATCAGTTTGCACTTTCCGGCAGCCCTGCTCCGTTCAGCCAACCTGTAGTAAGTGGCAATATTTCCGAAACAAAAACAGGAGATATTCTTGAATTGAAAGGAAAAGATTTCACCATAAGCTTTGACCTCAAAAAAGGTATTTTGAATTCATATAAATTGAAAGGTGTTGACTTGATAGATAATGGCCCGCAGCCTGCATTTTACCGCGCTCCCACTGATAATGACATTGGCGCTCAACTCAACACATCTCTTCGTGAGTGGAGAAATGCTTATGAGCAAAACGATGTTACTAATGCTCAGTATGAAAAAGCGGATAACGGCATCTATACCATTAATTTCAACAAAAATATTCTAAACGGCAAAGCGCAAGCACAACAAACCTTTACTGTCTATGCAAATGGTGTTATTAAGGTAAATAATCACTTCACCATTAATGCTGCTCCAAAGTTCCGTTCGCTTATGCGTTTAGGAAATGATTTGCAGGTGAATAAGAAATTTAACCAAATTCAATGGTACGGGCGTGGCCCCTGGGAAAACTACCAGGACAGAATAGCTGCCGCAGATGTAGGCGTTTACAGCCAGCCACTGAGCAAGCAATACTTTCCTTATGCCCGTCCGCAGGAGAGCGGCAACAAAACCGATGTAAGGTGGATATCGCTTACTGACAATAAAGGCAAAGGGTTGAGGTTTGAGTTTACCGACAGTCTGCTATCGGTAGCTGCCCTAACCTACAATATTGACGACCTTGATCCTGAAGCACGCAAACGCCAGTATCATTCGGGTGAGCTTGTGGAACGCAATAAAATTTTTATGCACGTGGATATGAAGCAAATGGGTGTAGGCGGAATAGACAGTTGGGGTTCTATGCCTGTAGAAAAATACTGGATTACTCCGGGCGCTTATCAATACAGTTACCTGATCAGGCCGATAAAATAAAAAGCCCGGGGGCGCTCACCCCAGGCATCAAAGGAAAAAGGCTTTTAGCACACGACTAAAAGCCTTTTTTATCATTCTAATTTGTTTTTTTAAGCAAATAATTATCTGCCAGTTCACCGGTTATTACATTGCCTTCCTGATCTAAGGCAAATAAAACATTCTCCCCTACTTTATATTTCCTCTTACTGTCCGACATTGTAATCACACCACCGGCATCATCCCAACTAATGGTACCCTTTTCCTCAAAATTTCCCTTACCTGAATAATCTTCTTTGATAGTGTATGTGTTGTCTTTTTTTATTTCAATAGTGGTTTTAATTCCTTCGCAATCAGCACATGGCAATGTTCCTTCATAAACACCTGCCCAATCTAAGGAAGTCTGACTGTTATCACTATCGGCCTTCACTACATTTTCTGTTTCAGGTTCTTTTGCTTGTTCTTCCTGCTTGGCATTGTCTTTGCACGACCATAAAGCGGTAAGCATAAACGCCGATAAAAATAAAATTCTAAATTTTTTCATCTGTATAATAATTTGATTAACAATTTGGCAAAGGTAATCAAATCTAAAATTTGAATTCAAATTACAAATATATCTTATACATCACTTCTTATTTTCATCATTATCCTATACTTACAAATCATATCTCATCTCAACTATTTCAAATACAAATCAAAATAATCTGAAATTTTCTGCATCAGGTGTATGCGGTCTTTTCTACGTACATTGTGCTCATGGCCCGGATAAATGAAGTAATCTACCTATATGCCTTTGCAGTATGGTTATTACTGAAAATCTGTACAAAGTTATACTGCCGGAAGCAAATTTTCAATTGTGATGTATGCCAGCCGGAGTCTGTCAGCGAAATACCTGCCCGTCCCTGCCTAACCGGAAAGCAGGCGTTCACAGCTTACCGCAGTGGCGGATTTTACCGATAAACTTCAAACGAAGAACGAACTTTCAATTTACCGAAAACGCTCAATCGAAGCACTTTACCCGCCATTGTGGCAAACTGGCTGTTCAAGCGACACCTTCGGTGAGTCTATTCTTCGACAGAGTTTATCATCTTTACTTTTCATCAAATATATAATAAAAGTGAAAGGTAATGAAATTTCGGGAAAATCACTTAATGCAGATGCAGTAGAATGGTTGCAAAAACTACATCAGACTTTAACGGTGAAAGAATACGGGAAAGGTACGATTCGTAACTACTGCCAGGAGATGAAGCTTCTGTTCAAGTACTATAACCACAAATCGGTGGCAGGCATCCGCCAGACAGATATTGAACAGTATCTTCAGTACATCAAAGAAGTGCATAAAGTTGGCAGGGCTAAATGCCGCAGTGTGGCACAGGCTTGTAGTTTCTTTTTCAAACGGGTAATGCCTTCTGAGTATATTGTGCCCTCCAATCTGTATCCGCGCAAGCAGTTTATACTTCCCAATATCATGAGTGAAGACGAAGTGGTCAGGCTGTTTGCAGCGCCATTAACCCTAAAAGAATACTGTGTGGTAGGATTGCTTTATGGTTGCGGACTGCGCATCAGCGAAGTAAGCAATCTTCGGATAAAAGATATTGAGAGCGATAACAAACGCATCAAAGTATATCAGGGCAAAGGCGGCAAAGACCGTTACACACTACTACCGGATGAGCTGCTGCAAAAGCTCAGATTACTGTATATAGAAGAAGGTCGCCCCAAAGAGTTAATGTTCACCAGCAAGCAAACCAAACGTGCATTGCACGTACGAAGTACACAGGTGATTGTAAACAGTGCCATGGCCAAAGCCGGATATAAAGACAAGCCCTTTACGGCGCATACGCTGCGCCACAGTTTCGCCACGCACATGCTCAACTGCGGCAACAATATCCATGTCATCAAAACCCTGCTGGGACATAGTAAAATAGAAACCACCATGGTATATCTTCACCTGCAACAACACAAACAGGCATACAATCACCTTTGGAAACAGTGGTGTATGGAACAGCAGCCACTCGCTGAAATCCGGTGGCTGTTGCAAAGCAAAATCTTTGCCCATCCGGAACTAAACAACTATGGATTGCAAATCCATAGGTTGAGTACATTGACTGAAAGTC
>ENA-UOUJ01000919-UOUJ01000919.1-activated-sludge-metagenome-genome-assembly--contig:-NODE-919-length-16978-cov-3.989600_pt1 | contig 16978 bp, 11 predicted proteins | sample MGYA00249839_ERZ747224 | MGnify/ENA primary metagenome ERZ747224 (study PRJEB28782, sample SAMN03220277) | activated sludge metagenome | biome: wastewater; feature: sewage sludge; material...
GGGGCAGGGGTCGGTACGGCCCAGCCGGACGGTCGTCATGCGCTGGAACGGCGGCAGGAAGGGCGAGCCGCCCGTTGCTTTCGTCGGCAAGGGCGTCTGCTTCGACAGCGGCGGAATCTCGATCAAACCCGCCGGCGGCATGGAAGAGATGAAGGGCGACATGGGCGGGGCCGCCTGCGTGGTGGGGCTGATGCACGCGCTCGCCGCGCGCAAGGCGAAGGTGAACGCCATCGGCGCGATCGGCCTTGTCGAGAACATGCCGGACGGCAGCGCGCAGCGGCCCGGCGATATCGTGACGTCCATGTCGGGACAGACCATCGAGATCATCAACACCGACGCCGAGGGCCGGCTCGTTCTCGCGGACGTGCTCTGGTATGTCGTCCGCAAGTTCAAGCCGAAGGTCATGGTCGATCTCGCAACGCTGACCGGCGCGATCATGGTCGCGCTTGGCACCGAGCACGCCGGCCTGTTCTCCAATAACGACGAGTTGTCGGAGCGCCTCACCAAGGTAGGCCTTCAGACCGGTGAGCGGCTCTGGCGGATGCCGCTTGCGCCGGAATACGACAAGCTGATCGACTCGAAGTTCGCCGACATGAAGAACACGGGCGGACGCCATGGCGGCTCGATCACGGCCGCGCAATTCCTGCAACGGTTCGTCGACAATACTCCGTGGGCGCATCTCGACATCGCGGGAACGGCGATGGGCGCTCCCAAATCCGACATCAATCAGAGCTGGGGATCCGGATTCGGCGTGCGGCTGCTGGACCGCCTCGTCGCGGAGCATTACGAAACGAAGCGATGACGGAAGTCCTGTTCTATCATTTGCAGAACATGTCGCTGGAAAAGGTTCTGCCGCCGCTGCTCGAGAAGACCTTCGAGCGAGGATGGCGCGCCGTCGTCCACACGACGTCTGAAGAGCGCGCCGATGCGCTCGACGCGCATCTGTGGTCCTATCGTGACGATTCTTTCCTGCCGCATGCGACGTGGCGGATCGAGGATGCAAGCGAACAGCCGATCGTGCTGACGATCGACGGCCGCAATCCCAACCGGGCCACCGTCAGATTTCTGGTCGACAGCGCCCCGCTTCCGGAAAGTCTTGATACCTATGAGCGGCTGGTGCTGATATTCGATGGCGACGACGGAGCCGCGCGGGACGCCGCGAGAGCCGTCTGGACGGAATGCACGTCGCGAGGATGTGAGGCGACCTACTGGCAGCCTGACGAAACGGGGCGCTGGCAGCGTCGCGGGTAGTCAGATAGAGCGATTTTAATTTGATGAGACTTGAAGCTTTCTGATCAAACACTAGGGTCCAGCCATGGTCGCGCCGCAAATCGGTGCTGGGACAGGCCTTTGCTACGATCCGCCGGGACAGAATTCGTCGTGAGACAGCCCAGATTTCGCCGAAGGGCGCTGATACCGCTGCTTTTGATGGCGCCGCTCGTCTCGGGCTGCGGCACCGCATCGGATATGTTTTCGTCTGGCCTGCTCTCGAAGGACGCGGACTGGTTTTCGCGGTCCGGCCGGTTGTTCATCAAGAACGTTTCGGTTGAAGCGCCGCCGCTGACCCCGGACAAGCCGGTCTCGCCGGACGATCTCATCAGCGCTGACGGTCTTTGTCCGGGCATGGCGCCGCCGATCGGTATGGGTGAATCCAGCGCCCTCGCTGATAGCGCAGGAGATACTCCGGCGCTCGCGGCTTCGGGTACAGTGGCGTTAGGCCATACCGAGTGCGACGTGACGCGCGGTCTCGGTGCCGCGCCAGACAATGTCAGCCTCTCCAACAATTCTCGCGGCGATCGTGTTGCGGTCTTGACGTTCCTGAAGGGACCGCGTGCCGGAATCTACACATTTACGGCGGGACGCCTCGCTTCCATCGAGCAGGCGCCCGAATCAACCGTCCGTCAGAAGCCGGAGCGGCGGACGAAAAGACGGTAAGCGCGTGAGTTATGGTCTTTTCTAGAGCGTTTTCGAGCGAAGTGGACACCGGTTCGCGTGAAGAAAACGTGTCAAATCAAAATCATAGAGCGTTGTCGTAAGACGAGCTGGCCTCCAGCCATTCCTCTTCCGCCCGCCGCAGCGCATCGGCGGCGCTGGCGCGCGCCTTGGTCAGTTGCGCCGCCTGCCTGGGCTCACGCTTGAACAGATCCGGCAGCGCTAGGGCGACATCGATTTTGGCGATGATCCCAGTAATCCGCTCGATCTCGGCCTCGGCGGCCGTGATCTTCTGTTTCAGCGGCGAGCGCCGTTCGGTCTTCTCGCGCCGCGGCTTGTCCCGGCTGTCATCGCGCTGGCCGGACACCCCGCGGCCGTTCGCGCGGAGACCCCGTGCCGACAAAACCGCGCGGCGGTAGTCCTCAAGATCGCCGTCGTAAGGCGTAACGGTATGGTCCGCTACCACCCATAGCTGGTCGGCGCAGGCCTCGATCAGGTAGCGGTCGTGCGACACCATGATGACAGCGCCGGGATACTCGTTGATGGCTTCGGCAAGCGCGGCGCGGCTGTCGATATCGAGATGGTTGGTCGGCTCGTCAAGGATGATCATGTTGGGAGCAAAGAACGTCGCAAGCCCGAGCAGAAGGCGCGCTTTTTCGCCGCCCGAAAGGCTTCGAACGAGCGTATCTCCCGCCTTACCGGAAAAGCCGATGCCCCCCACGCGGGCGCGGATTTTCGTTTCCGGAGCATCCTGCATCAGGCGCCGCACATGATCGTAGGGCGAGCCGTCGAGGTCCAGCTCGTCGGTCTGGTGCTGGGCGAAATAGCCGATCGACAGCTTGTCGGCGCGCACCACCTTGCCGGCGAACGGTTGCAGCTTGCCGGCCAGCAGTTTGACGAGGGTGGATTTGCCGTTGCCGTTGGAGCCGAGCAGGGCGATGCGATCGTCCTCATCCACCCGCAACGTCACGCGCTTGAGAACCGGCGATTTCGGATCATAACCGACGACGGCCTCGTCGACGGCGATGATCGGCGGCGACAGCAGCTTGTCCGGCACGGGAAAGGAAATCTCGCGCACGTCCTGCGTGACCAGCGCGGTCACCGGTTTCATACGTTCGAGCATCTTCACGCGTGATTGCGCCTGGCGCGCCTTCGAGGCCTTGGCCTTGAAGCGATCGACAAAAGCCTGGAGCCGCTTGCGCTCATCGGCATGCCGTCTGGCGTGCCTGGCGTCGAGCATTTCGCGGGTTGCGCGTTGCTCTTCGAAGGCGGAATAGGTTCCCTTGTAGAGCGAGAGCTTGCCGCGATCGAGGTGCAGAATCTGATCGACGGATGTGTCGAGGAGGTCGCGGTCGTGACTGATGATGATGACCGTGCGCGGGTAGTGCGCGAGATGATCCTCCAGCCAGAGCGTTCCTTCAAGATCAAGGTAGTTGGTCGGCTCGTCCAGCAGCAACAGGTCGGGTGACGCGAAAAGCGTTGCCGCGAGCGCGACGCGCATGCGCCAGCCGCCTGAGAACTCCGAACAGGGGCGTGCCTGATCCGCCGTCGAAAATCCGAGGCCGCTCAGGATCGATGCCGCTCGTGCGGGCGCGGAATGAGCGTCGATATCCACCAGACGAGTCTGGATGTCCGCGATACGTTCCGGATCGCGGGCTGTTTCGGCTTCATGCAGCAACGCATGGCGTTCGAGGTCGGCCTTAAGCACCACCTCTATCAGGCTTTCCGGACCATCCGGCGCCTCCTGCGCAAGGCTGCCGACGCGCCAGCGCGGCGGAATGGCGATGGCACCCGTTTCCGTCGGCAGTTCCCCGCGTATCGCGTGGAACAGCGTCGATTTGCCGACGCCGTTACGTCCGACGAAGCCGACACGGGCGCCGGGCACGATCTGAACGGAGCTATGGTCGATCAGCAGGCGTCCGGCGATGCGGATCGAAATATCGGTGATGGAAAGCATGCCTTGTTTTTCACCGCCGCGTGGCCAAACGCAACCCGTTTGTGAATGGAGGCGGGAGGAGGCAAGGCCTGACAGAAGGGGGCTTCAACCGAACGAGCCCGGCGCAGGGATATCAGCTATGCAGGGATCTCAGCTATGGTGATCCTGCGCGTGAAGCTGCCGCATCAGCACTTGAAGCTGGAAGGGAAGTTCCGATTCCTCCGGCCGCACCTCGTTCCGCAGCCGCTCGCCGATCGCTCTCGCGACCATCTTGCTGGTCTGCGGGTCAATCCGGTCGGCGCTTTCAGCGGTTCGGTCGGGCATTTCGGTTGCGTATCCCTACGGGCGCGTGTGGGGCTTTCACTTCTGATCCAGACAGAAGCGAAACTGCTCTGGGTGTTAAGTCCCGGAGCGGTAAATTGTTTCGGGGTATGCCTCTCGAGTGCAGGATGTTCAAGCCCGAAGATGTTCGGCGGTGTGGAAATCCGTCATTCAACGGCCGGGGTCTTTTGACATCAAGCGTGGGACAGGGCCGCGCGGATCATTTCAATCAGCCGTTGTTCAGGCGGCTGCCCGCTCGCAAGAATTTCTGAGGATCGACGGCTTCCCCCTCGATCCTTGTTTCATAATGCAGGTGAGGCCCCGTCGAACGGCCCGTCGAGCCGACCTCGCCGACCACCTGTCCTGCCTTGACGGATTGGCCGACCTTCACATTGATCGCCGAAAGGTGCCCATAGCGGGTGGACAGGCCATTGCCATGATCCACCTCGACCATCCGGCCGTAACCGCCCGTCCAGTTCGCGGTGGTGACCTTTCCGTTAGCCGTCGCACGCGCGGCCGCTCCCGTCGCAGCGCGAAAATCGAGCCCGGTATGCATCGCCGCTCGCCCAACGAACGGATCGACGCGGACACCGAAACCGGAGGTGAATTCAAGTTCGCCCGTGACCGGCTTGCGATAGGGAACAAGGGCGAGAGCGCGGTCGAGCCGGTCGATCTGCGCCCGCGTCAGGTTGACGCGATGAAGCTGGTGCTCGAAGGGATCGACATCGGATCGCAGCTTGACCGGCACATAGGGCCCGCCCGTGCCGGAATTCGACGCGGCCGCCATTTTCGCGACACTCAGTCCGAGGTCGGAAAACACTCCGCGCATCCGCCGCAGGCGGGAATCCATGCCGTCCGCGATCGAGTTCAACTCGGCGACCTGGCGGCTCTCGACCCGATCGAGCGACGATTCCAGTCGCATCAGCCTGTTGGACTCGCCGGTGAGGTTCATGAGCGGGACCGGTTTGGGACGGGCATTGGCCGGACTGCGCGAGTCGAGGGCAGCGCCCCGATCGAGCATCTCGAAGCCGGCGGCGTCGTTGATGGGAGATGGTTTTTCGGCCCGCGACGGGCCTGCATCAGTGTCGTTTTGCGCTTTTTGCGCCGCCCCTTTGATCGAACCCGTCACTGAAACGTCGGATATGGCATTCAGGGCGCCGGCACGGGATTCAAGCAACGCCTGACGGCGCATGATCCCGTCGAGCTTTCTTTCGAACTGTTCCTGATCGAGCAATTGGCGGCTGGTGGTGCGATCGACCCGCGAGCGCAATTCGGCAATGCGATCCTCGTAGGCGTATTGCATTTCCGCCTGCCGCGCGAGGAGCCGCGTCAGCACGTCATCGCGAAAGGCAAAATACGTCGCCGTTGCGGCCGACCAGACCCCGAGCAGCGTGACCGTTCCGACCGCGATCCAGAACACGACCGGGCCAAATCGAACCTGTCGGCCGCCATGGGCGAAGGTGTAGCCGCTCCGTTTCTCCGGCACGCCTGACGAAAAGCCCGCTGCGGCGCGGCGAGGCGGACTTCGATCGTGTTTGTGAGCGTGGCTGCGCTGCGGCGGATACTCGACACACGGACTGGAACGGTACGACATCGACACTCCTGTGCCGACCGAAAACGAAGTTCCAGGCGGCTCAACTTCGATGCTGATTGGAACCGTTCATGGTTAATTTTCGGAAAACGGCCATGCGGCTTCACAGTTCGCGCGCGGCCGCGAGCACCTCGTCGGCGTGGCCTTCAACCTTGACCTTGCGCCAGATACGAGCGATCCGTCCGGCCTCATTTACCAGTACCGTTGTGCGAAGAACACCCATGAAGGTCTTGCCGTACATGGATTTTTCACCCCACGCACCATATGCCTCCAGCATCTCGCGCTTTTCGTCCGATATCAGAGGAGTGGACAGCTTGTGCTTGTTTCGGAACGATTGCTGGGCTTTTAAGGGATCGGCCGATACGCCGATCACCGCCGTTCCACTGGCCGCGAAATCTGTCGCCAGCCGGGTGAAATCCACCGCCTCCCTGGTGCAGCCCGGCGTGCCCGCGCGTGGATAGAAAAAGATCACGAGCTTCCTTCCCGCGAAATCGGCCAGCGAAACCAACGCGCCGTCTTCCTTAGGAAGGTTGAAGGACGGGGCCGGGGAGCCTTCCGCGAGTTCGACAGCTGGAGAGGCCGGCGGGGCAGGGTGCGGTTTGGGTTTTCCGCTTCCTGCCAGGGAGGTTGACTGACCAGCGTCGCGAACCTGTTCCGTGTGACTGGCGGTTGCAGCCCGGACCGTTCCAGAACTATCGGATTTCGAGGATTTCTTGCGTATCTTCTTGGACATACGCCTTCCTTTCGTCGTTTTCCAACGTTCAGTATCCGCTATGATTGCCGCGGATGCCGAGGACGAATCGGTCAGACTGCCGCCGCCGCCATGACTGCGACCGCGGGTACGGTTACAAGGGATTCGACGGATTGTCCGCCCCCCGTCACAGGAACGTTCGTCCGGACGCGGCGTGCGGACCGATGAGAGCGAACGCTCCGGACCAAGCCGGCACCGAGAGGCAATGACTAAAAGCACGCCGACACGAGATCCAGATCTGCACGGCGGCCGTCATGTCTCGCAGGCAGAGGTCGTCGGCTGGGATGAGGACCACGACGAAGTCCACAGCCGTCGCGTACGTCGGTTACTGTCGCGATCGGATTCGAGGTTCCACAGGGCCGGCGACCGATTCGTGAGGTTCAGAAACTGGCTGGCGGGAGAACGCTGGATCAAACGGCTCGCGGTCGCCTTTCTGGTTCTGGCCGTCACGTTCGCAGGGGGGTTCGGCGCGCTCTGGTGGCGCCTCGGCGCTGGTCCCCTCAACCTCGACATGATGACGCCATGGCTTGTCAGCGCGATCGAGGGAAACATCGGTCGCGACAACACGGTGGAAATCGGCGGCACTCAGATCGAGCGCGCCGGCAGAATTCGTATCGCGGTCCGTATTCGTGACGTCGTGGTCCGTGACCGCGATCGCGTCGTGATCGCGAGCGCTCCCAAAGCCGAGGTTAAGCTGTCCGGCTTGGCGCTGTTGACCGGCCGGCTGCGCGCGGAAAGCCTCGATCTGGTCGACGCCGAACTTGCGGTCCGGATTACGCCGGACGGCCAGGTCACTGTTTCCACGGGCGATAACGCCAAGCCGCTTGCCACGGGCGTCGCGCCGACCCTGCGATCCGGCCTGCCATCGACGGCCATCCCCTCGGAAACCTCGCCCCCCCCACAAGCGACGCCGCAACTCTCCGATTCCCATGCCGCCGCTCCCGCGATCTCGGAAGGCAGCGGCAACGCAGGCGCCTTGCTGGCGGGACTGGAATGGCTCGACGGCCTCGGCGTAAGGGGGCTCGATGGCCAAAATCTCAATGAGATCGGTCTGAAGAACGGAAGGCTGGTGGTTGATGACCAGCAGCGCGGCAACCGTTGGAGCTTCAGCAACATCAGCCTGAGCCTTCGCCGGCCGAGCGCGGGCGGAGTCGCGTTCACCGTCAGCGAAGGCGGCAGCAAGGAATGGTCGCTTCATGTCGCGGTCGGGCCGCCCGCGAATGGTGTCCGTCCGATTGAACTCCGCGCCTCCGGAATTCCGGCGAAGACCGTTTTGCTGGCCCTTCGCATCAAGGATCTCACTTACAGCGCCGACATGCCGCTCAGCGGCGAACTGAAGGGCGAGATCGGCCGCGACGGCCTGCCTACATATCTCCGCGGCAATCTTTTCGCGGGCAAGGGCACGATCATCGATTCCGACACGCCGGATTATCCCATGGCGATCGATCAGATCGAGATGAACCTGGAATGGGATTCGGGACGGCGTGTGCTCCTGGTGCCGTTCAAGATCGTGTCCGGCGAGAACCGAATTACGCTGCTCGCCCGTCTCCAGCCTCCGAATGGCAATGTCCCGGACTGGCAGATGGGCTTGAGCGGTGGCACCATCGTGCTCGCCGGCTCCGATGGCGAGGCGCCTCTGATCTTCAACCGCATTGCCGTCGGCCTGCGTTTCGACACCGAGCACAAGCAGGCCATTCTGACCCAGGCCGATATCAGCAACGGGGAGATCGGCATCGCGGGCACCGGCAGCATCGACTATTCGGATGCTCCGCGCCTGAAACTGGGCTTCGCCGGGACGCCGATGTCCGCCGCCGCCCTCAAGAGCATATGGCCGGTTGTGATCGTGCCGGAGTTGCGCGAATGGGTCATCGGGCGAATTAAACGAGGCTTTCTCAAGCGCATTGAAATCGGCGTGAATTCGCCGCTTCACAATCTGTCGCGTCGCGGACCGCCGATGCCGGATGACGGGCTTTCGGTTGATATCGTCGCTGACAATGTGACGCTCTATCCCGTTGATGAATTACCCCTGGTCCACGACGCCGGCCTGAAGGCGCGGGTGACAGGAAGAACGGCGAGGGTAACGATCGAGCAGGCCGTCGCCGACACTCCGTCGGGTCGAAGGCTCAACATTTCCGACGTCGTTTTCGAGGTGCCGGACCTGGCCCCGAAACCTTCACCGGCAAAAGTGCGATTCAGAATCGACAGTCCGGTGCCCGCGGCCGCCGAGATTCTCGTCTCGGATCGCCTCAACGAATTCACCGATAATCTGATCGATCCGAATTCCAGCAAGGGAACCGTTGCAGCCCATATCGCCTTGGGCCTGCCGCTCACGCGACAGATCACCAAGGAAGACACTACCTATTCCATCACCGCCGATCTGGCGGGCTTTGCCGCCGACCGGCTGGTCATGAATCAGAAGCTTGAAGCGAGCGCGCTGAAGGTCACTGCCAACAACGAAGGGTATCACGTCAAGGGCGACGTCAAGATCAACGGCCAGCCGGCATCGCTGGACTACCGCAAGCCGGCCGATGGCGATGCGGACATCAAGCTGCAGGCGACGCTGGATGATGCGTGCCGGGCAAAGCTCGGTATCGATCTCGGCGCGGGAGCGACCGGCTCGATTCCCGTCAAGCTTGCCGGGAAGATTGGCCGCAACAGGGATAATAAATTCGCCGTCGATGCCGATCTCACATCCTTGAAGCTCGACAACGTTTTGCCCGGCTGGGTCAAGCTGCCGGGAAAGTCAGGGCACGCGACGTTCAATGTGGTGCAGAAAGCGCAATCCACGCGCCTTGAGGACATCATCGTCGACGGCAGCGGCGTCACGATAAAAGGATCGCTGGAACTCGATCAGAACAGCGATCTGGTGAACGTGAACTTCCCGGTTTACGCGCCATCGGAAGGTGACCGGGCTTCCCTGAAGGCCGAGCGAAACGCTGACGGCGTGCTGAAGGTCGTCATGCGCGGCGACGTGTTCGACGGTCGCGGCTTTCTCAAATCGGCGATCTCGGGCAAGCAGGCCGACGCCAGAAGCAAATCGAAGAGCATCGATTTCGACATCGACCTGAAGATCGGAGCCGTCGCCGGATTTTACGGCGAAGCCATCCGCAGCGCGGACGTCAAGATGGCCCAGCGCAACGGGTCGGTTCGCAGCCTCGCCATGACCGGCAAGATCGGACGCAATACACCCCTGACAGGCAGTCTGCGCGGACGTCCGCAGGGCCGCGACGTGGTTCTGATCGAGACCGACGACGCCGGCGCGTTCTTCCGCTTTACCGATACCTACGGAAAAATGTTCGGCGGTCAGCTCGCGCTGGCGATGGATCCGCCGACCGCCGAGCAGCGGGCCAAGCAGGGACTGATCAACGTTCGCGATTTCACCATCAAGGGCGAACCGGCTCTGGATCGCGCCGCGGCGGGCGGGCCCCGAACCGCCCAGAATGGTATTTCATTCTCGCGTCTGCGCGCGGAATTCAGCCGACAGAACGGACAACTCACGGTCCGCGACGGCGTCGTCAAGGGTCCGACGATCGGCGCGACCATCGAAGGACGGATCGACTATCCCGCCAACGAGGTTCGCATGAGCGGCACCTTCGTTCCGATGTACGGGCTCAACAACATCTTTGGACAGCTTCCGGTCGTCGGACTCATCCTCGGGGGCGGCAGTGACGAGGGATTGATCGGCGTGACCTATGAGGTGGTTGGAACACCGGGACAGCCGCAACTGCGCATCAACCCGATCTCGGCCATGGCGCCGGGACTGGTGCGCAAGATCTTTGAGTTCCAGACGGGAAGAACAGCCAACCAGATCGAATTTCCGGCAACGAGCGGCAATTAGAGCATCGGACCCGAAAGTGGGAACCGGTTTCGGGATAAATCCGATGCTCAATCAACTAACTGGAGCGTTTTCCCGCGAAGTGGAAACCAGTTCGCGTGAAGGAAACGCGACGTGCTATGCGGGCCGCAGCAGGACGTGGCGTTTCTTGCCCATTGAAAGCTTGATCACGCCTTCGGGCGTGAGATGATCCGGTGTCAGCACCATCTTGTCGTCGGCGACGGCGACATCGTTGACGCGAAGGCCGCCGCCCTTGATCTGGCGACGCGCTTCGCCGTTGGAGGCGACAAGACCCGCCTTCACGAACAGCGCGAGCACGCCTGCGCCGCTCTCAAGCTCGCTCCGCGGGATATCCAGCGTGGGAAGACTCTCGGAAATAGCGCCTTGCTCGAACGTTGTGCGCGCGGTGTCGGCGGCTTTCTCGGCTTCGTCGCGACCATGCAGAAGCGCGGTCGCCTCCGTCGCGAGCACCTTCTTGGCCTCATTGATCTCGGCACCCTGCAATGCGGCCAGCTTCGCGATCTCGTCCATCGGCAGGATCGTGAACAGTTTGAGGAATCTGCCGACGTCGGCGTCCTCGACGTTGCGCCAGTACTGCCAGTAATCATAGACCGGCAGCATGGCGGCGTTGAGCCAGACCGCGCCCGCCGCGGTCTTGCCCATCTTGGCGCCCGACGATGTCGTGAGCAGCGGGCAGGTCAGCGCGTAAAGCTGATGCGTCCCCATGCGGCGGCCGAGATCGACGCCGTTGACGATGTTGCCCCACTGATCCGAACCGCCCATCTGCAAATTGCAGCCGTGGCGGCGCGCCAGTTCCACGAAATCGTAGGACTGCAGGATCATGTAATTGAACTCGATGAACGAAAGCTCCTGCTCACGCTCAAGACGCATCTTCACGCTGTCCATCGTGAGCATGCGGTTGATGGAAAAATGCCGGCCGACGTCGCGCAGCATCTCGATGTAGTTGAGCCGGGTGAGCCATTCAGCGTTGTCGGTCATGATGGCGTCGTTCCTGCCATCGCCGAAAACGAGGAACTTCGAAAACGTGCCCTTGATCGACTCCTTGTTGGCGTCGATCTGGTCGTAGCTCAGAATTTTGCGCGTTTCGTCGCGGCCCGACGGATCGCCCACGCGCGTGGTGCCGCCACCCATCAGGGCGATCGGCTTGTTTCCGGTCTGTTGCAGCCAGTGCATCATCATGATCGAGAGCAGATGCCCGACATGCAGCGACGGCGCGGTGCAGTCATAGCCGGTATAGGCCGTCACCTGATTTTTGGACGCCAGCGCATCAAGTCCTTCGAAATCGGAGCATTGGTGGATGAAGCCCCGTTCCTGAAGCGTGTTGAGAAAATCGGACTTGAATGCGACCATGGCACTATAACTCTAATCTCTTTTTCAACTGAACGCGCAGACTATTCGGCACAGGATAGCTGTCAGCCGCCGCCCGGTTATACTGCGTGTCAGGTGTTTGCCATTATAAGAAGCGCGCCTTCGGCACAAGCCAGACACTGGAGACCACGGGGCGATGATGACGGCGATCGGCATGATGAGCGGCACCTCGCTTGACGGCGTTGATGTCGCCTTGATCGAAACCGACGGTGAGCGCGTGACGGCGTTCGGGCCGACAGGCTATCGCCCTTACAGCGACGACGAGCGCGGCCTGTTGCGGGAGGCGCTCGCGGAGGCGGTCAATCTGACGCGGCGCGACGCACGGCCGGGCGTGATCGGTGAGGCCGAGCGCGCCGTGACCATGGCGCACACCGACGCCGTTACGGCCTTCGTCGCGCGGAACGGCATCAGGCGCGAGGATATCGATATCGTCGGCTTTCACGGCCAGACGGTTCTGCATCGGCCGGCGCAGCGGTTGACCGTGCAGATCGGCGACGCCGTGGCGCTGGCCAAGGCGATCCGCATTCCGGTGATGCATGATTTCCGCGCGGCCGACGTCGCCGCCGGCGGGCAGGGCGCGCCGTTCGTTCCCGCCTATCATCGCGCGCTGGCGCAGTCGCTCGGTCATGGCGGTCCCACCTGCGTCGTCAATATCGGCGGCGTCTCCAATATCACCTATATCGACGGCGCCGACACCTTGATTGCCTGCGATACCGGACCCGGCAATGCGCTGCTCGATGATTTCATGCTTCGCACGACGGGCGAACCATTCGACCGCGATGGAAGACTGGCGGAGCAGGGCCGTTCCGACGCGGACTGGATCGCGAGCGCCTTGAAGCATCCGTTTTTCGCGCTGCCGCCACCCAAATCTCTCGACCGCAACGATTTTGCCTCTCTCGTCCTGCCCGACATGCCGCGAGCCGATGGCGCCGCCACCCTGACGGCGTTTACCGCGGCCGCCATCGCGCGGATCGTTCCGCTGCTGCCGAAGGCGCCGGAAAGATGGATCGTCGCAGGCGGCGGAGCCCGCAACCCGATCATGATCGAGATGCTGCGGGAGAAGGTCGCCCCCGCGGCTGTCGAGCGGGCCGATGCGCTCGGCTGGTCGATTGACGCGATGGAGGCGCAAGCCTTCGGCTATCTTGCGGCGCGTGGCCTGAAAGGCTTGCCCTTGAGCTATCCCGCGACCACCGGGGTGCCGGTGCCGATAACCGGCGGGGTGGTCGCGCGGCCCTGAACCATTCGCGATGCTGTGGCTTACGATATTGTGCCGCCCCACACGCGATTTTGCTATCGGATGTTGGCGAGCCTCATATCGAGATAGCTGGTGACCGTTTCCATCAACGGTTCCATCCTGTCCTCGAAGAAGTGGTTCGCGCCCGGAATGATCTGCTGATCGATCACAATCCCCTTCTGGGTCTTTAGCTTCTCGACCAGCGTCGTGACATCCTTCGCGGGCGCGACGATATCCTTCTCGCCGTGGACGATGAGCCCCGATGACGGGCACGGCGCCAGAAACGAAAAATCGTAGCGGTTCGGCTCAGGCGCGATCGAGATGAAACCTTCCACCTCGGGCCGGCGCATCAGCAACTGCATTCCGATCCAGGCGCCGAACGAAAACCCTGCGACCCAGCAGGCGCGGGCCTCCGGGTTGATGGTCTGCGCCCAGTCGAGCGCCGCCGCGGCGTCCGACAGTTCGCCGGTGCCGTGGTCGAACGAGCCCTGGCTGCGGCCGACGCCGCGAAAATTGAAACGCAGCACGGAAAAGCCGCGCGCCACGAAAGCATAGTAAACCTGATAGACGATCGGATGGTTCATGCTGCCGCGAAACTGCGGGTGCGGATGCAGCACCATCGCTATCGGGGCATTTTTCTGCTTCGCTGGATGATAGCGGCCTTCGAGACGGCCAGCGGGACCGGTAAAAATGACTTCAGGCATCGGAATCCTTGGTAAATCGGCCGCTCACAGGATCGGTTTCTGTCCGTGGCTCGACGACGAGGGCGATCAGGCCGCCGCGATGGCGGTAACAGAAAGTGCCGGTGAACACCGCCGCCTTCTAGCATAGGGCGAGGGGCGAAAAGCAAGCATCTTGCGCCGCCGTGACCTCATCCGCCGAAAATGCCGTATAGTCGCAATCACATGCAGGAACGAACTTATCTCGACTGGAACGCAACCACGCCGCTTCGGCAAGAGGCGCGCGCCGCAATGGCCGCGGCCTGGGATCTCTTCGGCAATCCGTCGTCCATCCACGCGGAAGGCAGGCGAGGGCGGGGACTGATCGAAGATGCGCGGGTGATGGTCGCGGAAGCCGTGGGAGGCGAACCGCGCAACGTGATCTTCACGTCAGGAGGAACAGAAGCCAACGCCCTGGCGTTAAGTCCAGTTAACGGAAACTCAAAACAAACAATTGAAAACCTTATTGTTTCATCGATAGAGCACGCCTCCGTTCTGACGGGAGGGCGATTTGCGCCGGACCGGATCACGCGTCTGCCGGTCGATCGCTCGGGATTGGTCGATCTTGACGCCTTGCGGGCGATGCTCGTGCGGCAACCTCCGTCGCTGGTTTCGATCATGCTCGCCAACAACGAAACCGGCGCCATTCAGCCGGTGGCCGAAGCCGCACGTCTGGTTCACGAGGCAGGCGGCCTGCTTCATGCCGACGCGGTCCAGGCCACAGGAAAGATTCATATTGATATCAGAGGATTAAATGTCGATTTTCTATCTCTTTCTGCGCACAAGGTCGGCGGCCCGAAAGGGACGGGCGCATTGGTCCTCGCGGAGAACCGGAGCCATCCGGCGGCCTTGATGCGGGGAGGCGGCCAGGAACGGGGCGGCCGGGCCGGAACCGAGAATGTACCCGGCATCGCGGGCTTCGGGGCCGCCGTGAGGGCGGCCGAAACAACCCGCGCCACCGAAATGGCCCGGATTCAAGCCCTGCGCGATCTGCTGGAGGATGGCTTGAGACAAACGCGCGGCGGCGTGATCTTCTCGCAGGAGGTCTCGCGCCTGCCGAATACGACACTTTTCGGTGTTCCCACCTTGAAAGCGGAGACGGCCGTGGTCAGATTCGACCTTGAAGGGGTGGCCGTCTCATCGGGTTCGGCGTGTTCGTCAGGCAAAGTGCAGGCCTCGCATGTGCTGGCGGCCATGGGATACGGCCCGGAAATGACCAGGAGCGCGATACGGTTTTCGCTGGGCTGGGAGACCACGGACGCAGACGTGGATCGGGCTATTAAGACTTGGCGAAAGCTTTCAGGTGCACTACTAAGGGGGAACGAAACAGGGCTTGAACCATTCTAAGACAGTTTCTTCCTTGGAATCGGAGCAGGCACGAAGACTTCAATCCACCGTGGTCCTTGAAACCGCGAGCGGAGGTAGGAATGGCAGCCGTACAAGAGACGGTCGATCGGGTTCGCCAGATCGACGTCGATCAATACCGGTATGGATTCGAGACCATCATCGAGTCCGAGAAAGCCCCCAAGGGACTCTCCGAAGACACCATCCGGTTCATTTCCGCGAAAAAGAACGAGCCCGCATGGATGCTCGAGTGGAGGCTTGAAGCCTACCGCCGTTGGCTCACCATGCAGGAGCCGACCTGGGCGCGGGTAGACTATCCGAAGATCGACTATCAGGATCTTTATTATTACGCCGCGCCGAAGCCGAAGAAAGAGATCGCCTCGCTCGACGAGATCGATCCGGAAATCCTGAAGACCTACGAGAAGCTCGGCATTCCCTTGCGCGAGGTCGAGGTCCTTGAAGGCGTCGTTCGCCCCGAGGGGGAACGCAGGGTCGCGGTCGACGCGGTGTTCGACTCGGTGTCCGTGGCGACCACTTTCCAGGAGGAGCTGAAGAAAGCAGGCGTGATCTTCATGCCGATCTCGCACGCGATCCAGCAGCATCCGGAACTGGTGAAGCAATATCTCGGCAGCGTGGTGCCGACCTCCGACAATTTCTTCGCGACGCTGAACTCGGCGGTGTTCTCCGACGGCTCGTTCGTCTACGTCCCGCCCGGCGTTCGCTGTCCGATGGAGCTGTCGACCTATTTCCGCATCAACGAGCGCAATACCGGCCAGTTCGAGCGCACGCTCATCATCGCCGACAAGGGCTCCTACGTCAGCTATCTCGAAGGCTGCACCGCGCCGCAGCGTGACGAGAACCAGTTGCACGCCGCGGTCGTCGAATTGGTCACGCTCGACGACGCCGAGATCAAGTATTCCACGGTGCAGAACTGGTACCCCGGCAATTCCGAGGGCAAGGGCGGCATCTTCAATTTCGTCACCAAGCGCGGCGATTGCCGCGGCGCGAATTCGAAGATTTCCTGGACCCAGGTCGAGACCGGCTCGGCCATCACCTGGAAATATCCGAGCTGCATCCTGCGCGGCGACAACTCGCGCGGCGAGTTCTACTCGATCGCCATTTCCAACGGCTATCAGCAGGTCGACAGCGGCACCAAGATGCTGCATCTCGGCAAGAACACCACGAGCCGGATCATCTCCAAGGGCATCTCGGCGGGAAAGTCGCAGAACACCTATCGCGGTCTCGTCACCGCGCACCGCAAGGCGACCAACGCACGCAACTTCACCGCCTGCGATTCACTTCTGATCGGCGACAAATGCGGCGCTCACACGGTGCCTTACATCGAGGCCAAGAACACCTCGGCGCTGTTCGAGCACGAGGCGACGACCTCGAAGATTTCGGAAGACGTGCTGTTCTATTGCGTCCAGCGCGGACTGTCGCAGGAAGAAGCGGTGGGCCTCGTCGTCAACGGCTTCGTGAGAGACGTGCTGCAGCAGTTGCCGATGGAGTTCGCGGTCGAGGCTCAGAAACTGATCTCGATCTCGCTCGAAGGAAGTGTGGGTTAACCCACGTCACCGCGAGCTCGCTACAAAGCTGGCTGTTGTGCCGGCTTTGCGCCGGGCGAAGCGATCCACCGATGGAAACGCCGGATTGCTTCGCCGCACGAGCGCGCTCCTCGCGATGACGTAACGATAGCGAAGGATCTACGATGCCGTTGCTTGAAGTCAAAGACCTGCAGGTCCGTGTCGAGGAACGTGAAATTCTTCACGGCCTGTCGCTGACCGTGAACAAGGGCGAGGTCCACGCGATCATGGGGCCGAACGGCTCCGGCAAATCGACGCTCAGCCATGTCATCGCGGGCAAGCCCGGCTACGAAGTCACCGGCGGTCAAATCCTGTTCAAGGGTGAGGACCTGCTGGAGATGGA
>ENA-UOUJ01000920-UOUJ01000920.1-activated-sludge-metagenome-genome-assembly--contig:-NODE-920-length-16969-cov-3.930590_pt1 | contig 16969 bp, 16 predicted proteins | sample MGYA00249839_ERZ747224 | MGnify/ENA primary metagenome ERZ747224 (study PRJEB28782, sample SAMN03220277) | activated sludge metagenome | biome: wastewater; feature: sewage sludge; material...
CACGGATCGCCGGACGAAAGCCGCCCCTCGGCCAGTCCCAGCCGCCAGACCGGCACGGGCGGCGGCAGCGGGCCGGTGGTCCGCTCCAGCGCGCCGTCCCGCGCCAGCGTCAGCCGCAGCCGCGCAGGCGTACCCGGCTGTCCGGCCAGCAATTCCCGCGCGCGCGCCATGTCGCAGGGCCAGCCCAGCGCCGCGGCCCCCGCCGCCAGCCGCGCCAGATGCCCCCCGGCCCGCGGCGCGGCCCTGCCGTCCCACAGGACGGTCTCGATCAGCCGCAGTCCGGGATCGTCAGACCCTGCATGAAGCGGGCTTTCCACAATGCCTCCTCCCATTCGCCGGGGGCGGTGGAATCCTGCACGACGCCGCCGCCCACATTCAGAACCACCCTGTCGCCCCGGACCCAGGCCGTGCGGATCGCGACGGAAAAGGCCGCAGCCCCGTCAGGGGCCATCCAGCCGATCGCGCCGCAATAGACCCCGCGCGGGAACGGCTCGACCTCGCGGATGATCTCCATCGCGCGGATCTTGGGCGCGCCGGTGACCGATCCGCAGGGAAACAGCGCCGGCATCAGCGTGGCCATCCCCGCGGGCGCGGCCAGTTCCGCCACGATATGCGAAGTCATCTGGTGGACGGTGGGATAGGTCTCGACGGCGAAAAGCTCGGGCACCCGGACGCTGCCCACACGCGACAGGCGCGAGAGGTCGTTGCGCAGCAGATCGACGATCATCAGGTTCTCGGCCTGGTTCTTTTCGGACGCGGCCAGCCCTGCCGCCAGCGCCGCATCGCGGACGGGGTCGGGATCGCGCGGCGCGGTGCCCTTCATCGGCCGCGCCTCGATCCGGCCTGCCGCATCGAGCCGGAAGAACAGTTCGGGCGAGCGCGAGACGACGGCCCAGCCCTGCCCGAAATCGACGAAGGCGCCGAAGCCCACCGGCTGGCGCGCCTGCAACGCGGCATGAAGGTCCAGCGCCGTGCCGGCGAGAAGCCGCGTTTCCAGCGGAAAGGTCAGGTTGACCTGATAGCAGTCGCCCGCCGCGATATAATCCTGCACCCGCCCGAAGGCCGCCGCGTAATCCGCTTGCGGGACAAGCGGGCGCAGCGGGTCAATCTGCACGTCCCCTGCGGGCAGCGGCGGCGCTGCCTGCGGCCCGTCGTAAAGCCCGAAGGCCAGCAGCGGCCCGTCGCGCGCCTGCGGCATCAGGGGGGCAAGCCGCGGCTCCATCGCATGGCCGGCCTCATAGGCGATCCAGCCCGCGGCCCATGCGCCTTCGGCCCGCGCCCGGTCCAGACGGGCCAGCGCGGGCATGACCTCGGCCGCATCCTGCGCGACGACCAGTTCGCGCGGGCCGTCGAACAGCGCGGCCTGCCCGCCCGGCCCGTGATCGCACAGGATCATGCGGGTTCATCCATCAAGCGCATCCCCGCCCGTCCGGTCAGCCATGGCCGACGACAGAGGTGACAAGCTGCGGGAACAGTACCAGCAGGAACATGATCGCGGTCATCACCCCGATGAAGGGCAGAAGATACCGGAACGACGCCGACATCGGAATGCCGCCGGTCCGGCAGGCCGCCATCAGGTCGATGCCCAGGGGCGGCGTGTTCGCCCCGATCGCGAGGTTGATGGTCAGCAGGATGCCGAAATAGACCGGGTCGATCCCATAGGCCCGCAGCAGCGGCACGAAGACGGGCGCCAGGATCAGGATGATCGCAAGCGATTCCATGAACGTCCCCAGCACCAGCACGACCAGCATGACAAGGATCAGCGCCATCGTGGCATCGTCGGTCGCCCCCTGGATGGCGGCCAGCGCCATCTGCGGCACCTGTTCGGCCGCCAGGATCCAGCCAAAGACCGAGGCCGCCGCGATCACCAGCAGGATCGAGCCGGTCATCTCGGCCGTCTCGCGCAGCATCCCGGCGATGTCGGACAGGCCGATGGCGCGATAGATCAGGACCCCGGTCACCAGCGCGTAAAGGACGCCGATCCCCGCGGCCTCGGTCGGCGTGAAGATGCCGAAGCGGATGCCGCCCACGATGATCAGCGGCGCGATCAGCGCGGGGATCGACTGCCACGCGGCACGGCCCAGCGCGGGCCAGGAAAACGCCTCGCCCCCCTTCCAGCCGTGCCTGCGCGAAATCCACCAGGCGACGACCATCAGCCCCAGGCCCAGCATGATCCCCGGCAGGATGGCCCCGACGAACAGATTGCCGATCGAGGTGTTGGTGGCCGTGCCATAGACGATCAGCACGATCGACGGCGGGATCACCGTGCCCAGCGATCCCGCGCAGCCCAGCGCGGCGGCGGAAAACCCGGGCTCATAGCCGCGTTCGCGCATCGCCGGCAGCATCATCGAGCCGATGGCCACCACATCGGCCACCCCCGACCCCGACAGCGATCCGAACAGCATGCAGGCCACGATCATCACGATGGCAAGCCCGCCGGTCCGCCGCCCCACGATGGCCGCGCACAGAGTGACGATGCGCGGGGCCAGCCCGCCGCGCACCATCAGCATTCCCGCCAGCAGGAACAGCGGGATCGCCAGCAGGGTGAAGCTGTCGATGCCCGCGACCATGCGCTGGGCCACGACGATCAGCGGCGAAAGATCGGCGACCAGCAGATAGATGACCGACGACAGCCCCAGCGCCACCGCGATGGGCGCGTCGATCATGACAAGCACGGCAAAGCTGCCCAGCAGAAGGGCGAGTTCGAAATTCATTCCCGCCCCCCCGCCAGCAGGACCCCCGCCAGCGCCAGCGCGCCGCCCACGGGCAGCAGGACATAGAACAGCCCGCCCGGCATGTTCAGCGCGGTGGTCGAATGCGGCCAGGTCATCAGCGTCAGCCGCGCCCCGGTCCAGATCAGCGTCACCAGGAACAGCGCGGTCGCCACCGCCGCCAGCAGATGCGCCGCACGCCGCACCGGCCCCGGCCCGACGACCAGGTCGCGCAGCCCGGCGCGGAAATGGCCGCCGCGGGCAAAGCCGCTGGCCGCGCCCAGGAAGGTCGCCCAGACCAGTAGCAGGCGCGGCAATTCCTCGGACCAGCGGGGCGTCGTGGCGAACAGATAGCGCGCCGCGACGACATAGATCACCATCCCCGCCAGCACCGCCAGCAACACCGCCCCCGCCCAGCGGGCAAGGCCGTCGATCAGCGCGGCAGCCCGCGCGGTCGGACCGCGGCCCGCGACGGGGCGGCTGTCGCTTTCGATCCCGCTCACGCGCCAAAGCCCTTTCCGTCGGGGCCGCGGCACAACATGCATTCATCGCAATAGGCGGCGACGACGACCCATTCGTCGGACAGGACCTCGACCTCGTGCATGACGCCGGGCGGCAGGCGCATCGCCGTGCCTGCCGTCATGTGGAATTCCTGCCCGCCCGCACGCAGCACCGCCTCGCCCGACAGGGTCAGCGTCACTTCGTCGCGCGGATGGGCGTGGGGGGTGCTTTTCGCCCCCTTGCGCCCGGTGGTCACGGCAAGGCGGATGAAGCCCTCGCCCCGTTCGGCCGGCGAGAACAGGACCTGCTGGCTGAAATCGAACAGCTTGACCGGCGTCACGTCGGACAGGTGCCGGATCTCGGGCAGATGCGTCATTTGCGATAGCTTTCATAGACGGCCATCAGGTCCTTGCCATAGCCCTCGCGGTGGCTGTCCCAGACGGGCTGCACGGCCCCGACGAAGGCGGCCTTGTCCACCTCGTTGAACTCCATCCCCTTTTCCTTGAGCTTGGCGATGGTGTCGGCCTCGCCCTCGGCGACCATGCGGCGCTGTTCCCCGGCCCAGTGCTGCGCGGCCGCCTTGACCGCGGCCTGATCCTCGGGCGACAGGCCGTCCCAGACCTGGCTGGACACGACAAGGCAGGCCGCGCCCCAGACATGGCTGGTCATCGAAACGTATTTCTGCACGTCGAAGAACGACGACGAATAGATGATCGGCAGCGGGTTTTCCTGCGCGTCGAAAACGCCCTGCTGCAGCGCCGAATACAACTCGCCAAAGGCCAGCGGCGCGGGCTGGGCGCCCAGCGCCTCGAAGGTTTCAAGCCGCACCTTGTCGGGCGTCACCCGGATCTTCAGCCCCTGCAGGTCGGCGGGCGTGTTGATGGGATGCTTGCTGTTCGTCACCTGCCGATAGCCGTTTTCCCACCAGCCCAGGACCTCGATCCCCTTGGCGCGCAGCAGATCGGCGAAAGCCTCGCCCAGCTTGCCGTCCAGCGCCGCGAAGGCCTGTTCGCGGCTGTCCCAGGCATAGGGCATCTCGATCAGGCCCAGCTTCGGCTCGACCGACTGGAACGAGCCCGAGCCGATCACCGCCCCCTGGACCGATCCGAACTGCAACCCCTCGACCATTTCCTTCTCGGTGCCAAGCTGGCCGCCCGCGAACACCTCGACCTTGACGCGGCCCTCGGTCTTTTCGGCGACCTCGCTGGCAAAGCCCTGCGAGGCCACGTGCCAGCTGTGGCTGTCGGCCAGCACATGGCCCAGGCGGATCGTCGTCTCGGCCAGCGCGACCGAGGGCGCCGCCGCGATCCCGGCGATCAGCATTGCCGCCAGCAGGCGGCGCGGTCTGGACGGAAAATCGAACATTCGCAGTCTCCCTGTTGCACAGCACAGGCTGCGCGGGTTCGAGATCAAACGGCCACCGGATGCCGGCGCGTGGAAGATTTTCATGAACAATGTGCGGGCAAGACACAACCATGCTGCTGTATCCTGCGGGGCGGGAAACCCTGACGGAAAGGGCAAGGGGCGCTGACGGCCGCGGCCATCCGGCAAGCGTTGCGCGGACAGGGACGGCCTCGACCGGGGCCCCGGACCCGCGTGCCGCCGGGGCATCCCTCAACCAATCCGGCAGGGTCCTTCTTCTGCATGTTGAAAGTGGCCGCCGCTTTCCTCATAAGAATGGCATCATTGGGAGGATAAGTGATTTGACCGCGCCGCGGGTGGCGACTGCCGACCCGCATTCCTGAAACATGTTGCCAGTTCGCCTGCACCGTACCGGACGCCTTCGTCCGCTCTGGCCCAATGTCGTACGTCGGTATTAACTGAAAGATACAGCCATGCCCTATGTGACCCAGCTCAACGGTGCCCTGGTCGGGACCGAGGCCGATGTTCTCGTCGTCGAGATTCCCCCCACCACCGTCCTGAACGATTTCGGCCCTTCAGAAAAGTTCGACAACTACAATGTCGCCGACGATGCCAACGGGGCCGAAACGGTGACGCAGGGCGACTTCGCCGCGCCGGTCGTCGGCGGCGCGCCCATGCCGGGGACCTATCTCGGCTCGGGCAGCCTTTCGACCGCCGGCATCACGGTGGGAATGCCGTATGACGATCCGCTTCTCGGCAATCTCGGGCTTGCCGTTCAGCTGAATCCGATCAACGGGAATTTTCTTCAGGACGAGGCCGGCAATGTCCACATGATCACGGACCAGCCGCTGAATGCCGATCATCTGGGCGTGACCCTGACGGTCAAGCTGCCGGATTCTCCGGCGCAGACGCTGAACATTCCCCTGTCGCAGTTCAATGACACCGTGGCGGGGCTGGACCCCGCCGGCCTTCTTGCGCCGCTGCTGAGCGGGGTCACCGATGGCAGCCAGTATCTGCTCGACAATGCCCTGGTCACGATCGGCTTCGAGCCCGACGGCCAGATGATGCTGACGGACGACCAGATCAACGACATCGTCTGCTTTGCGCGGGGGACGCTGATCGAAACGGAAAACGGCCCCCTGCCGGTCGAACTGCTGCACGAGGGCTGTCGCGTCATCACCCGCGACCATGGCGCGCAGCCGATCCGCTGGATCGGTTCGGTCCGTCTGGGCGCCGCGGCCCTGCAGGCCAATCCGAAGCTGCGCCCCATCCGCATCCGGGCGGGCGCGCTGGGCGAGGGCACGCCGACGTCGGCCCTGATCGTTTCGCCGCAGCACCGGGTTCTGGTGCGTTCCAGGATCGCGCAGAAGATGTTCGGCACCGCCGAGGTCCTGGTCGCGGCCAGGCAGCTTCTGAACCTCGATGGCATCGACATCGTCGATGATCCGGCGGACGTGGAATATTTCCATTTCCTGTTCGACCGGCACGAGGTGGTCTGGTCCAACGGGGCGGCCACAGAATCGCTTTATACCGGTCCGCAGGCGCTGAAATCGGTGGGGCCCGCCGCGCGCGAGGAGATCTTCGCGCTGTTTCCAGAACTGCGCGACCGCGACCATGCGCCGCCTGCCGCGCGTGTGCTTGCCTCGGGGCGGCAGGCGCGCAGGCTGGCCATGCGCCATCTGCAGCACCGGAAATCGCTGGTGATGTAAGGGGCGCAGGGCGCGCGCAGATCCGGCAAGGCCGGGCGCCTTCGCGGGGGCGACCGGGCGATGACGGCATTCCGGCGGCGGATCGGCATGATCCCAAGCCGGCCGCCCGCCTGCAGCGCAGCCCCCGGACCGGCCGGGCCGAATACGCCCGTGAAACGGCAGGAATCATCCTTTCGTCGTATTTCCGGGACCGGGGGACGGGCCTAGGCTGAAATCCTGGTCAATGGGAGGACACAGGACATGGCATGGACGAAACCCGCGGCACGTGAAATCCGGTGCGGCATGGAAATCAACATGTATGGTCCCGCCGAGGACGACCGCGACGGGCGCGATCTGTTCTGATTTCCCGCGCTTCGTGCTGGTAAGGATACTCGGGGCAGCCGCGGGCGGGGGAGTTCCCCAATGGAACTGCGGCTGCCGCAACTGCGCCGATGCGCGCGCGGGACGGATCGCGCCGCTGACGCAGTCGTCCGTGGCCGTCTCGGTCGACGGGACGCAGTGGGTTGTGATGAACGCATCCCCCGACATCCGCGCGCAGATCGCGGCCGCGCCGCAACTGCACCCCCGTGGCCTGCGGGACACGCCCGTCCGCGCGGTGGTGCTGACGAACGGGGACGTGGATCACATCGCGGGCCTGCTGACCCTGCGGGAAAAGACGCCTTTCACCATCCACGCAACCCCGGCCACGCTGGACATCCTGCGCGAGCCGGTGTTCCGCGTGCTGGACCCCGATCTGGTGCGGCAGGACGTCCCCTTCGAACCCGCGCCTGGACTGGCGGTCACCGCCTTCGCCGTCCCCGGCAAGGTGCCGCTGTTCCTGGAAGACGGCGCCCCCGATCTGTCGCTGGTGGGTGAACAGACGATCGGCCTGCGGATCGCGGCAAAGGGCAAGGTGATGTTTTACATCCCCGGCTGCGCGGCCGTCCCCGACGATCTGGCGGCGGCATTGGACGGGGCGGACCTGATCCTGTTCGACGGCACCGTCTGGGACGACGACGAGATGCGCCGGACCGGCACCGGCACCAAGACCGGCGCGCGCATGGGGCATATGCCGATTTCAGGCCCGCATGGCAGCATGGCGCGGCTGGCGGGCGTGGCCTGCGGGCGGCGGCTGTTCATCCATATCAACAACACCAACCCCGTCCTGCAGCCCGCATCGCCCGAGCGGGCCGGGCTTGAGGCCGCAGGCTGGGGCGTGGCGCAGGACGGAATGGAGCTTTCATTATGAAGGATGCCGCGGACACCGGCGCGTTCGAGGCGCGCCTGCGCCGGATCGGGGCGGAGCGTTACCACGACAGGCACCCGTTCCATATCCTGCTGCATTCGGGCGGCTGCACGCTGGACCAGGTGCGGGCCTGGGTCATCAACCGCTATTATTACCAGTCGCGCATTCCCATGAAGGACGCGGCCTTCATGAGCCGGGTGGACGACCCTGCCCTGCGCCGCGCCTGGCGCTCGCGCATCGAGGATCACGACGGCACCGAAGGCCAGCCCGGCGGCATCTGGCGCTGGCTGCGGCTGGCCGAGGGGGTGGGGCTGGACCCCGATTACGTCGCCTCGACCCGCGGCGTGCTGCCCGCGACGCGGTTCGCGGTGGATGCCTATGTGCGTTATGTGCGCGAACAGCCGCTGCTGGCGGCGGTGGCGTCCTCGCTGACGGAACTGTTCGCGCCCGCAATCCACGAACAGCGCATCGCGGGCTTGCTCAAGCACTACGATTTCGCCAATCCGCAGACGATCAGCTATTTCCGGCACCGCCTGACCGAGGCGCCGAAGGACGTGGCCTTCGGGCTGGCCTGGGTGCTGGACCATGCGGTGACGCCGGAACAGCAGGACATGGCCGCCGCCGCCCTGACCTTCAAGACGGATGTGCTGTGGACGCAACTGGATGCGCTGCACGCGGCCTATGTCACGCCGGGACTGATCCCGCCGGGCGGCTGGCGCCCCGGCGAGGGGCTGCCGTCGTGACGCGCACCGACCGCCCCCGCCTGCCGCGCGGCGTGCGGCTGCACCACGACCGGGTGCGCGGGGTGCCGGTGCTGCTGGGACCGGAAACCGTGCTGATGCTGGAAGGTCCGGGAGAGGCCATCCTGGCCGAGGTGGACGGAAGCCGCGACATCGCCGCGATCTCGGCTGTGCTGGCGGAACGCTATGCCGCGCCCACCGAGATGATCGAGGCCGACGTGCTGGAGTTCCTCAATGACATGGCCGCGCGCCGGCTGGTGGAGGCGACATGACCGTGGTGCATCCCGCGCCCACGCCCTTGCAGCCGGTCGGGCGCCGGCCCGATCCGCCGCTGGCGATGCTGGCGGAACTGACGCACCGCTGCCCGCTGTCCTGTCCCTATTGCTCGAACCCGCTGGAACTGACCGCGCGGGGGCGGGAACTGACGACCGACCAATGGGCCGGGGTCTTCCGGCAGGCTGCCGACCTGGGCGTCTTGCAACTGCACATCTCGGGCGGAGAGCCTGCGTCCCGGCCCGATCTGGTGCAGATCGTCGCGGCGGCGCGCGAGGCAGGGTTGTATACCAATCTCATCACCTCGGGCATCGGGCTGACCGGGCGGCGACTGGACGAGCTGGTCGCGGCGGGGTTGGACCATGTGCAGCTTTCCGTTCAGGGGGTGAACGCGGGGATCGCGGACCGCATCGGCGGCTATCGCGGCGGCTTCGACCGCAAGATGCTGGTCGCGGCGGAAATCGCGCGGGTCGGATTTCCGCTGACGATCAACGCGGTGATGCACCGCCACAACCTTGCCGACCTGCCCCAGACCATCGCGCTGGCGCACCGGCTCGGCGCGCGCCGGATCGAGATCGCCTGCGTCCAGTTCCAGGGCTGGGCCTTGCGCAACCGCGCCGCCCTGCAGCCCTCGCGCGAACAGGTGGACCGCGCCAAGCAGCAGGTCATCGAGGCGCGCAGCCTGTATGCGGACCGGCTGGCCATCGACTTCGTGCCGCCGGATTACTTCGCCGATTTCCCCAAGGCCTGCATGAATGGCTGGGGCTCGACCGGGCTGAACGTCGCGCCGGATGGCAAGGTGCTGCCCTGCCACGCGGCGGAAACGATTCCGGGCCTTGTCTTCCAGAACGTCGCGACGACGCCGCTGGCCCAGATCTGGAACCACGGCCCCGCCTTCCAGTCTTATCGCGGCACCGGCTGGCTGCCCGAGCCGTGCCAGGGCTGCGAGCGGAGGGAGATCGATTTCGGCGGCTGCCGCTGTCAGGCGATGGCGCTGGCGGGGGATGCGGCGGCAACCGATCCGGTCTGCCGCAGATCCCCGTTCCGTGCCCGTCTGGACGCGATCCTTGCCGAGGAAGCCGCAGCGCCCGCCCCCGATTTCGTGTTCCGCGCGGCGCCGCGGGGCTGATCCCGGCGCGAAAAGGCGTGGAACGGCGGCACGCCCCTGACAGCGTGGTTGCCGCGGCCACGTCCGGGCGCAGGAAGGCGGGGGCGAATGCCCGCCCCTCTCCAGCCCCGGCACCAAAGGGTCACCTTGGCAGCATCCCCGCCTCATGGACCACAGGCGGCGCGAAACGGCTCATGATTCCGGGGATGCTTTGCCTGCCGGGCGCACAGCGCGTATCATGAGGACATCCTGAACGTTCGAGGTGACACGATGAACGTCCGATCAGCCCGCCGCACGCCCGCATTCCCCACGGTTGCCGCAGTGATCTGCACGATGGCCTGTCTGGCTGCGGCCCCCCCTGCCCTTGCCCAAGGGGAAACCGGCCAGGTCACGCTGTCGGGTGTCGCCATCGACACCGCCGACGACAACCGCTTCTTCACCCGCATCGGGGGCAGCGTCCGCGATGACGTGACCTATGACGGGCTGGTGCCCGGCCAGACCTATACCCTTGCCGCGCAGCTTCACAACATGACCACCGGCGCGCCGGAAGGCGATGTCGTGGTCCTGCCGTTCACGCCCGACGCGCCCGCAGGCACGGTCAGCATCGAACTGCCGGTCCCGCAGAACCGCACGCCCTTCAACATCGACCATGTGGTGACGCTGAAGCTCTATGAGGGCAAGCTGGACGCTCCCGGCGATGCCGTCCCGCTGGCGGAGCTGGCCGATCTTTCCAATGCCGGACAGACGATCCAGGTTCATGCGATCCAGAGCATCAGCGTCACCGCCACTGATGCGGCGGACGGCGACCGCGCGCTTCCACCCGAAGGGGGAACGATCGCGGCCACGGTCGAGCATGTCAACCTTGTCCCCGGCTATCACTATACGCTGTGGGGCCAGTTGCTGACGCCCAGCGGGCAATCGACCGGCATCTACGCCAGCATTCCCGACTATGTGCCCGGCCAGATGAACGGCAGCGTCAGGATGGAATTCGCGGTCCCGCCCGGCCGTGACGGAATCCGGCTGATCCCCGCGATCGGCCTTTATCACAAGAACCGGGTCAGCATCGACGACAAGGGCGCGCTGACCTGGCTGCCCGATGCGCCCAATCCGGTGATGATCGCATCCGATCCCGGCCTGGACGATCCCGGACAGACGGTCGACATCGGCATTCCGTTCGAGGAGCAGCCCGCCGGCGGGCAGTGATGCCGCCGGCCCGGTCCGGGACCCGGCCTCAGGGCGGGCCAGAGGCCGGGATGTCACCGGCACCCCTGCCGATCAAAGGTCGAAGATCTTGCCGGGGTTCATGATGCCGCTTGGGTCCACGGCGCGCTTCAGCCGCCGCATCAGGTCCAGCGCCGGGCCGTGTTCGGCCTGCATATAGGCCTTTTTCCCCAAGCCCACTCCGTGTTCACCGGTCGAGGTGCCGCCCATTGACAGCGCCAGTTCGACCAGCCGCCCGTTGATGTCGCGGGCGGCCGCGGTTTCCTGCGGGTCGGCGGGGTCGAACAGCAGGACCAGATGGAAATTGCCGTCGCCCGCATGACCCATCAGCGGCGCGATCAGGCCCGTGGGCGCGATCTCGGCCTTGATGGCGGCGATGCAGTCGGGCAGGCGCGACAGCGGCACGCAGACATCGGTGGAAATCCCCTTGATGCCCGGCCGCAGCGCACGGGTGGCGTAAAGCGCCTCGTGCCGGATGCGCCACAGCCGCGCGGCCTCGTCCGCTGTGGCGGCCAGTTCCACGCGGACAGCGCCCGCATCGCGCGCGAGATCCTGAAACAGCGCCATGTCATGGGCGACGGCGAGTCCCGATCCGGTGATCTCGACCCACAGCGCGGGCGATTCAGGCAGGCCGGCGCCGCACCATGCGTTGATGGCGGCCATCTGCAGATCGTCCGCCAGTTCGATCCGGCTCAAACCCAGCCCGCAGTGCTGGGCGGCGACGACACAGGCGGTGGCGGCGCCCAGGTCCGGAAAGCTGCACAGCAGCGACTGCGATGCCTCGGGCACCCCGAACAGCCGCAGCGTCAGTTCGGTGATGACGCCCAGCGTCCCTTCGGCGCCCACGAACAGATGGGTCAGGTCGTAACCCGCCGCCGACTTGCGCACCCGCCCGCCGGTGCGGATCACCTGTCCGTCCGGCAGCACCACCGTCAGCCCCAGCACCAGTTCCCGCATCGAGCCATAGCGCACCGTGGTCGTGCCCGATGCGCGGGTCGAGGCCATGCCGCCCAGCGTGGCAGGGGCGCCCGGATCGACCGGGAAGAACAGCCCCGTGGCGCGCAACTCCTCGTTCAGGCGCTGGCGGGTCACGCCGCACTGGACCACGCAGTCCATGTCCTCGGCGTTGATCGCAAGGATGCGGTCCATGCCGGACACATCCAGGCTGATGCCGCCCTGCGGGGCCAGCACCTGCCCCTCGATCGACGAGCCTGCGCCGAAGGGGATGACCGGGACGCCATGTTCGTTGCACGTTGCAAGGACGCGCGACACTTCATCGGCGGACCGGGCCATCACCACGGCATCGGGCGGGGCTGCGGGCAGCCAGCTTTCCGCGGCGCCATGCTGGTCGCGGACGGCGGCCGCGGTCAGCAGCCGGTCGCCGAAATGCGGCGCAAGCGCCGCCAGTGCGGCAGCCACCGCAGGAGAAGTCGGGGTCATGGAGATCGTTCCGTGAAAAAGGGGCGCGGCGGACCCTGCCGCCGCGCCCGGAGGGGTCATTCCTTGAACCACCAGCGTTCGGACGCGCGGGCGCCGTCCAGTTCCCAGTCGTTGGCCAGTTCCCCATGCGCGACCTTGTCCGAGGTCGCGTCCAGGAAATCAGCCCAGACCGGGGCGACCATGCCGCCGTCCTGCGCGATCAGCGTCTGGCATTCCCAGTAAAGCTGCTTGCGCTTTTCGTCGTCCTTTTCGCCGCGGGCGGCGACCAGGGCCTTGTTGAAGGCCTCGTTGTCCCAGCTGGTTTCGTTCCAGCTGCCGATGCCTTCGCGCGAATAGGCGAGCGACAGCATCACGTCCTCGTTCGGGCGGCCCGACCACTTGGTCGCGAACATCGGCTTCTTGCCCCAGATGCTGGACCAGTATCCGTCGTCCGGCTCGCGCCTGACGTCGATGGTGATGCCGGCCGCCGCCGCCTGCTCGGCGTAAAGCTGGGCCATGTTGGTCGCACCCGAGAACGGCGCCTCGGACACGTGCAGCGGCACGGTCAGCCCCTCGGCCCCGGCCTTCTGCAGCAGGGCGCGGGCCTTTTCCGGGTCATGGACATGCTGTTCCAGATCCGGGTTGTGATACGGATAGGCCGCCGAGATCGGCTGGTCGTTCGCGATCGAGCCATAGCCCGACAGGATCTTGTCCAGCATCTCCTGCCGGTCGATGGCCAGCTTCATCGCCATGCGGACATCGGGGTTCGTGAACAGAGGGTCCGTGCAGTTCATGCTGAAGGCGTAATGCTGCTTGCCCTTGGTCTGGATCAGGTTGATGCCCGGCATCGATTTCAGCAGGTCCGCGGTCGTGGTGTCCACGAAGGCCATCGCGTCGATCTGGCCGGTCTGCAGCGCGGTGGTGCGGGCGTTCACATCCGCGATGCACTTGACCTCGACCGCGTCGAAATGCGCCCGGCCCTCCTTCCAGTAGTTCGGGAAGCGCGTCACGCGGCTGCCGACGCCCGGCTCATAGCTTTCCAGCACATAGCCGCCGGTGCCAATGCCCTTGTCGAAATCGCGGTCGTCGGCGGGCACGACCAGCATGGTCACCATGCTCAGCAGCGACGGAAAGCCCGAATTGGGCGCGGCCAGCGTCACGCGCACCTCGTCCGGGGCGGTGGCCCGGATGTCGGTGACGGGTTCGAACAGGGCCTTGGTTTCCGACACGGTATCGGGGCCGCGATGCAGGTTCAGCGACCAGACCACGTCGTCGGCGGACATGGTCTTGCCGTTGTGGAACTCGACCCCCGGACGCAGCTTGAAGGTCCATTCGGTCAGGTCGTCGTTGCTGCCCCATTCGGTCGCAAGCTCGGGGACCAGCTTGCCACCCGGCCCGACCTCGATCAGGCAGTTGCGCAGCTGATACTGCAACTGCATCATGAAGCGGCTTTCATTGAGTTGGGGGTCCAGCGTCTCGGCGGTGTCGAAATCGGCGACCGCCAGGCGGAAGATGCCGCCCTTGCGGGGGGTTGCGTCCTGGGCCAGGGCGCGGCCGGGCCGCAGGCCCAGCGCGGCGGCGGCGGACATGGCCCCCGCCCCAAGAAGAAGCGAGCGTCGGGTGGTCAGCAAGGCCATCGTGTTTCGTGCTCCCTGTCGTGAAGGCGCCGGGCCGGTGAGGGCGGGTGGCGGTATTTTTATGTCTAGACTTAAGAACTAGGGCCATACGGAAAGTCCCACAAATCAGTTTGATTGGCCTATCCGTCAGATCGGCTAAACTGTGGACCGGACAAAGGGGGATGCACAGGTGAACACGGGGCTGCCGCCCTTGCGCGCGCTTCAGGCGTTCGAGGCTTTCGGCCGGCTGGGGTCGGTCAACGGCGCCGCGCGGGCGCTGGGGGTCACGCCCGGCGCGATCAGCCAGCAACTGAAACTGCTGGAGGAGCATGTGGGCCTGCCGCTGTTCGTCAAGGACGGGCGCCGGGCCGTGCTGACCCCGGCGGCGCGGGCCTATCACGACCTGGTCTCGCAGGGGTTCGACCGGCTGCTGCTGGCGCAGGACTATATCGTCAGCCACCGCCTGAACGACGAACTGACGATTTCGGGCCTGCCGACGCTGCTGCAGAAATGGCTCAATCCCATCGTTCCCGCCTTTCAGGCTGCGGCGGGCGAAATCCCGATCCGCATCGTGGCGACCCACCAGGAATCCGATCCACGCACGCTGGAGCAGAGCTTTCGCCTGACCTATGGCAAGGCCGCGCAGCGTTACGCCCATTCGCGCGTCCTGTTCACGGACCGCTGCTTTCCGGTCTGCTCGCCCGGCTTTCTGGAACGCCATCCCGAGGCGCGCGACCCGGCTGTTATGGCGCGCCTGCCGCTGATCGACATCGACTGGGGGGCCGCCTATGCGTCGGTGCCGCGCTGGGGCGACTGGTTCGCCGCCGAAGGCATCGGCGCGGTCCCGGTCCGGCCCGTCGCCGTCCATTCGCTGTCCAGCCTCGCGATCGAGGCGGCGGCATCGGGACAGGGGGCTGTTCTGGCGCAGGCGTCCTTCGTCGCGTCGGATCTGCAGTCGGGGCGGCTGCTGCGGCTGTCCGACCACAGCCTGCAGATGCCTGAACCCTATCTGATCTGCTGGGGTCCGATGACGCTGGGCCGCACGCCCGCGCGCGAATTCCTGAACTGGATCATGATGGAAACCAAATCCCTGCGCGGTGCGACAGTTAAGCAGGACTAAACCATCAGGCGGTGCTTCTGCGCTGTTCCGGGCTGCTTTTGCCTATACATAAAAGGGAACTCAGCCACGAAAGGGTGCCGCCGTGTTTCTGAAGAACGCCTGGTATGTCGCCGCCTGGAGCCACGAGATCGACGCGAGCCTGCAGCAGATCGTCGTCCTGGGCGAAAAGATCTGCGCCTTCCGCAACAGCCAGGGCGAGGTGATCGCGCTGGAGGACGCCTGTCCCCACCGCAAGCTGCCACTGTCCAGGGGCCGCATCAAGGACGACAACGTCGAATGCGGCTATCACGGGCTGACCTTTGACTGCGCGGGCCAGTGCGTCTGGGCGCCCGGCGGCGGCCGCATCCCCTCCGCCGCCAAGGTCCGGCCCTATCCGGTGCACGAGAAATATGGCCTCGTCTGGATCTGGATGGGCAACGCCGCCATCGCCGACGCCGACGATATCATCGACATCCCGAACTTCGACAGCCCCGACTGGGGGATCAACGCGGGCGACGCGATGGAGCTGGCCTGCAACTACCTGCTGATGTGCGACAATCTGCTGGACCCCACCCATGTCGCCTGGGTCCACGAGGGCAGCTTCGCCCAGGCCGCAACTAAGGACACGCCGCTGAAGGTGACGCGCACCGAGAACGGCGTGATCGTCCACCGCTGGATGATGGATGTCGAGCCGGCGCCCTTCTACAAGAAGATCGTCGAGTTCGAGGGCAACTGCGACCGGCTTCAGCATTACGAGGTCCGCTATCCCGCGCACGCGCTGATCCGCGCGGTCTTCACCCCCGCGGGCACCGGCGGCCCGGAGGGCACGCTGGACGAGCGGACCTTCGTCATGGACAGCTACAACTTCATGACTCCGGTGAACGAGCGCGAGACCCGCTATTACTGGTTCCAGCTTCGCAACGTCCGCCCGCAGGACGAGGATCTGTCGAAGATGATGGCCCGTGACGTCCGCGCCGCCTTCTCGGAAGACAAGGCCGTGCTGGAGGAGGTGCAGGTCGGCATGGCCACCAAGACCTCGCCCCATATCGACCTGTCCATCGACGCGGGCCAGTTGCGCTTCCGCCGCCAGCTCGAAGCGATGATCGCCGAGGAGCAGATGGTCGATGAAAAGATGAGGGCGTGACGATGGCGGACGCCTTCCGCCGCTTCCGGGTCATCCGAAAGGTCCCGGAAAGCAGCGTCATCACTTCGTTCCACCTGGCGCCCGCGGATGGCGGGCCGCTGTGGACGGCGCGGCCGGGGCAATACCTGACCCTGCGCCTGCCCGCGGACGAGGGCACGGTGCTGCGCACCTATTCGCTGTCCTGCGCGGTGGACGCGCCCGACTGCCACCGCATCACCGTCAAGCGCGAGACGCTGGGGTCCGTCTGGCTGCACGACCGCGTGGTGGAAGGCGACGAGATCGACATCGCCGCCCCCCGCGGCGCCTTTCATCTGGACGAGGACGCCGCCCGCCCGGTCCTGCTGCTGGCGGGCGGCGTCGGCGTTACGCCGCTGCTGTCGATGCTGCACCGGCTGGCGGCGGGCGTTCTTTGTCCACGCCTGCGAGAACGGCGATGTCCACGCGATGCGGAACGAGGTGGCGGCGCTGGCGGCAGCTTCCGACGGACGCATCACGGTGCGCCACGTCTATCGCGCGCCGACGGATGCCGACCGCGCTGCGGGGCGGTTCGACGCCGAGGGCGTGGTGGACTGCGCCTTGCTGCAATCCCTGCTGCCGCTCGACGACTATCAGGTCTATCTGTGCGGCCCGACGCCCTTCATGGTGGCGATGTGGCGGCTGCTGACAGGTCTGGGGATCGCGCCCGAGCGCATCGCCTATGAGTTCTTCGGCAAGGGCGGCTCGCTGGCCGCACTCGCCGCCGAGGCCGAGGCGCCCCCCGGAAAGCCCGCCAGCCGGATGCCCGCCCGCGCGCCGAAGTCGGTGGCGAAGCTGGAGTTCCTGACCGACCCCGAGGCCCGCG
>ENA-UOUJ01000921-UOUJ01000921.1-activated-sludge-metagenome-genome-assembly--contig:-NODE-921-length-16947-cov-4.081103_pt1 | contig 16947 bp, 12 predicted proteins | sample MGYA00249839_ERZ747224 | MGnify/ENA primary metagenome ERZ747224 (study PRJEB28782, sample SAMN03220277) | activated sludge metagenome | biome: wastewater; feature: sewage sludge; material...
CCCTGCTGATGTTGGCCCCGCTCGACCTGCGCACCCGGTTGGAGGAGCTCATCGACCGCGAGATCGAACAGGCCCAGCGTGGGGCTCCGGCGGCCATCCTGCTGAAGGTGAACAGCCTGGAGGACAAGGCGCTGATCAGCAAGCTGTACGATGCCAGTGATGCGGGGGTGGACGTGCGGTTGATCGTCCGGGGCATCTGCTGCCTGGTGCCCGGCGTGCGGGGCATGAGCAGCCGCATCGAGGCCGTGAGCATCATCGACCGCTAGCTGGAGCATGCCCGCTGCTATGTGTTCCATAACCAAGGGCAGCCGCAGGTCTACCTCTCCAGCGCGGATTGGATGGAGCGGAACCTGGACCGTCGCGTTGAGGTGGCCTTCCCGTTGCGGGACCCAGAGCACATCCGCACCGTTCTGCACCTGCTCGACCTGCAGTGGGGGGACACACGCAAGGCCCGCCTGCTGGACCGCGACCAGCGGAACGGCTACCGCAAGCCCGTCAAAGGGGCCCGTCCCTTGCGTGCGCAGGAGGCCACCTATGCCTTCCTGAAGCGGCAGATGCTGCGCCCTGCATGAGGAAAGGGGGGAACGGACACCCTACCAGCCCCCGGGGTGCCCCCGGAAGTTTCCCTTGCGTTCCAAAACCAGCCCGCTCCCACCCTTTCCAGTTCATCATGCATCGGGTAGCTGGGGAAGAACCCGTGCAGCCGGGGGATCATTGCCCGATCAACGTTCTTTCACATTTCCGGTCCGGTCGAGGGGTGCGGTCCGATGGCTTTCGCGATCTCAGGGCGATCACTTACATTTGCATCCCCGTTCACCGAACGGAGGTTTGTTTCCTGGGGAATTAGCTCAGCTGGCTAGAGCGCTTGCATGGCATGCAAGAGGTCACCGGTTCGACTCCGGTATTCTCCACAAAAAGGCCGTCTCCACTGAGGCGGCCTTCTTTGTTCCATGCCCCTGAACGGATCCCTGATCGAGCGCCTGTCCGAGCACCTGAGCCGCCATGTGGGGGCCCCGCTCGACGTGGAGGCCGCAACCCCGGTGGGAGGAGGCAGCATCAACGATGCCTACCGGCTGGAGACCGACGCGGGGCGGTTCTTCGTGAAGGTGAACTCCGCGGACCGCTACCCGAGCCTGTTCGAGGCGGAGGCCGATGGGTTAAGGCGATTGCGCACGGCCGGACCCCTTCGCGTGCCGGAAGTGATCGCATATGGGGAGGACCACGACGACAGCTACCTGCTGCTGGAATGGGTGGAGGGCGGCCTTCGGGATGCGGGATACTGGGAACGCCTCGGCCGGGGACTGGCGCGCCTGCACCGGCACAGCCAGGATGCATTCGGACTGGCCCGGGACAACTTCATCGGGCGCCTGGTGCAGCGCAACACGCCCGAGCGCGACTGGGCCTCCTTTCTCATCCACCAACGGCTGGAACCCCAACTGAAACTGGCCCGCGACCGGCGCCGGGTGGAAGCCGGCATGGCCTTCCGCTTCGAGCGGCTGTTCCATCGCTTGGACCACCTCTTCCCCAGCGAAGCTCCTGCGCTCCTGCATGGCGATCTTTGGAGCGGCAACCTTCTTGGTGATGCGCAAGGCCGCCCCGTATTGATCGACCCGGCCGTGTACTACGGCCATCGCGAGATGGACCTGGCCATGACCAGGCTCTTCGGCGGCTTCGATCCGGGGTTCCACACCGCGTACCAGGCCGAATGGCCGCTGGAGGCCGGCTGGGAGGAACGCGTGGACCTGTGCAACCTGTATCCACTGCTGGTGCACGTGAACCTCTTCGGTGGAAGCTACGTGGCACAGGTGGAGGCCGTGTTGCGGCGGTTCGCCTGACCGCCTCTCACCACTACGGCCGCACCGGTGCGTTCCCCAGCACCTTCTCGATCTTCTCCATCACCGCCGGGGTAAGCAGGTCCTGTGCTTCGCTGGCCTTGAGGTTCTCCTTCAGCTGGGCCTCTTTGCTGGCGCCCAGCATCACGGTGCTGACGTTGGGGTTCTTCAGGCACCAGGCTAGCGCCAGCACCGGCAGGGACAGCCCCAGTCCATCGGCGATCTTGTTGAGCTTCTCCACGGTGCGCAGTCGCTCGGGGGTGAGCTCACGCTCCCGCAGCCAATCAAGACCTTCCATGGTGAGGCGGGTACCCTTCAGCGCCTTCACATCGCGGTGCTTCCCGGTGAGGATGCCACTGGCGAGCGGGCTCCAGATGGTGGTGCCCAGGCCCACCGTCCGGTAGATCTGCCCGAACTCCACCTCCACCTTGTCGCGGTGGAACATGTTGTACTGCGGCTGTTCCATCACCGGACCGATCAGGTGGTGCTGCCTGGCGACCATGTGCGCCTCCATGATCTCCTGTGCGCTCCACTCGCTGGTGCCCCAGTAGAGCACCTTGCCCTGCATGATCAACTGGTGCATGGTCCACACCGTCTCCTCGATCGGCGTGTTCTTGTCCGGCCGGTGGCAGAAGTAGAGGTCCAGATAGTCCACCTGCAGGCGCTGCAAGGCAGCGTGGCAGGCTTCCACCACATGCTTGCGGTGCAGGCCCACCTGGGTGGGCAGCTTGCCTCCTGTGCCGAAGTAAACCTTGCTGCTCACGGTCCAGGTATCCCGGGACCATTTCATCTTCTTGAGGATGCGGCCCATGACCCGCTCGCTCTCCCCGCGTGCGTAGATCTCCGCATTGTCGAAGAAGTTGACCCCGTTGTCGTAGGCCAGTTTCATCAGTTTCTCCGCGGTGGTGTCGGAGATCTGCTTGCCGAAGGTGAGCCAGCTGCCGAGGGAGAGTTCAGAGACCTGGAGGCCGGAGTTGCCAAGGCGACGGTAGCGCATGGTGAGGTGGTATCGAGGGTACAAAGATCGGGACGGACCGGGCAGGATGTGTACTGGCAGGGATGCATGTAGGAAGCCTATGCCCTGATGTGTCCACTGAAGCATACTCGCTATGCACCTTTGCATCATGAGCAGCATCTCCAGCAACAAGGCCCCCGAGCCCGTCGGCCATTACCCACACGCCCGCCGTGTGGGCGACCTGCTCTTCCTGAGCGGCGTGGGTCCTCGCGAGCGGGGCACGAAGAAGATCCCCGGTGTTGAACTGGACGCGGATGGGAAGATCGTCTCCTACGACATCGAGACCCAGGTGCGCAGCGTGTTCCAGAACGTGAAGTGGATCCTGGAGGACAGCGGCTCATCGTGGGAGAAGATCGTGGACGTCACGGTCTTCCTCACCAACATGAAGGACGACTTCCCCACCTACAACCGGCTGTGGAAGGAGTATTTCGAGAAGGACCCTCCCTGCCGGACCACACTGGAGATCAACTGCCTGCCCACACCGATCGCGATCGAGCTGAAGGTGATCGCGACGATCTAAGCCATACGGCCACAATTGGCGGAGATGAGAACGCTGGCCAGCATCCTGGTGCTCTTCTCCGTGGCCTGCTCAACGATGCAGCGTTCGAGCCCTGGCGATCCAAGCGGCCGGGACGGCCCTCCATCGAATGGCGTACTGCACGTGAGCGCCACTTACCTTACTGCGGCGGGGCCGGCCAGTTCGTTGTACCAGACATGGTCACAGGTGCCGAACGCCGGGACCGCCGCACCAGGGGGTTGAAGAAGGTCTGCGCGGATGCGTTGCCGAGCGGAAGGGCACAAGCAATGGTCGGAAGGAAGCAACACATGATCATTGCTTGATGAAGGAGAGGCGCTGCTGCCTGTCGCTCACGATGCTGTAAAGCCCGGGTGCCAGGTCAGACACATCGACCGTGAGCAAGGTGTGGTTGGTGGCCGGTATGGTGCGGACAACACGTCCATCGCTGGAGATGATGCGCAGGCTACCCAAGGGGGCGTTCATCCGGTCCTGGATGGTGACCTGCTCTGCGGCAGGGTTCGGGAACAGTCTCAACGTGTTCGGCTCCAACTCGTCCACGCCGGTGAAGTAGCCCATGAGCCCGTTGTGGTCCAGCCGTGCGGCGTAGATCGCGTTGTTCTGCCAGTTGAACCACACGGCCATCACCCCACCATAGCCGTCACTGGTCATGGCGAAGTCGGTGCCGCCATTGGGCCCCAGGGCGCCCGTGCAGAAGCGCGTGGTATCGCTCCACAGGTTGGTGCCGGCGTTGGTGATGCGGCCCACACGGAAGCCCGGTGTGGCGCCACCGCTGGCGAAGGGGGCCACCATGGCCACGATGTACGTTCCGTCCTCCGCAGCGATCGCCCGTGGGAAGCCGTTGGTGTTCCCATTGCATTGCATGGCCAGTACGCCATCCGTGGCCAGCAGCGGGTTCCCGTCCGTATCGAAGCGCTGCATGTACACTTGGCGGCCACCGCCGAGCGCCGCTCTGTTGTCGGCCCAGAACACCGTGGTCTCGGTGGCCGACTGTACCACGAAGGGGTTCTCCTGCACATCGGTCTGCAGGCTCACCGGGATCGGCGCGCTGGGATTGAACAGCACGCCATTGGTGTCGTAAATGGCCATGCGCAGGTCATACCCATTGGCCCACACGGAGTTCAAACGGCCGTTAGGCGCCATGGCCGTGCTCCATTCATAGCCCAGCCCACTGCTGTTGGCACTGATCTCCACAAAGGAGGGCCACTGTTCGACGCCCATATCATTCACCCGTTGGGCGCGCAGGGGGGCTCCCATCCCATTGCCCCAGCGGCGTTCGATCATCAGGCCGCCCACCAGGTCGTGCCGGAAGGTCCAAGGTCCGGCAGTGATGGGGTTGTTCATGGTGTTGACGGCCACGCCCTGCTCGGGCATCACGTTGGTGCCGTCATTGAGGACCCGGGCCAGATAGATGTAGTCCGCTGCGCCTGCCGGGTTGGTGCCCCAGCCCACGAACACGCCATTGAGCACGGGCGCCACGCGCGGATAGTAGTTACCGCCCGATGTGCCGCCGCCCGGCAAGGGACCAGGATAGGCCAGCAGGGTGGGTTCGGCCCACACCGGCGCTCCATCCATGTCGTAGGCCATGGCGCGCACCGTGTCACCCGAGGTCACATCCGCGCCAGAGATGTAGGCCAGGAAGAGCTTGTTGTCGTTCATGCGGGTCGCCCCGATCATGTTGACGCTGCGTCCCGGCACCTCCTGGATGAGGCGGCCGTTGGGCTCCCAGAGCAGGTTTCCCTGTGCATCCAGCCGTTGTCCGAACACGGCATAGCGGTCGCTGGCCAAACGGTTGTCACGCCAGAGCACGTACCAACCGCCGGTGCCATCGGCCACCAGGCGCAGATCGGTCTGGCTGCTGGCGTCGTTACAGATCACCAGTGGATCGTTAGGGTCCGTGGGCCACTGGGCGTGGGCGGACAGGAGGAGGAGAGAGGCGGTGAGGGAGTAGAGTGCGCGCATGGCTTGGATGTTCACCACCAAGGTGCATGCATATCCAGCCCTGTTCCCAAAGCATCCTATCCGGCGGTGGTGTGGCTGATCCAGCGGTGGAGCTTACGCCGCCCACGTCCGCTTCAGCTCGGGCCAGCGCCGGCGGCTCACCTCCAGCTTTTCGCCGTCCTTCAGCTCAGCATGGCCGTCATGGAGGCGGACGATGGTGTCCTTCCGGACCAAGGCGCTGCGGTTCAAGCGCAGGAAGCCGAAGGGCGTGAGCATCTCCTCGAACTCCTTCAGCGTGCGGGCCAGTAGGAAGCGACGGTCGTGCACGAGATGCACCCAGGTGTAGTTGCGGTCGGCCATGCAGCGCTCCACCTCGGTGGGGGCCACGAAGAAGGTGCGGTCGCCGTGCGGGATGCTGAGGCGGAACCCTTCGACCTGGGGTTGCGCGATGTTCGTGAGGAACTGCTCCTGCAACTTGGCGCGGTCCATACTGGCCCCATGTCGCTCCGTGTATCGCTCCAGGGCGAAGGCCAGTTCATCGGGCTGCGCGGGTTTGGGCAGATAGTCCAGCGCGCTGAAGCGGATAGCCTGGATGGCGTAGCGCTGGAAACCGGTGACGAAGATGACCTCGAAGTCCCACCGCTTCAGCTCGCGCAGCAGGTCGAAGCCGCTGCCGCCGGGCATCTCCACATCCAGGAACACCAGCGCGGGCTTCAGTTCGGCGATGAGGTGTTGCGCTTCGCTGATGTTGAATGCCTCGCCGATCACTTCCACCTCGGGGTGCGCATCGGCGAGCAGGCTGCGGAGGTAGCCCCGCGCCTCGGCATCATCATCCACGATCAGCGTGCGGATCATAGTGGAAAGATCGCGAAACGAACGGGATCATGCTTGCCTGAATCGCACCGTAGGTCGACCCCGTGGGTCGACGCTACAGGTGCTTCGATCCCTGCCAGTGGAAACCCGCGACCTAGCCTTCAAGCTCAATGACCACCTCTGTCCCGGCCGGGTGGCCCGCCCCGTCCTTCAGGTCGTTGACGGTGAAGCGTCCCTTCTGCTGCAGGCGGTGGGTGAGGAGTTGCAGGCGTTCGTTGGTGAGCTCGGTGCCCAGGGAACGCTGGCCATCCCTGCGGGCGGCTCCGTTGCGTCCCACCCCATTGTCGCGCACGGTGCAGCGCAGGCCCTTGTCCGTGGCCGTGAAGCGGATGCTGAGTTGGCGCGGGCCCTCCTTCTCCGCCAGGCCGTGCCACAGGGCGTTCTCCACGAAGGGCTGCACCAGCAGCGCGGGCAGTTCGGCCTCCTCGTCCAGCAGCGCACGGTCGGCGTCCACTTCGAACTGAAGTCCCGGCAGGCGCAGCGATTCCAGCTTCACGTAGAGCCGCAGGAAGGCCATCTCCTCCTCCACGGTGATGCGGTCGTTCACTGAGTGCTCCAGCACCATGCGCATGAGCTTGCTGAGGCCCTGCAGGTAGGCCAGCGCCTCCACGTTGCGGCCTTCCTTCACCATGGCCACGGCGCTGTTCTGGCAGTTGTGGATGAAGTGGGGGTTGAGCTGGCTGCGCAGGACCTTCAGTTCCAGCAGGTCGTTCATGTGCTGCACCTGGTCGCGCTGGACCTGCAGTTCCGCGTTGAAACGCTCCACCTCCCGCGTATAACTTCCCCGGAGCCGGTAGTTGCGGTAGAGCAGGCCCAGCAGGGAGATCAGCAGCGCTGAGGCGCCGGCCGCTGCCATCCAGCGCACTTTCAGCCGCTCCTCGTTCAGGCGGCGCACCTCGTTCTCGGTCTTCAGCAGCGCGTTCTCCCGCTCGGCTTGTTCGGTCTCGAAGGTGGCGCGCAGGCGCATCAGCTCCCGCTCGGAGGCCTCGCTGCGCAGGCTGTCCTTCAGCACCATGTGGCGCTGGTAGTGCCCGATGGCCACATCGCTCTTGCCCTGCTTCACGGCCAGTTCGGCCAGGCTCAGGTGCAGCTCCATCTCCAGTTCGGTGCTTCTGCTCTGGCGGGCGAGGTCCATGCCTTGGGTGTAGCTGGCCTCGGCATCCACGAAGAGCTTCATGCCGGAGTATGCCATGCCGATGCGCTGCAGGATGTAGGCCTTGTCTGCCGCGCTGTGCAGGGTATCGTAGTGGGCCAGGGCGCGCTGGTAGTAGGGCAGGGCCTTCTTCGGGTCACTTTCCACGAAGAGGTCGCCGCTGTTCTCCTCCACCATGCCGGAGCCGTAGTGGTTGCCGGTCTCCTGGTACAGCCGGGCCGCGCGGGCGTAGTAGCCCATGGCCTTGACGTTATCCCCCTCGCTCCGCCAGGCATTGCCGATGGCGACCAGACAGTTGCCCTGCTTGTTCGGCCGCCCCAGCTTCTCCTCGATCTCAAGCGACCGCTCCAAGTGGCTCCGCGCCCGGTCGTATTCGTTCATCTTGTTGTAGGTACTGCCGATGGAGTAGAGCAGCACGGCCATGCTGGCGCTGTCCGCCGCCAGAGTGGCCTGGTCCAGTGCCTCATCGAATCGCCTCAAGGCCCTGGCCCGGTCCCCCTGCTTGTCGGCCAGCCAGCCCAGATTGCTCAGGGCGATGGAGGTGTAGGACGGATTGCCGATCCTGCGAAAGCCCTGGAGGGCTTTGTTCAGGTGGACGGTGGCCGCATCGATGCGCCCCTGTTGGGTCTCCAGCCAACCCAGGTTATTGTGGGCGTCGGCGATGGCCCTGGGGTTGCCGATGCGGGTGGCCAGGGACAGGGCTTGCTCGCCATAGTACCGGGCGCTATCGGGGTCGGAGTTGATCAGGTTGAAGCAGAGACGTGCCAAGGCATCGGCGCGGAGGGTGTCATTGGGTGCTGTGGCCAGTTCGGTCTTGATGCCGGGTACCAAGGACGCATCCTGTGCGGACAGACCGGTACCGCCCCCCAAGAGCACATGGAGAGCGAGCCATACTGCCAGTGCGGTCGAACGCTTCCTCATTCGTCCATCAAAATGGCAGGTGAGCGCATCGTGGAGCATCACCACGCGAAGAACAGCATGAGCAGACCCACCCCCATGAGGTCCATCCACACCCCCACGCGCACCATGGCCCGCATGGGGATGCGCCCCGAACCGAACACGATGGACTGCATGGGGCTGGCCACAGGCAGCATGAACCCGAGGCTGGCGCCCAACGCCGCCGACCAAAGCAGGTCCTGCGGGTCCATGCCCCAGCGCTCGGCCATCGCGGCCAGGATGGGCAGGGTGAGACTCGCCGTGGCCGTGTTGCTGCCCAGTTCACTCAACAGACAGACCATCAGGACCACCACACCGATCAGCAGCGCGGCAGGCAACGAACCAAGCCCCGTCATCGCATCGCCGATGATCGCGCTCAAGCCGCTGGAATCCACTCCGGAGGCCAGCGCGAACCCTCCACCGATGAGCAACAGGATACCCCAGGGCACGCGTCGTTCGGCAAAGCTCCAGTCCATGAGTCGGGTCGGACCCTCCCCGTGGGTCGCGTAGGTGTCGTGCTGTATTCTGCGGGGTCTCACTGCGGGCAACAGGAAAAGCAACAGCGCCCCCACCATGCCGACCGCGGCATCAGTAAGGCCGGACAAGGCCTCCACGCGTTCCCTCCATCCGGTGAAGAGGACCACCTCCCCGCTGCGCAGACTGTCGCCGGTCATCCACACCACAGCGACCAGGGCGAAGACCAGGCCGGCCAGCCATTCATCGCGGGAAGCAGGGCCCAGCGCGCCGATCCGCTCGCGCATGAGCTCGGTCCCACCAAGGCTGTCGCCCTTGAGGCGATGGAAGACCCGCGTAAGCAGCAGCCACGCGATGCCCAGATACACGACCATCAAGGGAACCCCGATGGTCATCCACTGTCCGAAGCCCACCGCAGGCCGACCCGGGTACAGCTGGCGCCATAGCTCCAAAAAGACCAGGTTGGGCGGGGTGCCCACCGGAGTGGCCATGCCCCCGATGGTGGCACCATAGGCCACACCCAGGAGCAGGGGAATGGTGAGCCGCTGACGCACATCAGCCGGTGCATCCTGGCCATCGATCAGGCTCAGCGCGATGGGCAGCATCACCAGCGTGGCCGCCGTGCTGTTGATCCACATGCTCAGCAGTGCGCAGGCCAGCATGATGCCCAACACCAGTCGCGCCGAACCACCGCCCACGCGCGCCATGATGCCGAGCGCGATGCGCCTGTGGAGGTTGCTGCGCTCGATGCCCAGGGCGATGATGAAGCCCCCGAGGAAGAGGAAGATGATCTCCTTGCCATAGTTCACCGCCACACCGGCCACGGTGTCGATGCCGGTCAATGGATACATGACCAGGGGCAGCAGCGAGGTCATGGCGATGGGCACCGCCTCGCTGATCCACCAGACCGCCATCCAGGCCACGATCCCGGCCATGCACGCGGGCTTCGGCCCATGATGGGCCATTAGGCCGTACACCATGGCACCGGCCAGGGGCCCGGCGAGTTGAGCGATGAGGGTCCTCAAAACAGGGAGCGGCCCCGGGTGGGGCCGCTCCAAAATAAGCCGTTCGCGCGAGCTGCTCAGCCCTTCGCCACCAGGCTGCGCTTCCACTGCCTCCGGTGCTTGATCTTCATCACGATCAACAGCATCACCGGCACCATGATCAGCGTGAGGAAGGTGGCGAAGATGAGGCCGTAGATCACCGCCCAGCTCAGGGGCCCCCAGAACACCACGTTGTCACCACCCATGTGGATGTGCGGGTCCAGTTCGCTGAACAGGGTGAAGAAGTTGAAGTTGAGCCCGATGGCCAGCGGGAGCAGGCCCAGCACGGCGGTCACGGCGGTGAGCAGCACCGGGCGCAGTCGCGTCCGTCCGGCCAGCACCAGCGCCTCGCGGCTGGCATCGATGGGGATGATGGCATCCTCGTCCAGTCCCAGCTTCCGCTGTTCACGCTGGAAGAGGAGCCGCGCGAAGTCCATCAGCACGATGGCGTTGTTCACCACCACACCTATCAGGGAGATGATGCCCAGCATGGTCATCATGATCACGAAGTCCATGCGGAAGACCACCAGGCCCAGGAACACCCCGATGGTGCTGAAGACCACCGTGCTCATCACGATCACCGGGTAGCTGATGCTGTTGAACTGCGCCACGATGATCAGGAACACCACGAAAATGGCCACCAAAAAGGCCATCATCAGGAAGTTCATGTCCTTGGCCTGGTCCTCCTGCTCGCCGGTGAAGCGCAGGTTGAACCGCTCGTCGGCGGTGAATCCGCTCGCCATCTCATCCTTGATCTGCTGGACCACCTCGTTGTTGTTGTAGCCGGCGATCACGTTGCTGCTCACGGTCACGATGCGGTCCAGGTCCTTGCGCTTGATGGCGCTGAAGGTGGTGGCATACTTCTCCTCGGCCACGGCGCTGATGGGCACCTGGCGGATCTGTCCGGTGAGCATGTCGCGGAAGGTGATCTTCATGTCCATGAGCTTCTGGACATCGTAGCGGTACTCATCCTTCAAGCGCACGTTGATCTCGTAGTCATCGTCATCACCCTCGATGCGGAAGGTGCTCACCTCCTTGCCGAAGAGCGCGGTGCGGATGGCGTCCGCCACCTGGTAGGTGCTCACGTTCAGGCGGCGGGCCTTCTCGCGGTCGATGACGATGGGCATCTCCGGCTTGGCGCGGTCGATGTCGATGCGCAGGGCCTCCACACCGGGGACGTTCTTCTCCTCGATGAACTTCTTCACCTTCTCGGCCTCGTCGAGCAGACCCTCAATGTCCTTGCCCCGGATCTCGATGTTGATCGGCTTGCCCACGGGAGGACCATCGGCGTTCTTCACCACGGTGGTCACGACCCCGGGATAACCGGTCACCCCTTCCTGCAGCTGTTCCAGCACCTCGTTCGTGTTCACCCCTCTGCGGTCGGCGAACTTCACAAAGGAGATCTGGATACGGGCCTTGTGGGGCGTTGCGCTCAGCTCCACCTCGCCCGTGCCGGGGTCGCTGGTGCCCTTGCCCACCTGGCTGATCACCGAGCTCACGAGGTAGTTCACGGTATCACCATCCACAACCTCCTGGTACTCGGGCACATCGATCACCTTCATCACCTGCTTCTCCACCAGGCGTGTGATGCTGTCGGTCTTGAGGATATCGGTGCCGATCGGCGCCTCGATGAAAACGTTGATGAACTGCGGCTGGTTGGTGGGGAAGAACAGGGTCTTCGGCGGGAACAGCCCGAGCAGGATGAAGGCCAGCAGCAACAGGCCCACCGTGCCCAGCAGGAAAGTGCGCGGGTGGTGCTTGGCCAGGGCGTAGCGGAGGAACTTCTCGTAGCGCTCCTCCAGCCTTGGCAGCCAGGAATACTGGAACCAGTGGGCGGCGGGCACGAACAGCTTCTCGTTGGCGATGCCCATCGCTCCGAAGAAGATGGTGAGCATGCCGATGCCGAACACGCCTTTGCTCTGCATGCTGGCCCCCAGCGCACCGATCACGGCGCCCACGACGCCGAGGATGATGGCGAGCCGCCACATCTTCCTGGTGGGCATGTGGTCCTCCTCCACTTTCATGAACTTGGATGCCAGAGCAGGGTTCACCACCAGCGCCACGAAGAGCGACGAGGCCAGCGCGATCATGAAGGTGATGGGCAGGTACTTCATGAACTCGCCCATCATGCCGGGCCAGAACAGCAGCGGCACGAACACCATCACCGTGGCCGTGGTGGCTGCGATGATCGGCATGGTCACCTCACCCACGGCCAGACGCGTGGCCTTCATCGCCGGTTCACCGTTGGTCATGTGCCGGTGGATGTTCTCCACGATCACAATGCCATCATCCACCAGACGGCCCAGGGCCAGGATCAACGCGAAGAGCACCATCATGTTCAACGTGACCCCGAACGCGTTGAGCAGTGTGAAGGAGATGAACATGGACATGGGGATGGCCAGGCCCACGAACACCGCGTTGCGCAGGCCGAGGAAGAGCATGAGCACACCCACCACGAGGATCACCCCGAGCACGATGTGGTTCATCAGCTCATCCACGCTCACCCGGGTCTGGTCGCTCTGGTCGCCGGTGATGGTGATCACCAGGTCCTTCGGCAGCACGGTGCCATGGTCCTCCTCGATGATGGCGTTGATCTTGTCGCTGGCATCGAGCAGGTTCTCGCCGGCCCGTTTGATCACGTCCAACATCACCACGCCCTTGCCGAACTCACGGGCGAAGCTGTCGGGCTCCTTGAAGTCGAAGGTCACCTCGGCCACATCGCGCAGGCGCACCTCGCGCTGGCCTTCGTTCTTGATCACGATGTTCCGGATCTGCTCGAGGTCCACGAACTCACCGATGATGCGCACGCTGCGGCGCTGGTCCTTGGTGAGGATATCGCCGCCGCTCATGGTAAGGTTCTCCATCCGCAGGGCATTGGCGATGTCGTCGAAACCGATCTGCAGCGGCTCGATCCGATGCAGGTCCACGCTCACCTGCACCTCCCGCTCGGGCACGCCGCGGATCTCCACCTTGTTCACCTCGGTGAGGTCCTCGATGCGGTCCTCCAGGTGCTTGGCGTACTCGTGGAGCTGCTCCATCGGGTAGTCGCCGCTCAGGTTGATGTTCATCACCGGCATCAGCTCGGAGAAGTTCATCTCGAACACGTTGGGCTCCGCTGGCAGGTCGGTGGGGAAATTGGCGTCACCCCGCGCCTTGTCCACCGCGTCCTTCACCTTGCGCAGGGCCTCGGTGGGGCTCACGCTGTAGTTGAACTTGATGTGGATGGAGCTGAAGTTGGGCACGCTGGTGCTCTTGATCTCGTCCACACCGGTGATGGTGTTGAGCTCCTTCTCGATCGGCTTGGTGATCAGCTTCTCGATGTCCACCACCGAGCTGCTGTTGTAGGGCGTGCCGATGAAGACCTCCGGGGTGACGACCTCCGGGAAGCTCACCTTGGGCATCACGAAGTAGGCCCGGATGCCCATGATGCAGATGAGGAGGGTGAGCACGATCACCGTGGTGCGGTTCTTCACCGCCCAGCTGGTGATGGCGAACTGCCGTTCCGGTCCGTGCAGGTCCTTTTCGATATCGTGTGAGCTCATGCTGGGGTCCATTTCTCCGCAGCGGCACGACAAGGCGGCAGCTGCGCTGGGTTCATTTCCGTCTTCGGTCCGATCGGTGCCACGATGCGGGCTTCAGCGCTTTGCTCCGCCCTACCGTGTCGTTCCACCGTCGCGGTCTTTCATCACTTCGCCACGCGCACAGTGAGGCCGTCCGTCACGTTCTTGGCGCCTTCATCCACAATGTCCTCACCGCCTTTCAGCGCGCCGGTCTCCAGCGGCCTGATGCTCATGCGCCCCTGGTACTCGGTGACACGCTCCACCATCACCTTGCGCGCTGTGGCCTCGTCCTTGCGGACGGGGTCCAGCACGTAGATGTAGTTGTTGCCCTTCACATCCTGCAGCACGGCGCGGGACGGCACCACCAGTGCGCTGTCCGTGTAGAGGTCGCGGATGCTGATCTCACTGAGCATATTGGGGCGCATATAGCCCTCGTTCTTCGGGACACGCACGGTGACCTTGAAGGTCCGGTTGGACGGGTCGATGAACTCGCCCACATGGTCCAATGCCGCATCGAAGGTCTGATCGATGCTGGGGAAGCCCACCTTCACAGGGGAACCGGCCTTGATGGTGCGCAGGTAGCTCTCCGGCACATCGGCCTCCAGCTGAACACTGGTGAGGTCAACCACGCGGGCTGCGGGCTGCATGGGGCTGGTCATGTCCCCGACACGAACCATGATGTCGTCCACGGTGCCATCGAAGGGCGCGGTGATGTTGGTGAGCCGCTGTTGTTCCAGCAGCGCGGCCAGTCCCGCCTCGGCCTGCTCCTTCTGGCTTTTGGCCTGCAGGTACTGCATCTCACTGCCGATCTTCTGCTGCCAGAGCCGCTCCTGCTTCTCAAAGGCAGTGCGGGCCAGTTCCACCGTGGCCTCGGCCTGGCGGATCTGTTCGGCCACGACATCGTTGTCGATGCTGATCAGCAGGTCTCCCTTGCGTACCCGGTCGCCCGGGCTCACCAGGATGCGGCGCACACGCCCGCCACCCGCGTACAGGGCGGCGGCCTTGTCAGCGCGCACATAGCCGTGCACGTTCACATAGTGCGCAAAGGGGCCGGCCACGATGGTCTCGGCCGTGACCGTGGGCAGGTTCCGACGCACCGTGGTGTCGTGTTCGACGATCCAGGCCTCGGTTTCCTTGATCCGTTCGCCCAGGGCCTTGTAGGCCGTCTTCAGGCTGTCAAGCTCCTGGCGTTTGCGGCCCAGGTCGGTGATGTCCCCTCCTCCGCAGGCGGCGATCAGGGCCGACAGGGTGATGGTCAGGATGGTCTTGTTCATCTCGGGTTCGGTATGTCGTGGGATCAATACTGGTCAAGTGCGCGGCGCAGGTCCACGCGGGCAAGGAGCAGGTTCACCAGGGAACCGATGTAGGTCTGCTGGGCCAAGAGGTACTGGGTCTGGTCCTGGTTCAGCTCGAAGCTGCTTGCCAGACCGTTCGTGAACTTGATGCTGGTGCGATCGAAGATGCGCTGGGCCAGTTGCAGGTTCTGCTGGTCGGTGGTGAAGGTCTCCTGTGCGCTCCGCGCCTTCTCGCTGCGGTCCTCGGCCTCCGCGAGCAGGCGCTGTTCCGTGGCGGTCAGGTTGATCTCCGCCTGTTTCAGGGCCAGCTGGGACTGCTTGACCCGGTTGCTGCGGAGCCCGCTGCTGAAGAGCGGCACCTGCAGCTGTGCCCCCCACAGGGTGGCCGGGAACCACTTGGTCTCCGCAGGCGCACCCGTGCCGAAGCTCTGGGCCTGGGTATTGAAGAAGCCATAGAGCTTGGGCAGATAGGCGCTCTTCTGGTTCTTCATCTCCAGCGTCTGCAAGCGGATGTAGGTATTGGCCAGCTGGTGCTCGATGTGGGTGTTGACATCGATCGGCGCATCCACCAGGGCCCTCTCGGCGGGATCGTTGAGCAACACATCCAGGGGATCGGTGAGCTCGATCGGCGTGCCACCGGGCACACCCAATACCAATCGCAGAAAGGCCATGGCCAACCGCTCCTGCTGGGCGAAGCTGCGAGCCCGGTCCCGTGCGCTGGCCAGGGCGATGCTCAACCGGTCCACATCAGTGGCCTCCATGAAGCCCTGTTCCACCATCATCGAGGCCTCCTGCAGGCTCTTCTCCAACACTGGCACGCTCTCGGCGCTGAGGCGGGCCCCTTCGCGGGCGGCCAGCGCACCCAGGTAGGACTTGGCGGCCTGGTACCGGGCATCGGCCACGGTGCGATCCAGCTGCTGCTCGCTCTGCACCTTCAGTTCGCGGCTGGCCTGCAGGCCCACCAGGTAGCTGCCATCGAAGATCAACTGGTTCAGTTGCACGGCACCCGTGGTGCTCCATGGCACGCCGAACTGCACCTCCAGGAACTCGGGGTCGGACCCAAAGAAATTGGGCACCACGGAGGTCGGCACCTTCAGGTAGTTGTTCAGGCTGCCCGTGGCATCGATCTGTGGAAGGCCCAGCGCGGTAACCTCCTTGATACGAGCCCGGGACTTCTCCGCCTCCAGTTCGCTGGCCTGCACGGCGTAGGCCTGCTTGGCCGCCAGGTCCATGGCCTGCCGGAGGGACAGGGTGAGTGGCCCCTGTGCCATGGACGTGCCGGCCGCAAAGGCCAGGATGCCCATGAGAATGGTTCGACTGCTCATCGTTTGGTCGCCGGTCCTCCCGGCGTGGTGTTTCGTTCTTTCTGGACCTTCTTCATCAGGTACTTCGCGCCCTTGTCGCTGGCAATGCCCCGGATATGGTAGCGGAACAGCTCCCAGATCACGTCCTCGAATCGGTACTTGTCCGTGGGGAAGAGCTCCCCATCGAACATCACATCGAACCGGGAGATGTAGATCCGGGCGATCACATCCACGTTGAGGTCATCGCGGTAGAGGCCCTCGCCCATCCCCTTCCTCAGGTTCTCGGAGATGCACCGGTAGATGTCCGCCCGCTCACTGGTCTGCAGCAGCTCCCAAGCCTCGGGATGGTACTTCTGCAGGTCGAAGTGCACCGAGGGATGCACCTGCCCCACCTGCTCGGCCACGAAGCGCGAGATCTCGAAGCTCTCGTCGATCGCATTGTGACCGCGGTGGCAGATGCCCAGGATGCACTCCCGATGCGTGTCGGTGATGTGCTTCACGATGCGCTGCACCAGCTCGTTCTTGTCCTTCACGTACTGGTAGAGCGTCTTCTTGCTGATCCGCAGGTGCTGGGCGATGTCGTCCATGTTCACGCTGCGGATCCCCAGGCGCATGAACACCTTGGCCGACTGATCGATGATCTGTTGCTCGCGCTGATCCATAACGGGCCGCAAAACTAGACCGGGAGGACACGGAGGAAACATTCCACACGTCGTTTTGTTTCCGCCGTTTATCACATTTCCTCCCCGTTCGTCACCCGCCCCCGGCTTCCTCTCCTACACCTCGCTCCGCCTTCGTTCCTTTGCGGCTGCAGCCCCATGGAACTCACCACCATCAAGTCCGTCCTGGACGACGTATCGCTCACCGGCACCACCCTCACCGTGGCCGGCTGGGTGCGCACCTTCCGCAACGACCGCTTCATCGCGCTCAACGACGGCAGCACCATCCGCAACCTGCAGTGCGTGATCGACCAAAGCAAGGTGGAT
>ENA-UOUJ01000922-UOUJ01000922.1-activated-sludge-metagenome-genome-assembly--contig:-NODE-922-length-16925-cov-5.498696_pt1 | contig 16925 bp, 10 predicted proteins | sample MGYA00249839_ERZ747224 | MGnify/ENA primary metagenome ERZ747224 (study PRJEB28782, sample SAMN03220277) | activated sludge metagenome | biome: wastewater; feature: sewage sludge; material...
ATCCTGTTCGTCGGGCCGCTGCTGTCCAAGCGCGAGCTGGCCGCGCCGTGGCTGATCAAGTTCCTGTTCATCGCCCTGGTGGCCGTGACCGTCTGGAACGTGATCGCGCAGGGCTTCGCTCGCACCGGTACCGCCGGCTGGTGGATGGGGCAGCCGTGGATCCACGAAGGGCTTGAGTACATCGAGGCCGGGCGCATCGCCGACATCATCATCCTGGTCGGCTTCTCGATCCTGGCCTACGTGGTGCTGCGCACCTTCCCGCCGCGCAAGGACTGGAACCCGATCCACTGGGCACTGGTGCTGGGCGTGGTCGCGCTGGCCGTGGTCTGGGTGTTCGGCCTGGTCTTCATCGCCCGCCTGGACCTGAGCGAGTATTTCCGCTGGTACGTGGTGCACTACTGGGTGGAAGGCGTGTGGGAGGTGATCCACATTGCCCTGGTCGGCTTCCTGCTGGTGTTGCTGTTCGACGCCAACATCAAGGCCGTGGGCTATGCGGTGTGGTGGGGCGTGGCCCTGGTGTGGCTGTCGGGACTGATCGGCAACGCCCACCACTACTTCTGGATCGGCACGCCCGAGTTCTGGCAGTTCTGGGGCTCGCTGTTCAGCGCGCTGGAGCCGCTGCCGCTGATCTTCTGCTTCTGGCACATCTACCTCGATGCGCACCAGAACCGGCGGCCGCTGAAGAACGCACCCGCGTTCTACTTCATCCTCGGCTCGGTGATCCTGGAGCAGGTGGGCGCGGGCATCCTCGGCTTCACCATGACCTTCGCCCTGACCAACGTCTGGTCGCACGGCACCTGGGTCACGCCCTCGCACGGCCACCTGGCGCTGTTCGGCACCTTCGGCATGCTCGGCATCGCCGCGGCCTACTACGCGGTGCCGCTGATGCGCGGGGTAGCCAACTTCGACGAGCGCCTGGGCAGGCTGGCGTTCTGGCTGGTGTTCATTGGCATGCTCGGCATGGCCTTCGCCTTCGCCCTGGGCGGCACGGTGCAGGTGTTCGCCTACCGCACCCTGGGGCTGGACTGGTTCGGCGGCGACATCTTCCCGGCGATGCAGTTCTTCAAGATCCTGGTGCCGGTGTTTGGCGGGATCTTCAGCATCGGCGCACTGCTGATCGCCTACGACCTGATCACCGTGGGCTACCGCGCGCAGGCCACGGTCGCGGCGCCCGCCCCGGACGCGGCGGCGTACGCCGCATCCGCCGCCGACCCGCACGCTGCGGTCGCGGGCGTGCCGGCCGCAACCGGCTGGGCCCGCTACCTCACCGGCTACGAGACCGGCCTGTGGCTGGCAGCCATGTGGTTCTTCGGCGGGGTGATCACCGCCGGCCTGCTCAGCTTCAACCTGGCCAGCGTGCAGGCCGGCGATCCGACGCTGCCCTTCGTGATGGCCTGGATCGGCTATCCGGGACTGCTGCTGGTGACGCTGCTGTTCGTGTGGCGCTTCCTGGCGTCGCTGGAGTCGCGGGCCGGCGTGCCGGTGGCCGGCATCGACATCCTGCCGGAGCCGGCGTGACGGGTTGACGCCGGAATCCGCGCACGACGGCGCATCTCAGCGCTTCACCGGACGGCCGCCGCAGGGCGGCCGTTCGTGTTTCAGGTTCCGGCTCGCGCCGGCTCGGCGTCCGATTCTGGCTCGGGCTCCGGCTCCGGTTCGGGGCAGCAGTCGGCGACCGGCGCCGGTGGCTGTGCCGGCACTTCCGCCGGCACCGCGACCTCGCGCGGATCTGCCAGCATCCGCGCTTCACGCCAGCGACCCCAGCGGTAGTAGGCCAGCGACATCAGCATCGCGCAGACCGCACTCACCGGGAAGCTCCACCAGATCGCGTCCGCGCCCAGTGTCGGCTGCAGCAGCTTGGCGAAGGGCACGCGGATGCCCCACAGCGCGAAGCCCAGGATCAGCAGCGGCGGGATCACCGCACCGGTCGAACGCACCACGCCGGCGACCACGAAGGTCACGCCGAAGAACAGGAACGACCAGATCGCGATCATGTTGATGTGCTGGCCCTCCGCGATCGCGGCGCTGCCTGGCGGCAGGAACAGCGACAGGATCTGCGGGCCGAACAGGATCAGCGGTGCGATCAGCGCGCCGGTCAGCAGGAAGTTGAAGGCCACGCCCGCGCGCGTGGTGCCATCGACCCGGTCCCAGCGCCCGGCGCCGACGTTCTGCGCCGCCATCGAGGTGCAGGCCGCGCCCATCGCCATCGCCGGCATCTGCACATAGGTCCACAGCTGCAGGGTGGCGCCATAGGCCGAGGCGGTGTCGACGCCGTAGGCATTGACCATGCTGATCATCACCAGCATTGCCAGCGACACCAGGATCATCTGCAGACCCATGGGCACGCCCTTCACCACCAGTGCGCGCACGATCGCCGTGTCGGGAATGTAGGCGCGGGCTTCGCCGCGCGGGATCCACAGCGGATGCCTGCGCCAGCGCAGCCAGGCCAGCAGGGCCGCGAGGCTGAGGGCGTTGGCGACCAGGGTCGCGCCGGCGGAACCGGCAATTCCCATTTCCGGGAACGGGCCGAGCCCGAAGATCAGCAACGGATTGATGATGATGTCGAGCACCACCACCAGCGCCAGGAACACGAAGGGCGTGCGCGTATCGCCGGCGCCGCGCAGCACCGCGCTGATGAAGGCGAACATGTACAGGAACGGCACCGCCAGGAAGATGATCTGCAGGTAGGCCTCGGCCAGCGGCAGCGAAGCCTCGGGCGTGCCCATCCAGGCGAGGATGTGGCGCGCCAGCGGCAGGCCGGCGGCAGCGACGAGCAGCGAGATCGCGCCGAAGAACGTGGCGCTGGTGCCGATCACGCGCCGCGCCTGCAGCGCGTCCTTCGCGCCGATGGCCTGGGCGACGAGGATGGTCGCGGCCATGCCGATGCCGAACACCGAGCCGAGCAGGAAGAACATGATGTTGTTGGCGTTGGCCGTGGCCACCAGCGCTTCCTCGCCGAGGAAGCGCCCGACCCAGACCGCGTTCACCGAGCCGTTGAGCGACTGCAGCACGTTGCCGGCGAGGATCGGCAGCGCGAACACCAGCAGGGTGGGGGCGATGGCGCCGTGGGTGAGGTCGCGGGTGGAGGTCTTCGGCATCGGTGCATCCTGCCAGAACCGGCGTGATCCGCGGCGGTAGAATCCCGGCATGGCGCAACAGGCGAATGAATCCGGACAGGCCGGCGCCGTCCGCATCGACGTGTGGCTGTGGGCTGCGCGCTTTTTCCGCACGCGTACGCTGGCCAGGCAGGCGGTGGATACCGGCAAGGTCGAGGTGGGTGGGCAGCGGCCCAAGGCCTCACGTGCGGTGCGCGTGGGCGATGCGCTGCGCGTTGTGCGCGGGGACGACGTGTTCGACGTGGAAGTGCTGGGTCTGTCGGATGATCGCGGCCCGGCACCGGTGGCGCGGCAGCTCTACCGGGAGTCGGAAGCTTCGATCAAGGCGCGCGGGGAGGCGCGGGAGTTGGCTCGCGCGCAGCGCAACGGCTACCGAGCGCCGGAAACGAAACCCGACAAGCGGGCTCGGCGGCTGATCCGCACGCTGGGGGATATCGACGCGAGCTGAGGACATCCCGCGGGTTTGTCCCCATCGGCCCTTCGGACATCTTCCCCCGCAGGCGGGGGAAGAGGGCGCCTCTCTCGGTGTCCTGTCTCCTCACAATCAAGAAGATGGAATGGTGTAGGAGCGCCCCATGGGCGCGACCGGCGAGCGACGGTGCCCGGGCTGCGCGGGTCGCGGGCATGGCCCGCTCCTACGTTCTCATTCCTGATCGCAAGTTGGCACTACTCGCCTGCGAACGCACCCAGCTTGCGCAGCGCCGCCTCGACGCCCGCGCCATACGCCGGGTCGGCCTTGGTGCAGTTCTCGACGTGGCGGCGCTTGATGAAGTCCGGCGCATCGCCCATCGCGCGGGCGGTGTTGTCGAACAGCAGTTGCTGCTTCTCCGTGGTCATCAGTCGGAACAGGTCGCCGGGCTGCTTGTAGTAGTTGTCGTCGTCGTCGCGGAAGTTCCACCAGTCGGCGTCGCCGCTGATCTTCAGCGGCGGCTCACGGAACTGCGGCTGTTCCTGCCACTGGTTGAAGCTGTTGGGCTCGTAGTGGGGCAGGCCGCCGTAGTTGCCGTCGACCCGGCCGATGCCGTCGCGGTGGTTGCTGTTGACCGGACAGCGCGCCTTGTTCACCGGGATCTGCTGGTAGTTGGTGCCCAGGCGGTAGCGCTGCGCGTCGGCGTAGTTGAACAGGCGTGACTGCAGCATCTTGTCAGGCGACACGCCGATGCCCGGCACCAGGTTGCTCGGCGCGAACGCGACCTGCTCGACGTCGGCGAAGAAGTTCTCCGAGTTCTTGTTGAGCTCGAACTCGCCGACCTCGATCAGCGGGTAGTCGCCCTTGGGCCACACCTTGGTCAGGTCGAAGGGATGGTAGGGCACCTTCCCGGCGTCGGTCTCCGGCATGATCTGCACGTACAGCTTCCACTTCGGGAAGTCGCCGCGCTCGATCGCGTCAAACAGGTCGCGCTGGTTGCTTTCGCGGTCACGGCCCACCACCTCGGCCGCCTCGGCGTCGCTCAGGTTCTCGATGCCCTGCTGGGTGCGGAAGTGGAACTTCACCCAGTAGCGCTCGCCCTTGGCGTTCCAGAAGCTGTAGGTGTGCGAACCGAAGCCGTGCATGTGGCGGTAGGACTTGGGGATGCCGCGATCGCTCATCACGATCGTGACCTGGTGCAGGGCCTCGGGCAGCAGGCTCCACCAGTCCCAGTTGTAGGTCGCCGAGCGCAGGTTGGTGCGCGGGTCGCGCTTGACCGCCTTGTTGAGGTCGGGGAACTTGCGCGGGTCGCGGATGAAGAACACCGGCGTGTTGTTGCCGACCATGTCCCAGTTGCCTTCCTCGGTGTAGAACTTCAGCGCGAAGCCGCGGATGTCGCGCTCGGCATCGGCTGCGCCGCGCTCGCCGGCGACGGTGGTGAAGCGGGCGAACATCTCGGTCTTCTTGCCGACCTTGGAGAAGATCGCCGCGCGCGTGTATTTGGTGATGTCGTGGGTGACGGTGAAGGTGCCGAACGCGCCCGAGCCCTTGGCGTGCATGCGCCGCTCCGGGATCACCTCGCGCACGAAGTTGCCGAGCTTCTCGTGCAGCCACACGTCCTGCGCAAGCAACGGGCCGCGCGGGCCGGCGGTGAGGCTGTTCTGGTTGTCCGGCACCGGGGCGCCGAAGTCCGTGGTCAGGTGGGTGACGGGGCACTTCTTGTCGGTCGGCTTGCTCATGGCGGACTCCCGTGGAGGTGGTGAAGGGTCGAGTCACCATACCCCTTGCAAGGTGATAGGTGAAATCGAATTGTGACGCTGGATGGATAGGTGATTGCTATCGAAAATCTTGCAATGCAGCATCGGTGCAGGCCATCGACGGATGCGATCGTCGCGCCTCAGGCAACCTCGCCGGCGGCGTGTCCCGACGCCCAGGCCCACTGGAAGTTGTAACCACCCAGCCAGCCGCTGACATCGACCACTTCGCCGATGAAAAACAGGCCCGGCACGCGCCGCGACATCATCGTCGACGACGACAGCCCGTCGGTGTCCACGCCGCCGAGCGTGACTTCCGCGGTGCGGTAGCCCTCGGTGCCGCTGGCCACCAGCGGCCACGCCTGCAGCGTATCGGCGACCTGTTGCAGCTGTGCGGGCGTGTACTGCTTCATCGGCCGGCTCGGCAGCCAGACCTCGCACAGGCGCTGGGCGAAGCGGCGCGGCAGGGCGTCGGACAGCACGGTGCGCAGTTCCGCCGCGCCACGCTCGCGTTGCTGTGCCGCCAGCCAGGCGGGGATGTTGCGATCAGGCAGCAGGTCCAGCCGCAGATCGTCGCCCGGCTGCCAGTACGAGGAGATCTGCAGGATCGCCGGACCGCTGACGCCGCGATGGGTCACCAGCATGCGGTTGCGGAAGCTGGCACCGTTGCAGCGCGCCTCGACTTCGAACGACAGGCCCGACAGGTCCTGCAGCCGCTCCTGGTGCTTGCCGCTCAGGGTGAGCGGCACCAGCCCGGCGCGGGTCGCGAGCACCTCGTGGCCGAACCGTCGCGCGACCTCGTAGCCGAAGCCGCTCGCGCCCAGGCTCGGGATCGACAGCCCGCCGCTGGCAATGACCAGCGATTCGCATTCGAAGATGCCCAGGGTGGTGTGCAGGCGAAAACGGCGCTCGCCGGGCTGCTCGATCGACTGCACCGCGCAGTGCGTGCGCACCTGCACGCCGACCGCCGCGCATTCATCGAGCAGCATGCGCACGATGAGCTTCGACGACTCGTCGCAGAACAGCTGGCCCAGTTCCTTCTCGTGGTACGCGATGCGGTGGCGCTCGACCATCGCGATGAAGTCCGCCGGCGTGTAGCGCGCCAGCGCCGACTTGCAGAAATGCGGATTCGCGGACAGGAAGTTCGCCGGCGTGGTGCCGGTGTTGGTGAAATTGCAACGCCCGCCGCCGGACATCAGGATCTTCTTGCCGACCTTGTTGGCATGGTCGAGCACCAGCACCCGCCGCCCGCGCGCACCGGCGGCGATCGCGCACATCAGGCCGGCGGCACCGGCGCCGATGACGATGACATCGATCTCGCCGGCGACCGCGCTGTGGGCGTCGGACACGTCAGGTCTCCACAAACGCGCGCGGCGGGCAGTGCCCGCCGCACGAATGCATTACCGGATTGCGATCAGCGCTTGCCGCCGAGCAGGCCGCCGCCGATCTTGAGCAGGTCGCCGATGCCGAGCTGGCCGTCGCCGTCCTGGTCGAGCACGGCGCCGAGCAGGCCGCCGCCGAGGCCGCCCTGCTGGCGCACCTGCTGCTGCTCCTGGCCGAGGATCGAGCCGAGCAGCTGGGCGGTCGGATCCTGCTGCTGCGCAGGGGTGCCGGCGCCCTTGCCCTGGAACATCTGCTTGGCAAGGAAGGCCATTACGATCGGCGCGAGGATCTGCATCAGCTGGCCCGACTGGCTGGTGCTGAGGCCGGTAGCCTGCCCCAGGCCGGCTTCGGCGCGCTGCTGCTGGCCACCGAAGACGTGGCCGAGGATGCCGGCGCCGTTGGTCTGGCGCGACTGGGTGCCGCCCAGGACCGCGCCGAGCAGGCCGCCGAGGTCGCCGCTGCCGGCGCCCGCGAAATCGTTCTGCAGCGCGCCGAACAGCGCCTGTGCGCCCTGCGGCTGACTCGCGTTCTGTCCCAGCGCGCCGAGCAACAGCGGCAGCGCCGCGCTCACCGCGCCGGCGGCCTGCGCCTGGCCGACGCCGAGTTGCTGCGAGATCTGCTGCAGCGGTGCGCCGCTGAGCTGGCTGAAGAGCTGGTCGGTGAGGGATTCGGCCATGGGATTCTCCGTGTGTCCTGTCTGGGGTGGTCGCCAGGGACGCGACCGGTGTGGCTACTTTAGGGCAATGCTGATCAAGTTGATGTCGTCATTCCGGGCGTAGCGAGGAATCTCGTGGAAACAACAGCATGGATTGACCAGCTTCGCTGTTGTGAAGCGCCTCTCGCTGCGCTCGAAATGACAGTTGATCAGCGCTGCCCTGGCGCGTCACCGCGCCGGGACGGTATCGATGGGCGTCGCGGTGACGCCTCAGGACAGCGCCTTGAGCCGGTACAGCGCCTCCAGCGCCTGCTTCGGCGTCAGCTCGTCCGGATCGATCGAGGCCAGCGCCTCGAGCGTGGCGGAGGCGGGCGAGAACAGGCCGAACTGCTGCGGCTGGTCGATCCGTTCGGCCGACATCGGCGCCGCCGCGGACGCGTCGTGGCCGCGCTGCTCCAGCTCCGCCAGCCGTCCGCGCGCGTCGCGGATCACCGCCTTCGGCAATCCCGCCAGCGCCGCGACCTGCAGGCCGAAGCTGCGGTTGGCCGGGCCGTCCTTCACCGCGTGCATGAACACCAGCGTCTCGCCGCCGCTGCCGTCGTGGTGCTCGACCGCATCCAGATGCACGTTGGCGATGCCGCTGCCCGGTTCGGCCAGTGCGGTCAGCTCGAAATAGTGGGTCGCGAACAGCGTGTAGCTGCGGTTGTGCGCGGCGAGGTGGCGCGCGCAGGCTTCGGCCAGCGCGAGGCCGTCGTAGGTCGAGGTGCCGCGGCCGATCTCGTCCATCAGCACCAGCGACTGCTCCGTCGCGTGGTGCAGGATGTAGCTGGTCTCGGCCATCTCGACCATGAAGGTCGATTGCCCCCTGGCGAGATCGTCGCCGGCGCCGATGCGGGTGAGGATGCGGTCGATTGGGCCGATCGTGGCGGATGCAGCGGGCACGAAGCTGCCGATGTGGGCGAGCAGCACGATCAGCGCGTTCTGGCGCATGTAGGTGCTCTTGCCGCCCATGTTCGGGCCGGTGATCACCAGCATGCGGCGCGCACCACTTTCGGGATCGTCGCCGAGGACGAGGTCATTGGGCTCGAACGGCTCGTCGCGCACCGCCTCCACCACCGGATGGCGGCCGCGTTCGATGCGGATGCCCGGTTGGTCCGACAGCGCCGGCCGCGACCAGTCCAGCGCCTGCGCGCGTTCGGCGAAGGCGGCCAGCACGTCGAGCTCGCTCAGCGCGGCGGCGCACTGCCGGAGTGGTTCGAGCTTCGCGTTCAGCGCGTCGAGCAGCTGTTCGTACAGCAGCCGCTCGCGGGCGAGGGCGCGTTCGCGCGCCGACAGTACCTTGTCCTCGAACTGCTTGAGCTCCTCGGTGATGTAGCGCTCGGCGCCGGTCAGCGTCTGCCGCCGGGTGTAATGCGTGGGCGCCTTCGCCGACTGGCCCTTGCTGATCTCGATGAAGTAGCCGTGCACGCGGTTGTAGCCGACCTTCAGCGTCGGGATGCCGGTGGCGTCCTTCTCGCGCGCCTCAAGATCGACCAGGAAGCGGTCGGCGTTGCTGCTGAGCTGGCGCAGTTCGTCGAGTTCGGTATCGAAGCCGTCGGCGAACACGCCGCCGTCGCGCGCCAGCACCGGCGGCTGCTCGGCCAAGGCAGTGGCCAGCAGGTGCGCCTCGGCCGCGTGTTCGCCGAGTGCGTCGGACAGCTCGCGCAGTCGCGGCGAGTCCAGTGGTGCCAGCGTCTCGCGCAGCGCCGGCAGCATCGCCAGGCCGTCGCGCAGGGTGGACAGGTCGCGCGGGCGCGCCGAGCGCAGGGCGATGCGCGAAAGGATGCGTTCGAGGTCGCCGAGCGCGCGGAAGCGTTCGCGCAGCACCTCGTCGCCGCGATGGTCGATGAGCGTGGCGACCGCGTCGTGGCGCTTGCGCACCACCTCGCGCTCGCGCAGCGGGCGGTGCAGCCAGCGCCGCAGCATCCGCCCGCCCATCGGCGAGACAGAAGTATCGAGGATGCCGAGCAGGGTGTGGCGCGTGTCGCCGTCGACGCGGGTGTCGAGCTCGAGGTGGCGGCGGGTGGCGGCGTTCATCGCGATCGCACCATCGCCGCTTTCCACCGCGATCGATGTCAGGTGCGGCAGCTGCTGCTTCTGCGTCTCCTCGACGTAACCGAGCAGCGCGCCGGCGGCGGCGATCGCCAGCGGCCGGCCCTCGATGCCGAAGCCGGTCAGGTCGTGCAGCTTGAAGAACTGCAGCAGCTGGCGGCGCCCGGAGTCGGCATCGAACAGCCATGGCGCGCGTCGGCGCAGGCCGCTGCGCTCGAGCACGAAGGCAGGCAAGCCTTCCTCGTCGGGCAGCAGCACTTCGGCCGGCTCCAGCCGCGACAGCTCGGCCTCCAGCTGTTCCTCGTTCGCGACCTCGTTGACCAGGAAACGGCCGCCGGCCAGGTCTGCCCAGGCCAGGCCGTAACCCTGGCTCCTGCCGGACACGCCGCCGCGCGCGATCGCCAGCAGCAGCGTGTCGCGGCGCTCGTTGAGCAGGGCCTCGTCGGTCACCGTGCCCGGGGTGACGATGCGCACCACCTTGCGCTCGACCAGCCCCTTGGCCAGCGCCGGATCGCCGATCTGTTCGCAGATCGCCACCGACTCGCCCAGCGCCACCAGCCGCGCCAGGTAGCCCTCGGCCGCATGGTGCGGCACCCCCGCCATCGGGATCGGCTGCCCGGCCGAAGCGCCGCGCTGGGTCAGGGTGATGTCGAGCAGCCGCGCCGCCTTGCGTGCGTCATCGAAGAACAGCTCGTAGAAGTCGCCCATGCGGAAGAACAGCAGCACGTCCGGGTGCTCCGCCTTGGCGGCGAAGAACTGCTTCATGAGTGGGGTATGGCCGGGCGACGACATGTGCGGGGCAGGGCGAGGGGGGCACAGTGTGCCTGATGGGCGGCGATGCCGCAGCGCAGCATCGAAAGTTGCCGTCGATGCATACGCAGGCGTCTGGAACTGTGTTAGCTTTTCGTTGTTCCGCGATGTAAAAGATGTAACTGCAGCGCGACCGCCCGTCCCCCCACACCGGAACGGTCGCTTGGAAGGGCCTCCGTGCGCCATCGGCGTCCGCAGGCATGTCACGACATTCCTTCATTTCTCCACTTCTCTGGTCAGGGGGACGCCATGGCTTCACGCCACCCGCAACGCACGCTGCTCGCCACCGCCGTTTTCGCCGCGCTCGCCACCGTGGCGACCTCCGTCCACGCCCAGGATGCCGCTCCGGCGACCGACGACCAGCCCACGACGCTGGCCAGCATCACCGTCACCGCGCAGAAGCGCGAGGAAGCGCTGCAGGACGTGCCGATCGTAGTCAACGTGCTGCCCGAGCAGCTGCTGGTCGACACCGGCGTGCGCGACATCAAGGACCTGCAGGTCCTGGTGCCGGGCCTGACCGTGACCAGCACCCAGTCGGCGGCGCAGACCACCGCGCGCATCCGCGGCATTGGCACCGTCGGCGACAACCCCGGCCTGGAATCGTCGGTCGGCATCGTCATCGACGGCGTGTACCGCGCCCGCAACAGCGTCTCCTTCGGCGACCTGGGCGAGCTCGACCGGATCGAGGTGCTGAAGGGTCCGCAGGGCACGGTGTTCGGCAAGAACACTTCGGCCGGCGTGATCAACGTCGTCACCCGCCGCCCGAGCTATTCGCAGAGCGCCGAGGCCGAGATCACCGCGGGCAACTACGGCATGGTCGGCGTCTCCGGCGCGTACAACGACGCGCTCGGCGACCGTTCCGCGTTCCGGATCTTCGCCACCAAGCGCAAGCGCGACGGCGTCGACAACGTGCGCACCGGCGGCGGCCCGCGCCAGGAAACCGACGACGGCGACCAGAACTACCACGCCGTGCGCGGCCAGCTGCTGTTTGAGCCGACCGACAACGTAAGCATCAACTTCGCCGCCGACTACGCCAGCCGCGAAGAGAACTGCTGCGTCACCGTGACCACCGACCGCGGCCCGACGGCGGCGATCATCAATGCCCTGACCCCCGGCGGCGAGGGCATCATCCCGGTGGTCGACCTGGACCGCCGCCTGGCCTACGCCAACCGCACCACCGAGCAGGACCTCAAGGACAAGGGCATCTCGGCCGAGGTCAACTGGACCACGCCGTGGGCCAACGAGGCGGTGCTGACCTCGATCACCGCGTACCGCGAGTGGGACGCGATCACCAGCATCGACTTCGACTACAGCGCCGCCGACATCCTCTACCGGCCGCCGCAGGAGGACTACTCGCTGGTGGCGTTCGACACCTTCAGCCAGGAGTTCCGCTTCACCGGCTCCACCGACCGGGTCGACTGGATGGTGGGCCTGTTCTATTCCGACGAGGACATGGCGCGCAACGACTCCTACTTCTATGGCCCTGCCTACGAGCCCTACCTGTCGACCCTGGTCGGCAGCCAGGTGCTGGCGGGGCTGGCCGGTGCGGTCGCGGGGCTTCCGCCGACGCTGGGGCTGAGCGTGAACACCGCGAATCCGGCCCTCTTCCTGTCCGAGGTCACCGGCCGGCCGTTCGGCACCAACTACACCGGCATCGGTGCCCACGACCGTTATGCGCAGAGCGCCAAGAGCGCGGCGATCTTCACCAACAACACGTTCCACGTGAACGACGACCTCGACATCACCCTTGGCCTGCGCTACACGCGGGAGAAGAAGGAGCTCGACTCGCGCTTCACCAATCCCAACGGCAGCGTCGCCTGCGGTACCGCCCTGTCCAACCCGCAGGCAAGGGTTGGCGGTGCGCTGATCGCGCGTGTCAACGGTTTCGCCAACCTGCCGCCCGCCCTGCAGCAGCAGCTGATGGCGCAGTTCACGCCGCTGCTGACGCCGGCCATCCAGCAGGTCGCCGGCTTCATGTGCCTGCCCTGGGCGAACGTCCTGCACAACGGCCGGAACACGAACCAGGAAGTGACCGAGAAGGAATGGTCGGGCACCCTGAAGGTGGCCTACGATTTCAACGACGACCTGATGGGCTATGCGTCGGTGGCGCGCGGCTACAAGGCCGGCGGCTTCAACCTCGACCGCGTCCAGGTCGGCATCACGCCGCAGGACGACACCTACTTCCCGGGCGAGTTCGTCAACAGCTTCGAGCTCGGCATGAAGTCGACCTGGGCCGGCGGCAACCTGCTGTTCAACGCGGCGGTGTTCCACCAGGAGTACGAGGACTTCCAGCTCAACAGCTTCCTCGGCACCGCCTTCGTGGTGCGTTCGATCCCCGAGGTGACCTCGACCGGCGTCGACATGGACCTGCTCTGGCAGACCGGCATTCCGGGCCTGATGGTCCAGGGCGGCCTCACCTATGCGAAGACCGAATACGGCGACGACCTGCTGCCCGATCCCGAACTGGTGCTGCTGCCGGGCAACCAGATGAGCTTCGCACCGGAGTGGTCGGGCAACGCCTCGGTGACCTACGAGTGGGATTGGGGCGCCAACTACATGGGCCGCTTCAACATCGGCGCCAAGTACATGTCCGACTACAACACCGGTTCCGACCTCGATCCGCAGAAGGAGCAGGACGCCTACGCCCTGGTCAACGCGCGCGTCGGCTTCGGCAGCCGGGACAAGCGCTGGATGGTCGAACTGTGGGGCCAGAACCTCACCGACGAGACCTACAAGCAGGTGGGCATCGACGCGCCGATCCAGGCCGGTTCGTGGAACGCCTTCCTCGGCGCGCCGCGCACCTACGGCGTGACCGTGCGCTTCAATTACTTCTGATCCGGCGGCCCCGGCCGCAACGCTGCAACGACGGCCCGCTACGGCGGGCCGTCGCCGTTCCCGGCGATGCCCCGGGGCGGCGTCGACGCGACATCGACACCGCCTGCCGCGATACTGGGCGCTTTCGGCACGGACACAGGCGATGGATATTCCCGGCGATGCGGAACTGGCGCGGCTGGCGCGCGACCTCGGTGAGCGGCTCAGTGCCGGCCACCACATGCTGGTCACCGCCGAAAGCTGCACCGGTGGCTGGATCGCCAAGGTCGTCACCGACATCGCCGGCTCGTCCGACTGGTTCGACTGCGGCCTGGCGGTGTACAGCTACGAGGCCAAGCAGGCGCTGCTGGGCGTGCATCCGCAGACGCTGGAGACGCACGGCGCGGTCAGCCGCGAGACCGCGATCGAGATGGTCTCCGGCGCGCTGGTGCATTCCGGTGCGACGGTGGCGGTGGCGGTGACCGGTATCGCCGGGCCCGGCGGCGGCAGCCCCGACAAGCCGGTGGGCACGGTCTGGATTGCGTGGAAGCGCCGCGGCGGCTACGCCCGCGCGGAGCTGTTCCACTTCGACGGCGACCGCGAGGCGGTGCGCCGGCAGACGGTCGCTGCTGCGCTGCACGGCCTTGGCAGCACGCTGGCATGAGGACGCGCTGATGTGGGAAACCCTCGGCACCGTCCGTGACCTCGGCCGCCTGCAGGACATCGCCCGGGTCCTGGTCCGCTACGGCTTCGGCGACCTGGTCCGCCGCATCGGCCTGTCCGGCGCGCTCGAGCGTGCGGGGCGGCTGGTGCACTGGCACGCGGTCGACGAGGGCCTGCTGCAGATGGAGGTGCCCGAGCGCGTGCGCGCCGCGCTGCAGGACCTCGGGCCCACCTTCGTCAAGCTCGGCCAGGTGCTGGCCACCCGCGTCGACCTGTTGCCGCCGCGCTGGATCGAGGTGCTGTCCGAACTGCAGAACGCGGTGCCGGCGGTCGACTTCGAGGCCGTCCGCGCGCAGCTGACCGAGGATCTGGGCGCCGATCCCGACACCGTCTTCGCCGCGCTCGAACACGTGCCGATGGCCGCCGCCTCGCTGGCGCAAGCGCATCGCGCGACCCTGCATGACGGCAGCCGGGTGGTGCTCAAGGTACGCCGACCGGGCATCCGCGACGTGGTCGAGGCCGACCTGCGCCTGCTCGCGCACTTGGCGACGATCGTCGAGAAGCAGCTGCCCGAGCTGCGCCGCTACCACCCGGGCGACATGCTGCGCCAGTTCGGTGCCTCGCTGCGGCGTGAACTCGACTTCGCCGCCGAATGCCGCAACGCCGAACGCATCGCGCGCAACTTCGAGGGACGCACGGACATCGTCATCCCCAGGGTCCACTGGCAGTGGACCTGCGAGCGGCTCAACGTGCAGGACCTGCTCGAAGGCATCCCCGGGCGCAACCTCGCCGCGGTCGATGCGGCGGGCCTGGATCGCGCGCAGCTGGCGCGCACCGGTGCCGGCATCGTGCTCAAGATGGTGCTGGAGGACGGCTTCTTCCACGCCGATCCGCACCCGGGCAACATCTTCTACATGCCCGGCGGCGCGATCGGGGTGATCGACTTCGGCATGGTCGGGCACGTTTCCGACCAGCGCCGCTTCCAGATCGTGCGCCTGCTGCACGGGCTGGTGAGCCAGGACACGGCCGCGGTCGCCGACGTGCTGGTCGACTGGACCGAGGACAACCCGGACATCGACGAGGGCCGGCTGCAGGAATCGGTCGGCAGCTTCGTCGACCAGTACCGCGGCGTGCCGCTGAAGGACCTGCGGATGGGGGCGATGCTCAACGACGTCGCCTCGATCCTGCGCCAGAACGGCCTGGCCCTGCCGTCGGACCTGGCGCTGATGATCAAGGCCTTCCTGACCCTCGAGGGCATGGGCCGCCAGCTCGACCCGGACTTCGACATGGCCGGCGAAACGCGCCCGTTCCTCGAGCGCGCGATGCTGGCGCGCTACTCGCCGCGGGCGCTGGCGCGGCGCGGCCGGCGCACGCTGATGGGTGCGCTCGACCTGGCGCGCGACATGCCCCGCGACCTGCACCGCCTGCTGCAGGCCGCCCGCCGCGGCAAGCTGCGCGTGCATGTCGACGTCGATTCGCTGCGCGCCTTCGGCGACCAGGTCGATCGCGCGGTCAGCCGGCTGACGATGGGCGTGGTGGTCGCGGCGCTGATCGTCGGCTCCTCGATCGTGCTCAACAGCGCCGGTGGCGTGACCAGCAGCGGCCTGCGCATCCTCGGCACCGTCGGCTTCGTCGGCGCGGCCCTGGGCGGGGTGTGGGTGCTGGTCTCGATCTGGCGGGGCGGGCGGCGGAAGTAGGGCGGGGCTTGCGCGGTCCGGGAGTTAGTAGTATTACTACTAACCATGAATCTGACCGACACCCAGCAGGCCATCCTCGAACTGATCGCCGGGCGCATCGAGGCCGAGGGCGTGCCGCCATCGCAGACCGAGATCGCCCGTGCCCTGGGCTTCAGCAGCGTGCGCGCCGCGCAGTACCACCTCGAAGCGCTGGAGGCGGCCGGCGCGATCGAGCGCGTCCCGGGCCGGGCGCGGGGCATCCGCGTGCTGGCGCCGGTGGCGACGACGCAACAGGTCCTGGAACTGCCGGTCGCCGGGAACGACGACGCGTTGCACCTGCCGGTGCTGGGCCAGGTCGCCGCCGGCCTGCCGATCGGCGCGGACATCGGCAGCGACCAGGTCGTGCTGATGGATCGCGCGCTGTTCTCGCCTGCGCCCGACTACCTGCTCAAGGTCAAGGGCGATTCGATGATCGACGAGGGCATCTTCGAGGGCGACCTGATCGGCGTGCACCGCACCAGCGACGCCCGCAGCGGCCAGATCGTGGTGGCGCGCGTGGACGACGCGATCACCGTCAAGCTGCTCAAGATCGGCAAGGACCGCATCCGCCTGCTGCCACGCAATCCCGACTATGCGCCGATCGAGGTGCTGCCCGACCAGGACTTCGCCATCGAGGGCCTGTACTGCGGCCTGGTGAGGCCGAACCGGTGAGGTTGGCGCGGCTGCTTTCCGGCGGGGGTCCGGCGCCGGGTTTTCCGATGCGGCATGTTCCAACGCGGCATTCTCCGACGCGGCGTTTTCCGACAGCCGGCGCTGCATTTGCCCGGCATCCGCGGCCCGTCCAGCGCGCTAGTTTCGATCCCGGCACCACGGTCGCAGCTTTTGCGATGGGCGCCTGCAAGGATGCATCCAACCCGAATTCACCATGACAAGGACCACCACGATGGACGAGAACAAGAAGCGCGCGCTTTCCGCCGCCCTGGGCCAGATCGAGAAGCAGTTCGGCAAGGGCTCGGTGATGCGCATGGGCGACGGCAACGTCGAGCCGGCCGAAGTCATCGGCACCGGTTCGCTGATGCTGGACATGGCGCTGGGCATCGGTGGCCTGCCCAAGGGGCGCGTGGTCGAGATCTACGGTCCGGAGTCCTCGGGCAAGACCACGCTCACCCTGCAGACCATTGCGCAGTGCCAGAAGGCCGGCGGCACCGCCGCCTTCATCGACGCCGAGCACGCGCTCGATCCGACCTACGCGCAGCGCCTGGGCGTCAACATCGACGACCTGCTGGTCTCGCAGCCCGACACCGGCGAGCAGGCGCTGGAGATCGCCGACATGCTGGTGCGCTCGAACGCGGTCGACGTGGTGGTGATCGACTCGGTGGCCGCGCTCACCCCGCGCGCCGAGATCGAAGGCGAGATGGGCGACCAGTTGCCGGGCCTGCAGGCGCGGCTGATGAGCCAGGCCCTGCGCAAGCTGACCGGCAACATCAAGCGCAGCAACTGCATGGTGATCTTCATCAACCAGCTGCGCCACAAGATCGGCATCATGATGCCCGGCCA
>ENA-UOUJ01000924-UOUJ01000924.1-activated-sludge-metagenome-genome-assembly--contig:-NODE-924-length-16908-cov-3.694298_pt1 | contig 16908 bp, 17 predicted proteins | sample MGYA00249839_ERZ747224 | MGnify/ENA primary metagenome ERZ747224 (study PRJEB28782, sample SAMN03220277) | activated sludge metagenome | biome: wastewater; feature: sewage sludge; material...
ACTGGCTGCATTTCGCCGAAAGCATCGGCCAGCACATCGCCAGCCTCACGCAAAGCCACCTGATGCTGCGCGATCCCGCGACCCGTTCGTTGACGGTGATGAAGCTGGAAACGGCGCGGCTGGCCCGCGCCCTGCGGCTGGTCGAGCAGACCGTCGAGGGGCAGGACTGGCTGATGGCGCAGGGGTTTTCCGGCGTCGATTGCGCGGTCGGCTGGTCGGTCTGGACCGCCGGGCGCTTTGTCCGCCTGTCGCCCGCGCTGCAGGCCTATGCCGACCGCTGTACCGCCCGGCCCGCGTTCCGGCGCGCCCTGCCGCAAGAGGGCGAGCCGCAGCTTTACGATCGCGATTTCTATGAGTTGCCCGATGCCTGACACTGTCGAAATCTTCGAGATGGGTCCGCGCGACGGGCTGCAGAACGAGCGTCGCCTGATCCCGGCGGCGGACAAGATCGCGCTGGTGGACCTGCTGTCGGACGCCGGGTTCCGGCGGATCGAGGTCACGAGCTTCGTGTCCCCGAAATGGGTGCCGCAGATGGCCGACGCGGCCGAGGTGCTGGCCGGCATCCGCCGCCGTCCGGGTGTCAGTTACGCCGCACTGACCCCGAACCTGAAGGGATATGAGGGCGCCCGCGCCGCCCGCGTGGATGAGGTCGCAATCTTCGCCAGCGCCTCCGAAGGGTTCAGCAAGGCCAACCTGAACTGCACCATCGCCGAAAGCCTGGAGCGTTTTGCGCCCGTGGCGCAAGCGGCAAGGGCAGACGGCATCCCGGTGCGCGGCTATGTCAGCGTGGTGACCGACTGTCCCTTTGACGGGCCGACGCCGCCCGCTAATGTCGCCTAGGTCGCCGCAGCGCTGCGCGAACTGGGGTGCTATGAGATCAGCCTGGGCGACACGATCGGGCAGGGGCGGCCGGACAGCATCGACGCGATGCTGACGGCGGTGCTGGACGAACTGCCCGCCGACCGGCTGGCCGGGCATTACCACGACACTGCCGGCCGGGCGCTGGACAATATCGACGCGAGCCTTGCGCGCGGGGTGCGGGTCTTTGACGCGGCGGTGGGGGGCTTGGGCGGCTGTCCCTATGCGCCCGGTGCGGCGGGGAATGTGGCGACCGAGAAGGTCGCGGCGCATCTGGCCGCGCGCGGCTTCGAGACCGGACTGGACATGGACATCCTGCGCAAGGCTGCCGCAATGGCGCAGGGGATGCGGGCCGCGGCCTGAGAATCAGGAGACAGACCCATGCACGAGACCATCCGCATCGAAACCGACGCCCGCGGCATCGCCACGCTGTGGCTGGCGCGGCCCGACAAGCACAACGCCCTGTCGGCGCAGATGATCGACGAGTTGACGCAGGCCGCGCAGGCGCTGGGCAGCGATCCGGCCGTCCGCGCCGTGGTACTGGCCGCCGAAGGGCGCAGCTTTTGCGCGGGCGGCGACCTGGGCTGGATGCAGGACCAGATGAGCGCCGACGCCGAAACCCGGCGCAAGGGGGCGCAGGCCTTGGCGATGATGCTGAACGCGCTGAACGAACTGCCCAAACCCCTGATCGGGCGGGTGCAGGGCAATGCCTTCGGCGGCGGCGTCGGCATGATGTCGGTCTGCGACGTGGCCGTGGGCGTCCATGGCGCGCGCTTTGGCCTGACGGAAACGAAACTGGGCCTGATTCCCGCCACCATCGGCCCCTATGTCCTGGCCCGCATGGGCGAGGACAAGGCGCGCCGCGTCTTCATGTCAGCCCGCCTGTTTGACGCCGACGAGGCCGAGCGGTTGAACCTGCTGGCCTATACCGTGGACCCCGAGGATCTGGACGCCGCGATCGAGGACGAGGTGGTGCCCTATCTGCAGACCGCCCCCAGGGCGGTCGCGGCGGCCAAGGCGCTGGCCCGCGCGCTGGGGCCACGCATCGACGCGGGCGTGATCGACATGACCATCGACCGGCTGGTGGCCGTGTGGGAGGACGACGAGGCCCCCGAGGGCATCGGGGCCTTTTTCGACAGGCGCCGCCCGCGCTGGCAGGCCTGATCCGTCAGCCCGACATGTCGCGCAGGATCGCCTTGCGCGAGGGAGAGGCGAATTCCCGCAGCAGCGTCATGACCACGACGACACCCGTCCCGGCCAGCAGGCCCCAGGGCCCCCCCAGCCAGCCCGTCGCGCCCAGCGCAAAATAAAGACTGCGCAGACCGATGTTGAAATTGCGCGCGGCGTTGATGTTGACCTCGGCAGCGGCCAGGGCGCGGGGCAGGGCGCGCGGATCGCCGGGGTCATTGGGGACGGCGGCCATCATGATCGCGCACCAGCCGAACAGGCGGTGCGACCAGACGAATTTCAGATAGGCATTCGCCACCAGCAGCAGCACCAGCAGCAGCTTCAGCTTCCACAGCAGGATCGGGATTGCTGCCGCTTCCAGTTCGCGCGCGAGCCCCATCAGCGGGTCGATGTTGCCCAGCAGCGCCAGCCCGCCCCCCAGCGCGATCAGGCAGGCCGAGGCATAGAAGGCCGTCCCTTCGCGCAGGGTGGCCAGGATGTTGCCGTCGAAGATGCGCGGATCGCGGGAGACGAACTGCCGCATCCATTCGCGTCGATACCATTTCATCAGCACCGACACCGAAGGCCGCCTTTGCGGCGGATTCGCGATGATCCGGCCTACGCCGAACCAGGCGAGGGCCAGCACCGCCAGCGCGATCAGGTCCAGAGGGGTCAGGGTCAGAGGCAGGTTTCGCAGGAAGGGCATGGCGGAAATGCTAACGTCGATTCAGGGCGTCCGCCAGCATCCGCGTCGGGGGCGCGGACCCTGCGTCCGGCACCGCCCGCAATCGCCCGGCGATCTTGTCGGGGCCGGCAGTATCTTGAAAAGGCACGGCTCTGACCCCATCTGTCCGGCGTCGGAGGGCCGTCAGGCGCCGACGATCGCCCGCCCGGCTCTCGGGGGGCTGCACTCACATCGCTTGTAAAGGATGCGACATGCGCAACATGGATCTGACCCCGCTTTACCGCGCCTCGATCGGCTTCGACCGGATCGCCGATCTGATGGACCGCGCGCTGTCTTCGGACATCGCCACGCCCAGCTATCCGCCCTACAACATCGAAAAGACCGGCGAGAATGCCTATCGCATCTCGATCGCGGTCGCAGGCTTCTCGCCCGATGATCTGTCGGTTGAAATGAAAGAGGGCGCCGTCATCGTGTCGGGCCGCAAGACGGCGGAAGACGAAGGCCGCACCTATCTGCACCGCGGCATCGCGACCCGCGCGTTCGAGCGCAAGTTCGCCCTTGCCGATCATGTTCGCGTCGATGGCGCGAGCCACGCCGACGGGATGCTGCACATCGACCTGGTGCGCGAGGTGCCCGAGGCGCTGAAGCCCCGCCGGATCGAGATTGCCCGCGCGGCCGCCGAGGCTGCGCAGGTGACCAAGCTCGACGCCTGATCGGGCAGGGCCGTTTGGCCCCGCTGACCCGAACGAAGGGGGCGCATGTAGGCCGCATGCGCCCCCTGCTGTATTCCGGGGCTCATCCGCGCGTCACGCCCACGCGGCGGCCCACCTGTTCAGGCAGCGGCAGATCGGCATGGGCCGCCACCGCCTGCGCGACCCTGGCCGCAACATCCGGGGCGAAGGGGCTGACGCGGCGGGTAATCAGATCGACATGCAGGATCAGGTTTTCGCTGATGGCGGCCACCCGGCCCTGCTCGGCGTGCCGCATCGTCTGGACGTAGTGCAGCCGCTTGGCGTCATGCGCGATCAGCCGGGTTTCCACCGACACGCGGTCCCCCGCATTCAACTCGCTCAGGTAATGGACCTGCGCCTGCGCGGTGAAGACTGAAACCTTCGCCTGCCGCGCGACCTCGGGTCCAAGGCCCAGCGGTTCCAGCACCACGTCCAGCGCATTGTCGAACAGGACGTGATAATAGGCCATGTTCATGTGGCCGTTGTAATCGGTCCAGCCGTCCTCGATGGCCATGCCGTTGCGGACAAAGGGGGCGGGAAAGGTCATCGGGCCCCCGGTCACAGCCGCCGCCTTGCGCGCAGGGCGGCGCTGATGGTGCCGTCGTCGAGATAATCAAGCTCGCCCCCGATCGGCACGCCCTGCGCGAGGCCCGTGACGGTCACGCCCGTATCCTGCAGCGCCTCGGCGATGTAATGGGCAGTGGTCTGACCCTCGACGGTGGCGTTCAGGGCCAGGATCACCTCGGTCACGCCCTCGTCCGCGACACGATGGATCAGGCGCGGGATGCCCAGTTCGTCCGGGCCGATCTCGTCCAGCGCCGACAGCGTGCCGCCAAGAACGTGGTAACGGCCGCGGAAGATCCGGCCCCGTTCCATCGCCCACAGATCGGCCACATCCTCGACCACGCACAACTCGCCATTGGCGCGGGCAGGATCGGCGCAGATGGGGCAGAGGTCGGATTCCCCGATATTGCCGCAGCGGACGCATTCGCGCGCGTTTTGCGCCACCTGCGCCATCAGCGCGGCCAGTTGCGCCATCTGCCCGGTCCGGCGCCGGATCAGCGCCAGCACCACGCGCCGCGCCGACCGCGGCCCCAGACCCGGCAGGCGCGCGATCTGCGCGATCAGCGCCTGGATGTCGTCGCTGCCCTCGGCCATGGTCAGAACGGCAGCTTCATGCCCGCGGGCAGGCCCATGTCGCCGGCCAGCCGCTGCATTTCCTGCTGGGCGCGGTCCTGCGCGCGGCGCTGCGCGTCCTTGATCGCGGCGAGAATCAGATCCTCGACCACCTGCTTTTCACTGGCAACGAAGATCGACGGGTCGATGTCCAGTCCCGTCAGTTCACCCTTGGCGGTGGCGGTCGCCTTGACCAGACCGGCGCCGGCCTCGCCCGTCACCGTCAGCGTGTCGAGCGATTTTTGCAGCTCCTCGGCCTTGGCCTGCATGTCGCGGGCGGCCTGCATCATCTTGGCCATGTCGCCCAAGCCGCCCAATCCCTTGATCATCGTCTCACTCCTCGTCCTCGAAGGGGTCCCATTCCTCGACCGCGGCAACCGCCCCTTGCGAGGTGCCGTGCAGATCCTCGGCCGCGTCATCGGGCGCGGGCTGAGGCGTCTCGTGCCGGATTGCGGCGATGCGCGCGCCGGGGGCGACGGCAAGGATCGCCTGCACGACCGGATGCTCCATCGCGCGTGCCTCGTCCGCGGCCTGCGTGGCGGCGCGGGTTTCGGCGATTGTCGGGCCTCCGCCCTGATCCACGACCGACACCGCCCAGCGGCTGCCGCCGGTCCAGCCGCGAAGCCGCTCGCCCAGCCGCTGCGCCAGATCGCGCGGCGCGTCCGGCGTGGGCTGAAGCTCGATCCGGCCGGGGACATAGCGGACCAGCCGGACATGATCTTCTACCTGCAAGAGCAGCGTCATGTCCCGCATCCGGCGGATCAGGTCCACGACCGACTGGAAATCGGGGAAAGCCGCCAGCGCCTCGGGCGCGACCGCTTGCGCCAGTATCGCACCGTTGGGCTGCACCTGCCCGCGGACGGGCGCTGCTGCCCGCGCCTGCACGGGGGCCGGGGCATGGTTCGGGGCGGCAGGCGCACGCGCGAATTCGCCCGCGGCCTGTCCCGCTTGCACCTTGCGGATCAGCGCCTCGGGATCGGGCAGGTCGGCGACATGGGTCAGGCGGATCACCGCCATTTCCGCGGCCATCATGGCGTTCGGGGCGGCGGAAACCTCCTCCAGCGCCTTCAGCAGCATCTGCCACAGCCGGGTCAGCGCGCGCATGGGAATGCGCCCGGCCATCTCGCGGCCGCGGTTGCGTTCGTCGGGGCCGACGGTGGGGTCCTCGGCCGCGTCGGGGGTGATCTTGACCAGGCTGACCCAATGCGTGATCTCGGCCAGGTCGCGCAGCACGGCCAGCGGGTCCGCGCCCTCGGCATATTGCGACTGCAGTTCGGCCAGCGCCTCGGCCGCGGCACCCCGCAGGATCATGTCGAACAGATCCAGCACCCGGCCCCGGTCGGCCAGTCCCAGCATCGCGCGGACCTGTTCCGCCGTCGCCTCGCCCGCGCCGTGGGAAATCGCCTGATCCAGAAGGCTGGTCGCATCCCGCGCCGATCCTTCCGCCGCGCGGGTGATCAGCGCCAGCGCGTCGTCGGTGATCTGCGCGCCCTCGGCCGCCGCGATCCTGCGCAAAAGAGCGATCATCGTCTCGGGCTCGATCCGGCGCAGATCGAATCGCTGGCAGCGCGACAGGACCGTGACCGGAACCTTCCTGATTTCAGTGGTTGCGAAGATGAACTTCACATGGGGCGGAGGTTCTTCCAGCGTCTTGAGCAGCGCGTTGAAGGCGCTGGTGGACAACATGTGGACTTCGTCGATGATATAGATCTTGTAGCGCGCCGATGCCGCTCGATAATGGACGGATTCAATGATTTCGCGGATGTCGTTCACGCCGGTTCTGGACGCCGCGTCCATTTCCAGCACATCGACATGCCTCCCCTCGGCGATGGCCACGCAATGCGCGCAGATGCCGCAGGGGCTGGTGGTGGGACCGCCAGTCCCGTCCGGGCCGATGCAGTTCATGCCTTTGGCGATGATGCGGGCGGTCGTCGTCTTTCCGGTGCCGCGGATGCCGGTCATAATAAAAGCCTGCGCGATCCGGTCGGCGGCAAAGGCGTTCTTCAGCGTGCGGACCATCGCATCCTGGCCCACCAGGTCGGCAAAGGTTTCCGGCCGGTATTTCCGGGCCAGCACCTGATAGGCGGGGGCGGTATCGGACATCGCGTTCTCCTGCACCGGGCCAATCTAGGGATGCGGCGGGCCAAGGTAAACGGGCCGCGGCTTGGCAACGGTCGTAGGCTGGGGCAGGGTCGGCGGGAAAAGGGGACGGCATGGAACCGATGGCATTCGCAGGCGGCGGGCTGGACCGGGCGGCGCATCTGCGCGCAGGCGAGGGCTGGCGCGAGGGCGCGCAGGTGGTGCCGCTGTGGCGCGGCAAGGTGCCGGTCGGGGCGGATGACCGGCTGCTGCGGCTGGAACCACGCCATCCCGCGCTGGCGAGCGCGCCGCCGCCGGTGCTGCTGGGGCTGGACGACGGGCGCGCAGTGGCGGCGCAGGACATCTCGGCCTGGGCGCCGCCGAATCTTCCGGAAACGCAACTGTTCTTCGATCCGACCGAACAGGTCCATCCCGGCATCCCCGGCGGGCGATTTGTCGAACTGCGCGGCGTCATGGCGCGGCTGAACCCTATGGATGCGGAACTGGCGGCGACGGCGCGGGCGCTGGCCGGCTGGCATGTCAGCCACCGTTTCTGTTCCGCCTGCGGCCAGCCGTCCGAACCCGCGCAGTCCGGCTGGCAGCGCCGCTGTCCCGCCTGCGGGATCGCGCATTTCCCGCGCACCGATCCGGTGGTCATCATGCTGATTACCCGTGGTGACCAGGTGTTGCTGGGCCGCTCGCCCGGCTGGCCCGAGGGGATGTATTCCTGCCTTGCCGGTTTCATCGAGCCGGGCGAGACGCTGGAGGCCGCCGTCCGGCGCGAGGTGGCCGAGGAAACCGGCATCCGCGTGGGTGCCGTCCGCTATGCCGCCAGCCAGCCCTGGCCGTTTCCGGCGTCACTGATGCTGGGCTGCCTGGGCGAGGCGGAAACCGATGCGATCACGCTGGACCCGGCGGAGCTTGAGGACGCGATGTGGGTGGACCGCGCCATGCTGCGCGAGATGATCGAGGGCCGCCATCCGTCCCTGCGCGCCGCGCGCAAGGGGGCCATCGCGGGCTGGCTGATCGGCCAATGGGTCGAGGATCGTCTGCGCTGAGACGCAGGACACGGGCTTTGCGATGAGGGGAAAAGGGTGAGAGGCTGGACGACGACCCAAGCGGGGCTCGTTACGGCTGCTTCCTTCCGGACCTGACCGGGTTGGCGAGGCGCCTGCCCGCGCCAACCTCTCGACGCCAAGATAGGGCGTGCCGCGGCGCGATGCAAGCGGTCACAGATGCAGCCGCAGCCGGACAAAGCCGCCCGCCTCGACCGGCACTGACTGGACGCGGGCGCAGGTCAGGCGCGGCAGATGGGCCAGCGCCTCGGGGGCGGTGTCGAACAGCGCCGTCGTTCCGGGCAGAGGGGCAAAGCGCCAGCTGCTGTGCGGCGGCACCTGCACGCGCCGGCGCGCAGCAACATAGCGGCGCAGCGCATCGGGAATCGTCACTTCACCTTCGAACACCAGCGGCAACCGGCCCGCCAGATCGCGAAACAGCGGACAGGCATTCCGGCGAAAGCTGTTGGTCGCCAGCAGGAACCGTTCCTCCGGCGCCACGGGGCGTCCGGCATGGCGCAGATCCAGCACTCGTCCGGGACCGTGCGACCGAATCCGTCCTTCGGCATCATAGCGGGCCGGGCGGCCGGGATCGACCGTCCAGGTCAGCCCGTCGATCACGTCGAAGAAATAGGGCGGAAAGGCCGGATCGATCAGCGTCTGATCGGCCGCACCGGGGATCAGCCGGTGAAAGATGCTGGCCGACCGTTCCAGCCAGTCGGCCAGTTCCATCCCTGTCACCTCGACCCCGATCAGCCGGTTCTGGAACAGATACAGATCGCCCAGGCTGCGCAGGGTCAGCGGCCCGGCGGGCACGTCGGTGTAATGGCCCGGCCCCCCGCGTCCGCCCGCCCGGAAGGGCGCGACCGCCGACAGGACCGGCAAGCGGCGCGCAAGTCCGAGGCTTTGGCGCAACTGCCAGCGCTGCGCCATCGCAACCAGCCGCAGCGCACCATCGTCACCCAGAAGGGTGAAGAAGCTGTTCAGCGGCGTTTCCGTCCGCGCAATCCGCCGGCGATACCGGCGCAGGGTCGAACGATGCGCGCCGATCAGATCGGGCGCGGGACGAGGCGGCAATGGCAGTGCTCCGGCGTCCTGCGTCCGGAAGGTGCAGGCCGGGTCCGAACAGCACAGGCAGCGATGGTTCGCCGACCCGCAGCAGGTCCGGCGTGGGTTTGGATCGGGCTGCACCGGCACGGCACGCACGGTTGCTCCGGCAAGGCGCCAGCCCGCCGCCTGCGTCCAGTCCAGCATCAGGTCGATCAGGCCCAGATGAGACCCGTGGAATCCGGCCATGACCGCAGGCTTGCCATGCAGGGTCCCGCGTTCGGCGTCGATGGCGGGATCGGCGGGAAAGCCCGGTCCCGGAAAGACCATATGCGTGTGACCCGCGACCACCGCATCGATTCCGGTCAGCGCGGCGATGTCGGTCGCCAGATTGTCGCTGTCCGCCCGGCCCTGCGTGGTGGCGATGCCGCTGTGGGCCAGCGCGATCACAAGATCGGCGCCCGCCCTGCGAAGGTTTCGCACCGCCTCGGCGGCGGCGGTCAGCATGTCGCGGGTTGCCACGCGCCGCGTCTGCCGCCGGTCGATGACTGCGGCATGGGGCGGGGTCAGGCCGAGTATGCCGATGCGGATCGGAAGAGCCACCCCGTTCAATCCGCGCAGTTGCCGCTGCACCAGAAGATGAGGCCGGATGCGCCCGGCATCGTTCCGGATTGCGGCATTGGCGCAAGTCACGGGAAACCGCGCGCCGTCCAGCGCCCGCAACAGGAAATCCGCCCCGAAATGAAAATCGTGATTGCCCAGCGTGACCGCATCATAGCCCAGGTCGTTCATCAGCGCGATGCCGGGATGGATACGGCGGCGCCCGATATCGGCCTGGCCGGCCAGAAAGTCGCCCAATGGGGTGCCCTGCAGGAAATCTCCGTTGTCCACCAGCAGGGTGTTCGGCGCCCCCGCACGCGCCCGTGCGATCAGTCCCGCCAGACCGTGCAGGCCGATATTGGGCACAGGCCGGTCACGCAGGTAATCATATCCCAGCATGTGCATATGCAGGTCGGTGGTGGCCATGATCCGCAGGGTCGCGCTGGCCGGCCGCAGTTCGACCCCTGCGCCCCGATCCGGAGACTGTTCGGCCAGCGTTGATCCGTCCATGTCCGGTCGTATTTCACCCCGATGATCCGCCGGGAAGATAGGCGAGTTGTTGCCGATGGCTCAACCCTTGCGCGTGATACAGATTCGTACGTCCGGCACGTGCGGCTTGCTTGCAACATTGCAACCTTAGGGTTAACAGTCCTGAGCATTTCAAAGGTCCCGGATTCTGTCATGAAATTTTCGACTCGTCAGGACGTCGATCTGGCGGCGGCCGATCTGTTTGCGGCAGTCAGTGATTTTCCCCGGATCGAACGGATTCTCATGCGACGCAGGACCGAGGTCCGGCGTGCTGATCCGGCACAGGATTCCGGGGCCGGTATGGCTTGGGACCTGGCTTTCAGGCTGCGCGGCAAGCAGCGCAGCCTGAGTCTGCAGGTGATCCAGTTCGACCGCCCCGAACGCATCGTCTTCGCAGGCCGGTCAGAGCCGTTCGATCCCACGATCGACCTGAGGGTGATCGCCCTGTCGCGGACCCGGTCGCGCCTGATCTGCGAACTTGACCTGAAGCCCCGCAACATGCGCGCGCGGCTGATGCTGCAGACCGCAAGGCTGGGAAAGGCGCAGCTGGACCGCAAATTCGCGGGGCAGATCGGCGATCTGGTCCGTGATCTGACCGCGCATGCCAGCCTGGGGCAGGGCGGCAACGGAAAGCAGATGCGCGGCCCGGCAGGGGTCTACTGGATCGCACCGGGGGAATTGCTCCGGCAGGCGGCGGGCCGCTGAAAGGCGCCGCAGGCCGTCAGGCCCGGCCGCGCTGTTGTTCGGCCCGCAGCGGATCGGCGGGATAGACGCCCAGAATCGCCAGATGCGACGTGAAATAGCGCAACTCGTCCATCGCGCGCGCCACGGCCGGATCATCGGGATGGCCCGCGACATCGGCATAGAACTGCGTCGCGCTGAAGACGCCATCCACCATATAGCTTTCCAGCTTGGTCATGTTCACGCCATTGGTGGCAAATCCGCCCATCGCCTTGTAAAGCGCGGCCGGAATGTTGCGGACGCGGAAAACGAAGCTGGTCAGCATTTCGGGCTGCCCGGCGGCGTTGAGGCGGCGGCTGTAATCGGGTTCGCGCGACATGATCAGGAAGCGGGTCGTGTTGTTGCGGCGGTCCTCGATCTCGTCGGCCAGCCGCTCCAGCCCATAGATTTCGCCCGCAAGCGGGCTTGCCAGCGCCGCCCGGCGCGGGTCGCCCAGTTGCGCCACCGTCATCGCGCTGCCCGCCGTATCGGGGCCGGTGATCGTGCGGATGCCGTGGCGGCGCAGGAAATCGCGGCACTGGCCCAGCAGGACCGTGTGGCTCATCGCCTCGGTGATGTCTTCGAGACGCGCGCCGGGAACGGCCAGCAGGCTGATATGCACGCGCACGAAGGTTTCATCAATGATGTGCAGCCCGGATTCGGGCAGCAGGTGGTGGATGTCGGCTACCCGGCCATAGGTCGAATTCTCGACCGGCAGCATCGCCAGGTCGGCCGCGCCCGACCGGCAGGCCTCGACCGTGTCCTCGAAGGTGTGGCAGGGCAGCGCCTCCATATCCGGGCGTGCCTGGCGGCAGGCCTGGTGGCCATAGGCGCCCGGTTCGCCCTGGAACGCGATGCGGCCGGTCAGGGGGCGTTCGGCGGAACGGCCTTCGGGCGCATCGGACGGACGGGACAGGGACATGGGATGGACCTTCATCATTGGGCACCCGCGGCGGCGACCGGCGCGGGGGGCAAGGCTTTGGGCTGTGCGGCGCGGACGGGGCGTGCGGCAGGAAACGGCCCGACCGGTGCCGACGGGGATCGAACTATACCTTGAACCGGCAAAGCGAAAGCGGGTAGATAACGCGCAACGCACAGCTGGACCGCAAGGGATTTCGCATGTTCAACACGATGACCGTGACAAAGACAGCCGGAGCGCTGATCGGTTCGCTGCTGTTCCTGCTGCTGGTGTCCTGGGGCGCATCGTCGCTGTATCATGTCGGCTCTGCCGGCCATGCCGCCGAGGGCGAGGCGCCGGCACAGGCCTATACCATCCCGGTCGAGGGCGCCGAGGAAGCCGCGGCCGAGGGAGAGGCTGCGGGCGAGACCGTCGATTTCGAGGCGCTGCTGGCGTCGGCCGATGCGGCGGCGGGCGAAAAGGTGTTCGGCAAATGCAAGTCCTGCCACAAGCTGGACGGCACTGACGGGGTCGGCCCGCATCTGAACGGCGTCGTGGGCCGCGTGGTCGCTGCCTCCGAAGGCTTCAACTATTCCGAAGCCATGAAGGCGCATGGCGGCAACTGGGAGCCCGAGCCGCTGCAGGCTTTTCTGGAAGACCCCAAGGGCGTCGTGCCCGGCACCAAGATGACCTTCGCTGGCCTGAAAAAGCCCGAGGACCGCGCCAATCTGATCGCCTATCTGCAGACGGTGCAGTAATCCCGTCACAGGGCCGGACCACAGGGCGCGGGGTTTCCCGCGCCTTTTTCATTTTGCGCGCCCGGTTCGTCACGAATGCGCCAGCCCGCTTGCGGCACGGGGCCGCCCTCGCCTAGCGTCGTGGGGCCGAACAGAGGGATCGCCATGACCGGAATGCGCAGACTGGCCTGGACCATGATGCTTGCTGCGGGGCTGGCGGCGGGACCGGCGGGGGCGCAGACACCCCCCCCCGCGGACGCGGCGGCCGCGCCGCAGGCGACCGGCACGATCGTCTCGCACGGCGTCTCGACCTTTGGCGACCTGGCGTTGCCTGCGGATTTCCAGCATCTGCGTTACGTCAACCCGGACGCGCCCAAGGGGGGCGAGATCAGCGAATGGGCCGCGGGCGGCTTCGACAGCTATAACCCCTATACGATCAAGGGGCGGGCGGCGCGGATGTCCACGCTGCCGCTCGAATCGCTGATGACCGGCACGGCGGACGAGATCGGCGCAGCCTATTGCCTGCTGTGCGAGACGGTCGAATATCCCGAAAGCCGCGACTGGGCGATCTTTACCCTGCGCCCGCAGGCGCGGTTTTCCGACGGCGCCCCCGTGACGGCGCGGGACGTGCTGTTTTCCTATGAACAGTTGCGCGACAAGGGCCTGTCGTCCTTCCGCGCGGTGCTGGTGCAGATGGTCGCGGGCGCTGAGGTGCTGGACGACCGCCGCATCCGCTTCACCTTCACCCCCGACTATCCCCGCCGCGACGTGATCCAGGCGGCGGGCGGATTGCCCATCTTTTCCAGGGCGGATTTCGAGAAGAACGGCCGCGATCTGGGCGAAAGCTCGAATCTGCCCTTCGTGGGATCGGGGCCTTACATGTTCGACCGCGCCGACATCGGCCGGTCCGAGACATGGCGCCGCAATCCCGATTACTGGGGCGCGGACCTGCCGGTCAACCGCGGGCGCAACAACTTCGACCGCATCCGGGTCGAGTATTTCGGCGACTACGAAACCGCCTTCGAGGCGTTCAAGGCCGGCGAATACACCTTCCGCAACGAGGCGAGTTCCATCATCTGGGCCACGCGCTATGACTTCCCGGCCTTCCAGAACGGCTGGGTTGCCAAGGCCGAACTGCCCGACGGCAACATCGCCAGCGGCCAGGCTTGGGCGATCAACCTGCGCCGCGCGCAGTTCCAGGACGCGCGCGTGCGCGAGGCGATCGGGCTGATGTTCAACTTCGAATGGGCCAACGAGACGCTGTTCTATGGGCTTTACACCCGCATCGACAGCTTCTGGGACAACAGCGAACTGGCCGCGACCGGCAAGCCCTCGCCCAAGGAACTGGCGATCCTTGAACCGCTTGCGGCCGATCTGCCGCCCGGCGTGCTGACGGATGACGCCGTGACGGCCCCGGACAGCGGCGCGCGCCAGCTTGACCGCGGCAACCTGCGCAAGGCCGCGGCCCTGCTGGACGCGGCGGGCTGGGTCATTCCCCAGGGCGCCCGCGACGGGCTGCGCCGGAATGCGCAGGGGCAGACGCTGCGGGTCGAGATTCTGAACGAATCCCAGACCTTCGACCGCGTCATCAATCCTTACGTGGAAAACCTGCGCGCGGCGGGCATCGACGCGGTCCATTCGCGCGTGGACGACGCGCAACTGGAAAGCCGCCGCCGCAGCCATGACTTCGACATGACGAATGCGCAACTGGGCCAGGACTATATCCCCGGCGCGGGGTTGCAGCAGTATTTCGGCTCGGCCTCGACGGGCGACGTGTTCAACGCGATGGGGCTGGCCAGCCCGGCCGTGGACAAGCTGATCGGTCTGGTCGAATCCGCCACCACGCGCGAGGAGCTGAGGGTCCGCGTCCACGCGCTGGACCGCGTCCTGCGGGCGCTGCGTTTCTGGGTGCCGCAGTGGTACAAGGCGAAACATACCGTCGCCTATTGGGACATGTATGCCCATCCGGCGGAACTGCCCCCCTATGCCCTGGGCGAGCTTGATTTCTGGTGGTTCGACGCGGATAAGGCGGACAAGCTGAAACAGGCCGGGGCGCTGCGCTGACCCACGGCCGGGGCACCGGGCAGGACGACGAATGGGCGCATATCTTCTGCGGCGGCTGCTGCTGATCGTCCCGACCCTGATCGGGATCATGCTGGTCAACTTTACCCTGACGCAGTTCGTCCCCGGCGGTCCCATCGAACAGATCGTGGCCCGCGTGCAGGGCGAGGGCGACGTGTTCCGCAACATCGCGGGCGGGGGCGATGCGGGCCAGCAGGGCGGGACCGAGAAATACGCCGGATCGCAGGGCCTGCCGCCCGAATTCATCGCCGAGCTTGAGCGCGAATTCGGCTTCGATAAGCCCCCCGTGGAACGGTTCCTGTCGATGCTGGGCGACTATCTGCGCTTCGACTTCGGGGAAAGCTGGTTCCGCTCGATCAGCGTGGTCGATCTGGTGCTGGAAAAGATGCCGGTCAGCATCACGCTGGGGCTGTGGTCCACGCTGCTGGCCTATCTGATCTCGATCCCGCTGGGCATCCGCAAGGCGGTGCGGGACGGGACGCCCTTCGACACATGGACCTCCAGCGCGATCATCGTGGGCTATGCGATTCCGGCATTCCTGTTCGCGGTGCTGCTGATGGTGGTGTTCGCGGGCGGGTCATACTGGAAGATCTTTCCCCTGCGCGGGCTGGTCAGCGACAATTTCGACCAGTTGTCCACCTGGGGCCAGATCAGGGATTACCTGTGGCACATCACCCTGCCGGTGGCGGCGACCACGATTTCCAGTTTCGCCACGCTGACGCTGCTGACCAAGAACAGCTTCCTGGACGAGATCAACAAGCAGTATGTGATGACCGCCCGCGCCAAGGGCCTGACCGAACGCGCGGTGTTGTATGGCCATGTCTTCCGCAATGCGATGCTGATCGTGATCGCGGGCTTTCCGTCGCTGTTCCTGGGGGTGTTCTTCGGCGCCTCGATCCTGATCGAGACGATCTTCTCGCTGGACGGCCTTGGGCGGCTGGGGTTCGAGGCGGCCGTCCAGCGCGACTATCCGGTGATCTTCGGCACGCTTTACGTCTTTGGCCTGATGGGCCTGCTGATCGGGATCCTGTCGGACATGATGTATGTGCTGGTCGATCCCCGCATCGATTTCGAGAAGCGGCAGGGATGACGCTGTCGCCCCTGAACCAGCGCCGCTGGCGCAATTTCCGCCGCAACGGCCGCGCCTTCTGGTCGCTGGTGATCTTTGCCACGCTGTTCGTGCTGGCGATGTTCGCCGAGGTGATCGCCAACGACAAGCCCATCGTTGTCAGCTATCGGGGCGATCTGTATTTCCCCGCCTATCGCTTTTACCCCGAGACCGCCTTCGGCGGCGATTTCGGGACCGAGGCGATCTATACCGACCCGGCCGTGCAATGCCTGATCGTCAGCGGCGGGCGGCAGGAATGCTGGGACGACCCCGAAGGCGTCACAGCCGAGGCCGCGTCGGGGACCGTCGCGGGCGAGCCCGTGGAACGCGGCTGGATGATCTGGCCGCCGGTCCCCTATCATTACCGCACCATCAATAATGTCGGCACTGCCCCCAGCGCGCCTGATGCGAACCACTGGCTGGGCACCGACGACACGGCGCGCGATGTGCTGGCACGGGTGATCTATGGTTTCCGCACCTCGATCCTGTTCACGCTGATCGTGACGGTGGTGGCGTCCGTGGTCGGGATCAGCGCGGGCGCGGTGCAGGGCTATTTCGGCGGGCGCACCGACCTCGTGTTCCAGCGGCTGCTGGAGATATGGGGGTCCACGCCGTCGCTTTACGTCATCATCATCCTGTTCGCGATCCTGGGGCGCAGCTTCTGGCTGCTGGTGTTCGTCTCGATCCTGTTCGGCTGGCCCGCGCTGGTCGGCGTGGTCCGGGCCGAGTTCCTGCGGGCGAGGAACTTCGAATATGTCCGCGCCGCCCGCGCGCTGGGGGTTTCGGACCGCACCATCATGTTCCGCCACATCCTGCCTAACGCGATGGTCGCCACGCTGACGATGCTGCCCTTCGTGGTGACAGGCACGATCTCATCCCTGGCCGCGCTGGACTACCTCGGCTACGGCCTGCCCGCGTCGGCGCCTTCGCTGGGCGAACTGGCACTGCAGGCGAAACAGAACCTGCAGGCGCCGTGGCTGGGCTTCACCGCCTTCTTCACCTTTGCGATCATGCTGTCGCTGCTGGTCTTCGTCTTCGAAGGGGTGCGCGACGCTTTCGATCCGCGCAAGACGTTCCGATGAACGATCCGCGCCCATCCGTCCCCGTCCCCGCGGCACCCGTCGCGCCCGCCGCAGAAGTGCCCCCGGTCGTTCCCGCGCCCGGCATGGCGGCTGCGGTCCCGGCCGAAGCCGCCGCACCCGCCCCGCCGCCCGCGGGCAAAACCATCCCCGTTCCCGCCGCCCCGGCGCCCGGCCATCCGGTGCTGGATGTCCGCGACCTGCGCGTCAGTTTCCGCAACGAGGGCCGGGTGACCCCTGCCGTCCGGGGCGTCAGCTTTACCGTGGGTCGCGGCGAAACCGTCGCGCTGGTGGGCGAATCCGGGTCCGGCAAGTCGGTCACGGCGCTGTCCACCGTCCACCTGCTGGGCGATTCCGC
>ENA-UOUJ01000925-UOUJ01000925.1-activated-sludge-metagenome-genome-assembly--contig:-NODE-925-length-16892-cov-3.476629_pt1 | contig 16892 bp, 12 predicted proteins | sample MGYA00249839_ERZ747224 | MGnify/ENA primary metagenome ERZ747224 (study PRJEB28782, sample SAMN03220277) | activated sludge metagenome | biome: wastewater; feature: sewage sludge; material...
AGGCTCAGGCGCTGACGCAGGCGATCGCGGCGATCGTCGCAGCCGGCGGCAGCGAGGGCGAGGAACCGCTGCAGGTCGCCGAGAGCCTGGTCGGAGCCAACCTGGCCGGCCATGACTCGCATGGCGTCGGCATGATTCCGCGCTACGTCGAGGCGCTGCTCGAAGGCGGGCTGCTGCCCAACCGGCAGCCGTCGGTCAAGCTCGACGCCGGCGCGCTGCTCGCGCTCGACGGCGAACGCGGCTACGGACAGACGATCGGCAAGGCCGCGATGGCGATGGGCATCCGGCGCGCGCAGCAACACGGTGCCTGCGTGATGACGCTGGCGCGCTCGCACCATCTCGGGCGGATCGGCCAGTGGGCAGAGCAGGCCACGGCCGAGGGCCTCGTGTCGCTGCACTTCGTCAACGTGATGACGCGCCCCAGCGTGGCGCCTTGGGGCGGCTCCGACGGGCGCTTCGGCACCAACCCCTGCTGCATCGGCGTACCGCTGGCCGGAGAGCCGCCGATGATCCTCGACTTCGCCACCAGCGCCGTCGCGCAGGGCAAGATGCGGGTAGCGCACAACAAGGGCGAGAAGGTGCCTGCCGGGCGCCTGATCGACGACCAGGGCCGGCCCACCGACGATCCTCGCTACGTCGTCATCGAGCCCTGGGGCGCGCTGCTGCCCTTCGGCGAGCACAAGGGGTCGGGGCTCGCCGTGGCCTGCGAACTGCTCGGCGGCGCGCTGACTGGCGGCGGCACCTGGCACGGCAGCCACGACGGCAGCCGACGCGTCTACAACGGCATGCTGACCGTTCTGATCGATCCGGCGCGTACCGGCGCCGGTGCCGACTCGTTCTTTGGCGAGGCAGCCGCGTTCGTCGAGTCGCTGCGCCAGTCGCCGGCAGCACCGGGCTTCGACCGCGTGCGCATCGCCGGCGAGCCCGAACGGGAGATGCGAGTGCAGCGCCTGACCGGCGGCATTCGGGTCGACGAGACCACCTGGGAAGAAATCCTGAAAGCCGGCGAGAAGCTCGATGTTCCGCGCGAGCGAACGATCGAGACGGCCGGCTGCGGAGTGGCCGGCCGCTGACGGGCCGGCCGCTGATGGGCCCGCACCTGCTGCCGGCCGGCGCTCAGAGTCCCGCCGATTCCGCCGCCTCCGGCGGCTCCACTACCGGCATCCGGCCGGTCGCGACCCTCTGGTCGCCGCGCTGGCGGCGCGCGTAATCTTCGACCTGGCGACGCGCGGCCAGGAAGGCATCGCGTAGCGCGACGTGCGGATCCTCGTTGCGGGCCTGGTTGGCGACGATCGTGGTGCCCGGCACCGAGACGTCGACGGTGACCGCAAAGAGTTCGCCCTGCTGACTGTGGTTGTGCGGCTTGTCCACGACCACGCGGCAACCGGTCAGGTTCGGATGAAACTGCTCGAGCTTGGCCGCCTTCTCGCGAATCAGCGTCTCGAGTGCCGGCGATACCGGCATGTCGTGAAAGTGAATCTGCAGCGGTGTCTTCATGCTGTCTTCCCTGTTGAGGACTTCAGTGCAAGGTCGTCGCACCCCGGGATCGGGGGTGTCCGACACCTCAAGGTTACCGCGTGCGGCGAGCTCGGGACATTGACCGCACCCGGCTCGAAAGTTCCCCCAATCGCTCCGCGATGCGCTAAAGTCCCTTGGTTTACATAGCTGTCGAGCCCGCGCGCGAATCCAATAAAAGGCATCGACAGGAGGAGACTTTCTTGGCTTCGGTAAGCATCGAACGCGTCCGCAAATCGTATGGACAGACGCAGGTGATACACGGCGTCGACATCGCGATCGACGACGGCGAGTTCTGCGTACTGGTCGGGCCTTCGGGCTGCGGCAAGTCCACACTGCTGCGAATGGTCGCCGGACTCGAGGAGATCACCGCCGGCGACATCCGCATCGGCGAACGGGTCGTCAACAACGTGCAGCCCAAAGAGCGCGACATCGCGATGGTTTTCCAGAACTACGCGCTGTACCCGCACATGAAGGTGCGCGACAACATGGGCTTCTCGCTGAAGCTCGCCAGACGCCCGAAGGCCGAGATCGACCAGCGCGTCGACGAGGCGGCCGGCATCCTCGGGCTTTCGCCCTATCTCGACCGCTACCCGAGGCAGCTGTCCGGCGGCCAGCGCCAGCGCGTCGCGATGGGCCGCGCAATCGTGCGCAAGCCGCAGGTGTTCCTGTTCGACGAACCGCTGTCGAACCTCGACGCCAAGCTGCGCGTTCAGATGCGCAGCGAGATCAAGGAGCTGCACCAGCGGCTGCGCACCACGTCGGTCTACGTCACGCACGACCAGATCGAGGCGATGACGATGGCCGACAAGATCGTCGTCATGCACGACGGCATCGTCGAGCAGCTCGGCGCACCGCTCGAGCTCTACGACCGGCCCGCGAACACCTTCGTCGCCACCTTCATCGGGTCGCCGGCGATGAACATGCTCGACGGCTCGCTCGGGCCCGACCGTGCCAGCGCCGTCATCGAAGGCGGCACACGGCTGCCGGTGGCCTGCGAGTCGGGCGAATCGGGCCAGCCGGTGAAGATCGGCATCCGCCCCGAACACCTGACGATCGACGGCGACGGCATCCCGGCGGAGGTCGTCGTCGTCGAGCCGACCGGCGCCGACACGCAGGTCATCGCGCGCTGCGCCGGCGGCAGCATCAGCGCGATCTTTCGCGAACGTCACGACTTCGCCCCGGGCCAGCGCATCGCGCTGGCCCCGATGCCGGGCATGGTCCATGTTTTCGACGCAGCAACCGGCAAACGGCTGTAGGGCTCGTCCCGCAGCCCGATGACGGCATCCACAACGAGGAGACGACATGACACAGCGCCGCGATTTCCTGAAAACCAGTGCCGGGGTCGCCGCGGGCACGGCCGTGGCCGCGCCCGCCGTGTGGACCCCGAGCGCACGCGCACAGACCTGGGACAACGAACCCGAGAAAGGAGCCAGCCTGCGCGTGCTGCGCTGGAGCCGCTTCGTGCAGGGCGACATCGACCAGTACATGGCGAACGTCAAGAAGTTCACCGACAAGTACGGCATCGAGGTGCGGGTCGACAACGAGAGCTGGGAAGACGTGCGCCCGAAGGCCGCGGTTGCGGCGAACGTGGGCAGCGGCCCGGACATCATCCTGTCGACCAACGATGACGCGAACCTGTATCCGGACAAGCTGCTCGACGTGACCGACCTGTGCGAGTACCTGGGCGCCAAGTATGGCGGCTGGTATCCGGTCTGCGAGGCCTTCCTGCGCCCCGACGGCAAGAAATGGATCGGCGTGCCGCTCGGTGCCTCGGGCAACATCATCGTCTATCGCAAGAGCCATCTGCAGGCGGCGGGCTTCGAGGAGTTCCCGAAGGACACCGACACCTTCCTGAAGATGATGAAGGCGATCAAGGAAAAGGGCACGCCGGGCGGATTCGCGCTGGGCAATGCCACCGGCGACTGCGGCTGGACCTACTGGATCGTCTGGGCCTTCGGCGGCAAGCTCGTCGACAAGGACAACAAGGTCGTCATCAACAGCCCCGAGACGATCAAGGCGCTCGAGTACATGCAGGAGCTGTACCCGACCTTCGTTCCGGGCACGCTCGCCTGGCTCGACCCGAACAACAACAAGGCCTTCCTCGACGGGCAGGTCAGCGTCACGAACAACGGGATCTCGATCTACTACGCGGCGAAGAACTCGAACGATCCGAAGCTCAAGGCGATGGCCGAGGACATCCATCACTCGGCGCTGCCGATCGGGCCGGTCGGCGAACCGACCGAATGGCACCTGTTCTTCAACCAGATGATCTTCAAGTACACGAAGTACCCGAAGGCGGCCAAGGAATTCCTGCGCTTCATGATGGAAGAAGAGCAGTTCGGCGAGTGGATGAAGGCCTCGTTCGGCTACGTCGCCCATCCGCTGCGGGCCTTCGAGAAGAATCCGGTCTGGACAGACGATCCGAAGGCAACCGCCTATCGCGATTGCGTGAAGAACATGCGCCCGGCCGGCTATGCCGGATCGCTCGGCTACGCGTCGGCCGGCGCCGCCGCCGACTTCATCGTGCCGAACATGGTGGCCGAGGCGGCGAGCGGCGCGCGTTCGCCGAAGGAAGCCGCCGAACGGGCGCAGAAACGCGCCGAGCGCTACTACAAGATCTGATCCCGGCCACGCCGTAGACGGTATCCAGGCCGGACGGCCCGCTTCGGCGGGTCGTCCGGCAGTCCCGTTTCGCCACGGACTTCGACGTGCTCGCAAAGATCCAGAACAACCGCAATCTGCTGGGATACGCCTTCATGGTCCCGGCGGCGTTCCTGCTGCTGGTCTTCCTGACCTACCCGCTCGGCCTCGGCGTCTGGCTCGGATTCACCGACACGAAGATCGGCCGCGCCGGATCCTTCATCGGCTTCGAAAACTACGAGTTCCTGTTCGGCGACAGCGTTGCGCGCCTGTCGCTGTTCAACACGGTCTTCTACACGGTGGTCGCCAGCATCCTGAAGTTCGGCCTCGGGCTGTGGCTGGCGCTGCTGCTGAACAAGCACCTGCCGTTCAAGACCTTTTTCCGGGCCGTGATCCTGCTGCCGTGGATCGTGCCGACAGCGCTGTCGGCGATCGTGTTCTGGTGGATCTACGACTCGCAGTTCTCGGTGATCAGCTGGGTGCTGATCCGCCTCGGACTGATCGACAGCTATATCAACTTCCTCGGCGACCCGTGGAACGCGCGGCTGTCGACGATCGCGGCCAACGTCTGGCGCGGCATCCCGTTCGTCGCGATCTCGCTGCTCGCCGGGCTGCAGACGATCTCGCCGAGCCTCTACGAAGCCGCGGCGATCGACGGCGCCACGCCGTGGCAGCAGTTCCGCAACATCACGCTGCCGATGCTCACGCCGATCATCGCCGTCGTGATGACCTTCTCGGTGCTGTTCACCTTCACCGACTTCCAGCTGATCTACGTGCTCACGCGCGGCGGCCCGCTGAACGCGACGCACCTGATGGCGACGCTGTCGTTCCAGCGAGCGATCTCGGGCGGTGCGCTCGGCGAAGGCGCCGCGCTCGCGATCGCGATGGTGCCCTTCCTGCTGGCCGCGATCCTGTTCAGCTACTTCGGGCTGCAGCGCCGTGCCTGGCAGCAGGGCGGCGACCGGTAGCCGGGACAAGGGCGCAACAGGGACCTGACGACGATGGCGAAAGACGAAAACGACTCATCGGGCATGCACTACCTGCAGTCGCTGCCCCGGCGCTGGGTGACGATCTACATCCCGGTCTGCATCTTCGTGTTCGTGCTGCTCTTTCCGTTCTACTGGATGGGCATGACCGCGTTCAAGCCCGACGCCGAACTGCTCGACAGCGACCGCAACCCGTTCTGGATCGCCAGCCCGACGCTGCAGCACTTCTCGAGGCTGCTGTTCGATACGCCCTATCCGGCCTGGCTGCTGAACACGATGATCGTCTCGGTGGTCTCGACCTTCGTCTCGCTGGCCACCGCGGTACTGGCCGCCTACGCGATCGAACGGCTGCGCTTCCAGGGTGCGAAACCGACCGGGCTGGCGATCTTCTTCGCCTATCTCGTGCCGCCGAGCATACTGTTCATTCCGCTGGCCGCCGTCGTCTTCAAGCTCGGGCTGTTCGATTCGCGGCTCGCGCTGATCCTCACCTATCCGACCTTCCTGATTCCGTTCTGCACCTGGCTGCTGATGGGCTACTTCCGGTCGATCCCGTACGAGCTCGAGGAGTGCGCGCTGATCGACGGCGCCACGCGTTGGGAGATCCTCACGAAGATCATTTTGCCGCTGGCCATTCCGGGGCTGATCTCGGCCGGCATCTTCGCGTTCACGCTGTCGTGGAACGAGTTCATCTATGCGCTGACCTTCATCTCGTCGTCGGAGGTCAAGACGGTGCCGGTCGGTGTGGTCACCGAACTGGTCGAAGGCGACGTCTACCACTGGGGGCCGCTGATGGCCGGGGCGTTGCTCGGCTCGCTGCCGGTCGCCGTCATCTACTCTTTCTTCGTCGAGTACTATGTGTCGGGAATGACGGGTGCCGTCAAGGAGTAGCGAAAGCTTGTCGACGATGCCGGCCCGAGCACCTCGAACGGAAACTCCGGTCCTGACCGCATTGCGCTGCGCAACGAAGCAGCGCCACGAAGCCCTCGAGCGGCTCCTCGATTTCGATTCGCTCGCAGATCGCTCGCGCTACGAGCGCATCCTCGCTGGCTTCTCGTGCTTCCTCGCCGTCTGGGAGCCGCTGGTTCGCAACGCACTGGGCCCGAGGTGGGACGCGTGGATCACCGAAGGCTCGCGTCTGCCCTTGCTCGAGCGCGACATCGCCGTGCTCGGAGTGCAACCAGTGGCGCTGCCTGCCGGCCTGGCGCCGGCGTTGCGGCTGCGCAGTCCCGAAGCGGCCTGGGGTGCGCTGTACGTCGTCGAAGGCTCCGCGCTCGGCGGTCAATTGATCGCCAGGCAACTCTTCGAGCGCTTCGGCATCACGGCCAAGCGTGGCGGCGCCTTCCTTGCCGGCTGCGGTGCGAAGACGGGCAGCCGCTGGCGCGAATTCCGCCGACTCCTCGAAGTCGAGGTCGGCCCCGGGTCGCATGGACAGGCGCAGGCCTGCATCGGCGCCATCGACACCTTCGACGGCTTCATTCGCAGCTTCGAGATCGCACTCGATGAACAGCTCCCTGCCTGACCTGTCCCGCTGCGCCAGCGAGCCGATCCACATTCCGGGCGCGATCCAGCCGCACGGCTGCCTGATCGCGTTCGATCCCGCAACACTGGTCGTGTTGAACGTCAGCGCCAACGCTGCCGATTTCCTCGCCGCGCGCGCGGGCGCAATCACCGGGTCTGCGATCGAGGACGCACTGCCGCCGACCGCGATGACCTGGCTGCGCAGTGCGCTGGCCGGCGCGCAGGCCGACCTCGAGCCATTCCGCTGGGCAGCGGACGAACAGGGACGCGTGGCGACGCTGCACCTGCACGACGGCATCGGCCTGCTCGAGATCGAGCGCGAGGATCCGCAACCGGGCCGGCAACTCGCGCGCGGCGTGCAGTCGGCCCTCAGGCGCCTGTCGCGAATCGATTCGTTCGAGGCGCTCGTCGACGAGACGGCCCGGATCGTTCGCCGGTTGACCGGCTTCGAGCGGGCAATGGTCTACCGCTTCGACGAGGACGACCACGGCGAAGTCGTCGCCGAATCGAGGCCCGACGAACTCGATCCCTATCTGGGCCTGCACTACCCGGAGTCGGACATTCCGCGCCAGGCGCGCGAACTGTATCGGCGCCACTGGGTACGTGCGATCCCCGATGCGCGCTACTCGCCGGTGCCGCTCGTCCCGACGGTCCGCCCCGACACCGGCCGCCCGCTCGACCTGAGTCCCTGCGCGCTGCGCAGCGTATCTCCGATCCATCTCGAGTATATGGCGAACATGGGGGTGCGCGCGTCGATGAGCATCTCGCTGATCGTCGGCGACCGGCTCTGGGGCCTGATCGCGGCGATCGACCGGCAGCCTCTGCCGGTGGCGCCCGAGGTCCGCAGCGCCTGCGAATCGATCGGCCGCCTGGTGTCGCTGCAGATCGCGGCGCTGACGGCCACCGGGCTCGAACGCGAGCGGGCCGCCAAGGCCGAAACGATCGGCGTGCTCGTCGACGCGATGCAGCAGGCGTCGGACGACATCCTCTGGGGCCTGACCGACGCGCCCGACGTGCTGACCGGCTTCGTCGGCGCGCAGGCAGCGGCCATCGTCGTCGACGGCGCCGTTCGAAGGATCGGCGACTGTCCGGAGGCCGACACGGTTCTGCGCCTGGCCCAGGCTCTGCGCCAGCGTGCCGACGCCAACGGCATGTTCCACAGCCATTCGATCGCCGAAGATCTCGGATGCGACGTGTGCGCGGGACGCGCGAGCGGCGTCCTGGCGATGTTCCTGCCGACGCCGACGCTGCATTGCGTGCTCTGGCTGCGACCCGAGGTCGTGCAGACGGTGAACTGGGGCGGCAATCCCGAAAAACCCGTCGAACGGCAGCCGGACGAGCCGGTGCCGCGGCTGCATCCGCGTCGATCGTTCGCGCAGTGGCAACAGACGGTGCGCGGGCGTTCGCTGCGCTGGAGCGTCGCCGAGCGCCGAGCCGCCGCCGACCTGCGGCGCTTCGCGCTCGAGCTCGACCTGGCCGCACGGTTCAGCAAGGAGCAGGAGGCCGTCCGCTCCCGCGACGAACTGGTCGCCGTCGTCTCGCACGACCTGCGCACGCCGATGTCGGTCGTCGTGATGCAGGCATTTCTGATCCAGCGGCTGCTGAACGAGGGCGGCACCGACCTGTCGCAGCGCATCGCCAGCAGCGCCGAGACGATCCGCAATGCCGGCGAGCGGATGTCCAGGCTGCTGCACGACCTGACCGACCTGACGCAGATCGAAGCCGGCCGCTACCAGATCGCATCACGTCCGCAATCGGTCGCCCGGATGCTCGCCGACGTCTGTTCGCTGCTGCAGCCGCTGGCAGCGATGCGCAACATCCGGCTCGTGCGCGAACCCGTCTCCGACATCACGGTGATGGCGGACGCCGAACGCATCTTCCAGGTGCTGTCGAACCTGGTCGGCAACGCGATCAAGTTCTCGCCCGACGGCGCCGACATCCAGCTCGGCGCCGCCGCGCACGACGGCATCTGCGAGATCCATGTGCGCGATCATGGCCACGGGATCCGCGACGAGGACCTGCCTCGCGTGTTCGATCGTTACTGGCAGGCCGGGCAGCCCGGCTCACGCGGTTCGGGACTGGGCCTGTACATCGCCCGTGGCATCGTGCGCGCGCACGGCGGAGAGATCCGCGTCGACAGCACCGTCGGCGCCGGCAGCACCTTCACGTTCACGCTGCCGCTGCAGTGATTGCCGCTGCGGCCCGGCGCGCCGCCGGCTCTACGGCCTGCGCCGTGGGCCGACGAGTCCGGTCGTCAGCGCGGTGCCGGCCAGGATCGTCGCTGCGCCGACGAGCATCTTCGCGCCGACCTGCTCGCCGAGGAACAGCGCGCCCCAGAACATGCCGAAGACCGGAATCAGGAAGGTCACGGTGATCGCCCGACTCGGGCCGATCCGGGCGATGAGCCGGAAGAACAGCACGTAGGCCAGGCCGGTGCTCAGCATGCCGAGCAGCAGCGCGCAGCCCCAGGCAGCGGCATCGGGCGCCATTGATGGCCAGCCCGCCACCATGAAGGGCAGCAGGATCAGGAAGGCGGCGAGCTGGCTGCCCGCGGCGCTGGCCAGCGCCCCGACCGGCTGCATGTAGCGACGCGTGTAGTTGGCGGCCAGCCCGTAGCACAGCGTCGCCATCAGCGCGGCGACGATCGGCAGACCGGCACCGCCGACGGCGAAGGACAGACGCCCCCAGACCAGCACCAGCACGCCGGCGAAGCCGACGAGCAGGCCGAGCATCCGCCATGTTCCGAGGCGCTCGCCGAACCAGGCCAGCGCGACGATCGCGGTCCAGAACGGCGCCGTCGCATTGAGGACCGCCGCGAAGCCGGCGCTCAGGTGCAGCGTCGCGTAGGCGAACAACACGAAAGGAAGCGCCGAATTGATCAGCCCGACGACCGCAATGCGCGGCGCGTATTCGATCAGATCGCCGGCGCGGCCGCCGGAGAACAGAAAGGGCAGCAGCACTGCCGCGCCGATGCCGGTACGCAGGCCCATCAGCGGAACCGGCCCGAACTGCGGCACCGCGACGCGCATGAACAGGAACGAGGCGCCCCACAGTGCGGCCAGCAGCAGCAGGTCGGACAGATCGCGCGCCCGCATCGATGCTTCAGCCGGGCGGTGTGTCGATCGCGACACCGCTCCAGACCCCGATCACCGCGTAGGCGCGCCACGGTTGCCAGCGCTCCGCGACTGCCCTGGCCTGCGCCGGCGTGTCGACGCCCAGCGCGCGGCGCAGCACGAGGTCGCCGGCCGGGAAGGCGTCGCGCCAGCATAGCGCGCGCATCGCGATGTATTGCGCGGTCCAGTCGCCGATGCCGGAGATCGTGTGCAACATCGCCAGTGTCGGGGGCACCGGCGCGCCGGGTTCGAGCCGCAGCTCGCCGTCGGCACAAGCTCGCGCCAGCGCGACGATCGCACGGGCGCGTATGCCGATGACACCAAGCGCCGCGATGCGATCGGCGGCCACGCCGGCATCGCCGCCCGCAAGCGATTGCGCGGTCGGGAACAGTCGAGAGGGCGCGCCCGGCGGCAGGTCGTCGTCGAGCGTCTCGCCGAAAACCGCGACCAGGCGGCCGGCCAGCGTGCGGGCACGCGCGACCGAAATCTGCTGGCCCAGTATCGCGCGGACCGCCAGTTCGAAGCCGTCGAAGCTGCCCACCAGGCGCAGGCCGGGGACGTACGGCGCCCGCCCGCGGTACGCCCGTTCGAGCGCCGCGGGGTCGCAATCGAAGTCGAGCGCCGCCCTCACCCGCTGCACGAGCGCGTCAGCAACCGGGGTCAGCGAGTCCGAGCAATCGAGTACGGCGCAGCAGCGGTCCGGACATGGCCGCAATGCGATCCAGCCTCGCAGTTCGTTGGCGCCGTGGCGGGCGCGGGCCTTGTCGTCATTGCCGCGGCTGCGAACCTCATCCGCCGCAAGCGGCCAGCGCACCGTGCGCCGCCAGACGCCGCCTTCGACCGACTCGACGCCTTCGACCGACTCGACGCCCTCGATCGCCCGCACGGCGAGGAACTCCAACGCACGCGGCCAGTCGTACGGCGGCCGGTAGGCCAGCTCGAATCGCGGCATGACTCAGGGACAGGACACCAGGGCCTACAGCATCCGCCGATACTGGATGAAGCCGGGACGGTCGGCGATCCGGTCGTAGAGCAAGCGCCCCGCGGTATTGCTCTCGTGCGTGAGCCACCACACGCGATTCGCACCGACGCCGCCGGCCCGCTCATAAACCGCCTCGATCAACGCGCGCCCGACCCCGCGCCCACGCATGTCGTCGACGGTGAACAGATCCTGCAGGTAGCAGTACGGCGCAGCCGTCCAGCAAGAGCGATGAAAGATGTAGTGGACGATGCCGACCAGCCGCTGCGAGTCAGGCGCGAACGCGCCCAGCACATGCATCGGCTCGTCCTCGTCATGAAACCGCGACCAGGTCAGCGCCGTGACCTCCGCCGGAATCTCGACTTCGTAGAAGCGCTGATACCCCAGCCAAAGCGGCTCCCACGCCCCCCGCTCCTCCTCCCGCAACTGCCGAACATTCCATCCAGTCACATCAAGCTCCTCATCTCCCACCCCTTCTCCCTTCTCCCTTCTCCCTTCTCCCCTTCTCTCTACACCTCGATCAGCAAATCATGCGCCGCCACCGTATCCCCCGGCTTCACGTGCACGGCGCGAACGACGCCGTCACGCTCGGCGCGGATCTGCATTTCCATCTTCATCGCCTCGATCGAGACCAGCGGGTCGCCGGCACGGATCTTCTGGCCGGACTTGACGGCGACCGTCACGACCATGCCGGGCATCGGCGCCGGCACGTGCGCGTCGTTGCCCGGCTCGGCCTGCGGGCGCTTCGGCGCGCGAACGGCGCCGGCCTTCTCGATGCGCACGGTCCGCGACTGGCCGTTCAGTTCGAACAGCACGCGGACCACACCGTCCTCCTCGGCCGGCGCCGTGCCGTGCATGCGCACGACCAGCGTCTTGCCCGGGTCGATGTCGATCGCGATCTCGTCGCGCTCGCGCATCCCGTAGAAGAAGGCCTGCGTCGGCAACACGCTGACGTCGCCGAACTGCCTGCGGTGCTCGGCATAGTCGCGAAACACCTTCGGGTACATCAGGTACGAGGCCAGGTCGTTGCCGTCGACCTGCCGGCCGATCGCCTTCGTTGCCTCTTCGCGAGCCTGATCGAAATCGACCGGCGCCAGCCGGTCGCCGGGCCGGTATGGCTGCGGCGGCTTGGCGAGGATCGGGTTCGGGCTGTCGCACTTGAGCACCTTGCGCGCCAGCGCCTGCGGAAACCCGTCGGGCGGAAAGCCCAGTTCGCCGCGAAACAGCGCGACGACGCTTTCGGGGAAGGCGACCTCGCGTTTCGAGTCGGCGATCTCGGCCGCCGTCAGGTCGTTGGCGACCATGAACAGCGCCAGGTCGCCGACGACCTTCGAGGTCGGCGTGACCTTGACGATGTCGCCGAACAGCCGGTTGACATCGGCATAGGCACGCGAAACCTCGGGCCAGCGATGCTCGAGCCCGAGCGCTCGCGCCTGCTCGCGCAGGTTCGTGTACTGGCCGCCGGGCATCTCGTGGCGGTAGACGTCCGAGGTGCCGGCGCGGATCTCGGATTCGAACGGCGCGTACAGACGGCGCACGCCCTCCCAGTAATGAGAGATCGCGTGCACCGCTTCGCCGTCGACCTGCGGGTCGCGCTCGCCGCCTTCGAGCGCCGCGACGATCGCGCCGAGGTTCGGCTGCGACGTGAGCCCGCTCATCGAATCCATCGCGCCGTCGACCGCGTCGGCGCCGGCCTCGACTGCCGCCAGCACCGAAGCCACCGACGCGCCGCTGGTGTCGTGCGTATGGAAATGCACGGGCAGACCGATCTCGCGCTTGAGCGCCGACACCAGCTCGCGCGCGGCGCGCGGCCGGCAGACGCCGGCCATGTCCTTGATGCCGATCACCTGCACGCCGGCACGCTCGAGCTGGTGCGCGATGCGCAGGTAGTAGCGCAGGTCGTACTTGCCGCGCGAGGCGTCGAACAGGTCGCCGGTATAGCAGATCGCGCCTTCGCACAGCCCGCCCGCGTCGTTGACGGCGTCGATCGCCACGCGCATGTTGTCGACCCAGTTCAGCGAATCGAAGACGCGGAACAGGTCGATGCCGCCGGCCGACGCGCGCTGGACGAACTTGCGCACGACGTTGTCCGGGTAGTTCGTGTAGCCGACCGCGTTGCTGCCGCGCAGCAGCATCTGGAACAGGAGGTTCGGAATCGCGTCGCGCAACCGCGCCAGACGCTCCCACGGGTCTTCCTTCAGGAAACGCAGCGCCACGTCGAAGGTCGCGCCGCCCCAGCACTCGAGCGAGAACAGTTGCGGCAGCATGCGCGCGTAATACGGCGCGATGCGCTGCATGTCGATCGTGCGCATCCGCGTGGCCAGCAGCGACTGGTGGGCATCGCGCATCGTCGTATCGGTCAGCAGCACGCGCGGGTTATCGGACATCCATTGCGCGAACTTCTTCGGCCCGAGCTGGTGCAGCAGGTCGCGGGTGCCGGGCGGTACCTTGGCGGTCAGGTCGATCGCTTCGCCGGGCCGCGCGAGCGGATTGTTCGGCGGCTGAACCCCCGGCCAGCGGCGCGGCAGCGGCAGGTGCGCATGCGTCAGATCCGGCCGCGTACGACCCTTGATGTCGGGATGGCCGTTGACGGTGACTTCGCCGAGGAAGCGCAGAAGCCGGGATGCGCGGTCGCGCCGCTTCGGAAAGCGGAACAGCTCGGGAGTCGAATCGATGAAGCGCGTGGTGACCGTGGCGGCGACGAAGTCCGGGTGGTTGATGACGTTCTCGACGAACTGCAGGTTCGTCGACAAGCCGCGGATCCGGAACTCTCGCAGGCCGCGATCCATGCGCCGGATCGCCTCGCGCGCCGACGGCGCCCATGCGGTGACCTTGACCAGCAGCGAGTCGTAGTACGGCGTGATGACCGCGCCGGTGTAGGCGGTGCCGCCGTCGAGCCGCAGTCCGAAGCCGGCCGCGCTTCGATAGGCGGCGATGCGGCCGTAGTCGGGCGTGAACGCCTTCTCGGGATCCTCGGTCGTGATCCGGCACTGCAGCGCGTGCCCGTTCAGGCGGATCGCGGCCTGCGCGGGCACCGGCCCGTCGGGATCGCCGATCCGTGCGCCCTCGGTGATCCGGAGTTGCGCCTTGACGATGTCGATGCCCGTGACCTCTTCGGTCACCGTGTGCTCGACCTGGATGCGCGGATTGACCTCGATGAACCAGAACTCGCCCGTGTCGGCGTCCATCAGGAACTCGACGGTTCCTGCGTGCGTGTAGCCGACCGCGCGGCCGAGCCGCAGCGCCGCCTCGCACAATGCCGCCCGCCGGGCGTCGTCGAGGTACGGCGCCGGCGCGCGTTCGACGACCTTCTGGTTGCGCCGCTGGACCGAGCAGTCGCGCTCGAACAGATGGACGAGCCCGCCATGCGTGTCGCCGATCAGCTGGACCTCGACGTGACGGGCTCGCTCGACGAGCTTCTCGAGGTAAACCTCGTCGTTGCCGAAGGCCGCGGCCGCCTCGCGTCGCGCGACCGGCAACTGCGCTTCGAGCTCGTCGTCGCCGCCGATCACGCGCATGCCGCGGCCGCCGCCGCCCCAGCTCGCCTTCAGCATGACCGGGTAGCCGACCTCGGCGGCCATCCGCTTCGCCTCGGCGAGGTCGGCAGGCTCGTCGCCGCTCTGGGGCAGCGGCGCCGTCGCCGGCATCACCGGCACGCCGGCGGCCACCGCGGCATTGCGTGCGGCGACCTTGTTGCCCAGCGTCGTCATGACTTCGGGACTCGGGCCGACGAACAGGATGCCGGCACGCGCGCACGCACGCGCGAAGTCCGGGTTCTCCGACAGGAAGCCATAACCGGGATGGATCGCGTCGACGCGCGCACGGCGTGCGATCCGGATGATGTCGTCGATGTCCAGGTAGGCCTGCAGCGGCTTCTGCCCTTCGCCGACGAGGTAACTTTCGTCGGCCTTGAAGCGATGCAGCGCGAAGCGATCCTCGTGCGAGTAGATCGCGACAGTCCGCACGCCGAGTTCGGCCGCTGCGCGCATTACGCGGATCGCGATTTCCGAGCGGTTGGCGACCAGCAGAGAGTGGATTCGACGCATTGGGGAGGGGAAGGGAGAAGGGGGAAGGGGGAAGGGGAGGAAGCTTTCGGGCTTCCTGGAAGTTTCAGGAACAGTAGCAGGAATGCGGGTTGCTTTCGCGCTCCGGTAGCATGCACTCCGGTAGCATGCCGTGACCGAAGAACGATCATCCTCCTCACGACGAGATCCACCGATGCTGGTGCCCCGCCGACCGACCCGGATCCTGCTGGCCGCGCTGTGCCTGCCGCTGCTGCTCGCCTCTTGCGGTGGCGGTGGCGGTGGCGGCGGCGATGGCAACGACGACAGTCCGCCCCCCCAGCAGACCGGCCCCGACCCGCTGCTGCCCTCGCAGTGGCATCTCGAAAACACCGGACAGAGCGGCGGCACGGCCGGGCAGGACCTGCGCGCGCGCGGAGCCTGGCAGACGACCCGCGGCGAAGGGACGCGCGTGGCGATCATCGACGATGCGGTGCAGACCGACCACGAGGACCTGGCACCCAACGTCGCCGATTACTTCAACTATCGCCGTCCGGGATCGTCGCCGCTGCCCGAGACGGCCAACGACGACCACGGCACACCCGTGGCCGGCATCGTGGCAGCGCGTGACGAAAACGCCGTCGGCGGCGCCGGCGTGGCGCCACGAGCCAGCCTGGGCGCCTACAACGCGCTGGCGACAGGCACCACGGCCGACATCGCCGATGCGTTGAACCGCGACTTCGGCGCGACCGGCGTCTATCACAACAGCTGGGGATCGCCCGACGACGGCACCCTGCACACTGCCGATTCGAGTTTCGTCGCAGCGATCCAGCGCGGGATCCGCGAAGGCCGCGGCGGACGGGGCGCGATCTACGTGTTCCCGGCCGGCAACGGCGGGCCGAGCGACAACGCGAACTTCGACGGCTACGTGAACAAGCTCGGCATCGTCACGGCTTGCGCGGTCGACCACGACGGCAAGGCCCCGCATTACGCCGAGGCCGGCGCCAACATCCTGGTCTGCGGCCCGTCCGGCAACAGCGTCGCAGCGATCACCACGACGGCGATCGGCAACGGCTATACCAGCGGTTTCAGCGGCACCTCGGCCAGCGCGCCGATGGTGTCCGGCGTGGCTGCATTGATGCTGGCCGCGCGTCCGGAGCTCAGCTGGCGCGACGTCCGGCTGATCCTCGCGCACAGCGCGCGCCAGACCGACCCGGCGCACCCGCGCTGGGTTGCCGGTACCGGCGGACGGCCGGCCCACAATCCGTACTACGGCTTCGGCGCCGTCGATGCGCAAGCGGCCGTGGCGCTGGCCCGAAACTGGAGCTCGGTCGGTGGCAGCGAATCCCTGCTCGAATGCTCGGTCGGCTCCGGGCCCCTCTCGGTCCCGATTCCCGACGCGCCAAGTACGGGCACGCCGACGTCCGTGCGCAACGCGCTGACGGTCGACGGCTGCCCGATCACCCGGATCGAATTCGTCGAGATCCGCTTCAGTGCCTCGCACGGCTATTCCGGCGACCTGCGCATCGACCTGTTCAGCCCGCAGGGATTGGTCAGCCGCCTCGCCGAGAACCGCCTGTGCGACCGCAATGGCGACGGACGGGCCGATTCCTGCGGCGCCTACGACGACTGGCCCTTCGGTTCGGTTCGCCACCTCGACGAGCCGGCCGCCGGGACCTGGACCCTCGAGGTCACAGACCGGCAGACGCAGGACGACGGGCGCCTGACCGGCTGGAGCCTGCACTTCTGGGGACGTTGAATCCGGGAACCTCGATGAAACATCTGCATTCCGCTCCGCTGCTGGCCTTGCTGCTCGGCGTCGCCGCACCGGCCATGGCCGCAACGCCGGCCCAGAAACCGGACGCGGCGGCGGCCGCCACGTCTGCGGCCGCCGTCGCCGCCACGGCAGTGACCAAAGCCGAATCGCCATCCGCCGACGCCACGGCCGACGGCTCGCTGTACTGGTACGACGGCGGCCAACGGCAAGCGCTGCGACTCGACGGCACGCAGCTCGCCGATTTCCGGCTCGCAGCGAAGGATGCGCTGCGCCCGGCCGGCGACGTCGAGAAGAGCGTCTCCGGCACGCTGCCCGACGGCGTGTCGCCGGTATTGCGCAATGCCGGCGCGGCCCCCGGCG
>ENA-UOUJ01000927-UOUJ01000927.1-activated-sludge-metagenome-genome-assembly--contig:-NODE-927-length-16877-cov-11.690465_pt1 | contig 16877 bp, 15 predicted proteins | sample MGYA00249839_ERZ747224 | MGnify/ENA primary metagenome ERZ747224 (study PRJEB28782, sample SAMN03220277) | activated sludge metagenome | biome: wastewater; feature: sewage sludge; material...
TCCGCCAGCTTCAGCTCGACATAGGTCGGGCGGCCGTGGTTGCACTGGCCCGAGTGGGGGGTGGCCTCCATCTGGCGCAGCAGGGCGTTCATCTCGGTGGCGTTCAGAACCCGTCCGGAGCGGACACTGCCATGACAGGCCATGGTCCCGCACACCTCGCCCAGACGTTCCGACAGGGCCAGGGCCGCGCCGTGTTCGCTCAGGTCGTCGGCGATGTCTCGGATCAGCCCCTGAACGTCGCAGTCGCCCAGCAGCGCCGGCGTCTCGCGCACCAGAACCGCGCCGCCGCCGAAGGGTTCGACGATCAGGCCCAGGGCCGCCAGTTCGTCGGCGCGGGCCAGGACGCGATCCGCCTCGGCCGGGTCCAGATCGACCACCTCGGGCGTCAGCAGGGCCTGGCGGACAACGGCGCCCTCGGCCATCTGGGCCTTCATCCGCTCATAGACCAGCCGTTCGTGGGCCGCGTGCTGATCGACCACCACGATGCCGTCGCGGGTCTGCGCTACGATATAGGTTCCGTGCACCTGGGCTCGCGCGGCGCCCAGGGGGAAGGCGACCGGGTCGGGCGGCGGCGCCACGGCGGCGTGGTCGGGCCAGGGGGCGATCTGGGCCGCGACGTCCTCGACCCGCGCCGACCGCTCGTGCAGGCCTGGCAGGACGTCATTGACCGCCGCGACCGGCCGGTCCCAGCCGGTCCAGCCGCTGAACCCCTGGGCCGAGGGGGATGACGGGCTGAACGCCTGCGGTCCCGCATGGGCCGTGAACCCCACCAGGGCGTCGGCCGCCACGGTGGTCGAGGCGCGGTGGCCGGCGGCGGCCAGGGCGTGGCGCAAGGCCCCGACGATCAGGCCGCGCACCAGGGCCGGATCGCGGAACCGCACCTCGGCCTTGGCCGGGTGGACGTTCACATCCACGAACAGGGGGTCGATATCCAGGAACAGCACCGCCGCCGGATGCCGGTCGCGGGCCAGGAAGTCGGCGTAGGCGCCGCGCAGCGCCCCTTGCAGCAGCCGATCCTTCACCGGGCGGCCGTTGACGAACAGATACTGGTGCGCCGCATTGCCGCGCGAATAGGTCGGCAGACCCGCATAGCCGGACAGGCGCACCCCGTCGCGCTCCTGGTCGATCAGCAGGGCGTTGGCCTCGAAATCGCGACCCAGCAGGGCCGACAGACGCTTCAGCCGCCCCTCGGGGCCGGGGTGTTCGGCCGGAAGGCGCAGGGTCGTCTTGCCGTCCAGGTCCAGGGTGAAGGCCACGGCCTCGTGCGCCATGGCCTGGCGCTTGATCTCCTCCGAAATGGCCATGGCCTCGGCGCGGGCCGACTTCATGAATTTTAGCCGCGCGGGGGTGGCGTAGAACAGGTCTCGCACCTCGACCCGCGCGCCATGCGGGCCGGGGAAGGCGGCCGGGGCGACCGGCCGCTGGTCGCCGCCCTCGACCGTGACGGCATGGGCGGCTTCTCCCGCGCTGCGGGCGGTGATGGTCAGGCGGGCGACCGAGCCGATCGAGGGCAGGGCCTCGCCTCGGAAGCCCAGGGTGTGGATGCGCAGCAGATCGACATCGCCCGCATCGTCGGGCGCCAGTTTCGACGTGGCGTGACGTTCGACCGCCAGCGGCAGTTCATCGACCGGAATCCCCTTGCCGTCGTCGGCGATCAGGATGCGCGACAGGCCCCCGCCGTCGGCCTGGATCTCGACGCGCGCGGCGCCGGCGTCCAGGGCGTTTTCGACCAGTTCCTTGACGGCGCTGGCCGGGCGTTCGACCACCTCGCCGGCGGCGATGCGGTTGACGGTCTCGGGCGGGAGGCGACGGATGGGCATGGGATTCGTCAGCCTATCACGCTTCACCCCTATCGGCTGTCCTGTCAGGTCTTGGGCGCGGCCTTCTTCTTCGCCGCCGGCTTCTTGGCGGCGGGCTTCTTGGCCGCCGGGATCTTGGCCGCAGCCTTCTTGGCGGGGGCCTTCTTCTTGGGCGCGGCGGCGGCCTTGGCGGCCAGCAGCGGCAGGGCGGCCTCCAGGGTCATGTCCTCGGGCGTCGTGCCGCGCGGCAGGGTGGCGTTGACCTTGGCCCATTTGACATAGGGACCGAACCGGCCGGCCATGACATGCACGGGGGCGCCGTCCTCGGGGTGGACGCCCAGGTCTTTCAGCGGCGCCGTCGCGGCTCCGCGCCCGCCCGCCCGCCCGGCGCGTTTTTCCGCCAGCAGGGCCACGGCGCGGTTCAGGCCGACCTCGAAAACCTCATCAATATCCGACACATTGGCGTAGGTGCCGTCATGCAGGATGAAGGGGCCATAGCGCCCCAGACCCGCCGTGATCGGCTTGCCGTCCTCCGGGTGCGGCCCCACCAGACGGGGCAGCGACAGCAGGCGCAGCGCCTTGTCCAGGTCCAGCGACGCGGGCGACCAGCCCTTGGGCAGGGACGACCGTTTCGGCTTGTCGCCGTCACCGGCGGTTTCGACATAGGGGCCGAAGCGGCCGATCTTCAGGCTGACCGGCTGGCCGGTGGCCGGGTCGATCCCCAGTTCGCGATCCGAACCCGCGTCCTCGCCGCCCGCGCTCTCGCCGAACCCGCGCGTATAGCGGCACTCGGGATAGTTGGAGCAGCCGATGAAGGACGACTTCATCTTGAAGCTGGCCTTCAGATGCAGCCGCCCGGTTCCGCAGGCGGGGCAGCGGCGCGGGTCCGACCCATCCGGCTTGGGCGGGAACAGGAAGGGGCCGATGGCCTCGTCCAGTTCGTCGATCACCCCCTGGCGGGCGGTGACGGTTTCCGTGGCGGGCTTCAGCTGGCCCCAGAATTTGCGCAGCAGCACCTTCCAGTCCAGGTCGCCGGCCGACACTTCGTCCAGTTCGCCCTCCAGGGCGGCGGTGAAGTCGTATTCGACCCACTGGGCGAAGAACTGTTCCAGGAAGGCGGTGACCAGGCGGCCGGTGTCTTCCGGGATGAACCGGTTCTTGTCCATGCGGACATAGTTGCGGTCGCGCAGGGTGGTCAGGATCGAGGCGTAGGTGGACGGGCGCCCGATGCCCAGCTCCTCCAGCTTCTTGACCAGGGTCGCCTCGGAATAGCGGGGGGGCGGCTCGGTGAAATGCTGGTCGGCGCGCACGGCGTCGACCTTGGCCGTCGCGCCTTCCTTCAGCGCGGGCAGGCGGGTGGTGTCGTCCTCGTCGTCCTCGGCGCCGCTCTTGGGCTTGTCGTCGCGCCCCTCTTCATAGACGGCGATGAAGCCGTCGAAGGCGACGACCTGGCCGGTGGCGCGCAAGGCCGTCTGGCCGTCGGCGGTCTCGATCTCGACCGTGGTGCGGTCCAGGCGGGCGTTCTCCATCTGGGACGCGACCATGCGCTTCCAGATCAGCTCGTACAGCCGCTGAAGGTCGGCATCCAGGCGCACGGTGTCGGGATGGCGCGCGATGTCGGTGGGCCGGATCGCTTCGTGTGCTTCCTGAGCATTCTTGGCCTTCGCCTTGTAATATTTGGGTTCGGCCGGGACATAGGCCGGACCGAACCGGTCGCCGATCACCTCGCGCGCCTGGGCGATGCCTTCGGGGCTGACCGAGACACCGTCGGTCCGCATATAGGTGATCAGGCCGCCCGAGCCGTCGACGCCCTCATACAGTTTCTGGGCCGCCTGCATGGTGCGCTGGGCGGTGAAGCCCAGCTTGCGCGCGGCCTCCTGTTGCAGGGTCGAGGTGGTGAAGGGCGGCGAGGGCGAACGCTTGACCGGCTTCTTCTCGATGGAGCGGATCGTCAGCGGGCTGGCCTGGATGGCGGCGCGGGCGGCCTGGGCCGTGGCCTCGTCCTTGATGTCCAGACGCTGGACCCGCTTGCCGGCGTGCTTGACCAGACGGGCGGTGAACGGCGGGCTGTCGGCGGTCAGATCGGCCTCGACCGACCAGTATTCCTGGGGCCGGAACCGTTCGATCTCCAGTTCGCGGTCCACGACGATGCGCAGGGCCACCGACTGGACCCGACCGGCCGAGCGCGCGCCCGGCAGCTTGCGCCACAGCACCGGCGACAGGGTGAAGCCGACCAGATAGTCCAGCGCCCGCCGCGCCAAATAGGCCTCGACCAGCTCCATATCCAGGTCACGCGGCGCCGCCATGGCGTCCAGCACGGCCGATTTGGTGATGGCGTTGAAGGTGACGCGCTGGACGTCCGTGTCCTTCAGCGCCTTCTTCTTGGTCAGGACCTCCAGAACGTGCCAGCTGATGGCCTCGCCCTCGCGATCCGGGTCGGTGGCCAGGATGACGCGGTCGGCGCGCTTGGCCGCCTCGGCGATCTCGGACATCCGCTTGGAGGCCTTGGCGTCCACCTCCCACTGCATGGCGAAGTCGTCGTCGGGCAGGACCGAGCCATCCTTGGACGGCAGGTCGCGGATGTGGCCGTATGAGGCCAGCACCTCATAGTCGGACCCGAGGTATTTATTGATGGTCTTGGCCTTGGCCGGGCTTTCGACGATGACGAGATTCATGAGCGTGGCGGTTCCCGGAAGAGGGCGGGGAACGTGGTCGGCGCGGCCTGTCCTGTCAATCGGGGGGAACAGAGATGGTCGGGCGGGGTTGAATTGAGTGCTTGTGCGTATCGCATAGGTTGTGTGTAGTGCGGGGGCCAGGAGGAGATTCACAATGCCCCAGTCAACGCCGCTGGACGCTGAAACCGACGATACAGGTCAGCAGCAGGCGGAGCGCCCGCCGCCGCATGAGGCCGCAGGCGCAGACGACTATCCCGTGCGCGAATATATCGGGGCCATGGCGTTGGAGCTGGCTCAGATGGCGCGGTGGGATGGGGACGAGACCCTGGGGTGCGCTCTGGACGTTGCCGCCAGACTGGCCGCCGAGCCCGCCCAGCGGCCCGCTGCGGTCCAGGTGGACACCGGTCCCAGAAAGCGCACCACACGATCCTGACGCGCTGACGCAGGCGGATCACAAGGACGCCAGACCGCCCGGCAGCAGGGTGGCGCGGCCACTCAGGTCCAGCTCCAGCAAGGCGGCGGCCACGACCGCGACCGGCAGGTTCAGCGCCCGCGCCAGTTCATCGCGCGGCGTCGGCGTCGGCGACAGCAGGGCGGCCACGCGATCCAGAAGCTGCGGCTCGATCTCGCTCGGCGCGTCGCGGAACGGATCATCGACGGCCGGTTCACGCAGGGTGCGCAGGGTGGAAAAGGCGCGTTCCACATCCTCAAGGCCTTCGCACAGGATGGCGCCGTTGCGGATCAGTTCGTTCGGCCCGCGCGAGCGGGGGTCCAGCGGCGATCCCGGCACGGCGAAGACATCGCGCCCCTGTTCCGCCGCCAGTCGGGCGGTGATCAGCGACCCGGACCGGATCTCGGCCTCGACCACGATCACGCCGCGCGACAGGCCCGAGATGATGCGGTTGCGGCGGGGAAAGTCGCGCGCCTGGGCCCGGGCGCCGACGGGGCTTTCCGAGACGATGCAGCCTTCGGCGCGGATGCGGTCATAAAGGCCGGCGTTGTCGGGCGGATAGACGTCGTCGATCCCGCCGCCCAGCACGGCGACGGTCCCGGTGGGCAGCGACCCTTCGTGCGCCGCCGTGTCGATGCCGCGCGCCAGGCCCGACACGATCACATGGCCCGCCTGGCCCAACTGCTGCGCCAGCCCGCGCGCGATCCTTTGTCCGCCGGCCGAGGCGACGCGGGCGCCGACGACCGCGACGGGCGAGGGGCGGGACAGCAGGCCCGCGTCGCCCAGGGTCCACAGCACCGGCGGCGGCGGATCGACGGCGGCCAGCATGGGCGGATAGGCGTCGTCGCCCCGCACGATCAACTGCGCGCCGATCTGCTGGCCTGCCGCCATTTCGGCCTCGATGGCCTGGACGGGCGGCGGGACCGAGGGGCCGCCGGCGCGCCGCACCAGGCCGGGCAGGGCGTCCAGAGCGCCCTGGGCCGAGCCATAGCGTTTCAGAAGCTGGTCGAAGGCGACCGGGCCGATGCGTTCGGTGCGGGCCAGCCGCAGTCGGGCGAAACGCTCGGCCGGGGCCAGGCTCACGCCGCCTTGGCCCCGATCCGCGGCTCGGTCCCCTTCAGCAGACGACCGATATTCTCATGGTGCCGAACCCAGATCAGCAGAGCGGCGAAGGCGGCCAAAAGGGTGATCGGCAGGGGCGTCGGTAGGCCCAGCACGGCGATGGGCAGAAGCGACAGCACCGGCGTGGCGGCCGCGGCGACAAGGGCCGACAGGGACGACATGCGGAACAGAGCGGCGGTCACCAGCCAGATTGCGGCCGCGACGAGGCCCAGCGGCCACCAGGCGGCGATCATCAGGCCGAAGAAGGTGGCCACCCCCTTGCCGCCCTTGAAGCCCAGCCAGACGGGGAACAGATGGCCCAGAAAGGCCGCCCCGCCCGCCAGGGCCGCCGCCCCGTCATTGTCGAACAGCCAGCGCGCGATCAGCAGGGCCGCCGCCCCCTTGCCCGCATCCAGCAGCAGGGTGGCCAGGGCCAGATCCTTGCGCCCGGTGCGCAGCACATTGGTGGCGCCGATATTGCCCGAACCGATCTTGCGCACATCCCCGGCGCCCGCCGCGCGGGTCAGGATCACGCCGAAGGGGATGGAGCCCAGCAGATAGCCGCCGACCGCCGTAAGGCCCAACGTCGTCATGGCCGGCGCGACCAGATCCTGCACCCTTCAGCCCCCCTGAATCGTCTGGTGGTGGTTTAGCACGTCAGTCGTGCCCGAACACCTGTCGCCCGCCGACCCAGGTCGCCATGACCCGGCCCTGAAGGCGGCGGGCGTCGAAGGGGGTGTTTTTGGACTTGGACCGCAGGGTCGCCGCGTCGATCACCACCGGCGCCGAAGGATCGAACAGCACCAGATCGGCCGGGGCGTCGGTGGCCAGAACCCCGGCCTCCAGCCCCAGCAGGGCCGCCGGGCCGTGCGTCAGGGGCCGCAGCACCTCCAGCAGGTCCAGACCGTGTTCGTGATGCAGGCCAAGGGCGGCGGGCAGCAGGGTCTCCAGCCCCACGGCGCCGGGCGCGGCCTGGGCGAACGGGCGGCGCTTGTCCTCGGCTGGGGCAGGCGCGTGGGCGGATGTGATCACGTCGATCAGGCCGTCGCGCACGGCCTGGATCAGGGCCTGCCGGTCGCCCTCGGGCCGCAGCGGCGGGTCCAGGCGGCAGAAGGTGCGATAGTCGCCGATGTCCACCTCGTTGAAGCAGAGGTGGTTGATCGACACGCTGGCGGCGATCTCAAGCCCCCGCGCGCGGGCGCGGGCCAGGGTCTCCAGCGCGCCCTCGGTCGAGATCTGATCGACCAGGAACCGCACGCCGGTCTGTTCGACCAGGGCCAGGTCGCGCTCCAGCCCGATACGCTCGGCCACCGCCGGCACGCCCGACAGGCCCAGGCGCGTGGCCAGTTCGCCCGAGGCGGCCACACCGCCCTCGGCTAGCCACGGATCGGCGGGGCGACAGGCGATCAGGGCGTTGAAGGCGGTGGCGTAGCTCATCACCTGCATCAGGGTGCGGCTGTTGCGGATGACCCGGTCGCCATCGGTGAAATAGAGCGCGCCCGCCTCGTCCATCAGGCCGATCTCGGCCATGCGTTCGCCGCCCAGCGCCTTGGTCGCGGTCCCGGCGGCGCGGATGTTGACCAGGCCCAGAGCCGCGCCGCGCCGCTGGATGAAGTCGATCATGGCCGGGTCGTCGATGGCCGGGTCGGTGTCGGGCTGGATGACCAGTGTAGTCACGCCCCCCGCCGCGGCCGACAGGGCGGCGGACTTCAGCGTCTCTTTCGGCTCGGCGCCCGGCTCTCCGGTCCGCACGCGAATGTCGATCAGGCCGGGCGCCAGGCACAGGCCGTCGGCGTCCAGGGTTTCGACGCCGGAGGGCGCGCCGCCCCCACCGCGCGTGACATCGACGATGCGGCCGTCCTCGATCAGGACGGAGCCGGGGCCGTCATAGTCGGAGGCGGGGTCCAGCAGGCGGGCGTTGATGATGGCGAAGGCGGTCATCGCAAATCCTCCCACATCGGGGGAGGGGAACCATGCGCAGCATGGTGGAGGGGGCTGACCCAGACAGCGGCGCGTGGGGCTGGCCCCCTCCACCGCTTCGCGGTCCCCCTCCCCCGTCGGGGGAGGATCATTGCGGGCCTCCTCTGCGTTCGGACAGGGCGGCCAGCACCGCCATGCGCGCGGCCACGCCCATTTCGACCTGGTCTTGGATCAGCGAGACGGCCGGGTCGTCGGCGACGTCGGAATCGATTTCGACCCCCCGGTTCATAGGGCCGGGGTGCATGACCCTGGCGCCCGGCGCGGCCCAGGCCAGCTTTTCGCGGTCCAGGCCCCAGAAGCGGAAATATTCGCGGGTCGAAGGCGCCAGGGCGCCGTCCATCCGCTCCATCTGCAACCGCAGCATCATGACCACGTCGGCGCCGTCCAGCCCTTCCTTCATGTCGTGGAAGACCGCCACGCCCCAGCGGTCGGCGTCGCCCGGCACCAGGGTCGGCGGCCCGATCAGCCGCACCTCGGCGCCCATCATGGTCAGAAGGGCGATGTTGGACCGCGCCACCCGGCTGTGGGCGATGTCGCCGCAGATGGCGACCGTCAGCCCGCCGACATCCCCGAACGCCCGACGCAGGGTCAGCAGGTCCAGCAGGGCCTGGGTCGGATGCTCGTGCCGCCCGTCGCCGGCGTTGACGACCGAACAGCCGACCTTCTGGCTCAGCAGGGCCGCCGCGCCCGAGGCGCCGTGCCGGATCACCAGCACGTCCGGCTTCATGGCGTTCAGGGTCACGGCCGTGTCGATCAGGGTCTCGCCCTTCTTCACCGAACTGGCGGCGACCGGCATGGTCACGACGTCGGCGCCCAGCCGCTTGGCCGCGATCTCAAACGACGAGGAGGTGCGGGTCGAGTTCTCGAAGAACAGATTGACCACCGTGCGCCCGGCCATCAGGTCCAGCGCCTTGGCCGACTGGCGGTTGAAGTCCACGAAGGCGTCCGCCAGATCCAGCAGGGCCAGGGCCGCCGGTGGATTCAGGTCGGTCGCCGACAGGAAATGATCGCGCGGAAAGGGCAGCAGTCGCTGCCGGATGGTGTCGGTGACATCGGCCTGGGTCATCGAGACGCCGCTATAGGCCGCGCCGTCGTTTTGCGCCAGCCATTCACAGATAGCCGAACAGCCACAGCAGCAGCGGCATGGTGAACAGCGCCCCCACGGTGGTGAAGGCCACGACCGAGGCCATCAGCGGCGCATCCCCGCCCATCTGGCGCGCCAGCACGTATGACGCCGCCGCCCCCGGCGCCGCGCCGGCCAGCAGCACGATCCCCATGGCCGTCCGATCCGCCCCCAGCAGATGCGCGAACCCGACCATGACCAGCGGCAGGACCAGCAGCTTGATCGCCGTCACGGCCCCCACGGTGAACGGCCGCCCGGCCGCGTCGCGGAAGCTCAGACCCGCCCCGGCCACGATCAGGCCCAGCACGATGGCCGCCCCGCCCAGCATGGACGCCGGCTGGACCAGGGGCGCGGGCATGGCCACGCCTGTCAGGTTCAGAGCCGTGCCGATGACGCACGACCAGATGATCGGATTGATCCACAGCGACCGGCCCACCGCGCGCCAGCCGCCGCCCTGGCCTGAGCCCCATTTCGACAGCACCAGCACGCACACCACATTGATCGATGGGATCAGCGACCCCAGGGCCACCGCCGCCAGGCCCACCGCCTCCGGCCCGAACAGGGCCGCCGCCACCGGGATGAAGACAAAGCCGTTCCAGCGGATCACCCCTTGGAACACGCTGGTGTAGGCCGGGCCGTCCAGCCGCAGCAGCGGCCGGATCAGGAACGCCGCCAACGCCATGGTCATGGCCCCCGCCAGGGTCGCCAGCCCGACCACACCGGCCGCCCCGCCGGTGAAGTCCGCCTGCCAGATGCCGGGGATCAGAAAGGCGGGATAGAAGACGAAATAGGTCAGGCGCTCGACCGGCTTCCAGGCGTCGCCGGTCAGGAAGCCTGACGCCTTCAGCCCCCAGCCCAGGGCGATCATCAGAAAGACCGGCAAGAAGCCGTCGATCAGAGCGCTCATTCGATCCAGGTCGCCTGATCGCGCACCCGGTCCAGCGCGCCCTGCAGAATCCAGGCGGCGGCGGTGCGGTCCACCACATCGGCGCGGCGTTTGCGGCTCAGGTCCAGTTCGTCGATCAGGAAGCGTTCGACCGCCGTGGTCGACAGACGCTCGTCCCAGAAGGCGATATTGACGGGGCGGATCCGCTCCAGATTGCGGGCGAAGGCGCGGCACGACTGGGCGCGCGGCCCCTCTGTCCCGTCCATATTGACCGGCAGGCCGATGACCAGGGCGCTGGCGCCGCGCTGGTCCATCAGTTTGAACAGCTGCTGTGCGTCGGGCGTGAACTTGGTCTTGCGGATCAGCGTCAGCGGGCTGGCGATCATCCGCGTGGCGTCGGAAACGGCCACGCCAATAGTGGTCTCGCCCAGGTCCAGCCCCAGCCAGGGCGTTCCGGGCGGGCAGGCGGCGGGCAGGTCGGTGAGAGACAGAACGGACACAAGACTGCGGTAGGTCTGGCGCAAGGCCGTGTCCAGAGGCAGGATGGGCCGTTCGACTTGAGGAGGTTGGCTGATGGCGCGTCCCCTTGTGTTCGTTTGCACCCTTCTGGCGCTCAGCGCCTGTGACGCCCAGGTCGAAAGCCGCCGACAGGTGGCCATGGGCGGATCGTCCGGTTCGGCGCCCGAACAGGTCGCGGCCCTGACGCCCACGGCGGCGCCCCAGACCCTGGCGCCCGAAAGCACGGCCGCGATCCAGACCGCGGCCTCGGTGACCGAGGTGACGCCGCTGGAGGGCCAGAACGCCAAACTGTTCGGCACGGCCGGCGGCGATCCGGCCATGAACGGGCTTTACACCTATGTCGCCTTCTTCATCGACGCGGCCCAGGGCTGGCGGGTGTTCCGCATCGGTGACTTCCTGGACTATCGCGTGCTGCGCGCCGCCCCCGGCGTGGTCGATCTGGAAGTCCAGGAAAGCGTCATGGACCCCGAGACCCAGCGGATCGGCAGCCAGAAACGCCGCCTGATCCTGGCCTGGAAGACGGGCGAAGACGGCGCGGCGCCCCAGGCGGTGACCCTGGCCCCGGCGTCCTGAGGCGCCTGCGGGCGGCCGACGCCTTGTGAAAGCCCGGCGGGGCGGCTAATCCCGCCTCTTTCCCCTTTCGCGCATCCGGAGGGCCGCATGGCCATCGACGCCGCGACGGTGAGGCGCGTCGCCCACCTCGCCCGCATCAAGACCCCCGAGGATCGGCTGGAGCCCCTGGCCGCCGAGCTGAACGGCATCCTGAACTGGATCGAACAGCTGGACGAGGTGGACGTGCAGGGCGTCGAGCCGATGACCTCGAACGTCGCCGCGCGCCTGAAGATGCGGGCCGATGTGGTCACCGACGGCGACAAGGTGGCCGATGTGCTGTCGAACGCGCCCAAGTCCGCTGACGGCTTCTTCGTCGTGCCCAAGGTGGTCGAATAGTCATGAGCGACCTGACCCAACTGACGCTGACCGAAGCGGTCGACGGCCTGAAGGCCAAGACGTTTTCCTCTGAAGAGATCACCCGCGCCTTCCTGGGCCGGATCGAGGCCGCCAACCCGGCCCTGAACGCCTATGTCGCGGTCACCGCCGACAAGGCGATGGCGATGGCGAAGGCGTCCGACGCCAAACTGGCGACAGGGCAGGGCGGGGCGCTGGAAGGCGCACCGCTGGGGATCAAGGACCTGTTCTGCACCGAGGGGGTTCAGACGGCGGCCGGGTCCAACATGCTGCGCGGCTTTGTTCCGCCCTATGAATCCACCGTCACCGCCAATCTGTGGCGCGATGGGGCGGTGATGCTGGGCAAGCTGAACATGGACGAGTTCGCCATGGGCTCGTCCAACGAGACCTCGGCTTTTGGTCCGGTGAAGAACCCCTGGAAATCCAACGCCTCCAACGCCGAGTTGACGCCGGGCGGATCGTCGGGCGGTTCGGCCAGCGCGGTCGCCGCCGACCTGTGCCTGGCGGCCACGGCGTCCGACACCGGCGGATCGATCCGCCAGCCGGCGGCCTTTACCGGCACGGTCGGGATCAAGCCCACCTATGGCCGGGCCAGCCGGTTCGGCATGGTGGCCTTCGCCAGTTCGCTGGACCAGGCGGGGCCGATCACCAAAAACGTCGCCGACGCGGCCCTGATGCTGCGGTCCATGTGCAGCTATGACGCCAAGGACGCCACCAGCCTGGACATCGAAACCCCCGACTGGACCCAGTCGGTCAGCCAGGGGGTCAAGGGGCTGCGCATCGGCGTGCCGCGCGAATATGTGGTGGACGGCATGCCGGCCGAGATTCAGGCCCTGTGGGATCGCGGCGTCGAATGGCTGAAGGCCGCCGGCTGCGAGATCGTCGAGATCAGCCTGCCGCACACCAAATACGCCCTGCCGACCTATTATATCGTGGCCCCCGCCGAGGCGTCGTCGAACCTGGCGCGGTACGACGGCATGCGCTTCGGCCATCGGGCCGAAAAGGCGTCCAGCCTGAACGACCTGTATGAGACCAGCCGGGCCGAAGGCTTCGGCAAGGAGGTCCAGCGCCGCCTGACCATCGGGGCCTATGTGCTGTCGGCCGGCTTCTATGACGCCTTCTACGTCAAGGCGCTGAAGGTGCGCCGCCGCATCGCCCAGGATTTCGACAATGTCTGGGACCAGGTGGACGCCGTGCTGACGCCGTCCACGCCGTCGGCGGCCTTTGCGCTGGGGGACAAGCAGATCGACCCGGTGACGATGTATCTGAACGACGTCTTCACGGTGACCGCCAACCTGGCCGGCCTGCCGGGGATTTCGGTGCCGGCGGGCGTCGATTCCGGCGGCCTGCCGCTGGGCCTTCAGGTCATCGGCAAGGCGCTTGACGAAGCCACCGTCTTTCGCGTCGGCAAGGCGCTGGAAGACGCGGCCGGGTTCACGGGCAAGGCCGAGCCTTGGTGGTGATCGCCCCGCATTGACGCGCGGCGGCGATGGGCGTCTGATCTTCGACCGGACAAGACGGTTGGAGCGCGCGCCGTGGGTCAGCGGACGCCGGGCGGCCATGGCAGCCTGATCAAACAGGTTCTGGACGACGGGGACGGGCCGGCGCGCTCGGCCCTGGCGGCGTCGTGGCGGCGGTCCATGACCCTGCATGGCCTGGACCCCGAAGACCGTGGCCGGGCCGAAAGCCTGAGCGACAACCAGCTGCGTCAGGCGCGCGAGGCGATGGAGCCGATGATGCGGGCGGCCGACGCCGCGCTGGATCGGCTGTTCCTGGCGGTCGGGGATGCGGGGTGCTGTGTCCTGCTGTGCGACGCGCAAGGGGTGCCGGTGGACCGGCGCGGCGCGGCGGCCGATGACGAGACCTTCCGCCGCTGGGGCCTGTGGCCGGGCGCCGTCTGGTCCGAGGCGGTCGAGGGCACCAACGCCATCGGCACAGCCCTGACCGAAAAACGGCCCCTGACCATCCATCGGGACCAGCATTTCCACAGCCGCAATACGGGCCTCAGCTGCATCAGCCATCCGTTGCACGACCCCTGGGGGCGGCTGGTGGGGGTGCTGGACGTGTCGTCGGCGCGGGCCGACCACGCCACCGAGCTGATGCTGGGCCTGATCGCCGCCACCGTGGCCGATGCGGCCCGCACCATCGAGGCCCAGGCCTTTCGCCAGGCGTTCAGCGAGGCGCGCATCGTCCTGGCGGGAGAGGGGGCGGACCGGAATGCGGCCTCCCTGCTGGCGGTGGATCGCGACGATCTGGTGGTCGGCGCCACGCGCGCGGCGCGCCTGGCCCTGGCCATCACCGACGAACGGATCGCCGGGCAACTTGCGGCGTCGGAGGTGCTGAACGCCGGCTCGGCCGAGGCCGATCTGCTGGAGGCCGAGCGCGGGGCGGTGCGACGCGCCCTGGCGCTGAACGGCGGCAATGTCTCGGCGGCGGCGCGGGCGCTGGGCGTCAGCCGCGCGACCCTGCACCGCAAGCTGAACCGGCTGGACCTCAGCCACGACGGCTGAACCCGTTGCAGGGCAGGTGTCGCAATCCTGAGACAGGTGTGCGCCGCACCATGGCGCGGACGGCTGGCGCATCGGCCGGTGCGGGCTGAGCTTCCATTCCGAGACGTCGGGTTCGCCGGCGCCGCAGGAAACGACAGGAGGCCCAGCCGTGACCAAGCCCGAATTCATCCGCGCCGTGACGCCCAAGTTCAAGGCGCGCTACGACAACTACATCGGCGGCGCCTGGGCCGCGCCCAAGGCCGGAAAATACTTCGAGAACAGTTCGCCGGTGAACGGCCGCGTCCTGTGCGAGATCGCCCGTTCCGACGCCGACGACATCGAGGCGGCCCTGGACGCCGCCCACGCCGCCAAGGACGCCTGGGGCCGCACCAGCGTGACCCAGCGCGCCATCCTGCTGAACCGCATCGCCGATGTGATGGAGGCCAATCTCCAGACCCTGGCCGAGGCCGAGACCTGGGACAACGGCAAGCCGCTGCGCGAAACCCTGGCGGCCGACATTCCGCTGGCGGTCGATCACTTCCGCTATTTCGCCGCCTGCATCCGCGCCCAGGAGGGCGGGATCGGCGAGCTGGACCAGGACATGGTCGCCTATCATTTCCACGAACCGCTGGGCGTGGTGGGCCAGATCATTCCGTGGAACTTCCCCATCCTGATGGCGGCGTGGAAGCTGGCGCCCGCCCTGGCGGCGGGGAACTGCGTCGTTCTGAAGCCGGCAGAACAGACCCCGGCGTCGATCCTGGTGCTGGCCGAACTGATCGACGGCATCCTGCCGCCGGGCGTGCTGAACATCGTCAACGGCTTCGGGCTGGAGGCGGGCAAGCCGCTGGCCAGCAATCCGCGCATCGCCAAGATCGCTTTCACCGGCGAAACGACGACCGGCCGGCTGATCATGCAATACGCCAGTCAGAACCTGATCCCGGTGACGCTGGAGTTGGGCGGCAAGAGCCCGAACATCTTCTTCAAGGATGTGATGGACGCCGACGACGCCTTCTTCGACAAGGCGCTGGAAGGCTTCGCCATGTTCGCCCTGAACCAGGGCGAGGTCTGCACCTGCCCCAGCCGGGCCCTGATCCACGAAGACATCTATGAGGCCTTCATCGAACGGGCCATCAAGCGCGTCGAGGCCATCACCCAGGGCGATCCGCTGGACCCGTCGACCATGATCGGCGCCCAGGCGTCGTCGGAGCAGAAGGAGAAGATCCTGTCCTATCTGGACATCGGCCGCCAGGAAGGCGCCGAGGTTCTGACGGGCGGCGCGGCGGCCGAACTGCCGGGTGACTTGGCCGGCGGCTACTACATCAAGCCGACCGTGCTGAAGGGCCACAACAAGATGCGGGTCTTCCAGGAGGAGATCTTCGGCCCGGTCGTGTCGGTCACCACCTTCAAGACCGACGAAGAGGCGCTGCAGATCGCCAATGACACCCTGTACGGCCTGGGCGCCGGGGTGTGGACCCGCGACGTCAACCGCGCCTATCGCTTCGGCCGCGGCATCCAGGCGGGCCGGGTGTGGACCAACTGCTATCACGCCTATCCGGCGGGTGCGTCCTTCGGCGGCTACAAGCAGTCGGGCATCGGCCGCGAGAACCACCGCATGATGCTGGACCACTATCAGCAGACCAAGAACATGCTGGTCAGCTACAGCCCCAACAAGCTGGGCTTCTTCTGAGGACTCCTCCCCGGGGCGGGGCGGTTTCGGTCTCGGCCGGGCCGCCCCAAAACGGAGCAAACGCATGACGGTGACCTTCACCCCGGCCGCGCGTGACCTGCTGGCGGAGATCGTGGCCGATCACGGGCCGGTGCTGTTTCACCAGTCGGGCGGCTGCTGCGACGGGTCCAGCCCCATGTGTTATGCGGTGGGCGATTTCATCGTCGGCGACCGCGACGTGAAGCTGGGCGAGATCGACGGCGCGCCCTTCTATATTTCCGAAAGTCAGGCCGCCGCCTGGGCGCACACCGATCTGACCATCGACGTGGCGCCGGGGCGCGGCGGCATGTTCAGCCTGGATAACGGGCGGGAGCGGCGCTTCCTGGTGCGGTCGACGCTGTGCGCCGTCCCGCCCGTCGAAGGCCAGGTTTAAGCGGCCGGCAGTTTCTTCAGGTCCTCGTCGATGGCGGCGATGATCTCAGGCGTGATGGCGCCCTGGGACATGGGGGCGACCTGGGCCAGGGTCATGTTCTCGAACTGGGGCCGGGCCGGATGGTCGCCGATGCCGGGCAGGTGCTTTTCCACCACGGCGCGGGTTTCGGCATTGGCCAGCAGCGCCTTGATCGAGCTGGTGATCGTGGGCCGGGCGGCAGCCGGGGCCGGTGTATCGGTCGAGGGCGCCGGCGGCGTCGGAGCGGGCGTCTGGGCGGCGGCGGCGCCGGCGGCGGCGCACGCCAGCACGGCCAGGGAGGCGGCGAGGGATCGGATCATGGGTTTTCTCCTGCGGGAGGCTTGAGAGAACACCAGCGGTGGATGGGGTTCAATGGCGAAGTGGAAAGCCGTGAAATTGCGCCCTGACGGCTTTCCTCGCGCCGCGCCTGGGGCTATCGCACAGTCATGACCGACACCGCCAAAACCATCAAAGGTCGCACTGGCGACTGGGAAATCGTCATGGGGCTGGAGATCCACGCCCAGGTGGCGTCGAAATCCAAGCTGTTCTCCGGCGCCGCCGTCGGCTTCGGGGCCGGGCCGAACGAGCAGGTGTCGCTGGTGGACGCGGGCTTCCCCGGCATGCTGCCGACGCTGAACGCCTATTGCGTCGAACAGGCGGTGCGCACCGGCCTGGGCCTGCGGGCGCAGATCAACCGGATCAGCCAGTTCGACCGCAAGAACTATTTCTATCCCGACCTGCCCACCGGCTATCAGATCAGCCAGCTGTATC
>ENA-UOUJ01000928-UOUJ01000928.1-activated-sludge-metagenome-genome-assembly--contig:-NODE-928-length-16873-cov-3.319360_pt1 | contig 16873 bp, 14 predicted proteins | sample MGYA00249839_ERZ747224 | MGnify/ENA primary metagenome ERZ747224 (study PRJEB28782, sample SAMN03220277) | activated sludge metagenome | biome: wastewater; feature: sewage sludge; material...
GGGAGACCTGCCTGTTCAAGGCCGAGCCCGCCCAGGTTCGCCACGCGGCCCACGGAGAGAAGCGCTTTTTCCACGCGCACGGTCTCGGTGCGGCCATCGGCATAGGAAAGGCTGTATTCCACTTCCTGGTCCACCACCTGGATGCGGTCCAGGGTGGCGCTGCGGTGGATCACCACCCCCTTGCGTTCCAGGTTGCGGGCGATGAGCTCGCTCACATCGGCATCCTCGAAGGGCAGGATGCGTTCGGCGCGGTCGATGAGGTGCACGCGTGTGCCGCCGAGGTTGGCGAAGATGGTGGCGAACTCACAGCCGATCACTCCGGCCCCGATGATCACGATGCTGCGGGGCTGCTGCTCCAGGGAGAAGATGCCATCGCTGGACAGGATGTGGCGCTCATCGGTGGCGATGGTGGGCAGGCTGCGTGGCCGGCTCCCGGTGGCGATGATGATGTGCGCGGCGGTAATGTCGAGGGTGGTGCCCGGTCGTTCGATGCGGATGGCGTTGGGCCCCGTGAACGAGGCCTGGCCGCGTTCATGCCGGAACTGGCCGTTGCCGGTGGTGGCGAGCAGCTGCATGTGGCAGGCGTGCAGGTACTTCCGCTCGAAGGCGGCCTCGTTCACCGTGCGTTGCACCTCCTCCCAGCTGAGCCGCAGCGGCTCACGGCCACGGTCACGCATGAGCTCGTTGGTGCTGGAGACGCGCTGGGCGATCTCCCACATCGTCTTGGAGGTGAGCGCCCCATTGAAGATGCCAGTGCCCCCGATGCGGTCGCGCTCCACGAGGAGCACCCGTTTGCCGAGATCGATCGCCCGCATGGCGGCCGCGTACCCTGAGGGGCCGCCGCCGATCACGCACAGGTCATAGTGATGCATGGTGTCCAGGAGTGTCCGGTGGCGCCTTTGTACGCGGGCTACGCCACAGGGTTCGGTCGGCCGTGGAACGCAGGGCCTGGTCGTTCCGGAGGAAGACTTCGTCGTTCACGGGGTGTGTTCCCCGTATCCTTTACCGGTTCCGGTGCGTACGAGGGGGCGAACGCTCCATCCGTGCGCAGATCCATCGCATCGATCATCGCGGCCGGGACCCTGTCCGCGGCCGTGGCGCAGTGCCCCCTGCTCTACGACTACTATGGCGTGCCTGTAGCCGCCCCGGAGTGGTACAGTTGCTCGGGTACGGCGTTCACGCTGTTGATCGCCACGCCGAACACGGTGGGTGCCTACACGGTGGATTGGGGTGATGGCAGCCCGCTGCAGAGCGGCGCCGGTCTGATGCCACCCCTGTCGGTGAGCCATACCTACCCGGGTGCCGTGGCCACGTACACGGTGACCTTCACCGAAGTGGCCACCGGCTGCGTGGTGACGGGCACGCTGACGATGGAGCAGAGCACCAGCGCCTCCATCCAGATCCCCGTGGGCGGGCTCACCCAGGTGTGTGCCCCGCATGCCGTGGAGTTCATCAACAGCAGCACCAACGTCTCCCCGAACACGGTGTTCACCTGGGATTTCGGCGACGGTTCACCGCTGTTGACCTTCGACCACACCAACTGGGGCCAGACCATCTCGCACACCTACGAGCAGGGCACGGTGGATTGCGAGACCACGGTACGGCTGACCGCGGAGAACACCTGCAATACGCTGCAGGGTGGTGCCAGTTTCGCCACCTTCAATCCCATCCGCATCTGGGACATTGATGATGCGAGCATCGCCGCCAGCGCCACGCTGCTCTGTTGGCCGGACCGCACGGTCACCTTCGCGAACACCACCGAGCGCAACTGCTTCCAGCAGGGCAACATCTTCCAGCGCTACGAGTACTGGAACTTCGGCGACTACTGGGGCACGGGTCAGGACTCGATCATCGACTGGACCCCCTGGCCGCCGACCTTCCCGCGCACCATCCAGTATCCCGGCATCGGCACCTACGAAGTGATGCTGCTGGACAGTAACTACTGCGGTATCGACACGGCCTTCATCACGGTCACCATCGTTCCGTCGCCCTCCGTCACCCTCACCGCCACGCCGGATACCATCTGCGCAGGCGGCACCGTAAGCTTTGATGAGACCACGGCCGGTGGTGCCAACTACTTCCAGTGGAACTACGGCACGGGCGGTGGCTTCCAATGGACCGGTGCGGGGGATCAGGCCTTCACCTATAACAACCCCGGCACCTACACTGTCTCGTATGCCGCGAGCATCCAAGGCGCCACGGCGGGTTGTGCCGATACGGCCTCCGTGACCGTCACGGTGCTGCCAAGGCCAACGGCGGACTTCACCCTGGATCAGGATGCCGCCTGTGATTCCATCACGGTCACCATCACCGATGCCTCGTTGGATGCGCTCACGTATGACTGGGACTTCGGCGATGGCACCACAAGCACGGATGCCGATCCGCCGCCCCATACCTACACCGCTCCCGGTACCTACACCATCACCCTCACGGTGACCAATGCATTGGGCTGCACGCACAGCTTCTCCCGCACGGTGAACGTGTATGCGCCACCTACCGTGGCCATCCAGGCCACGGGCTTGTGCTTTGGCGAGCTCGCGCAGTTCACCCCGGTGATCACCACCGCTCCCGGGAACCCGGTGACCACCTGGTCCTGGGACCTTGGGGACGGCACCACCAGCACTGAGGAGGAACCCACGCACCAGTATGCAGCGGCCGGCACCTACATCGTTTCGCTGGCGGTGACCACGCCATACTGCGGCAACAGCGGTACGCAGTGGGTGAGCGTGCAGGCCCGTCCGGTGGCGGCCTTCGTGCCCAGCGCGGTGCTCGGTTGTTCGCCGCTCACGTTGTCGTTCACCAACAACAGCACCGGCGCATCGCAATACAGCTGGTCCTTTGGTGATGGGGCGAACTCCACGGATGCAGCGCCCTCCCACACCTTCCTGAACAACACGGCTGCGGACACGGTCTACACGGTGCAGCTGGTCGCCGCCTCGGCCTTCGGCTGTGCGGACACCACCGCGCTGGCCATCACTGTGGCCCCCGGGGTGGTGGCGGGCTTCGTGCACAACGCACAGCCCGGTTGCGCGCCGTTAGATGTGACCTTCCAGAACACGAGCACCGGTGCCACGAGCTACCTCTGGGACTTCGGTGACGGTACCACCAGCACCCAGGTAAGCCCGCCGCACACCTACGTCAACAACACCTACTTCCTGAGCATCATGCAGGTGACGCTCACCGCGATCTCCGCTGCAGGATGCCAGGCCAGCCTTACCCAGTCCATCACCGTATACCCGACCCCCGACTTCAATTTCGTGGCGGAGCCGGACAGCGGATGCAGTCCGCTCACGGTGACCTTCCCCAGCGTGGTGGGTGCGGTGAGCTACCAATGGGACTTCGGCGATGGGGCCACCGGCGCCGGGCCCTCGCCCACGCACACCTACATCAACAGTACCACCAATGAGCTTGTGCTGCCGGTGACGCTGGTCGGAGCGAATGCCTTCGGTTGTGTGGACACCGCCACCGCCACCGTAACGGTCTATCCGAACCCCACCGCCCAGTTCACCATCGGGAACACGCAGGGGTGCCATCCCTTCACTGCGGACCTCACCAACCTGTCCACCGGTGGGGACCTGTTCACCTGGAGCTATGGCGATGGGACGATCTCCGACACGAGCAGCGCGGTCCATGCCCATACGTGGTACAACTACTCGGGTCCGGGCGCTGTGCAGCGCACGGTGACACTGACCGTGAGCACGGACCACGGATGCACGAGCACGATGTCCTTGCCGGTGGAGGTGTATCCGGCCATCACCGCCGCGTTCGTGGCGGACAGCCTGGGTTGCGCACCGCTACCCGTACAGTTCGCGAACGTGTCCGCCGGTGCGGCCACCTATGCCTGGACCTTCGGGGATGGACAGTACAGCGCACAGGCCAGCCCGGCACACACCTACTTCAACCAGGGGCTTACTGAGGTCATCTTCCATCCGACGCTGATCGCCACGTCGTCCTTTGGATGTGTGGATACGGCCACGGTGCCGATGCGTGTGATGCCCCAGCCCTTGGCGCAGTTCGTGCCTGGGGTGGAGGCGGGTTGCCAGCCGCTCAATGTGCCCTTCCAGGACCTGAGCATCGGCGCGGTCCAACTGGACTGGAGCTTCGGTGATGGCGCCACCTTGTCCGCTGGGCCGGGTAACGTGAGCCACAGCTACGAGCACAGCGCTGCGGCCCCGGTCACCTTTACGGTGGAACTGCTGGCCACTTCGGCCCAGGGTTGTACGGACACCACCACTGCGGCGATCGATGTCTATCCGGCGGTGCAGGCCCTGTTCAATGTGAACGAGGCAGGTTGTTCGCCCGTGACGGTGGACCTCACCAACCTGAGCAACGGTGCGAGCAGCTATGTGTGGGACATGGGGGATGGGACCCTGCTGGTGGGCGAGGAGCCCAGTTACACCTACGTGAACAATACGGCCTTCGATGTGGTGCGCACCATCACGCTCACGGCCACCTCGCCCTTCGGTTGCACGTCCACCATGACCCGTCAGGTGAACGTGTACCCCGTGCCCAGCGCATCCTTCCTCGCCACGCCCTTCACCCAGCAGTTCCCGGCCTCAACGGTGACGCTGACCAACACCAGCTCACCGGGCAACTGGGACCATGCGTGGTCGTTCGGTGATGGCACGGTCTCGCAGCTGCAGGCGCCGGGCACGCATACCTATGGCACTTGGGGCACCTTCACCATCACCCTCATCGTGAGCGGCACCTTCTGCACGGACACCGCCACACAGGAGGTGGTGATCACCCCGCCGCTGCCCACCGCGAGCTTCCTGGGACAGGGCGAGGGGTGTGCACCGCTCACGGTGGCCTTCACCAACACCTCCTCGCAGGGATTGAGCTACCAGTGGAACTTCGGGGACGGCGGCACCAGCACGGCCGACCAGCCCACCTACACCTACAATGTGCCGGGCACCTACACGGTCACACTGACCGCCTTCGGGATCGGCGGGGGCGTGGCCACGGCGGTCAAGGTGGATTCGGTGGTGGTCCATCCACGGGCCACGGCCTTCTTCGTGCTGCAGCCCGAGGAGGTGGTGATACCCTCGCAGCCGGTTTTCACGTACAACCTCTCAGCCAACGCCACGAGCTACCTCTGGGACATGGGTGACGGGACCACTTACGACAGCTTCAACCCGGTGCACTACTACACCGAAGGTGGATCGTATGACGTGACGCTGGTGGCGAACAATCAGTGGAACTGTCCGGACACCTTCCGCCTGGAGGCCGCCACCACGGCCATCGCCAGCGGGGAGATCCAGTTCCCGAACGCATTCACGCCGGGCACCGGTGGCCCGACGGACGGCAGCTACGATCCGAACAGCTTCGAGAACGATGTGTTCTTCCCCCTCCATGAAGGGGTGGAGAAGTACCGCCTCGAGATCTTCAACCGATGGGGCGAACTGCTGTTCGTCTCCGAGGATGTCCACAAGGGCTGGGATGGCTGGTATCGCGGCCAGCCCGCCAAGCAGGATGTATATGTCTGGAAATGCCACGCCACCTTCAGCGACGGACGCGAGACCGTACTGAAGGGCGATGTAACCCTTTTGCGCTGATCACCATGCGACGTCACCTCACTATCCTGTTCATGCTCTGCACCGTGGGATCCCTCCATGCGCAGCAGTACAAGCGACCGCACAACCAGCTCCTGGACCAGGCTAAGGCCCTGCTGGCCCAGGAGGAGTATGAGGAGGCCGCCAAGCTGTACAAACGTCTCCTGCCGGTGGACACTGCCTTCGTGGAGGTGTACTATGAGTACGGCGTCTGCCTGGTGAATCTGCCAGGCCAGCGCGACAAGGCGGTGCCTCACTTGGAGCGCGCCGTGCGCGGCGGGCACACCGAGGCCCACTTCGAACTGGCCCAGTTGCGTCACCGCGCACAACGGTTCGATGAGGCCGTGGACCTGCTGCATCGGTACAAGCAACTGCACTACCGGGCCGTCCGTGATGAGGAGGTGGACCGCCGTATCGCGATGGCTGTCACCGCCATGGAACTGACCAAGCACCCCGTGGACCTGAAGATCCGGAACATGGGCAGCACGATCAACTCGGAGGCGCACGACTACTGCCCGTTGGTGACCGCGAACGGGTCCACCATGTACTTCACCTCGCGCCGCGAGGGCAGCATGGGCCGCGCGAAGGACCTCACCGGACAGTACTATGAGGACATCTATGTGGCGCATCGCACCGATGGCATCTGGGGCTTCGCCAAGAACGCGGGTGCACCGCTCAATTCGCTGGTGCACGATGCCACCGTGGGCCTCAACCCGGACGGCAGTTCCATGATCATCTACCGCACGCAGAAGGACCTGGTGAGCGGCGATCTCTACGAGTGCCGCCAGCAGGGCCGCACCTGGCAGGCGCCGGTGCTTATGACGGACAAGATCAACGGAAAGACCCATGAGCCTAGCGCCAGCATCGCGCCAGGTGGTGACGAGATCTACTTCACCAGTGATCGTCCGGGGGGCTACGGTGGCCGCGACCTGTACCGCATCCGTCGCCTGCCGAACGGGGAGTGGAGCATGCCCCTGAACCTCGGGCCCAAGGTGAACACCGCGTTCGACGAGGATGCCCCCTTTATCCACAGCGATGGGGTCACGCTCTTCTTCAGCTCGAACGGGCACAACACCATGGGCGGGTACGACATCTTCAAGGCCACCCTGGTCGATGCCGACATGAACGGCTGGAGCGTGCCCGAGAACATGGGCTATCCGCTGAACACGGTGAACGATGACATCTATTTCAGCCTGAGCGCTGATGGGTTCACCGGGTACTTCTCCAGCGAGCGGCCGGGCGGACTGGGCATGCAGGACATCTACGAGGTGATCTTCCCTGGCAGCCAGCTGGACCATGTGCTGGTGCGCGGGGTGGTGGCGGATGCCACGGAGGAACCGGTGAAGGCGCGCCTGCTGGTGACCGATGAGCTGGGCGATGAGGTGGTCGGCGTCTACAACACCAACGAGCGCACTGGCCGCTTCCTGCTGGTGCTCCAGCCTGGTCAGACCTACAACCTCACCGTGGAGGCCCAGGGCTTCGAGGTCCAGCGCAGGGCGATCACCGCCCAGCTGGACCAGGATGGTGGCAACACCATGGCCATGGACATCGTGCTGGTGGCCAACGAACAACGCGAACGCCTCTCGAAGAATGAGTGAACGCTACGCTGCATCGGTGTTGGTGGGGTGCTGCATGCTGGTCCAGGCGATGGCCCAGGATGCGCAGTTGACGCAGTTCTATGCGTCGCCCACTTACATCAGCCCGGCCTTCGTGGGCACCGGGTTGCAGACGCGTTTCGGTATGGCCTATCGTGACCAGTGGCCCTCCATCCCGGGTGCTTTCGTCACGGCCAACTTCGCGATGGACCATTTCGTGAGCGAGGTGAACAGCGGCTTCGGCCTACTGGTGAACCACGACCGTGCGGGGTCCGGTGCGTTGCGGTACACCTCGGTATCCGGCCAGTATGCCTACGAGATCGAGCTGAAGCGCAAGGTGTTCATCCGCCCGGCATTGCAGGTGGGCTGGGTGACCCACGCGGTCGATTACACGCGCCTGGTCTTTGGCGACCAGCTGGCACGCGGAGGCACGGTGGGCACTTATGAGAACATGCAGGGCACCAGCATCAACTACGCTGATGTGGCGACCGGCCTGCTCTTCTTCACCCCCAAGTTGTGGCTGGGGGCCTCATTGCATCACTTGAACCGCCCCAACCAGTCGCTGCTGCTGAACGAGGCGCGCGTACCGCGGAAGTTCAGCATGCACGGTGGCTACCGCTTCAACCTGCGCGCCCCGGTGATCCGTGAGCATCCGCAAAGCGTGGTGCTGGCCTTCAACTACCGCGCCCAGGAGACCTACGACCAGTTCGACATCGGGGGTTATTTCGAGCGGGCGCCCTTCTATGCCGGTCTGTGGTACCGCGGCATCCCGATCTTCAAGCGCTATGCACCCGGCTATGCGAACAACGATGCCGTGGCGGTGCTGGTGGGCTTCCTCGTGAACGACCTGCGCATCGGCTACAGTTACGACCTCACCATCAGCCGGCTGGCCACGCACAGTGGCGGTGCGCACGAGCTGACCCTGGGCTACGAGATCGCCCAGAAGCACAAGCGGCGCTCTGCTTCGAAGCGACGCATCGTGCCGTGTGCCAAGTTCTGACCGACGTCAGTCCTCCTTCTCGCTGAGCTCCAGCCAGCGGTCCGTCATGCGGTCCAGCTCGCTGATCGTGCGTTCCAGTTCGATGGAGCGTTCCATCATGGCGTGGTGGTCCGTGCTGCCCTGGGCCATGATGGCGAGCAGTTCCTCCTTGCGCTTCTCCAGCGCGGGCATCTCCTTGTCGATGCGCTGCAGCTCCAGGCGCTCGGCATAGGTGCGCTTGCGACGTGCGGGGGCGGTGGGCGCGGCGGTCTCTCGCTCGGTGGCGGCAGCACTGCGTTTGGCGGCCTGCTGCTGATCGGACCGGAGGCGCTGCACCTCGCGCAGTTCGGTGTAGCTGCCCACCCATTCCTTGATGAGCCCGTCACCCTCAAAGACCAGCAGCTTGGTGCAGAGCTTGTCCATGAAGAAACGGTCGTGGCTCACGATGAGCAGGCACACGTCCAGGTCCGTGAGGAAGTCCTCCAGCGCGTTGAGCGTGGGGATGTCCAGATCGTTCGTGGGCTCGTCGAGGATGAGCACGTTGGGGTTGCGCATCAGCACGGTGCACAGGTAGAGCCGGCGCCGTTCACCGCCGCTCAGGGTGCTCACGTACTGGTACTGCTTCTCCTTGTCGAAGAGGAAGCGTTCCAACAATTGCGAGGCGGAGAGCGTGCGCCCCTTCGTCAGGGGGATCACCTCGGCGATCTCGCGCACCACCTCGATGATGCGCATGTCCTCCTTGAGCTGCAGGCCCTGCTGCCCGAAGGTGCCCAGCACCACGGTATCGCCGATGCTCACGGTGCCCATGTCGGGCTTCCGCTGCCCGGTGAGCAGGTCGATGAAGGTGCTCTTGCCGATGCCGTTGGGGCCCACGATGCCGATGCGGTCGCCGCGCTTGAGCGAGTAGCTGAAGTGCTTGACGATGGGCTTGTCGCCGAAGCTCTTGGTGAGGTTGCGGGCCTCGATCACCTTGCCGCCGAGGCGGTCGGTCTTCACCTCGATGCGCACCTGGTCGCGGTCGAAGCGGCGGGTGGCATCGGCCTTGATGTCCTCGAATTTGTCCAGGCGGCTCTTGCTCTTGGTGCCGCGGGCACGGGGCATCTTGCGCACCCACTCCAGCTCGCGGCGCATCAGTCCTTTCAGGTGTTGCTGGGTGGCCTCGCGCACCTCGTCCAGCTGCGCCTTCTTTTCCACGTAGTAGCTGTAGTTCCCCTTGAAGCGGGTGAACTCGCCGAACTCCAGCTCGATGATCTCGTCGCAGACGTTGTCCAGGAAGTAGCGGTCGTGCGTGACGAGCAGCAGGGTGAGGCCCGGTGCGCCGAGCTCCTCCTCGAGCTGCTCGATCATGGGCAGGTCCAGGTGGTTGGTGGGCTCGTCGAGGATGAGCACATCGGGCATGTTGATGAGCACCTTGGCCATGGCCAGGCGCTTCTGCTGGCCGCCGCTCAGGGTGTTCACCGGCTGCTCCAGGTCGCGCAGGCCGAAGCGGAAGAGCAGGCTCTTCACGCGGGCCTCGTGGTCCCAGGCCTTGAGTTCCTCCATGCGGTCCAGGGCCTGTTGCATGGTGCGCTCGTCCGCTTCGCGGGCCACGGCGTGCTCGTAGGCACGGATGGCGACGGAGACGGGGTCCTCCTGGTCCAGCATCTCGTCCACCAGCGAGTGCGAGGCGGTCATGCGGACATCCTGGTCCAGGTAGCCCACGCGGATGCCCTTGTTGAAGGTGACCGAGCCCTCGTCCGCCGTTTCGATGCCGGCGATGCACTTCAGCAGGGTGCTCTTGCCGGTGCCGTTGCGCGCCACGATGGCCGTTTTCTGGCCCTTCTCCAGTCCGAAGGAGATGTCCTTGAAGAGCTGGCGGGGGCCGTAACGCTTGGCGAGGCGTTCGACGGAAAGGACGTTCATGCGAAGGGCGGGCTGCGAAGGAGCGCGAAAGTACGATGGGCGCTCAGTCCGCCTGTTCCTTCAGCAGCTTGTGAATGTCGCCGATCAGACGGTCCACGTCCTTGGCGTTGGTGCCGTCGTAGAACCCGCGCAGGCGGCGCTGCGGGTCCACCAGCACGAAGTTCTCGGTGTGCACGAAGTCGTCGGGTCCGCCATCGCCTTCGTCCATGGCGGCGAAGTAGGACTTGCGGGCCAGGTGGTAGATCTGCTTGCGGTCGCCGGTGAGCATGCGCCAGCGGCGTGGGTCGGCCTTGTGCAGGTCGGCGTAGGCCTTCAGCACCGGTACGCTGTCGATCTCGGGGGTGACGGAGTGGGAGAGGAGCAGCAGGCGGTCCTCGTCCTTGAAGGCTTCCTGCACACGGGCCATCTGCACCGTCATCTTCGGGCAGATGGTGGCGCAGGTGGTGAAGAAGAAATCGGCCACGATGATGCGATCGCCCACGTCCTGCAGGCGGAAAGTGTCGCCGTTCTGGTCGATGAGCGCGAAGTCCAGGATGTGGTGCTCGCCTTCAGCCCCGCGCACGCTGGGGTCCACCAGGCGCGGGTCCAGCTGGTTGGGGTGGTAGATGGGCAGTTCATCACCGGGCTTGAGCATGAAGTAGCCGATGGCGACGGCGGCCAGGAAGATGACAGCGAAGCCGATGACGCGTGTGGCAAAGGAGGGACCGGACCCGTTGGCCATGTCAGAACTTGTTCAGGTTGACCACGTAGCCGAGCGAAAGGATGGTGCGGTAGGTGGGCCAGGCCACATCGCGCTCGCGGTCGTAGGTGATGGCGATCTGCAGGGTCTGTCCCTTGCCGGGCGACCATTCGGTGCCGAGCTTGTAGCGGGTGCCGAAGTAGGAGAGGCCCCTGTAGCCCGCCCAGGTGAAGAACTCCACGCTGAACACGGGGTCGAGCTTCCACTTGGGCAGGTCGTAGCCAATCTCGAAGCGGTTGCGGAACACCTCGCGTTGATCGCCCCAGTCCAGGTAGTTGTGCTGGTAGTTGAGGCGGTAGCCCAGTTCCAGCCGGTCGATGGCATGCGAGAGGTCCACCTGCAGGCCGGAGCGGTTGCGGGTGCTGCCATCGGGCCGGAAGGCGATGCGGTGCTCCAGGCCCACGGAGACAAGGTCGCTGAGCTTGTACTTGGCCCCGAGGTCGGTGTAGACCTGGCGGCCGGCGAAGAACGCATCGGCGGAGCGGTAGCCGAGCTCGCCGCTGAGGCGCAGGTTGCGGATGATGTCGTCCCCGATGATGGGGTGCAGGAAGGCAGGCACCCGGCCTTTCACGCCCAGGCTGGTCCACAGCTCCTGGCGCTGCTCGGGCCGGGGAGGTTCCTGGGCCAGGGCGGCGAGCGGAAGCAGCAGGAGCGCCAGCAGCAGGTGTCGCATGGGCGTTGCGCTGCTCAATTGTAGTTGCGCACGGTGATGCGGTCCACGGTCACCACCTCCTTGCGCTCACCGATCTCCACATTGCGGAAGATGCCTTCCGTGCAATTGTTGTAGTCTCCGCACTCGCTGATGGTGTAGATGCGGTAATCGCCCTTGCGCAGCCAGGGGAAGTGGTATTCGCCGTTGGGGCCGGTGCGGGTGTCGTCACTGGCGAAATCGTCATCGCCATAGATGATGTAGACGCGATGCTCGGCCAGCGGGTAGGGGTCGCCCTGCGGGTTGCCGGACTGGACGCTGTAACGCTGCTCGTAAATGGTGCCGCGGATCTCGGCCTTGCCGCCTTCGCCGGGCTCCTTGTTGCAGGCGGTGAGGGCCAGGGCCAGCAAGGGAAGTCCCAGGTAGATGGTGCGCATCGTCAACTTCAGATTAAGGGAGTGCAAAGGTAGCCGTGGGGTTCAGGCATAGATCCTCTCCACCACGTCTGCATGGCGGGCCAGGATGGGCTTGCGGCGCAGTTTCAGGGTGGGCGTGAGCTCGCCGGTGTCAATGGTCCATTCCTTGGGCAGCAGGGCGATCTTCTTCACCTGCTCCCACTGGCCCAGACCTTCGTTGGCGCGTTCCACTTCGCGGAAGATGCGGTCCATGATGCGCTGGTCAGCGATGACCTGCTCGCGGCTGGTGAAGGGGATGCCCTTGCGTTCGCAGTATTCCTTCAGGAACTCGAACTGCGGCACGATGAGTGCGGCGGGGAACTTGCGGTTCTCGCCGATGACCATGACCTGCTCGATGAAGCGGGAGGCCTTCAGCTTGTTCTCCATCGCCTGCGGGGCCACGTACTTGCCGCCGCTGGTCTTGAACATCTCCTTCTTGCGGTCGGTGATGCGCAGGAAGCCCTCAGGGGTGATCTCGCCGATGTCGCCGGTGTGCAGCCAGCCGTCCGCATCGATGGTCTCGCGGGTCATCGCCTCGTCCTTGTAGTAGCCCACCATGATGTTGGGGCCTTTGGCCAGGATCTCGCCATCCTCGGCGATGCGCACCTCCACGCCCGGTATGGGCCGCCCCACGGTGCCGAAGCGGAGACCATCGTTGCGCAGGTCGTTCACACTGATCACAGGCGAGGACTCGGTGAGGCCGTAGCCTTCCATGACAGGGATGCCGGCCGCATTGAACACCCGGGCCAGGCGGGGTTGCAGGGCCGCACTGCCGCTAGCCACCACGCGGGTCTTGCCACCGAGGGCGGCCTGCCATTTGCTGAAGATGAGCTTGCGGGCCAGGGCCAGCTGGATGTTGTACCACGGGCTGCGGCCATGCACCTCGTAGTTGTGGCCCAGTTCCAGCGCCCAGAAGAAGAGCTTGCGCTTGATGCCGGTGAGCGTTTCGCCCTTGGCCACGATCTTGTCGTAGATCTTCTCCAGCAGGCGCGGTACGGCGGTGAACACATCGGGGGCCACCTCGCGGATGCGGTCGCCCAGGTCATCGAGCGATTCCTGGAAGTGGATGCTGACGCCGTTGTAGAGGTAGAGGTACATCAGCATCCGCTCGTAGATGTGGGAGAGGGGCAGGAAGCTGATGGCCCGGGCCTGGCTGTCCACCGGGAAGCGGGTGGTGCTGGCCAGCACGTTGCTGAGGATGTTGTCGTGGGTGAGCATCACGCCCTTGGGGCGCCCGGTGGTGCCGCTGGTGTAGATGATGGTGGCCAGGTCGTTTGGGCGCACCTGCTCGGCATAGCGCTGCAGGGTGGGACGGTCCGTCTCCTGGGCCAGGGCGGGCACGGCGCTCCAATGCTCGGCACCGTCCACCTTGTCGAAGGTGTAGAGGTGGCCAAGCGTAGCGCAGGTAGGGCAGGCGGCCAGGGCCTTGGCGTGGATCTCCGCGTTGGCGCTGAAGATCACCTTGGCCCCGGAGTGTTCCAGCACGTAGGCATAGTCCTCCGCGCTGCTGGTGGGGTAGATGGGCACACCGATGGCACCGATGCGCAGGATGGCCTGGTCCACCAAGCACCACTCGCTGCGGTTGCCGCTGGCAATGGCCACCTTGTCGCCGGGGGCCACGCCCAGTTGCATGAGGCCGAGCGCGATCCGCTCGGCGGTGTCGATCAGTTCCTGGGTGCTGTAGCTGCGCCATTGGCCCCTCTCCTTGGTGGCGATGGCGGTCTCCTTGGGGTACCTGGCCAGTTGGTATCCGGGGATGTCATGCAGGCGTTTGGGCTCCATGGCCCCAAGATAGCGGTGCAGCCCATCCGCGGGGATGGGCTGCACCGGAACAAGGTGGCGACCGGGGCTTATTCCAGCTGGCCCTCGAAGGAGACGGTGATCACGCGCACGTTGATGCCGTCCTTGAAGGTGAACTTCTCGGTGATGGTGGTGCGGCGCTCCTGCTCCCCGTAGAAGACCTTCTGCACGGTGCGGCGGTCGCCCTTGCCGTTCACCTTCATGCGGATCTCGAAGGTGGCGTACACGGCGCTCTCCTTCACACTGCTGCGGTTGGAGTCGTGCGTGCGCACACGCACCTGCGTCTTCACCCACAGGCCGTCCTGGTCCAGCAGCACCAGACGGTCGTCGCCCTCGCTGCCGCGGATCTCGGCCACCGCATCGTTGCCCGTGATGGTGTTGCCCTTCTCGGTGACCTTCACGTTGGTGACGCGGAAGCGCGTTTGGGCATGGGCTGCCTGGACCATGAGGGCCAGGAAAAGGGGGAGTGCGAAGCGGATCATGGGTTTGGCCTTTATTTTGCTTGGTGGCATCAAGATACGTGCCAACAACCCACAATAAACCCACATTCGTCATGACCGTCAACCTTCGTTCCCTGCTGCTGGGCGCCGCCGTGCCCATGGCCCTGTTGCTCGGCTACAGCTTCCGCCCCACCCCCGCTGCGGAGGCCTTCACCTACCGTCAGTTCTCCACCATCGAGAGCGTGGTGCCCGGCGGCATGGGGCGCTCGCGCGTCATCATCAGCGACCAGGGCGACCAGGAGGTGGGCAAGGACCTGCTGAACTTCTACAGCATGGTGGGCATCAACTTCAAGAACATCGCCAACAACGACCGCATCATCGTGGAGACCATCAACCAGTACGTGTCCGAGGGCTGGGAGCTGCACACGGTGACCACCGGCGTACAAAGCCCCAACGGTGACAAGGGCGGCAACGGCATCTTCATCACCCGCTACCTCTTCCGCAAGCCGCTGTAAAGGCGGTGCGCGACCCGCGGCGCAAGGCCCCGTGCACCAGGTGCATGGGGCCTTTGTGCGTTCGGGGCCTACCAGCCCAGCCAGGTGCGCGCTTCGGCCTCGGTGAGGAACACCGCGCTGGGGAAGGGGGGCGGGAAATAGGCCAGGTACATGCGGATGAAGGTGGCGTTGCGCTCGGTGCGCGCCACCCAGGCCACCGCCAGCGTGTTGGGCTGCGGCATCTGCCGGTAGTGGTCGGTGCTGATCATGGCCAGGTCGAAGTCCACATGCTCGGGCATGATCATCAGCACCTTGTGCGGGCCGCTCACACCCAGCTGCTGCCGGGCGGCCATCATCTGTTGGATGCCCTCCACGGTGAAGGTGCGATCCGGTTTGAAGTGCACCTCCACGCGGTCCGCCGCCGTGTAGCGCACCAGGGCCAGCGGCGTGTCCTGGCCGGGCAGTTCGTTCGCCATGGTGCGAAAGTAGAGTGCCACCACGCGGGGGGGAGGGGGCAGGCGGTGTCGTATGCCCGCCGCGCGTGCTATCTTCTGCACACCGCGATCGCCGGGTATTTCGTCGATCGCAGCCCGAACCCGTGCGGCCGCTTCCCTTGATCAAATTGCGCATCGGCGCCCTGGTGATGTGGCGCGGGCAGTGCGTGCCCATCGCCAACCGCTATGTGGGGCGCGATTGCATTCGCTACCTCATCCTTACCAAGGACCCCAAGCGGGGCCTGGTCACCGATGTGAACGTCACCATCGGGCAGCTCATGGCCGAGCTGTGCGCGCACGCCACGTGGTGCGTGGGCGACCAAGTGGCCATTGAGTACGCCACGCGGCAGGTGCAGGCCCGCTGGTGGAACTGCCGCACCGGCACGGTGATGTACCGTGTGAACGACCTGTTCGACGAGGGCCGCAACGGGGGGCTGGTGGTGGACCAGCAGCGCCTGCAGCAGCTGGTGGACAAGTATGCGGAGGTGGCGTAAGGGGGCTGCGCGCGATGTGGGCAGGGGCCTCTGCGAGAGACCCTGCTCAGGGTTGGGTCTTTGGAGCGTAGCCACAGGCTACGCTCAGTTGAGGGCAATACCGATCAGACCTGCAACGGGTAACTCGCTCAGGCCACCGCGCGTTTGGGCCTGCGTGGCGCCGGCCGGGTGGGTCGCCTCAGCATGTGGCTCATGGTGCTCAGCACGAACCCACGCAGGCTCAAATGCTCATCCAGCTCCGGCCACTCCACACCGGCCCCGTCAGGAAGCAGTTCATAGCGGCTCAGCTGGGCCTCGCTGGCCTTGGCCAAACGCTTGAAGCTGTCCAACGGGAACTCCAAGCGGCCACTGTTCAACATCACCAGCAACAGGTTGGCCTCCTTGATGGCATGCACGGCCGTGATGCGCACACCATGCTCCCGGATCAAGGCGTTGACGGGGTCCTGGATGATCGGCTTTCTGTTGCTCATGGCTTGAAGTGTTCGTTCCACGCTTTTACAAGGCGGGCCTTGTTCGCCTTCACCAGATCTTCTGCCCGTCGCAGCTCCTGCAGCTTCATGCGTCCGTTGTCATCGGCCAGCATCACCGGTTCCAGCCAAAACTTCAGCATGCCACTTCCCTTGCGCACGTGAACATGCATTGGTTCGTTGTTCTCGTTGCTGTAGAAATAGAAGGCGAACCCCTCAATGTCCGGTTTCAGCGCCTTGGGTGCCATGCGGGTCCGTCAAAGTTAACGAGCGCACGCAGTGTATGGCCGCTCAGTTGATGGTGTGCTCTGTCAGGTTGATAGGTCACGATCCGCTCGTTGCCTCGCACCACACCCGTTAGGTCCGTCACGCCGAAAAGTGCGCGCGTGGGCCAGTGTGTGGAAGGCGCTTATCCGGCGTCTCTCCAATGCCCATCGGTAATGGCCTTGGGAGAGACGCCGGGTCCCCTTTCCGCGCAAGGCCTTCGCACGCCCGGCGTGAGGGTCCGGGGGGAGGTTGGCGCGCCAGAGAGGTTAGCGCATGCTGCTAGGTTGGTGGGTCACGATCCGCTCGTCGCCTCGCACTACGCCCGTAGGTCCGTCACGCCGGAATTGCGCGGGGATGGCACGTGTGCGGAGCAATATCCGGCGTCTCTCAAAAGCCCATCGGTCAGCCTTGGGAGGGACGCCGGGTCTCCTCCCGCGCAAGGCCTTCGCGCGCCCGGCGTGACGGTCCGGGGGAGGTTGGTGCGCCAGAGAGGTTAGCGCGTGCTGCCAGGTTGATAGGTCACGATCCGCTCGTTGCCTCGCACCA
>ENA-UOUJ01000929-UOUJ01000929.1-activated-sludge-metagenome-genome-assembly--contig:-NODE-929-length-16860-cov-3.804106_pt1 | contig 16860 bp, 13 predicted proteins | sample MGYA00249839_ERZ747224 | MGnify/ENA primary metagenome ERZ747224 (study PRJEB28782, sample SAMN03220277) | activated sludge metagenome | biome: wastewater; feature: sewage sludge; material...
TTGACCCGAGGATGGACACCGGTTCGCGTGAAGAAAACGCGTCAAAACATAAAGACTCTAGGTCGAGGTCCGCCCCTTCCCGAACGCCAGCACATGCAATCCGAGCTTGCGGCGGACGATCCAGAACAGCAGCACCGTTTCGAATGTGTGCGAGATCGACGTCGCGGCGGCGGCGCCGTGGCCGCCGTAGCGCGGGACGAACGCGAAGCACAGCACCACGTTCATGCCGAAGGCCAGCGCATACGCGGCCGCGCAGGCGTGTTGATGGCCGAGCATATTGAGCAGCCGCTCGACGGGGCCGATCGCGGAACGGACCACGAGCCCGATCGCGGCGACGAACATGATGCTGTAGCCGGTGACGAACTGCGGGCCGAACAGCCACAGCATCGGTTTGCCGAACGCGAGCAGCAACAGCGTGGCCGCGAGCGAGGGCCAGAAGGTCCATTTGATCGCATAGGCGAGGTAGGCCGCCAGCCGCTCGCGGTCGCCAGCGGCATGATATTCCGTGAAGCGGTGCGCCGTCGTCGCCGACATGGCGTAGTGGATGAAGGACACCAGCGCCAGGGTTTTGACGACGGCGAAGTAAATGCCGACTTCTTCCGACGAGCGAAACTGCTGCAGCACGAGCACGTCCGTGTAGGACAACAGCAGATAGAAGCTCTCGACCAGAAGGATCGGCAGCGAGACCGAGAGCCAGCCGCGAAAATCGTGGACTTTGGGTCCGGGCGTGACGATCGTGCGCAGCCTGCGATTGAGGACGATCATCTGGCCGATCATGGCGATCCACACCGCCGCGACGCTGGCCAGCATGGCGACGGTGGCGCTGAGGTGAAATCCCAGCACGAACGCGCCGGCGGTGAAGCCGATGATCAGCGATTGCCGCACGATGAATTGCGGCATCAGTCCGAGCCGCATCCAGTCGTGGGAACGCGCAATGCCGTCCTGGGTGTTGGCGACCACGAAGGCCGGCAGCGTCAGGCAGCCGATATAAAGCGGAAGCACCGTCGCCGCATCGATCCACGGTGACAGCGCTTTGACCAGGGCCGCGAGCGATGCCGAGATCAGCGAGGCGACGATGAATGTCATCCAGCGGCTGCCGCTCAGGAATCCGCGCAGCCGCGCGTCGTCGCCGCTCGCGCGATATTCCGGAATGATCCTCTGCGCGGAAACCGAGATTCCGAAATCCATCATGCTGCCGAGCAGCAGCACCCAGGTCCAGACATACACATAGACGCCGTAGTCGGAGCCACCCATCCAGCGCGCGAGAAGGATTTGCGCCACGTAAGCGAGCCCGGCGCTTATCACCCGGATGATGAAGATCGTGCCGGCGAGCCGGCTGGTCAGCGAAGCCTCGCTTGAGCCGCCCATTATCGCGCGCAACCGTCCGATCAGCATGGGCGATCGCTTCGCAGGAGCGGAGGGGGCGTCCGTAGCGGCCACGGCGGAATCCTCGACGCGGGATGCGCGCCCTGACTCGAATTTACAACCTTTCCGCTTCTGATGGAATCAGAAGCGGGCTCCATGATTTTGTTTTGACGCGCTTTCTTCACGCGAACAGGTCACCTACTTCGCTCGAAAACGCTATAGCAACCGTTCCTTAAGATTCAGTTGGGCGAACCGGATAGCTCTGCGCGGCGCTTCCGGTAGCGCCTCGCCGTCAATCCAGATTGATATTGAATTCATAGGCCTGCTTGCCGCCGACCAGCGTCATTTTCAGCGCGGCGCCTTCGGCTTTGACGTTGGCCGGAAGGCCGTCGAGCTTGAATGAAAATCGTTTCACCCCGCGCGGCGCGCGCTCGTGCCGGGTCGGGATCGGCAGCGCCCAGTCCGGTGTCGGGCCTTCGACGAACAGGTTGACGTCGTCCCTGGGATTGTCGGTCGCGACATCGACGGTCACGGTTGATTCTCCCTCGCGCCTGACGTTGCGAATCGTCAGGGGATTTGGATCGCCGATCCGCGCCGGCTTCGGCACCATATCGAGCGCCGCGGCCAGCGTGCTGTCCTCGGCGCTCGCCACGCTGGCGAAGGCAAGCTCCATGCTGGCTTCGGCGGGAATGCACAGCTTCGCGCATACCGCGAAACTGACGGTCGCGCGGAGCGTGATCGGCTTGTCGGCATTGGTGGCGGCGATCCGTAGCGGCAGCACGACCTGCTCCTTGTAGCCGAGCGAATGGCCGCCTGCGCCGTCGGGAAATTTCGATGGCGCGGGCCACAAAACAGTCACGGCATCGACATTGTCCGACTTCGAAAAGTCGAAACGCGGCGGCACACCGGAGTCGCCCGGCGTGCGCCAGAAGGTTTTCCAACCCGGTTCGAGCTGAAATGCGATACCGCCGAGCAGCACCGCACCGCTGCGCGAGCCCGCGAGCAGGCGGACGGCGGCGTGGCTGCCCTGCTGCCATGGCGAGGCGTCCTCGCCCCTTGCGGAGGGCGAAAGCGCGCACGCCAGCAACGCGACCGCGACGCCGGGCAACGCGTAAAGAGGAACCTTAGTGATCATGCGAGCGTCTTTTTATCGGTTGCGCGCGGGCCAAACTATTGAATTGCTTGTGATGCGCTGTTTCGCCATGGCTCGGGAAGGTTGATTGACAGAATGCGCACCCAATATCAGGATGGAAGGGCAACATGAGGGTCATTTGCTGATGAAACCAGCGCGTAAAGGGCCTGGCAGGGACCGTCGTCACGCTGACGATGCAGACATGGATATTGCAGACATGGATGCTGCAGACACGGATACCTATGACCGCAACTATCTGGACGGCCAGTTGCTGATCGCGATGCCTGTCATGGAAGACGAGCGGTTCGCGCGTTCCGTGATCTATGTGTGCGCGCACTCGTCCGAGGGTGCGATGGGCATCATTCTCAATCGCCCCGCCGGAAGCGTCGACTTCACCGATCTGCTGGTGCAGCTCGACATCATCAAGCAAGCCGACCTGATCAAGCTGCCGGAAACCGCCGAGACGATGAAAGTGATGAAGGGCGGCCCGGTCGAAACCGGCCGCGGCTTCGTTCTGCACTCGAGCGATTTCTTCATCGAGGACGCGACGCTGCCCATTGACGAGGGTGTCTGCCTGACCGCGACGCTTGATATCCTGGAAGCCATCGCCAAGGGCGCCGGCCCCAAACATGCGATCCTGGCGCTTGGTTATGCCGGATGGGCACCGGGTCAACTGGAGACCGAAATCCAGGACAATGGATGGCTGCACTGTCCTGCCGATCAGGATCTGATTTTCGGCCGCGATATCGAGGACAAGTATGTTCGCGCGCTGCACAAGATCGGAATTGATCCCGGCATGTTGTCGAACGAAGCCGGTCACGCCTGAGCGGGCCGGTCTTCGCCTGTCGGGCGTCGCGCGCTGAGCGGTTTCAGCTTGCCGCCTCGAGCCGCTCCTGGGCCAGCAGCCGCATCGTCGCATCGACGTCCATCGGCTCGCCGAAAGCAAAGCCCTGGGCGTATTCGCAGCCCATCTGATAGAGTTCCACCGCATCGGAGTCGGTTTCGGCGCCCTCGGCGACGACATCCATGCCGAGGTCGTGCGCCAGCGCGATGATCGACTTGAGAATGACCGGCCGCGTGCCGCGCGTCGAGGTGCGCACGAACGACTGGTCGATCTTGATGGTGTCGAGCGGGAAACGCTGCAGGTATGATAGCGAGGAATAGCCGGTGCCGAAATCGTCGAGCGAGAGCCCGACGCCGAGTTCGCGAATCCGTTGCAACATTTGCGCTGCATGTTCGGGATTTTCCATGACAAGGGATTCGGTCAGTTCAAGCTTCAGGGTGCCGCGCGCGATGGATGAGCGCGACAGCACCGTGCGGATGTCGTGGATCAGATCGTGCCGCAGCAACTGGCGCGAGGAGACGTTGACGCTGGCGAAAATCGGCGGCTGCGACCGCATGGCGCGTTGCCAGACCGCAAGCTGGCGCGCGGTCTGATCCATCACGAAGGTCCCGAGATCGACGATCAGGCCGGCTTCCTCGGCGATGGTGATGAATTCGTCCGGCGCCATCCGTCCGAGCTTGGGGTGATCCCATCGCGCCAGCGCTTCAAAACCGGCGATCGAGCGATCCTCGAGCCGGACGATGGGCTGGTAGAGGACGGTGATCTCATGCCGCTCGAGGGCGCGCCGCAGTTCGGCCTCGAGCGATAGCCGGTCGTTTTTCCGGGCGCGCATCGCGGGTTTGTAAACGTCGATCCGATCGCCGCCGATCCGTTTGGAATGGTACATCGCAAGTTCGGCGTCCTTGATGATCTGGTCCGATAATTGCGTCTGAGGGTCGCTCAGCGCGAGGCCGATCGACGCGGTCAGGAAGATTTCACGGTCATTGAAGGCGATCGGGGCGCGGATGGTCTTGCGGATCGTTTCGGCGAATGCGGTGATGCGGGGCGGATCCTGCTCCGACATCAGGATAAGGCCGAACTGATCGCCGGACAGCCGCGCCAGCGTATCCTGGGCTTTAAGGATGCGCGTAAGCCGTCGCGCCAGGGTCAGCAGGATCGAATCTCCGACCGCGACGCCAACGGAATCGTTGACCTGCTTGAAGCGGTCGAAATCGATCACCATCAGGGCCGGCCTCAGGCCCGGCATGGTCTTGGCGAGGGTCGCGACCGCGTTGAGACGGTCAATGAAGAGTTTGCGGTTGGGAAGGCCGGTCAGGTTGTCGTGCACTGAATCGTGCAGCATCCGCTCCTCGGCCTTCCTCGTTTCGGTGACATCGGCGAGCGTTCCGACCACGCGGGACACCTCGCCGTCTGAGCCCACCACCGGGCGCGCCTTCAGGGCGAACCACATGAAGTGGCCGTCGGACGCGCGCAGCCGGAAGTCCTGCACCAGCCGGCCCCGGCGCTGTTCGAGCACGCTGTCCAGCGCCGCGCGGAAACGGTCCTGATCGAGCGGATGCAGCACCTCCAGCCAGCCTGCCGCCGGACCCTCGAGCGTGCCGCGTTTCAGGCCGAGCATGCTTTCGGTCTCGGGACTGGTGAAGACCTTGTCGGCGGAGACGTCCCAGTCCCAGACCAGATCGCCCGCGCCGGTCAATGCGAGCGCGCGGCGTTCGATATCCGACACGACGCCCGAGGCGCCGCCTCCGCCGGCGAACGCATGCTGCATCACCGTGAACCCGATCAGCATCACGATCAGCACGAGGCCGCCGAGCAAAGCGGGGCCCACGATGTCGTTGACGACCTTGCCTTCGATCGCCATTCCGGCGGCGGCGACCCACACCACCAGCAGGAACCAGGTCGGAATCAGCAGGACGGCGCGATCGAAGCCGTGAACCGCGAGATAGACGATCAGCCCGAAGCCGAATACCGCGATCAGCGCCAGCGATATCCGGGCGATGCCGGAAGCGACCGCCGGATCGAACAGGGCAAGCGCCACCAGCGAGCCGAGAAAGAAAAGCCAGCCGAGCGTGATGTGCGAATAGCGCACATGCCAGCGGCTGAGATTGAGATAGGCGAACAGGAATACGAGCAGCGTCGCCGCGAGAATCGCCTCGCCCGAGGCGCGCCAGATTCGTTCAGCGCCGGCCGGCATGTCCAGCACCTTGCCCCAGAAGCCGAAATCGACCCCGATGTAGACCAGCACCGCCCAGGCAAGCGCGGCGGCGGCGGGAAACATGATGCTTCCCTTGACCACGAACAGGATGGTCAGCACGAGCGCCAGCAGCCCGGAGATGCCGATCACGATGCCCTGATACAGGGTGAAGGAATTGACCTTGTCCTTGTAGGCGTCGGGTTCCCAGAGATAAAGCTGCGGCAGCCTGTCGGTGCGCAGTTCCATGACGAAGGTGATGACGGCGCCGGGATCGAGCGTGATCTGGAAGACGTCCGCGGTGGCGCTTTCCTGCCGCTCGGGCCGATCGCCGGTCGATGGCGTGATGGTCGCGATGCGCGATTGCCCGAGATCCGGCCACAGCAGTCCCGACGACACCAGGCGGTAGTGCGGTGCGACGATCAGGCGGTCGAGTTGATCGTCTGTGTTGTTGGCGAGCGCGAATACCACCCAGTTCTGGCCGCCTTCCCGCGCGCGCACCTCGACGCGGCGAACGATGCCGTCGGTGCCGGGCGCGGTCGAGACCTGAATGCGGTCGGAATCGCTGTGCTGATGATCGAGGATGGCGGTGAGGTCGATGGCGGGCGCGTCGCTGCGGACGCTGACGGCGTCGACTGCGCGCGCCGGCGATGCCGCGACGAAAATCATGAGGGCCAGCGTAAGCCACGCAAGCCGCCTGACCAGGTGCAATGTCATTTCCTCGCGTTCAACATACAGTCCCGCCGACCGCGCGAGATAGATGACATAATCGCGAAGGAAATTATAGGCTTCAGCAGGACGCGGGAATCTAAATCGTCAACACAATTTTGCCAACATGGGCGCTGGTTTCCATCCGCCGGTGCGCGTCCGCTGCCTCCTCGAGCGGGAAGCTGCTGTCGATCAGCGGCTTGATTCGTCCCTCCCGCATCAAGGGCAGCACCCTGGCTTCGATGGCGTCGACCATCGCGGCCTTGTCGGCCACCGAACGCGGCCGCAGCGTCGAACCGGTATGATGCAGCCGCTTCATCATCAGCCTGGCGAAATTAACGGTTGTCTTCGCGCCGCCGAGAAACGCGATCTGCACGATGCGGCCTTCGAGCGCGGCGGCGTCGTAATTCTTCTCGATGTAGTCGCCGCCGACCATATCGAGGATGAGATCGGCGCCGGCGCCGGCCGTCGCGGCCTTCACCTCCGCGACGAAGTCTTGGAGCTTGTAGTTGATGGCGTGATCGGCCCCGAGTTCCAGACAGGCGTCGGCCTTCTCTCTTGATCCGACGGTTACGATCGCCCTGGCGCCGAACGCCTTGGCGAGTTGGATCGCCATGGTGCCGATGCCCGACGAGCCGCCGTGGACCAGCAGTGTCTCGCCTGCCTTCAACGCGCCGCGCTCGAACACGTTGTGCCATACCGTGACCAGCGTTTCCGGCGTGGCGCCGGCTTCAATCATGGAGAAGCCGGCGGGGACCGGAATGGCGATCGATTCATGCGCCACGCAATACTGGGCGTAGCCGCCGCCCGAGACCAGCGACATCACCTTGTCGCCGAGCCGGTGCTTGCCTGCTCCCTCGCCAAGCGACACCACTTCGCCCGCGACTTCGAGGCCGGGCAGATCGCTGGCGCCCGGCGGCGGCGGATAGCTGCCGGACCGCTGTAAGATATCCGGCCGGTTCACGCCGGCCGCCGCGACCTTGATCAGAATTTCGCGCGGGCCGGGCGAGGGGACCGGCCGGAGCTGCGGCACCAGCACTTCCGGGCCGCCGGGCTTGCTGATGCCGATGGCGGTCATTTGCGCTGGCGGCTTTTCCATGGTGTCACCGGGCAAGCTTGGAAAGGAGTCGGACGCTGATTATAACGTGCCGGCGCGCGTGAGTCGGCCGCGAACTGGAAAAGAAAACTCGCGGGTTGAGGGCTCTTGAGTCGCGGCGGGACAGGCGCATGACCATTGACGGCGACGAACCCAGGAAAAAGCTCATCCATGAGATCGGACAGGATCTCTCGCAGCTTTCGGTGAATGAACTTAACGAGCGGATCGCGCTGCTGATGGAGGAGATTCAGCGGTTGCGGGCGGCCGAAGCAAAGAAGCGCGCCTCGAAGGACGCGGCTGACCGTTTTTTCAGGTCCTGAGATTTTCCAGCGCGCAACAGTCATACCCCGAGCAGAAAACAGCTGCCCGCGCGGAAAAGCCTTGCCTCGCCCAAATTGCAAACGAAAGCTGAAGAAATTCATTCGTTTACGATTGATTAAGCTTTCCTGACTATGACTGAAATGTCCTTCATTGGACACCGAGTGGCTTCCTGTCCACTCTGTTTGACGCCTCCCTGTTATCAACTTCAGGCCGCCGGCAACGGCGGCTTTTTTTTGCCCCGCGTCCTGTTTTGCCCTTGAATATTAACCCTTATTAACCGTTGGCATTATTTGGCGCTGGACTCCCGCTTCACGGCGGGCAATGATTTGTTCACCATAAGCCGGCGCTAAAAACCGGCGGCAGGCTCAAACGCGTATCGCAAAAGGTTAAAAACGGCCGTTGCGAGCGGAATGCGCACAAGTTGTTGATTGAAAGTATTTTCTTACAGCTAAATGGATCCACCTGGCGGATAATGCGCTGGTTGCGTGAGGCATGAACCTATGTTCGATCCATCGGCAGGCGGCACCGGTCTGGTGCAGTTCAGCGAACGTCTTGCGGGCTCTTCCGTGTTCACGGCCCTGTTCCGTGAAGGCATGGATCTGGTCGAGGAGACCGCGGCCTATCTCGATGGCGACGGGCGAACCGAGGCGAAGGCGCTCGAACGCGCCGTCAGCCTGACCTATGCCACCGAAAGCATGCGGCTGACCACGCGGCTGATGCAGATCGCCTCCTGGCTGCTGCTGCATCGCGCCGTCAAGGAAGGCGAGATGACGCTGGCGCAGGCCAATCGCGAAAAGACGCGGGTGAAGCTGACGGCGGCGGATCCCGGCGCACACGACATGATCGCGAAACTGCCGTGGCAGTTGCAGGATTTGATCGAGCGATCGATGAATTTGCAGGCGCGGGTCCGGCGCCTTGATAACACCATTCATGCGCCGCCGGTGGAGCGCGGAACGGCCGGTAATCCGCTGGTGTCGCAGCTCAACCTTCTCAGGGAAGCCTTTGAGCGTCACGGAGAGCGTCACGAACCGGCTGACCAGCTCCGCGGTTCCCGAGGTTGATGTTGCGGGAACTGATATTGCGGGTGCTGATGACACGGCTCATGCAAAAACGCTCCCGCGCAGCGGGAGCGTTCGGCAAGCGGAAGCGTTCAACCAGAAGCAGGGACGGGCTCAGCCCTTCTTGAGGAAGCCCGAGAACTTCTTCTGGAACCGGGAGACCCGGCCGCCGCGATCGAGGATCTGCTGGGAACCGCCGGTCCAGGCCGGATGCGACTTGGAATCGATGTCGAGATTCATGGTGTCGCCGTCCTTGCCCCAGGTGGAACGGGTGAGGTACTCCGTGCCGTCGGTCATGACGACCTTAATTGTATGATAATCCGGATGAATTTCGGCTTTCATGATATGTCCTTGCAAGGCGGAAGGTTTTGGGCGAATTCGGACCGCTCTATATCGCACCAGGGTTTGACCGACAAGCGCGCCTGCGCATTTGCCAGCGCGCATGGGGGGGCATATGACGTGCCTTAATCAGCAATAGCGTGGTCAGGTGATGAGTTCGGTAGAAGTGCGTGAGAATACGTCGAAGGCGCCGGCCGTTGCGCCGCCGCTCGATAGCTCCCCGAAGGCTGGAACCGGAGCGCCGGAGTCTGCCGCGCCGGATCAGGCCGCGCCGTCCGCCAAGGATGCCCGCCGCCTCCGGCTGCGTCCGCTGCTGGCGCTCACGCCGTATATCCTCCGCTATCGCGGCCGGGCGCTGCTCGCGCTTGTCGCGCTGATCGTCGCCGCCCTGACGACGCTGGTCGTGCCGCTCGCGGTGCGCCGGATCATCGACTTCGGCTTCACGGCTGAAGGCGTCGCGATGATCAACAGCTACTTTACGATGATGATCGGCGTCGTGGCCGTCCTCGCTGGCGCCAGCGCGGCGCGTTATTTTCTGGTGACCACCACCGGCGAGCGCATCGTCGCCGACCTTCGGCGTGACGTGTTCGCTCACCTGATTTCGCTGTCGCCGGTGTTTTTCGACACCGCCCGCAGCGGTGAGCTGATCTCGCGGCTGACCGCCGACACCACCCAGATCAAGTCCGCGGTCGGCTCATCGATATCGGTTGCGCTGCGCAATGTGGTGCTGTTCGTCGGCGCGGCTTCGATGATGGTCATCACCAGTCCGCGTTTGTCCGGGCTGGTGCTGGCGGCGATCCCGTTGATCATCGTGCCGCTGGTCGCGTTCGGACGCTGGGTCCGCCGCCTGTCGCGGAGCGCGCAGGACAATCTCGCGGACGCCACCGCCTATGCATCCGAACTGGTCGGCGGGATCAGGACGGTTCAGGCCTACACCAACGAACGGCTTGCCGATGCGCGTTTCGGCGGAGAAGTCGAACATGCCTATCTGGCGGCGCGCAATTCGGCGCGCGCCCGCGCCGTGCTGACCGCGATCATCATCTTCATCGTTTTCACCAGCGTGGTCCTGATTCTCTGGATCGGCTCTCGCGACGTCCTCGAGGGCGACATGACGCCGGGCCGGCTCGGCCAGTTCGTGCTGTATGCCGCGTTCGCCGCGACCGGTCTCGGCCAGCTCAGCGAGGTCTGGGGCGAGGTCGCCGCCGCTTCCGGCGCGGCCGAGCGCCTGTTCGAGCTTCTTCGCGTGAAGCCGGTGATCGCGGCGCCGCCGACGCCGCGCGCGTTGCCGGAGCCGGCGCGCGGCGATGTCACGCTGGACAATGTCGGCTTCGCCTACCCCTCGCGCCCGGAAGTCAAGGTACTGGACGGCGTCTCGCTGGCGGTGAAGGCGGGCGAGAAGGTCGCCATCGTCGGCCCTTCCGGCGCGGGAAAAAGCACGCTGTTTCACCTGCTGCTGCGGTTCTACGATCCTGTCTCGGGCACCATCTCCTTCGACGGCGTTCCGCTGCGCACCGCCGATCCGCGCGAGGTTCGCGCGCGAATCGCGCTGGTGCCGCAGGAGTCGGTGGTCTTCGCCGCGTCGGCCCGCGAGAATATCCGTTTCGGCAGGCCGGATGCGTCCGACGCCGAGGTCGAGCGTGCCGCCGAACTCGCCCATGCCACCGAATTCATCCGCCGCCTGCCCGGCGGCTTCGAGGCGCTGCTCGGCGAGCGCGGCGTGACGCTGTCCGGCGGACAGCGCCAGCGCATCGCCATCGCCCGCGCGATCCTGCGCGACGCGCCTCTGTTGCTGCTGGACGAGGCGACGTCGTCGCTTGACGCGGAATCCGAGACCCTGGTGCAGACCGCGCTGGAAGAACTGATGCGCCATCGCACGACGCTGGTGATCGCGCATCGTCTCGCAACGGTCCTCTCCTGCGATCGCATCATGGTCATGGATCGGGGACGGATCGTGGAGCAGGGGACGCACGCCTCGCTGGTAGCGGCGAATGGACTGTATGCCCGCCTGGCGCGGCTGCAGTTCGAGGGGGCGTGAAGTCCTGTTCCCTCACGGCCTCCATTCCATGCGTTTGACCGGCCGTCCTGAAACCGGATTCACATCTTCGCCGGCGTGCGCGAATCCGTTGCGCGCGTAGAAGCGGATGGCGCGGCCGTTGTCGGCGTTGACCAGCAGCGTAATTCCCGACGGCGACAGCCGCTTGGCCTCAAGCATCAACGCGTTCGCGATGTCGTCCCCCCAATGCGCGGGGGCGACCACGAGCTGGTCGAGATAGCCTGCCGCATCGATGGTGACGAAACCGGCCAGCTCTCCGGATTGCTCGGCGACAACGATGTCGGCGCCGGGGACGAGTTCATTGCGCCAGCGTTCGCGCCACCACGACACGCGCGCCGCGAAATCGATCTCAGGATAGGCTTGTTGCCAGGTCGCCTGCCACAGGGCGATCGCCGCGCCCTCGTCGGAGGCACGGTAGGGGCGCAGTTTGAACGTCGCGGTTCTTTGTTGGGGCATGATCCTTTACCCGGCAACCGGGAGACTGACTTTCGGGATGATGTCCTTACCGCTCCGTCAGCTTCAGCTCGATGCGGCGGTTGCGCTTGTAGGCGTCTTCCGTTGTGTCGGAATCAAGCGGCTGGAATTCACCGAAACCCGCGGCGACCAGACGTTGCGGCGGCACGCCGAGCGACGCCAGATACTGCACTACCGATATCGCGCGCGCCGCCGACAGGTCCCAGTTCGACTTGAACACCGGACTGTTGATGGGCCTGACGTCGGTATGGCCGTCCACGCGCAGCACCCAGGCGATCTCATGCGGGATCTGCTTGTCGAGATCGGTCAGCGCGCCGGCCACCTTGTCGAGTTCAGCTTTTCCTTCCGGCAGCAGCGTCGCCTGCGCGGTATCGAAAAACACTTCCGACTGGAAAACGAAGCGGTCGCCGACGATTCTGATATCCGGCCGGTTGCCGAGAATGGCGCGCAGGCGTCCGAAGAATTCCGAACGGTAGCGGGACAGTTCCTGCACCCGTTTCGCCAGCGCGACGTTCAGCCGCTGGCCGAGATCGGCGATGCGGTTCTGCGACTCCTTGTCCTTCTTCTCGGAGGCGTCGAGCGCGTCCTCCAGCGCCGCCAGTTGCCGGCGCAGCGCGCTGATCTGCTGGGTCAGCACCTCGACCTGCGCCAGCGCGCGCGATGAAATCTGCTTTTCGGAATCCAGCGCCTTGTTCAACTGGCTGTTGCGGCCCGCGGCATCGCTACCCGCGCCGGCGAGCCCCTCATAAAGTCCCTTGATCCGATCGCGCTCGGTCTCCGCCGAGGCGAGACCCGCGCGCAACTGGCTGACCTCGTCGCCGAGATTGACCTTGCCGAGCTTTTCCAGCGACAGCAGATCGGTCAGTTGAGCGATCCGGGCGTTGAGTTGTTCGAGCGCCTTGTCCTTGCCCGTGACTTCCTGCGACAGGAAGAACTGCGCCACCAGAAACACAGACAGCAGGAACACGATCGCGAGCACCAGCGTCGAGAGGGCATCGACGAATCCCGGCCAATAGTTGAATCCGCTCTCGTTCCGGCGCCCGCGTGCTAGGGCCATGATGCTTCTCTTAAGATCAGGGCTCTCCCTCGGCCGTGGGAGCCGGGCGCGAAGCGGCGGTCGAGGTAAACGGGATGGTCAGGTGGTCGTCATCCGGCTGCCTGGCAAGGTGCTGAAGCAGCTTTTTGATCTCGCGGTTCTGCTCGCCCTGTTCGTCCGCCCATTCGCGAATCAATTGCTGTTCGGTCCGCATATGGCCGACGAGCCCCTGAATGGCTTCCGCGAGGCTGGCCATCGCGGAGGTGGTTTCATGGCCGGATCCCGTCTTCCCGACGGTTGCGCGAAGCTGCTCGATCGCAGACTTTATCTCGGCGGCCGGATCGGGCCGGGTCTTGCCGCTGTATTCGCGAACGGTGGTGACGAGCCAGTCCTCGAGGTCGGTATAGAAACGGTTCTGCGCCTGGCTGGACTGCAGATCGAGAAAACCAAGGATCAGCGATCCGGCGAGGCCGAACAGCGATGACGAAAACGAAATCCCCATGCCGCCGAGCGGCGCGGCGAGGCCTTCCTTCAGCGTCTCGAACAGCGATCCGGTGTCGCCGCCGACCCTCAAACCGTCGATCACCTTGCCGACGGAGCCGACGGTTTCGATCAGGCCCCAGAACGTGCCGAGCAGACCCAGGAACACCAGCAGGCCCGTCATGTAGCGCGAGATGTCGCGGGCTTCATCGAGCCGGGTGGCGATGGAATCGAGCAGATGCCGCATGGTCTGCTGGGAGATCGACACGCGCCCGGTGCGTTCGCCGCCGAGGATGGCGGCCATCGGAGCCAGCAATCGCGGTCTTCGGTCTGGTGCCCGGCCCGCATTGGCGATGCGGAAATTGTTGACCCACGCGATTTCCGGATAAAGCCGGATCACCTGCCGAAACGCGAAAACGATTCCGATCGCGAGCACGCCGATGATCAGCGCGTTGAGGCTGGGGTTGGCGAAGAACGCGGAAACGATCTGCTTGTAGAGAACGACCAGCACCAGCGCGCACAGCACGATGAACACGACCATGCGCACCAGAAATATCCGGGGCGGCGCCAGTTTCGCCAGTTCGATCTCCGGTGCGGAGCGGGAAGTAGTGCCTTGCGCCATGAGCCAGCGTGCTTAACCATCAAGGAGAGAGGCAGGAAGGTTCAGACAAGCCGCATTATGGCACGGCGTTGGCGGCAAGAAATAGCTCATCTCGCGATTTTGCCAATCGTCGCTGGCCTGCGGCGCCGTACTCGTGCCATGACTCATAACGACATGGCGACATCCCAGCGGACACGGAGTTTTCCGCGCGTGACCATTTCCGTTTAATTGGAATGGAACCGGGTTCACGAATGTTTGAGAACCAGGGAAATCGTTACGATATCAAAGGTATATTGTTCTGTGACATTGCGCCGCCGCCAAATGGTGTTGCGTCGCGGTTCTCCAGCCGTCATTAGAACTTTGCTGGGGATTCGAGAGTATCGACGTTGTGCGTCACGTAGCGAATCCGCGCGTCGCGTAGCAACATCCACAGAGCTTGCAGTTTCCATGCCGAAATTCAATTTACGACTGGCGTTTCTGGCTATCGCGATCGCCGGATTGTCGCCGCTCCTTGGCGGCTGTGAGGAGCCGGCAACGGCGGACGCTTCCGCTGGAACTGTCGTTCCCGAGGTCAGCGTCGTCACGGTGGTTCCGAAACCGCACGCGATGGTTCGCGAACTGCCGGGCCGCATCTCGCCATTGCGGGTTGCCGAGGTGCGCCCGCGGGTTTCCGGCATCATCACCAAGCGGCTGTTCCAGCAAGGCAGCGAAGTGAAGGCTGGCGATCCGCTGTATCAGATCGATCCGGAGCCGTTCGCGGTTGAAGTACAGGCCGCGGAAGCGGCTCTCGCAAAGGCCAACGCCGTACTCGAGCAGGCCTCGCACCATGCGAGACGTATCGAGAAACTGACCGCGCGGCATGCCACTTCCGAGGCCGAGAACGAGAAGGCGATCGCCAACATGCGTCAGGCGGCGGCTGATGTGGCCGCCCGCAAGGCGGATCTGGCGCGGGCGCGGCTCCATCTTGATTACACCACCATTCGCGCGCCGATCGACGGCGTGGTCGGTGCCGCCCAGGTGACCGAGGGCGCGCTCGTCGTGCAGAACGATGCGGCAAGCCTCGCGACGGTGCAGCAACTCGACACGATCTATGCCGACTTCACCCAGTCGGTGACGGAGCTTAACAATCTTCGCCATGCCTTCGAGTCCGGTGAGCTGGAGCGCATCGCGCCGGGTGCTGCCAAGGTCCGCCTCCTGCTCAACGATGAAAAGCTTTACCCGCTGCCCGGAAAGTTCCTTTTTTCCGAAGCCAAGGTCGATTCCTCGACCGGGCAGGTGACGCTGCGCGGCGAATTTTCGAATCCGAAGCGCGAGTTGCTGCCAGGCATGTACGTTCGCGTGCTGCTGGAGCAGGGCGTCGACAGCGATGCGATCGCTGTTCCGCAGCAGGCGGTGCAGCGCGACTCCGGCGGTGACAGCGAGGTCTTTGTGGTTCGGGACGACGATCGCGTCATCGCGCGCCCGATCCGGACGGATGCCGTCCAGCACGGCTACTCAATAATTAGCCAGGGGCTGGATGCGGGCGACCGTGTCGTGGTGGAGGGCTTCCAGAAGTTCACGGCGGGCGATAAGGTCAACGCCGTGATGTGGGCGGAAGCCGATGCTTCGCACAAAACGGGAGCGATGCCGGGCGAGACAGCGTCCGCGCGGCAGTAACGCATGCCGGCTTTCTTCATCGACCGGCCGATCTTCGCGTGGGTCGTCGCGCTGTTCATCTGTTTGATCGGCACGATTTCGATTCCATTCCTGGGAATCGCGCAATATCCCATCATCGCGCCGCCTTCGATCTCGGTCGCGACCGTGTATCCCGGCGCTTCGCCGGAAAACCTTTATAACAGCGTCACGCGACTGATCGAGGAACAGCTCAACGGCGCGTCGGGCATCCTCAATTTCGAATCCACCAGTGATTCTCTGGGACAAGTCGAGATCACCGCGTTCTTTGTTCCCGGCACCTCCACTGCTCTCGCGTCGGTGGACGTGCAGAACCGCATCAAGCGCATCGAGGCTCGCCTTCCCGCGGCTGTGCTGAAGGAAGGCATCCTGGTCCAGGAGGCCTCGAGCGCGGTGTTGCAGATCATCACGCTGCGTTCGACGGACGATAGTCTCGATGAGGTCGGCCTCGGCGACTTCATGACGCGTAACATCATCGGGGAAATCCGGCGTATTCCCGGTGTCGGCCGGGCCACGCTGTTCTCCACCGAACGCTCATTGCGCGTCTGGCTCGATCCCGAAAAGCTCGTCGGCTACGATCTGACGTCGGAAGACGTCACCAAGGCGATCGCGGCGCAGAACGCGCAGGTGGCTTCGGGCAGCATCGGAGGACCCCCGAGCCGGGCCGGGCAGAAAACCGCGGCACTGGTGCTGGTGAAGGGGCAACTCACCACGCCCGAGGAATTCGGCTCCATCCTGCTGCGCGCCAACCGCGACGGCTCCACCGTGCGCCTGCGCGACGTGGCGCGGGTCGAGGTCGGCGGCATGGATTACCGGTTCACCACCCGCCTCAACGGCAAGCCGACCGCGGGCCTTTCGGTGCTGCTCGCACCGGGCGCCAACGCGCTTGCCACCGCGAGCGCGGTGGAAGCCAAGATGAAGGAACTTTCGAAGTTCTTTCCGGCGAATATCGCCTACGGTATCCCTTACAATATCACGCCCGTGGTGGAGGCCTCGATCGAAAAGGTCGTGCATACGCTGATCGAGGCAGTGGTACTGGTATTTCTCGTGATGTTCCTGTTTCTGCAGAACATCCGTTACACCATCATTCCGACCATCGTGGTGCCGGTCGCGCTGCTCGGTACCTGTGCGGTGCTTTTAATCGCCGGCTATTCCATCAACATGCTGACCATGTTCGGCATGGTGCTGGCGATCGGCATTCTGGTCGATGACGCCATCGTCGTGGTGGAGAATGTCGAACGCATCATGGCGGAGGAGGGACTGCCGCCCAAGGAGGCGGCGCGCAAGGCGATGTCGCAGATCACGAGCGCTATCGTCGGCATCACCCTGGTGCTGATGGCGGTGTTCGTGCCGATGGCGTTCTTTCCGGGCTCTGTCGGCATCATCTACAGGCAGTTCTCCGTCACGGTGGTTGCCGCGATCGCCTTTTCTGCCCTGATGGCGCTGTCGCTGACGCCGGCGCTGTGCGCGACCCTGCTCAAGCCGGTGGAG
>ENA-UOUJ01000930-UOUJ01000930.1-activated-sludge-metagenome-genome-assembly--contig:-NODE-930-length-16850-cov-5.796963_pt1 | contig 16850 bp, 19 predicted proteins | sample MGYA00249839_ERZ747224 | MGnify/ENA primary metagenome ERZ747224 (study PRJEB28782, sample SAMN03220277) | activated sludge metagenome | biome: wastewater; feature: sewage sludge; material...
CCGTAAATTGGCTGTATTTTTCGCGAAGCGTTCAGCCAATTTACACCAAATTTTTATTATATTCGCAAACTAACAAAACCCACGTCCAGCCCCGCTTTTGTCTATGCAATGTTATGTGTAGCCTTTCTTGTCATTCTATTATTTTTAGCTGGCTAATTCTCTTATTGTCAACAGTGAAATAGTCAATGCTCCAAATATTTCCATTATCGTCATATTCAAAATTGTAATTTGAGCCGTCTTTGCTGTCTGTGATTTTCTTTATATTTGTTGTTCCGTGAAAGTATTCCAATTTCATTGTTTCAGGTTTAATTCCACTTATTTTACTCCCAATGTAGAAAAACTCTTCAAGTCTTGATTGATTGTCATAAAAATGAAATACGTCAAGTTTTGTTCCTTGTTTATCTACAATGTCAGGTTTTACAATTTGAGCTTTTCTTAAATTTCCTGGGTAGTCATAAAATACCACACACCAACTTAAATCAATTTGATATTTATTTGTCAAATAGTTAATTGGAACATAACTGTTGAAGGATTTTACAACTTTATTTAGACTGTCAGTTATTACAACATTAATTGCATCTGAAAACACCCATCCTGTTTCAGTAGATTTTAAAAAGAGTGTCCATTGGTTAGTTGCATAACTGAACATACCTAAGTAAAATGTTTTATAACCAGGACTAATCATAAATAAAAGTCAATCTGCCGCTCACGAGCAGCTTCAGCCGCATTATCCGCTTTAATTTTGGCATCAATTTTATCCATTTCCATATGTGCTCTAATGGCTTTTTCTGTTCTTCGGTTTCCACTACTACATTGCCCTGTTTGAGTCGCTTTATCATTTTAAAAAAACTCATTCACGACCTTTTGATCCATTTTAAATCCAGATGTATTGATGCTTTGGCTTAGACCGGTATTACTCTGGTGGTTTCCATGTATTATTTAAAAGCCTGGTCTCGCTGGTACTGGTAGTATTCGGCAGTGGTAGTGCCCTGGCTGTAGGCAAGGGTAGCTGAAAGGAACATTGTAAGTAAGATGAGTAATTGCATTGTATTTTATTTATAAGATGAAGTAATGGTTACTGAAACTGAAAGGTGTAATTATCTAAATTTAGCTTTTTGATTTTACTGGTAGGGATTCTTTTCCCCGATTGTTCATCAATCCTGTAACCTGTTTGTTTTACGGTAATGGTCTGCGCCTTACCGTTGTAGGCATACTCTGTTTTAAACTCATAATAGCCTTTTTGATTTTTAGCCCGGTTGCCAAGATTGTTCTCTTTTGAGATCATGCTCAGCATCAGTTCGCCATCCTGGTAAAAGCGGGTTGCTACTGAAGCGGTACCCATTCCTTCATAAGGATCATCCACTTTTAAAAGTTCGTAGCCATCGCCAAGGTTAACCATGGACAAACTATAAGTTTTTTCGCCAAAAGAACCCTGGGTCGCAAAGTTTCGTTTATACTTTTGTACATAAATGCTGTCGCCTTCAATTGTGTAGGAAAAGTACCCAAGGTTTACCCCACAAACATGGCAGTTGTTGGGGTTTTCAAATTCGCCATCTTCATCGATAACCATTGGTGACGTACGGAAAAAGGTATAATATATTTTTTCGCTTTCACGTTCGATAACCATCGTGGTATCAACAAAAGAATACAAAGCGTTTTTCGCACCTAACAGCCCGTTAAACTCGTGCATATCCCCGGGTGTGGCAAACCACTTTACCGCCTTTTGATCTGCATTGTATTCACCATTCAGCAAATGAACAAGTATCTCAGCCTGTGAATATGATGCGGGGTAACCAACCGTTGAAGCAAAGAGGCTGTTTGAAAACAAAACCAACAGCATCAACATGCCGGTTAAATTTCTTTTTCTATACTTATGGCAAATTCGAAATGCAGATGGATAAGTAAGTAGATCTAATTTGTGACGTTCATTCATGCGAATACATTTTGTGGTTCATTTTTTTAATGGAAACGCTTCTCTATTCCTTTTTCTTATTCGGCTGTAAATAATCAATAGGATTCCCAGTAGAAAAAAGTTCATCATCCAGCTAAACCCAGAGCTGCCATATACGCCATCATGTTTGTCTTTATTGCTCACCATCACCCAATCCGGAATGTTTTTACTTCTTTCTTCCTTTGGCACATAGCGCACATAAAGCGATGAGGCATATAATTCTTCCAGCGTTGGTAATGGATCGTTGACAGAATATGCTTCTGTAAAATTGTGTTCTAAAGTATCCTCAACGCCGTCTCGTAAAAAAGCAAGCACCATGCGAATACTACCCACCGCTTTTCCGGACATTGGCTTCACCTCGGCTGATTTTACAGAAGCTTTTACTGTGGTGCTGGCTTTTGCATACGCATCATCACGCAGGTAGGAACGTACACCCAGCAGGCCGGAAATAATACCAAATATGATGAGTATGAAACCAATTATGCGCATAAGTGTAGGGATGATTTAATGGAAAGCTTTTTTTGCAGGTAGTGGCATTTCAAGGGCTTCAAATTCTCTTTATTTTCTGTAAACCTTCTTAGGCTTGCTGCCATGTTTGATAATAGATTACTGCGGCTTCAGCGCTGTTACTTCAACCGGCTGTATTCTGCTCCACGCTCCTTCGGCCCAGCAAAGCCGGTACACCTGCTCCGGGTGCAAAGCTATCTTTTGGGCCCCATACCAAACTTCAAATTTGCGTAGCCGGCGCTCCAGATTATTATCGTTGCCGTATAGCATACAATACTTTTCCTCCCCTGTTAGTTTTACGGCGTAGTAGCCGGATCCTAAAAATGTGCAGTCGTTGCAAAATTCTTTAACTACTTCCCCCCCTGTTAACAGGTTCAGCGAGTCCTGCAGCAAACTGTTTACCGGTAGAAACGTTTTTTGCAACAAACCATTGGTGCCTCTGCAGTTTCCTGCTTCGCTATTATTTACCTCTGCCAACCTTAGCAAAGTGTTTCCATCTGGCTGAGTTGCATTCTCCGCAACATGAACGACAATCATGTACATGCCATCATATGGACAGTGCTGTGCCGATGCTTTGGCGCCAGCCAGGAGGAAAAGAAAAATGCAGACAATATTCGGGAGATGCTTGTTACTCATATTGCTTACCTAAAAAATATATCTGTACTACTGCCTGAGATTACACCATCCTGGACCACACCAATGCCGGCAAAACGGTGTAGGGGTTTTCCTGAATCTGAAATTTTTAGGGAGAATACACGTGTTCCATTCAGGTAAAGAAATATATCATCACCCAACTTGTCAAGCTGCAACCTGTTTTCATAGCCTTTAAAGTTGGTTGAAGCCATCCACGCACCGTTGGAATTCGGACTTGTAAAATAAGTCCACTCATCTGTATTCGGGTTATACAGTCTCAGGGTAAATGTTTGTTTACCGGGGTTGATCATGTACAAAAGTTTGCTCTTTTCTTTACCATTTCCTTCATCTATCTCAATCAATATTCCGCATGTGCCTTTGTCATATCCTTTTTGATTGACCTTATAGTATACCCCATAACTGTAAGCGGCAACTTTTATTTTATTTAATTCCGTGATTGACCAGGAATAACCTTCATCTGTAGATTTAAAATTGAGCTGCCCGTTATCTATAATGCGGGTCATATTAGTGTATCTGGCCGGTATATCGGAAAATTGCCAATATTTATTGCCCACCATATCCCAACTGCGAAGGCTTATATAATCCTCGGATTTATAAATTAGTTTATCATCTTCATAAAAGCCAGAGTGAAATTTGCCTTTTCCCTTTTTCAAATAATTATAGTATACATATCCATTCTTCTTTCCATTGGCAAACATTCCTTCAAACGAATGACCATCGCCGGTCCTAAGTTCTCCGGTGCCATGAAGTTGGTTATCCATCCAATAACCTGAGTACAAATTATCACTTGCGTCTACCGCATTCCCAAAGCCCTCAGCTTTTCCGTTTTTGATGCTGCCATAATAGTAGAGAATATCATTGGGTTTATCCGGGTGTGGAATTTTGAGTTTTTTGTCAGGCGTAAAGGGTCCATCTTTCCCAAAAAACGTTGGAGTTTCATCACCCCAGGCACCTTTGATATATACCCTTTCTTTCTCATTAAATTCTGCTTTAAATTCAAGCTCACGCTTGTAAACACCCCAATCGTTGATGCCTAATTGTTTGAGGTTTTTATGTTTGCCTAATAGCTTAAGTGTATAAGGCAGGCCCGCATCGGCTGCCTTTTTCAAGTAGAGGTAAGCCGCATCTTTTGCATCTTTTGTATATCCCTTCAGTGTATGCAGACCATAGGAATTCATTGCCTCTGCATCGCCCCCGTCAGCATACTTTTTTAATTCTTCCGTGTAGAGATCCGCTTCAAAATCAGAAACCTCAAAAAAGTTATAATGATCTTTCATAAACGCCTTAACCCTGACTTTTTCTATCGCCTGTATGCCGCTAATATTGTGGTACCGGCGGATAATTTCAAAATCGTCGAAGGACAGCAGTTGCCTTAAGGATGGGATGTCTTTAGTGTCTTCTGCAATTATGGAAGGATAGCGGGGCAAAGCAATCGCTGCGCTAAGCGCAATGTGGTGCAAAAATTCTTTGTCTTGGTTGATGATAAGGTCCTTGAGCAGCATCTTAAAGGTTTTATTATCACCATAGCCGTAATAAATATGACCGAGCAACTGCGGAAAATCATTTAGCCACGATTTTAGCAGATTGTTCATCTCTGCTTTTTGCGCATCATCGGCATTTAAGTAGGCACTGGCCGTTATCGTTTCATTCAGTATGGTATAAACTCCTACCTCCTTCCAAAAATTAATTCCATGAAAGGGCATGGCTAAATCAATCAGGTCCTTTTTTTCGGGAAAACGTTTTTTAAGTTTTTCCAATGATTTTACAGCAGTGTAGCCGGCAATATCAAAATCGGCAACCAGGTCCATCATCTCTTCAAAATTTCCGGTAGCTTCTTTTTTTAGAAATTCTGAATAGGCCTCTAGGGCACCAGCGCTTAGTTCATCATAGTATATCTTTACTTTTGTTTCGTTGCCCGTTTTCACTGTTCCTACTGAATTCATTGCTAAAACATTGGCTTCGGATGCACTAAACCCTGCCCTGGAAAATTCTGGTGCATTCATCTTCACAACATCAGCGGCCACTTCTTTTAAAAGATGTGTATTTGCCCTAAGTTCCTCTGCAGCCTTTTGTTTAGCTTCCCTTTGTTCCCGGTTTGCTTCCCATTTTTTTTTGTTTGCAGTACGTTCTGCTTCAAACTCCGCCGAGGTTTTTTTACCCGCCCGGCGATTCCACATGTCCGTCATTTCCTGCACGGCCTGTTCATTCATTTTAAAATCTCCTGATTTTCTGTTGCTGTATTGTTGGCCTGCTTTAATGCTTTCCAGATAACGATCGGCTTCCTTTTGTCGTTGCTCGTCATACTTGTATTGTCCATAAGAGTTGCCGCTTATCAGAACGGCTAAAACGAGAATTAATTGTCGGAGCATGGAGCAAGTTTTATGCTGATAAAAGCCAAATTTAATGAGATTACTGAATATAAAGTGAAATCTCGCACTAACGCCCAATTGATTTGCCCAAGTTTAAATTTACAATAAATACTTATTAGAATTACAAATGCCGCGCTTGCGTGTGTACCATGTTAGCGGTTCGTTGCTTTATTTACTTTTTTGAATTTCAACAATTTTTTTATACACTTTTCTGACGTCTTGAATTAAATCCAAAGATGGTGTATCTTTTACTCCAGGCCACCAATTCATACCATTGCTTGATATCATAATTGGATTTTTTTGCCCAAAGTTAATTGTTCCACTACCATCATTTTCCTCAACATAATCAATGTCAGACAGCGTTTTTATATTTAATGATTTAATTGACTTTGTGTAAATCCCAGATTTGATAATAATTCTGTCATCTGTTAAACCATAATAAGTGTTTTTTCTTTGTTTGGCGTCAATAATGAATCTTCCGAAGACCATTATTATTCCGATGACAACAAATGGAATCCCAAACATTGCAAATATAAATGGTGCACCAGAAGTCAATGCTGTCGTAAACCAAAAGATTGCAAATCCACAAAAAAACAAACTAAAAGGTATTAAAAAAATGTCTGCTGATCTAAAAACTATTCCAGTTTTAGGTCTACCTGTCCAAACTAACTTTTCGTTATTGTCTAAATATTGTTGAAGTTCAGTTGTTATCTTGTAGTCCATATTTTATTTAATAAAAGTTCTTTTTTCGATAGGTGTCGTCTTTCAATTGCCGCTAACGGCGGGCTATACCTGAAGGCGCGGTGTTTTTGCACTAACGCCCGGCGGATTTACCAAAGTTGAAAGTAAGAAAATTGTTTCATTGAAAAACTTTTACCGCGCTTTGCGGGTATAGCATGTTGTGTGGAAGTGCCCTTATCTGGATTTTAAGGAATTTACGGTCATTAGCAAAAAATCGAGACTTTTAGAATAATCTAGCATCTCGTAATCTAAACCCAAATTCTTAATATTTGAATAGTAAGAAAGAACGTTTAAATAATAATTCTTTTCAAGTTGAATAGCGGTTGCCTTATCTCCTAACTTTTCAATTAGAAACCATTTCTCTAACAGTCTCGCTGTTCTCCCATTACCATCTTGAAACGGGTGAATCTTTACAAAAACTAAATGAATCATCGATTCGTAATAAAATATCTCATACTCGTCAAGATTTGAGTTAAGTAACTTTTCTATATCATGAAACAACTTTGATAATTCTGAGTTCACTTTTTCTGCATCAGCTGCTACATACTCGATGCGATCATCACTATTAATTACAAACATCGGATTAGTTCTAATGAATCCTTGTTGACTTTTTGGAAGAAGATTGGAGCTTAGGAACGCCAAATCAACTTCTATTTCTACCCAATTAGACAGCCTTATTCCGGCTTCAAAAATTTCAACTTTGACACAAGGTATGTTTGTCGGTTCTATATCGGACAACTTCGATGAACGTATCGAGCAGAAGATTTTTCACGCTGAAATTGTGGTCGATAATGAAAAAGTTTCCGCAGAAACCAAAGCGTACCAAAAGATACCGCAAATCCTATCCTTTGTAGATGAGAACGGTACAGACAATATGAAGCAGGAAATTGAAAGCAATTACCGCCGAATAAAATCCGACATTGTGCATATTGTTGAAAGTGAAATGGAGCGTATCAAGAACGACTCGAACTTACAGAATTTGATACAGCAGGAATAGTTATATTATTTGCCGTAATCAAATCATATAAACCGTTTTTTCTTTGCCAGTGCAATGGCTTCGGTTTTGGAATGCACCTGTAATTTTTGGTAAATGTTTTCGATGTGCCTGCGGACGGTTGCGGGCGAAACAATCAGATTTTCTGCTATGGAAGTGTAGGGAAGCCCTGTGGAGAGTTGCTCCAACACCTCAATTTCACGGCTTGTGAGCTTTATCGCTTCTTCCTCTTCTTCTGTTTGTGAGGGCAAAGGCGAACGCAGTAGATTGAGGGTTTTGAGGGCAATGGACGGGGTCATTACCGCTCCGCCCTCCATCGTCTGGATAATGGCATCGTAAAGTGCCTGTGGTTCGGTATCTTTCAGCAAATAGCCGTCTGCTCCGGCTTGTATGGCATTGAAGATGTTTTCGTCATCATCAAAAACCGTAAGGACGATGATTTTTATCTGTGGATATTTTTGTTTGACCAAAGCCGTGGTTTCAATGCCGTTTTGCCTGGGCATTTCGATATCCATCAGGATAAGGTCTATCATACGATTTTCTTCCAGTTTGTCCATACACTCCAATCCGTTATTTGCGGTAAGGGAAATGGCTATATCCTCAAAAAACGAAAGTTTGTCCTTTACGCTTTTTATCAGGAAATTATTGTCATCTATTACGGCTATTCTTGTTTTCATAAAAAAGGTTTATAGTATATTTACCCCGAACGACACCCTCGTTCCTTTGTCCGGCTCTGAACGCAGGAGCAGTTCATCGCCCAGCTCCGAAGCCCGCTTCCGCATATTCAACAGTCCATTGCCTGCTTCCACGTCTTTTTCCACGAAGCCTTTGCCGTTGTCTTCAATCAGAAAGCGGACATTGTTTTCAGCTTTTGAAATTTCTATTTTGATAACATCGGCTTCGGCATATTTGAGGGCATTGTTGGTAGCTTCCTGAATGATGCGGAAAATATTTAAGCCCTGCAATCCAGTGAAAGCATAGTCCGCAGGAACATTCTTATCGGTTATCAGCGAAATGCGGATATTGTGGTGCGACTGTTTGGCTTTTTCCATAAAGTTGGCAATACGGCTTTGCAAATCTTTGATACTGATGCCCGGTTTGTTCATCGCCCAAATGGTGTCCCGAAGCTCCTGTATGGTTTCTTTGGCAAAAACAGCGACATTACCCAACCTGCCAGTTAGTTGCTCGTTCTTGCCGGAGATATAATATTTAATCGTGTCGATAGCGGAAACGATAAACGATAGCTGTGCCCCGATATTGTCGTGTAAATCCCTCGATATAGCCAACCGCTGTTCCTGCAACCTGTTCTGGTATTCGATTTTTTCCAAAGCGAGTTTCAGCTCGTTGTCTTTTTGCTGTTTGATGTTTTTTAGGATTTGTTGTTTGTAGAGCAGGAAGCCTATCAGCCCGATGATAATGGCTAATGCCGTCAGTCCGAAAATCCATTGGTTACGGATTTTAAGGGCAAGTTCCTTTTCGGCAATTAGCTTTTCTTTTTCGGCGGTTTCGTGTTTGGTACTGATTTCTTCTACATCTTTCAGCCGTTTGGTATTGTACAAGCTGTCGTTAAGTACGTTGAAGGCTTTGAGATTTTGGTATGCCTTTTCATAATCGTCCAAAATCTCGTAATTGTGCATTATATTTTGGTAATTGTATTTCTGAATATCGGGGTATTTTATTTTTCGGGCTAAGGCATTGCTTTTTTCAAAGTATTCGTTAGATTTTTGGGGTTGTTTTGTTTGGTTGTAATATTCTCCCAATGCCGTATAATTCAGCATCGTGGCAAAATCATCTTTCAGCTTTTCACGGATTTTCAACGCTTCCATTAAATAACTTTCCGATTTTTTATAATCCTTTATGAGCAGTTGGTTATACCCTAAAAACTCCAGAGCATAGCCAATTCCCACGCTGTCGTTTCGTTGTCGTTGGATACGCAATGATTTTTCAAAACGCTCGTTGGCGGTTTTATAATCGGCAAAATCGTCCCGAAAAACCGCACCGCTTTCATTGTTGATACGGGCGATGCCCTCTAAATCGTTTTCGGCTTCGTATAATTTTAAGGCTTTGTCGTAAAATTCCAATGACCTTTCAGATTGTTTCAGCTTACGGTACATCCGTGCCATATCATCGTATAGCCGACCCAGTTTTTCTGTATTCTTTGTGGGTTCTAATATTTCCAATGCTTTGTAATAATATACAGATGCACTGTCTATATTCCCTTTTTTCATCAACGAAAGACCGATTATCCGTGTAAAATCGCCTTCATTGACTTTGTCGTTTTTTTTATGGGCAAGGTTCAATCCGTATCGAGCCATTACAATGGTTTCATCTACCTCTGTGTTGTAGATTTCTTTGATGCACTTTTGAAGCAACTCCATCTTTTGGCTGTAATCGCTTTCCTGCTGTACAGATTGTATGATGCTGTCTGCCTTTGAACTGCTTTCCTGTCCAAAGGCTACTCCCAAAACGGTTAGGGAAAAAAATATGGTAAAAAGCATTCTCATCGGTGCAAAATTACAAATTGCGATACCGACAGGTATCGAAAAGCTGTTAGGGCGTATGGTATTGCTTTGTTTCATAAACAGTAATATATGCCGTAATTTTATCAAATTAATTTAGGTTGCTGTCCTGTGGTTTCACTTTCAGCAGGTTCATATACGATGTGAGTACGTGTTTCAGGGTTTCTGTCAGCACTTCGGCTTCTTCCTCCTGATGTTCTTCTTCGTGGAGTATGGTCGGGAATTTCTGCTCCATTTCCATTAACCGATTGTTGATGATGGTATTGATTTCGTTTTCGCTACCCAATGTTTCCTTTTGCTGAATACTGAAATGGCTCTGTAATTCGTCCGCTCCGCTGTGTTGGGGCGAATGCAGACTGCTGTACATCTCAAAATACTTTTGAAGCAACCACACGATTACCGACAACAGACCGATAATCACGATAAATAATAAGGCTAAAGCTATCATACTATACTCCTTTATTTTTTCTCTTTTTAATTCTAATCCATTTTACAACTGCCCAAATGACGATGACCACCACGATAAGCCCGATGATGAACGGTGCATAAATCACAAACAAGGTCAGCAACATCGGAAGATACCCCGAAAATGTGCTTTCCACTTCGTAGGGCTCGCCTGTTTGTATTTCGGTGTAGGTCAGTGTTTCTAACGACATCAGGTACAAATCGTCTATTTTGGCAAACAGGTTTTCGGTTTGTACAAGGGCTTTGTCAAACACAAAATGTTCGTTGCGTTCGTGATAGGTAACTACGAGATTATCCTTTGACGTAGGCGAAAAGCGGGTTTTCGTTCCGGCAAAAAGTTGGTGCATAGCATTGTACCGAAAACCGAAGCCCTGCGATATACCGTTGATGTCTTCGGTGGTCAGTCCGTCCATCAGCTGTACATAAAAATTGCCCTGCTCAATAGGCTGATGCCATACACTTCCGCTTTCGAGCAGGTAGATAAAAGCGTTTTTGCGTTCATTGTTATAGCCCTTTCGTACACCTGCATTGTTGGTGTTCACGATGAAATAGACTTCTACCGTTTGGCTTTCTTCGGGGGCCAATGCCATTTCCCATACTTTCCAGTTATCGCCAAAGCTGTTTATTTTGCCGTAATCTCCGTTGGGTTGTTTAACTAAGGACAACCATTCGTTTTTGGCTTTGATTTTAAACTGGCTCAAACTGTCGAGCGTAACCTGGTTCAAATCTACATTGCCTCCGTAGTAAACTCCATTGATGGGATAGCCCATTTTGAAATTCAGCTTTTCGTTGGTGGTGTTGCGGAACAGGTAAACGCCTTTTACCACCGCATAGCCTTTGTACAGTTGTATGTAGATGCGTTCCTGTTGCATCTGTACTTTTTTAAAGGTCAGGCTGTCTTCGGGATAGAGCATCGTAAAGACTGTTCCGCCTGCGTTCCATACGCCCGGTTGTGAGGCGTTGGCAAGGACTTTTTGTGATGAAGTAACAGCAATTAGTAAAAGGACTGTTGCTATAAGTTTATGTATCGTTTTCATATCTGTATAGTTTTATGGCAAATCTGTCTGTTGTAACATCGCTTCGAAAATGTGTAGCTTTTTATGCCGAAATTCTGTTGTTCCGGTGGTTGTTCCATCGGCAAATTCTGTTTTGAAAAACCCGATACCGGCAATGTTTTTGGCTTTCAAATCTACTTCGGCTTCGGCTGTGATGTTGTTGTTTTCGTCCCGCAGATACAGTACCATTCGGTAAGGCTTCAGTTCTTTTTGATTTTTCCTGTATGCCTGTAAAGTTTGGTCGGAATAGGCTTGTAAATCAAAAGGCAGATTGTCGTTTGGTGCTTCTTTGTCAAACCGCTGAATGCCTTTCAATAGTTTATTTTGTGCGGTGCTGTCTTCGATGAGCTTAAATTTGATTTCGCCGGAATGATGACCCATTGCATCTTTGAGGTAAGCGGTGGCATAGAAATAGCTTTGCGGTTCTACGAAAGACAGTATTTCTTTGTCTTCGAGATAAAAATAATTCGTTACGATGTCAGCTTCGTTCGGCACTTTTTGCTGATGAATTTCTTTGTATAATTTTGCTTTGGCAGAACAATAACGTTCGGTAACGGACTGCGTACCGTCTATGTCGGCTTCTATCTCGGTCAATAAACTGTCTTTGTAACGGAATTTGATACGGCTTTTGCTTCCGTCTTTGAAACGGATTTTTTCTTCGGAAATTTTCCCTTGTTTGTTATACACATAAGTATAAGTACGGTTGAGGTGCGGATTGCTGTGTGTCCATACTTCTTGGTGCAAACGCCCTTGTTTGTAGGTGCTTTGGGATTTTGCCCAACTGTCATCGAGGAAACTTTTGTTTTCGTAGCTTTCCATGTTGCCATCCGTATTGAATATTTGGGTTATTTTTTCTACTTCTTCTACGTTTTTCACACTTCCGTCATTTGCATAATCAATGCTGTAATACATTTGTGTTACTTTTTTCAACGGCTTGGAATAGCCGTAATCCCGATAGCTGATGTCTGGCAACGATTGGGCATCAGCTCCCGAAGCGACGAGCAGGGCAAGAATTGTGAACGATATTTTATATATTACTTTCATATGCTGATTTTCATTCTGTTTTATTTTTTCTTTTGCATTTCCCTTGCTTTTGTGCTTAAATATTTTCTTGCTTCCGGATATTTTTCGGTTACGATGGCTACCGTTTCATTATATGAATTGGCGTGAATAGTCGTGATAAAGTAATAAGATGCGTTTGGATTTTTTTGATAAATCAGGTAAAATAAATCAGCAAATGAGGTATAAATTTCCCGAGCATTTTTTGCTGTTTGTATCCATTCGTATTGCAGTCTTTTGTTGTACGCATTCAAGTGGTCATAAGTTCTTGTAGCGTCATTATTGAACAGATTTAGGTAGCTTTCGGCTTCAAACTGTAAATGTTCCGTAGTGCCGAAAAGCGATATTTCTGTATCGGGGTTTTCACTGCCAAGAGCCTTGTTGAGCGCATTGTTTACTTTATTGTACAAGTTATTGGAAGCAAGGTCTAACCGGTAGATGACTTTTCCTTCGGTGTAGCTGTTATAGTAGCCGGTTCCACCACATCTGTCACAGGCTACGGTTTCATACCCATCTAAAACAGTTTTTTGGGAAGTGTATATTTTTACAGGTTTGAGATAGCCGGAGCGGTCTGTTTCTGTTAGGATGGTTCTTCCTTTGCTGTCTTTCCAATTAACGTCTTCAGTAACCGTTTTATATTTTTTTACCACCTTTGTTGTTGCACAGTTTACCCGTACAGGTGTTCTTTGTGTACTTTCAAAGTACACATTGCCAATGGTATTGTCTAATGTTACTTTGTTGTCATTGTCTGCAAATACCACAAGGCGTTTTTGTTCATCGAAACCCCAAATGTCTGTCCAACGGTTTAGCTTTTCTATGAAAACTTTATTGCCTTTGCGAAGGTCTATATCGGTGTACGGTATTTTTTCATAGAACTGTAAGGTATCTATTGGTATGGCATCGGTTTGAATATAGTCAAAGCCTTTTATTGGCGATTTGACCCAGTAGTTTCTGTGCCAAGTATAATCTTGTTTTTGATAGTCATCCAAAACAAAAGTTCTGCCTTTCATCAGTACTCCACCCGAAAACACCCCCGCTTCAATGGTAAGTTTATGGTCAAGACCAGAGGGTTTGTTGTTTAAAAACCTCATATAGGCATCTCCTTTTACGCGATAGCCTAAACCATTTAGCTTGCCCATTCCAAAAATCCCGACTTCCATAAGGATTTCTTTGGACGGAGTTGGGTCACCGGTAGTATGGTATCTTACTCCGTAACCATCAGTTGGGTTTGAGCTGTAATTTCCTAAATAGTCAGCACTGTTGAATAAATTAAGGGTTTCTTTATCTGATTTGTATATTTTATTTCCTGTATATGGTGTTACTTGAATTTGTTGTTGTAATTGCGAAACATTTGGTTTTTGCGACATTACTGCCGGCAAAGTTTCTTCTATCTCACCACCTACTACCAATACCCATCCTGCTTTGCCGTTACGCTCTCTAAAAAGTACTGTGCCTTGCGAAATACCCGAAATTGGTGCAAAATAACCGGTGTAAATTTCGCCGTTATTGCTTTGAAAAGTACCTGCGTGAGCGTTTCCTTGGTAAGTGCCTTTTGATGTATGGTTAATAAGTGTGCCAAATGTTTCGGCTGTACCTGCTTTGCTAAATATCCAAGGAGTTAAAACATTTGTATTTTCACTTAATTTGATTTGATTTTCGACAGGAAAGTAAAATAAAGGTTGGTTTTTGCTGATGTATGCTTTTACTGTTGAGTAATTGTTGCCGATTAAGGTTTTGCTGTACTTTATACTGCCATCTTTATTGTAAATGGTAGCGTTGTGCGACACCTTGTAAGGCTCTTTTTTATCCATATCAGCTTTGGTACAAAACAATTGGTCGTTATCGAGATAACGTACATCGCCCTGTGGAATGACTTCTATTTTGGAATAGGTGTAATGATTTGCAAGATTTTTGTACTTCGAGCGTTCATACTTGATTTTTGCAGTGGCGTATAGCTTTTCGCCGTTTATTTTAAATACGACTTTGTTGTGTTTCTTACCACTTTTATGATTGGTAAAATACCTGCCGTCATCTACGCTTTCAATTATTTTGGTGTCGTCGCTCTTAAATTCCCTAACGGTTTCCAATTCTTTCAGATAATCGGGATTGATTTTATTTATATCGCCAAAAACATTTTGCCAAGCCCTGTTTTGTCCAAACACCGCAGTACAGTTGATGAGCAGTAAGAGTAAGATTATATTTTTCGTTTTCATACTTTAATTTTTATCCGTTTTTATTTCGGGTATTGTGCCAAAATTGTCCAATGCTTCCCTAAATTGTTCTTTGGTCAGTGTTTTGGCTGGTTTGATTAAGCGGATAAGGGTTTGCACAAACATTTCATACAATGAATTGAATTGCTTGCGTACCATTTCGTTTTGCAAATGGCTGGTAATGTTCAGTACATCGTCATTGGAAAAAGTAACCTGTATGTTTTCTATTGTGATTTTGAAATAGGGAATTAAAAACTGATAATGAATGCGTGCTTGCGTCACACTACCATCATATTTTTTAGTCCAGTGCAGTTTGTAATCATTTTTTGAAACCGTATCGGTTCGTAAAAAAGTAAATCCCTGCCTTGCCATCAAGGCTTCGTATTCTTCTGCCATAAAAATGGCTTCTTCTACGTTTCCTCCTTTGCGGTAATAGCCGTACAGTTCGGTAGTAGGTGTAGCTGAAATTTCGCTTTGGGCATAAGCCGTAGTGCAGAACAGCAAAGCAAAGGCTATGGCGATATGTTGGAGGGTTGGTTTCATTACTGTTTTTTGTTTATAGACTCCGTTAATTTGTTTTTATAGTATGTGAACCGGTGTATTTTTTAATGCGTTCCTTTGATTTTTGGCGGATGTAAGCTCGTATCTCCTCAGGCAGTTTACTCAGCAAGTCAATTGTTGTTGAATTTCGAGACATTTTCATTATAAATTCAAATGATGCAGAAGGGTCTGTTTTATATATTTCGATGATTAAATCGGCATACATTTGATTGATTTTATCGGAAGAATAGCTCCGCTTACTTCCCGAAGCAGGTTCGGGCGGGATTTCTCGGTTATGTATTTTACGCTTTCCATATATTCTTATTTTTAAAATTGTATTAAACTTTTCTTTTAATCTCTACCTGTCTGCCGAACAGGCAGACAAAGGAGGGGAATTGGTTACAGTAAATAAATTTCTTCCTTATCTGCCGTCAGCATACTCAATATCTGTTTGCCTTTGGCCGGTTTAAACAAAATAACCTTATCTCCGGTATTTAATTTTTCGTACAGCCGATTGTCCACTTTCAAATATCCGTGAGTGGTGCGGATAGTGTTGGAAGTCCTGCCGTTGTGCGTGTATTTGGATTTGTCTTCCACCAAAGCCGGAATACCCTCTTTGTAGGCAAACTGCTTGTTGTGGTGGTATTGGCGAAGTTCCCGCATAATTTTCCATAGCTGATAAGCCGGAATAAGCACCAACGGAAACAGGAAAACCAAAAAAGCCTGCGTACCACTCCATACAAGCGACAGGACAATAAACAGCGTTGGCAAAAGCCATATCATCCTTGTTTTCAGTTTCGATTGAAAACCTTTTTTCAAGGCTTGGAAGTCTTCTGGCTTAAACGGTACTTTCTGTGGGATGCTGTTTAAAAACTGCCTGTTGTCGGCATCGATTTCTGCGGATTGCCGTTGCGACAGCTCATTAACTTCTAACAACAGGGTAAGGTGCGACTTGGGTGCTTGTTCCAAAACGATGGCGTTGCCCACTTTCAGCTTTCCGTAATGTTGCTGTTCTATGGCATATTGTACATCGTCTATGGATACATAATAATGCCGTGAGGTACTGCTGTGGCTGCTGCTACTGCCTGTTTTTCCGCTGGGCGAATGTGTGGTCGATGTGCGAACGTCTAATTTTTTGTCGGTTATGGTTCCGGTAATGCGGTATTTAAAACCTCTCCGTAAATCTATCACGCTTGTGGAAATCATATAAGCGATGATGCCAAAGAAAAACACGCTAAAGCCGATAAGCATATATTGCCCTGTTTTGTCTTGCAGGAACTGGCTGTCGCTCCAAAAAACGGAATAAAAGCCATAGAACATTCCTGCCGCCAAAAACGGAAAAACCAATATGGGTATCAGGTGTTTTCTTATCCTGCTGATGTCCTGCTCGTTAAGGGGCAATTTTTCTTTCATCGGATGGAGTGTTTATTTCATTTTTCTTACTTTGCTTTCAAAGATTAAATCCATTTCGGTGCTGCCGCTTTTGGTGCCGTCGGCATACATTATCTGGTTAAAAACCAATCTTCGTTCGGTAGGTGTAAAACTCTTGTCAATCTGCAAACGTCTAATCCAATCGCCTTGCTCATTTTTGGTTTCGGCGGGTATGTCAAAGATTATTCGGGCATTTGATTTATCAAATTCCACAGCCAATGCTTTGGGATTTTTTTGATATTCTGTCCGTTGTTTCAATGCGTATTCAAAAGGGTTTCCTTCAAAATTTTCCAATTCATAGGTTATTCTTCGGGCTTCATCATAAAACTGTATGCTTTGATTTTTCCTAATCGTA
>ENA-UOUJ01000931-UOUJ01000931.1-activated-sludge-metagenome-genome-assembly--contig:-NODE-931-length-16838-cov-11.750462_pt1 | contig 16838 bp, 20 predicted proteins | sample MGYA00249839_ERZ747224 | MGnify/ENA primary metagenome ERZ747224 (study PRJEB28782, sample SAMN03220277) | activated sludge metagenome | biome: wastewater; feature: sewage sludge; material...
TGGATGGCGAGCACGGGGCCGAAGATCTCCTCCTGGGTGATGCGCGCGCTTTGGGCCACGTTGGTGAAGAGCGTGGGGCGGCACCAGAAGCCTTTGCCGGGCAGCTCGCAGCTGCTCTGGTACATGTCGGCGCCTTCCTGCTGGCCCAGTTTGATGTACTTGTTGATGGTGCCGAGCTGCTCGCGGCTGTTGATGGCGCCGATGTCGGTGTTCTTGTCCAACGGGTCGCCCACCACCAAGCTCTTCATGCGGTGCTTGAGCTTGCGCACCACTTCGTCGTGTACGCTTTCCTCCACGTAGAGGCGGCTGCCGGCGCAGCACACGTGGCCTTGGTTGAAGTAGATGCCGTTGATGATGCCTTCCACGGCCTGGTCGATGGTGGCGTCGGCGAAGATGATGTTGGGGGCCTTGCCGCCGAGTTCGAGGGTGAGCTTCTTGCCGGTGCCAGCGGTGGCGCGCTGGATGAGCTTGCCCACGGCGGTGCTGCCGGTGAAGGCGATCTTGTTCACGTCCGGATGGTTGACGAGGGCCGCACCCGTGGACCCCGCGCCGGTGACGATGTTCACCACGCCATCGGGCAGTTCGGCCTCCTGGATCAGCTCCGCGAGCAGCAGTGCGGTGAGCGGGGTGGTCTCGGCGGGCTTCAGCACCACGGTGTTGCCGCAGGCCAGCGCGGGCGCGATCTTCCACGCGGCCATCAACAGCGGGAAGTTCCACGGGACGATCTGCCCGGCCACGCCCAACGGCGCGACGGACTTGCCGGGGAAGGCGTAGGCCAGCTTATCGGCCCAGCCGGCGTAGTAGAAGAAGTGCGCGGCGGCTACGGGGATGTCGAAATCGCGGCTTTCCCGGATGGGCTTGCCGCCGTCCATGCTTTCCACCACGGCGAACTGGCGGGCTTTTTCCTGCAGCAGCCGCGCGATGCGGTAGATGTACTTGCCGCGCTCGGCGGCGGGCATCTTGCTCCACACCGTGTCGTAGGCTTTGCGGGCGGCCTTCACGGCGGCGTCCACATCAGCCTCGCTGGCCTCGGCGATGCGGGCGAGCTTCTGCTCGTTGGCGGGGTTGATGGTATCGAAGTACTTGCCCGACTTCGGCTTCTGCCACTTGCCGTTGATGAAGAGCTCGTATTGCGCGTTGATCTTAACGTGATCAGCGGATTCGGGGGCGGGAGCGAGTTGCCAGTCGATGGGCTTCTCGCTAAGGCGGGCTGGAGACATCTTCTTGGTTGCCATGGGTCAAATGTAGACCGATGGACTTTTGCATTGCCCCTAGAGCACGCTGCCGAACCGATAGCCGCAACCCACCAGCAGGCTCACCGCATTCGTGCGGATGCTGCCATCGTCGATAACCGGCAAGGCGCTGATGTTGCTGAGACCCTTGTCATAGCGCACTTCGGCTTGCAGGGCTACTGCTGGGCTCAACGGGAACGCACCTCCAAGGCTCGCACTGAGCCCTATGTCCCATTGTTTCAGATCGTCGGTATTGTCGTACGAGGGGAGGACGGCCTCATCGCCGAAGGACTGCCGCGATCGGAGCAGCAACCCAGCGTACGGACCGCAGCCGACCAGGAGGCGCGCCTTGCTGCCGAAGGAGGCTTGCGCCATCACAGGGACCACGAGATAGTCCAACGCATTGCGCTATTGACCTGTCTGAGCAGGTTGCCATTGATGTCCGTGAAGGTTACTTCCTGGAACATACCCTTGCGTTGGTAACCGAGCCCTGCCCGAACACCAAAGCGATGCGAAACGGCGTAGTGAAAGTTCACGGCTGCCGAAGGGCCGAAAAGCGGGTCTGTGGAATCAATGAGCTTGTTGCCTCGCAGCCAGCCCATGCCAGGGCCGATCTGCGTGGCTACTTCGCATCGACCGGCCTGTCCGACCACTACCGAAGAACAGATCAGGGCGGTGATCACAAGTGAAGTGGTTCGAGCGAACATGGGTGATGGTTTTGGCCTATGGAACGACCGCAGGCTCCCGTTATTGCCAGATGCTTGATCGTTGGCGGGGTTGATGATGTCGAATTACGACTCCCTGAGTCCTGAGCTTGCCGAAAGGTCGAACGGATGCCGCTCTTGGGCTTCTGCCACTTGCCGCCGATGAAGAGCTCGTACTGCGGCTTGATGGTGAAGTGGTCCTTGCTTTCGGGGGCGGGCGACAATGCCCACTCGATGGACTTCTTGGCCTTGGTGGTCATGGTTGTAAGGCTTAATCCTTTGAGCAGGTGGTGTCAGTTACCAAGGATGATGGTGCTACGAACGATCGTACCCTCGCTGATCAGGGACAGTACGTAAACACCCGATGCGATAGAAGCAGTATGCATTTCGAGTTGATTCCATCCGGGCGAGAGGACGATCGACCGCGCCGACGCGACCAACTGACCCATGTAGTTCAACAAATCCCAATCGAAGGTCTTCGATTCACCATCCATGAGCCTAACTCCAATGGTATTGTTGTTCCGATCGGCCACCACCGCTACGCGCACCTCTTGCTCCTTGATGCGCCCGTGCTCCGGTGCCGATGCTTCCGGCATGGTTGGTTGCACCATCAGCCCGATGCTCCTGCCATTGCCTTGTTGGGCGCTCTTGACTTCCATTTCACAGCCCAGTGGATCGATCGAGGCATGGAACTCGCTTCCATGGGATGCATGGAAGCCTGGCTTAAGCTCAATGGAAGATCCCGCGTGCATTTCAACATGCACACCAGGGTTCACGGTAAAGCGTGCTTCGTTGATCATCGGATCGGCAAATGAGGCACCGGGACCAGCAGATGGATCGATCACGAGATCCCGCTTGGCAGCGAAGTTTTGATCGTAGACCACATCGCGATTGAAGAGTGTGAGGTCGAAACATTCGCGTTGCCACTGCGCCGCTACCACATCGGCCAGGCCGTATTGCTCCACCGAACCCTGAATGCCGTTGCTGTACGGCATGATCCGGCAAGCGTAATAGTCCATCACCATGTCGTACACGTTCGGTGGCGATCCCATGTCGTCGAAGGCCTGTAGCCACATCCACGCCAGGCTGGAACGGTTGAGCGTACCCACGCCGTTGTAGGACGGGCGGTAGGCGATGTCATCATCGCCGGAGACCGAAGCGTGGAACTGCGGGCAGCCATCGCCATCGTTCCCCGCGTACACGTTCTGCGTGAAGGTGTTGCGGAAGCGCAACATGTCCGTCCCGTTGAAGTAGACTGGTCCGCCAGAAGGGATCTCACGATCGTGAGTGGCGCGGAGCATCAGAAAATCGGTCACCGCATGGCTGATGTCCTCGTAGTCGTTCGGTTCGCTACCGTGGCGCTCTGTGCAGGTCTCCCTTCGCCAACCAAAGTGAGTCCATTGATAGGCTCCATTGTCGAACTCGGTGACATAGCGTTCGCTCTGGCTATTGTGATACCATGTTCCGAAAAGCTGATAACATTCAGCCTCATCATTGATTATGCTGAAATACCGATCCGCAATAGCGGCCGCCATTGAGAGGTAAGTAGAATTAGGTGCAGCCTCACCGAGATAGTAGAGCGCCGTTCCGATGCCTGATTGAAAGTTCAGATGACCTGCTCTTGCGTTAGAACCTGGACTCGATTCTGTCGCAAAGCAGAGGTCATCATCGATCCAATACCCAGGCGACCAAACGTACCAGTCCAAGGTCTGTTCGGTGCGCACACGCAGCCATTCGGCGAATTCTCCAACGGTCGTCCAAGTGTCAAAGCTATTTGACGTGATGGGCGTACCTGGGAACTGTGGGAGCGGCGTGGCGTCCAGGTCTGATTGCTCGATCTGCACCATGTGCACGAAATGCCCCAGCGCAGCCATGACGTCCCCGTCCTGGTAAATGTGCGTTGACCAGCGCGGTGCATTGAAGTCGTATCCCTGTATTTGGTAGATCCAAGATGGGCTGATGCCCAATTCATCCCAGCGGTGCTCCTGGATGCAGATAGCTCGATTGATGAACTTGAAGAGGTAAGCTAGATCGCCGGTAGTCTCGTACATGTGGAGGTACGACTCGAGGACAAAGGCGGTACCGTCACCGTAAGTACTTCCAATCTCATCAGCAAGAGGAATCGGGGAGGTGTTGCTCATCGCGCATGGATGAGTAATTGCTTCGATGTAAGCATCCTCTGAAAGATCGTATTGGGCTTTGATCTCGTATCCGGATCGATCCTGGGCCGGTGTTCTCAAAAAAGGGAGACGCCAACTACGGCGCCAATGACCCTGAAGCGAACCCTGTAGCCATTGTCATTCATCATGGCTCTCCTCATGTAGTAAAGACGAACGAAAGATGCTTTGGACCCTTTGCACGGTTCATTTGAAGAAGAATATCAGGTTTAATTCCAAGTCGTTCAGAAGGATGGAATTGTTGCTCAGAAATCCTGACCCGACGATCTCGTTGAAATGGGCTTCTTCTCTATATGGTGCGATCGGCCCCGGGTGCTCTACGATGTCGTAGCTTGAATTTCCGGAAATACTACCGAACAAGTTGAAGTGGGCCGCCCCTGAGGCCATCCAGTTCTTGATCCTGAGGGAGAAATTAGGTCCAACTTGAAGGAACAGGATCTGGGCCCGTACAGTCTGGGTAGAACGGAAACCAAATAGAGTGTCAGCGTATTGCTTCAGGTAGTCCCGGTGTGCATAGTAGACCGACGGTCCGACGGAAAGGATGAAGGACGGTCTGTCGAACGCTTTGGGCGAGAGCAGATAGTAGGCCCATGAAAGTCGGGCGAGAAAATCCTTGGACGTGCCAAATGATGATTCACCATACTCATCATCGAAATGGGGGGTTTGATCTCGATACGTAAGGGTCAATGAGCTAAAGCTGCGATGGTTCCTTTCACCCAATAGGCTTAACGTGAAGAAACCCGGTGAGTATTCTGGATGACCGATGAACGCTGCCATCGCTGGAGGATCTGTTGTGGGCTTTTGATAGGCGTTCATTGTACATAACCCAAGACGACCAACCCCAAAACCCCAAAGCCACTGCCTTTCGGCTCCGACAGGAAAACGCTTGATCGCTGTGGAATCGGACGTTGATGATCCGACACTATTCACTTGCGCCTTAAGTAAGTCAACACCGCTGACCACTATCACCAACAGCAGCCACAGCATCCTACGTGCCGAAGCTCGACCTATGGAGCCACATGGACAGCCGGCTAAGTCCATCGATGCTGGTTGGTGATCACATGAAAGGGCTCAATTGAGAGATGCTCATTGGCGGGGTTGATCGTGTCGAAGTACTTGCCCGACTTCGGCTTCTGCCACTTGCCGTTGATGAAGAGCTCGTACTGCGGCTTGAGGGTGAAATGGTCCTTGCTTTCGGGGGCGGGGGCGAGGGGCCAATCCAGGGCTTTCCTGCCCGTGCGGGATGAGGACATCTTCTTGGCTGCCATTGGCTCAAAGATAACGGGCGGCGCACCTTTCCTTCCGCCAATTGTTCCTTGGGCATCACGCTACTGCCATGGACAAGTTGATCGGTCCCCACGTTCACGCCTATCTGCACCATCCGTTGCTTTCCTCTGGTGAAGAGATGCTCAACCATACGATCGCACACCTGATCCACACCGGTGCATTGGCGGTGGATCATAGCCGTGTGCATCTGGGCCATGGCGAACATCACATTGTCTCCCGCCTGTTCCTTTCCCGGGCCAAAGACCCCGCTGCGCTGGCCGGTCCTGAAGCCTACGTCTTGGGCCTCTTTCCTGCGGACCATCCGTTTTCCCTGGCTGATATGCGGCGGATGATCGGCCATGCCATGCCGGAGCCACACCATACCCATGCCTTCAAAACAGGGCCCATGAAGGAGCATTTGCTACAACTGGGCCTTCTCACCTCGGACCACATGGACTCACCCGAAGGCCGGGCGGCCTATCGACGGGTGTCGCATTTGTTGCACGCTTTCGAGCAAGACGAGGACATCCTGCTGAATGACCCCGGCAAATTGAGCGCCCGCTTGAAGGAACTGGGCAGCAATGTGGTGTTGTTGCACTGGCACCTGCGTGACAAGCTACGGGAGCTTCCCGGCGTGGACACCCTGACAAAGACCGTGTTGGTCATCCAACGCTTCTTGGAGAGCGGCGGCTTCTACCACGAGCGGAGAATGGGGTGAGGCAGAAGAGTGACTGGTGATTGGAGGTCTCCCGTTTCACATTTCACTTTTCCAGTAGCTATCTTATCGCATCCGAAGTTGACGGCATCCCCGTCGATCGCAAACAGCCATGAGCGACCAACGCACCATCGTCCACCTGGACTTAGACAGCTTCTTCGTGAGCGTGGAACGCCTGAAGCACCCGCAGCTGCAGGGCAAGCCCGTGCTGGTGGGCAGCGACAGCGACCGCGGCGTGGTGGCCAGTTGCAGCTACGAGGCGCGGGCCTTCGGGGTGCGCAGCGCCATGCCCATGCGCACCGCCAAGCGGCTCTGCCCCGAGGCCATCATCCTGCGCGGCGACAGCGGGGCGTACATGAAGAAGAGCGACGAGGTCACCGAGATCATCCGCGCGCGGGTGCCGCTCTTCGAGAAGACCAGCGTGGACGAATTCTACGTGGACCTCAGCGGCATGGAGCGCTTCTTCGGCGCACTGAAGCTGGCCAGCGAACTGCGGCAGTACATCAGCAAGGAGACGGGGCTGCCGAACAGCTTCGGGCTCAGCATCAACAAAACGGTGAGCAAGGTGGCCACCAACACCGCCAAGCCCAACGGCCAGCGCGAGGTGGAGCGCGGCACCGAGAAACCCTTCCTGGCGCCGATGTCCATCGAGGCCATCCCCGGCGTGGGTGAGAAGACCGCGCACCTGCTGCGCAGCATGGGCGTGGCGAAGATCCACACCCTGCAGGAGCTGCCCGTGGAGCTGATGCAGCGGCTGCTGGGCGAGCACGGCCCCGTGCTGTGGCGCAAGGCCAACGGCATCGACAACAGCCCCGTGACGCCATGGCACGAGCGCAAGAGCATCAGCACCGAGCACACCTTCGAGCGCGACACCATCGACCTGGCGAAGCTGCGCGGCCTGCTCACCGCCATGGCCGAGAACCTGGCCTTCCAACTGCGCAAGGGCCAAAAGCTCACCAGCTGCATCGCCGTGAAGATCCGCTACGCCGACATGAACACCCACACGCGCCAACAGCGCATCGGCTACACCGCCGCAGACCACCTCATCCTGCCGGTGGTACACGAGCTCTTCCGCATGCTGTACGACCGCCGCCAGCGCATCCGCTTGGTGGGCATCCGCTTCAGCCACTTAGTGGGCGGCGGCCACCAGATGGACGCCTTCACCGACACCGAGGAGGCCATGAACCTCTACCAGGCCATGGACAAAATGCGCAAGCGCTTCGGCGACCGTGTGGTGATGCGCGCCACCGGCCTGGAGGCCAAGAGCATCGGCCGCATGGACAACCCCTTCGACGGGCAGGCCCCGGTGCTGCTGGCCAATAGGAGGAGCTGAACAATGGATAGAATGCAATGGGCTTCAATGGGCAGAAATCAACCTGGCGCACCGCAGAGCGGGTGCGTCCATTTCTGTCCATTGAAGTCCATTTGAACCGCCATAACTACTTTGCCTACCATGGAGAATAGCCAGCAACACCAACGCCCGCGCATCTTCCAGCCCAGTGGCGGCTACGAAAAGCTGGTGAGCTACCAGGTAGCCAAGCTGCTCTATGCCGTTACCGTGCGCTTCGCCGGTACCGTGCGCTTCGTGGACCGCTACATCCCCCGCGGAAGCCGCACCCACGACCAGATGGAACAGGCCGCGCACCGCGCGCACACCCACCACCGTGCAGGACCGCGCATTCGCAGAGATCAGCGCCAACGTGGGGCAACCCCTGTGCAAGATCGCCATCCACCTGTTGGACAAGCAAGTGGACAGCCAAGCCCGCAAATTCGAGCAGGAAGGCGGCTTCAGCGAGCGGCTGTACAAGGTGCGCAGCGAGGCGAAGGCGAGGAAGCAACAGGATTAGCAAGGGTTGGGCGTGTCCCCTTCCCGCCCGCAAACCCCACGCACGGGCCGGGTGCTCCGCTGTAGCTGCTTCGGCCCGGCCAGCACCCACGGCGCTGCGGTGGCTTCCTCCGGTCGCCTCCTCGCTGCTCGTGGCTGCACGGCCGCCCCTTCAGCAGGCTGCCGCTGCGCCCCCTCACGCAGGTTCGCGGGGGATCAACGAACTTGCCGGCCATAACATTCCACCCATGGCCGTTCCGGACTATCAATCGATCATGCTACCACTGTTGCAACAGGTGGCCGATGGCAAGATCCACACGCTTCGCGACCTGACCGAAACACTGGCCTCCTACTTTAACCTGAGCGAGGAGGAAAAGCGCGAAATGCTCCCCAGCGGTGCGCAGTTCACATTTGCCAACCGCGTGGGCTGGGCGCGGACTTACATGAAGAAGGCCGGCCTATTGGACACGTCCAAGCGTGGTACGGCCCAAATCACCCAGCGTGGCCTTGATGTCCTGAAGAAAAAACCGGAGCGGATCGATGTCCGGTTCCTGAAGCAATTTCCCGAGTTCGTTGAATTCCAATCCGCCAAGCGAGGTGCCGAAAATGCCGCCGAGGAACCTGCTCTGACGGACAATTCTCAAACACCGGAGGAGGTCTTGGATGAGGCCTTCGAGCAGATCCACTCTACGCTTGCCCGGGAAGTGTTGATCAAAGTGCATGCGCTCACCTGGATGGATTTCGAACGCTTGGTGGTGCAACTGCTGGTGCGCATGGGTTATGGCGGCTCCGTGAAGGATGCTGGCCGCGCGCTGGCGAAGAGCGGCGATGAAGGCATCGACGGCACCATCAAGGAAGACCGGCTCGGGTTGGACACCATCTACATCCAGGCAAAGAAGTGGCAGCAAGGCAACACCGTGGGCAGGCCGGAGATCCAGAAGTTCGTTGGGGCACTTGCCGGGCAAGGGGCCAAGAAAGGCATCTTCATCACCACCTCGTCATTCTCCAAGGAAGCACGCGACTACACCCCACGCAACGAAACCAAGATCGTGCTGATCGATGGCGATGAACTCACCCGCCTGATGATCGACCACGACCTCGGCGTCACACCTCAGCGCACCTACACCGTCAAGCGCATCGACAGCGATTTCTTCGGGGAGGAATGACACGGCCACTTGCCCTATCTTTGAAGAACCATGACCAAGCTGGAAAAACGCAAGGCCGTTCTGTTGGAGCGGATCAGCGCGGTGGAGGATGAGCGCACCCTCCAGGCCTTGGAGCGCACCTTGGAGGGCACCTCGCACCACACGCTCACGCCGGAACAACTGAAGGCACTCGATGCCAGCATGGCGCGTTACCTGCGCGGCGAAGCCAAGACCTATACGCCGGAACAGGTACGGGCACGGGCGTTGAAGGCGATCCGTGGATGAATGCAAAGCCTATCCGCGTAACGGATGAGGCGGATGCTGATCTTACCAACGGTGCCCAATGGTATGCGGAACGAAGTCATACAGTGGCCGTAGCCTTTGTGGAGGAAGTATATGATTGCTTCAGCGTGATCGGGCAATTCCCGAACGGCGCACCACGTGTGCGCGGTCTTATCCGCCAGCTTCCGGTGAGCGGGTTCCCTTTCGTGGTCCTCTACCGCCCAATGCCTGATCACTTCATCGTGCTGCGGATCTTTCATACGAGCCAGCACCCAAGCAAGAAGTTCAGATTACCGAAATAAGCTCCCGCACTGTCAAGCGCATCGACAGCGACTTCTTCGGGGAGGAATAATCCCCTCACTTCCCCCCATACCGCGGGTCCGCCTTCCACGGCAGTTTCTCCACGCTTTGGGTGCGCAGCGAGCAGTGCCCGAACTCCTCCTCCACCACGCCGGTAAGGCGGTACACACCGCGCCCACGGAACGGGAAGCGCGCCGCCACCGAGGGGAACTGCGTGCTGTCCCACAGATCGCCGGCGGGATCGATGAAGGACCCGAAGCTCATCCACTCGCCGGTGCGCGTGCTGGCGGGCTTCACATGCACCATGTAGCCCAGCATGGCAACGCGCTTGCCGATGTGGCGGGGCATGTCGTGCTTGAGGATGGTTGGGGGGGAGTGCGCAGTTCGTCGTTCGTAGTTGTCAGTTGCTCGTTGTTGGTTGTCAGTTGTTGGTTGTCCGTTGTCCGTTGTCCGTCGGGAATGGTCGGAGGCAGCCCTGACAACCGACAACTGACAACTATCAACCGGCCCTGCCTTCGCGCCTTCGCGTCTTCGCGGCTTCGCATGCGTCATTTCTTGGCGTGCTTGGCGTCTTGGCGGTAGTCCTTCATCCTTCGCGCCTTCGCGTCTTCGCGAGAGCCCCTCGACACCTTCCACCAACGAGAACGGATCGCACAGCGGGAACCCCAGCAGTTCCAATTCGTCATAGGCATCGGCCAGGGGGTAGTGGTGCAACGCGGGCAGGCGCGGCTCCTCCACCTTGGTGATGAAGAGGTCGCCATCGGCGGTGATGCGCGCGGGGCTGTGCAGCAGGGTGAGGTCCCACAACAGCTGCGGTTTGCTCTTGCCGGTGAAGCGCAACGCGCCGGTGCGGATCAGGATGCGCGCCTGCTCCAGCGGCAGCGGAACGCGGTGCAGCAGGTCTTCCAAATCCTGGAAAGGGCCGTTGCGGCGGCGTTCGTGCAGGATCAGCTGCACGGTTTCGGCGGTGAGGCTTTTGATGTTGGCGAGGCCGAGGAAGATGCTGTCGCGTCGATCGTAGCTGTCGCGTCGACCCAGTGGGTCGACTGTACAGCAGCGGGGATGATCCCCGGCGCGCAGCAAGGAGCACAGTTCCCCGCTCACATTCACGCAGGGTGCTTCGATCACCGCGCCATGCCGCCGCGCCTCGTGCAGGTAGAATTCCAGGCTGTAGAAGCCGCCGAAGTTGTTGGCCACGGCCACCATGAATTCCAGCGGATGGTGGGCCTTCAGCCAGAGGCTCTGGTAGCTCTCCACGGCGTAGCTGGCGCTGTGGCCCTTGGCGAAGCTGAAGCTGGCGAAGCTCTCGATCTGCCGCCACACTTCCTCCGGCTGACCTGCGGGATGGCCCTTCGCCTTGCTGTTGGAGAAGAACTTCTCCTGCACGGCCTTGAACTCGGGCCGTTCGCGGAAGCGCGCCGTCATGCCGCGCCGCAGCAGGTCGGCTTCCTCCAGGTCGAGGCCCGCGTAGAGGTGCGCCACCTTCAGCACGTCCTCCTGGTACACCATCACGCCGTAGGTCTCGGGCATGATGGCCAGCAGTTCCTTCGGTGCGCGCTTCACCCGTTCGGGGTCGTTGTGGCGCAGGATGTACTCGCGCATCATGCCGCTCTCGGCCACGCCGGGCCGTATGATGCTGCTGGCGGCCACCAGCGTGAGGTAGTCCTCCACGCGCAGCTTCTTCAGCAGCATGCGCATGGCCGGGCTCTCCACGTAAAAGCAGCCCACGGTATCGCCGGTGCGCAGCAGCTCCTTGATGGCGGGGTCCTGCTTGAACGCGGGGATGTTGTGGATATCGATGCGGGGAGTGGGTGCGAGGGTGAGAGGGTGAGAGAGAGGCAGGACCTCTTGCACTCTCGCACTCTTGCACCCTTGCACTCTCGCACTCTTGCACCCATGCACCCTTGCACGCTCGCACTCTTGCACCCTTGCACGCTCGCACTCTTGCACCCTCGCACTCTCGCACTCTTGCACCCTCGCACAGGCATTCACCAGCTCCACCGCATCCCGAATATGCCCCAGCCCCCGCTGGCTAAGGATGTCGAATTTGTGCAGGCCGAGGTCCTCGCATTCCAGCAGGCTGAGCTGCACCACGGGGAAGCCCTTGGGCGGGCGGAACAACGCGCCGTAGTGCGTCACGGGCTTGTCGGTGATGATGATGCCGCCCACGTGGATGCCGAACTGGTGCGGCATGCCGATGAGCTTTTTCGCGTAGCGCACCACGGCCTGCGCCACCTTGTCCAGGCTGCCGCTGTCGGCTTGTTCACTGGGTCTTCCGCCGCCATACCTGCTCCTACCTTCGGAAAGCGCATCGATCTCCTCCGGCGGCAGGCCCACGGCCTTGCCCAGCTCGCGCACGGCGCCGCGCCATTGGAAGGTGGTGTAGGTGGCCACCTGCGCGGCGTGGATCCCGCCACCCCTGCCCTGAGCGGAGCGGTTGTACTTGTTGAAGATGTATTCGAACACTTCATCCCTGTCCTTCCAGCTGAAGTCAATGTCGAAGTCGGGCGGCTTTTTGCGTGCGGTGCTGATGAAGCGCTCGAAATAGAGATTGAGCTCGATGGGGTCCACGTCGGTGATGCCGAGGCAATAGGCCACTAAGCTGTTGGCGCCGCTGCCGCGCCCCACGTGGAAGAAGCCGCGGCTGCCGGCGTAGCGCACGATGTCGTGATTGATGAGAAAGTAGCTGATGAAGCCCATGCGCTCGATCACGTCCAGTTCGTGCTGCATGCGCGCCAGCACCTTCTCCGTGGGTTGCGGATAGCGGCGCTGCAGGCCTTCCAGCGCGAGGCGGTGCAGTTGTTCGCGGTCCAGCGCCAGGCTGGTGCCAAAGACCTGGCGCGTTTTGTCGCTGCCGTCGAAGCCGATGCTGCATTGCTCCAGCAATGCTTCCGTGTTTCGCAGCAGCGCGGGAAAATCGCGGTAGAGGCCGCGCACTTCCCCCGCGCTGCGGAACATCTCATCAGGCGCGGCGAGTTCTTCGGCGGGCAGCAGGCTGATCAGCGTGTTCCCGGCCATGGTGCGCAGCAGGCGGTGGGTGTTGAAGTCCCCCGGGCCTGTTCCAGGGTTGTTACGGAAGGTGATGGGCAACAAGGCCACCAGCTCATTCAGCCGTTTGGCCCACGGACTGAAGGGCAGACGCGTGAGCTCCGATGGCTTGATGCCGATCCGCTCGTTGGGGTGCAGGGGGCGCGGCGGCGTGCCGAAGGGCAGGATGAAGAAGGCGTCTGGCAGTTCCGGCGGCTCCACGGGCAGTGCTTCACCATCCAGCAAGTGCGGACTGAGCAGTTCGTTCAGTTGTTGGTAGCCGTCGTTGTTCTTGGCCAGGCCGATGTACAACAGCTTCGCGCCCTGTCGGAATTCGATGCCGGTCACCGGGCGGATGCCATACTTGCCAGCCAGGCGCACGAAGTCGGGAATGCCGGCGGTGTTGTGGATGTCGGTGAGGGCAAGGGTGCGCACACCGGCCTTGGTGGCCTCTTCCAACAACGCTTCCGGCGAGAGGATGCCGTACTTGAAGCTGAACCAACTGTGCGCGTTGAGGAACATGATCGACGGATATATTGGCAATCAAACGACGGATAAGTTAGCGCACGGATGAACAAGTCCCCTGCCTCAGGATTCCCTTTGGGGGTTTACTGAGAGAACAGGGAAACAGCCGCATGCCGTAGCTTTGCACAGATGCCCACTTCCATCGCAACCCAGCGGAAGCCCAAGCGCTTGCTGGTCACCATTACCAAGCCAGGCAAGGTGCGGTTGGTAGAAGAGATCCTGCGAGAGATCGAAGGCGTGGAGGTGGAACAGGCACCGAATCCAGGGAAGGAAGCAACAGAGCCGCACAAAAAGCCGCTTTCCGCGAAGGAAAAGCAATTTGTACACGAGCTGGCCGAAGCTATGGCTGAAGTGAAGGACCACTTGGCCGGCAAAAAGAAACTCCCGTTGGCCAAGGACCTGCTCAATGAGCTTTGAAGTCCGGTACACCTCGCATTTTTCCAAGGCGATCAAGCGGTTGGCGAAGAAGTACCCGTCGGTCCGAACGGATCTTTCCGCCCTGCTCAGGGACATTCAGGCGGACCCGATGGTGGGCACACCGATCGGCAGAAGTTGCTACAAGATCCGCATGCCCATCCGCTCCAAGGGGAAGGGCAAAAGCGGCGGCGCACGGGTGATCACTTACGTACTCATCGTCAACAACCTTGTGGTGTTGCTGACCGTTTATGATAAATCCGAAAAGGCCACCCTGACCGACGCTGAGCGCGATCATTTGATCGACCTTGCGGAACGGCTTTGACAAGTCCCATCAAGGTCTTGTGCCCGGGAGCTTGGTACAAAAAGCGGAACGGGATGGCGGCTACTTCAGCGGCTTCGTTCGCGTCTTCATCCAAGCGTGGACCTCCTCTACCTCCATGCGGCCGGTGGCCACGCGGATGACCAGGTCGTATTCCTCATCGTCGCTGGCCTGCAGGTCCATGTCGTAGGTAAGCAAGATCAATCGGGCCAGCACATATCCAGTTCGCTTGTTCCCGTCCACGAAAGGATGGTTCTTCACGACGCTTTCGAGCAAAGCAGCTGCTTTCACAACGGGATCAGGGTACAATTCCTGTCCATCGAAAGTGGCGAAGGGCCTGGCCAATGCCGCCTCCAGCCCACCTTGGTCGCGCACGCCGTGGGAGCCGCCCGTTGCTTCGATCAATTCGGCGTGGATGGCCAAGGCTTCTTCCAAGGCGATCATTTCGCCAAGCGCAGCAGCAGCTCGCGCTTCTCGTCCAAAATGCGCTTCAGCCCTATCACGCGCTTCTGTTCTTCAGGCGTCTTGGCTTGAAATTGCCTCAGGTAATCCAACACCTCCTGCAGGATGGGGTCGGGCATCTCCTCCAATTTGACCTGGATCGCCTCCTTGAGTTCCTTGGTGCTCATGGTTTGCCAAAGTTAGGTGAGGGGCAGTTGTTGGTTGTCCGATGCTAGTTGTCAGCGAAAACCCCTCGGCAAAGCCTGACAACGAACAACCGACAACCCCTTTTCCTGTTTCCAGTTTTCCCAAGCCCGCCCTCCGTTACTTTGCAGCCATGGCCGCAACACAAGCCCATCCCTTCCACCTTACCAACACGCTTTCGCGCAAGAAGGAGCCGTTCATCCCGCTGAACCCGCCGCACGTGGGCCTGTACGTATGCGGCCCCACCGTGTACAGCGACGTACACCTGGGCAACGTGCGCAGCTTCCTCACCTTCGACATTCTCTTCCGGTGGCTGCGCTACTTGGGCTACTCGGTGCGCTACGTGCGCAACATCACCGACGTGGGGCACTTGGTGGGCGACGAGGACGCGGGCGAAGACAAGATCGCGAAGCGCGCACGGCTGGAGCAGCTGGAGCCCATGGAGATCGTGCAGAAGTACACCAACGGTTTCCATGAGGTGATGCGGCTGTTCAACATCCTGCCGCCGAGCATCGAGCCCACGGCCACGGCCCACATCATTGAGCAGATCGGCATGATCGAACGCATCATCGCCAACGGCTACGCATACGTGGTGAACGGCTCGGTGTACTTCGACGTGCCGAAGTACGCGGGAAAGCACGCCTACGGCGAACTGAGCGGCCGCAAAACCGAGGACCAGCTGGCCAACACACGCGGCACCGAAGGCCAAGACGAAAAACGCAGTCCGCTGGATTTCGCGCTCTGGAAGCAAGCCGAGAAAGGCCACCTGATGCACTGGCCATCCCCCTGGGGCGAGGGTTTTCCGGGCTGGCACTTAGAGTGCAGCGTGATGAGCACCAAGTACCTCGGGCAAACGTTCGACATCCATGGCGGGGGCATGGACCTGAAGTTCCCGCACCACGAGTGCGAGATTGCGCAGAGCGTGGCGGCTGACGGTACGGCACCGGTGCGCTACTGGATGCACGGCAACATGCTCACCGTGAACGGCCGGAAGATGGCCAAGAGCGAGGGCAACGGCTTTACGCCGGAGGAACTGATCAGCGGCAACCACAAATTGCTGGAGCGCGGCTACTCACCCATGACGGTGCGGTTCTTCATGCTGCAATGCCACTACGCCAGCACGCTGGACTTCAGCAATGCGGCGTTGCAGGCGGCGGAGAAAGGCTTGCAACGGTTGATGGCGGCTTATGAAATACTGAAGGGATTAACCGCCAAGACGCCAAGCGCGCCAAGTGATGGGAAGGAAAGTTTCGATGTGGAGACGCTGGCCAAAGCGTGCCATGCGGCGATGAACGACGATCTGAACACGCCGGTGATGATCGCGCAGTTGTTCGAGGGGGTGCGGGCGATCAATGGCGCGAAAGCGGGGAACATCGCGTTGACCCAAGAGCAGATCGACATCCTGCGGGGCTTGTTCAGCGACATGCTTTTCATCGCGCTGGGGCTGAAGGAAGAAGCAGCGACCAAGAACGAAGAGGGCTTGGATGCCGGGCTGATGGACGTATTGCTGGGCCTGCGCGCCGATGCGAAAAACCGCAAGGACTTCGCCACCAGCGACCTGATCCGCGATAAGCTGGCCACGCTGGGCATCACGGTGAAGGACACCAAGGAGGGCGTGGTGTGGGAGAGATCATGATCTTTCACCGCCAAGACGCCAAGAGCGCCAAGGAGAATAGGGCTTCTGGAATTCTTTCTCCGCCAAGACGCCAAGAGCGCATAAGTGGTAACCCAGGATAGGCTACTTTCAGTCCGCCATGACGGAAGATGAACTTGCCGCTATCGCGGTTGATGCCATGATCGAAGTGCATCGCGAGCTGGGGCCCGGGTTGTTGGAAAGCAGTTATGAGCATTGCCTGTTGTACGAGTTGGTTGACCGTGGACTGCAGGCGGAAAGGCAAGTGCCATTGCCATTGCGGTACAAAGGAATGAACCTGGAGATCGGCTATCGGATCGACTTGTGGCTGGAGCGCAAGCTCATCGTCGAGATCAAGTCCGTGGAAACATTGCTGCCAGCACACTTGGCGCAGGTGATCACCTACCTGAAGCTCTCCGACATGCGCCTTGGCCTGTTGGTGAACTTCAACGAAAAGCTCGTCACCCAAGGAATCCGCAGGGTTGCCAACAAGTTCAAAGAATAGCCTATTGCAGGATCGAATTCTTGGCGGTAACGGCGCTTCCATGGCCTTGGCGTGCTTGGCGTCTTGGCGGTAACGGCGATTCCATAATCTTGGCGTGCTTGGCGTCTTGGCGGTAACGGCG
>ENA-UOUJ01000933-UOUJ01000933.1-activated-sludge-metagenome-genome-assembly--contig:-NODE-933-length-16792-cov-5.168369_pt1 | contig 16792 bp, 16 predicted proteins | sample MGYA00249839_ERZ747224 | MGnify/ENA primary metagenome ERZ747224 (study PRJEB28782, sample SAMN03220277) | activated sludge metagenome | biome: wastewater; feature: sewage sludge; material...
GTTGACGCCCTGTTCCCGCAGCTCGATCCGGTCTCCCATAACTACCCGATCCGCAAAGGCGAGGTCGGCGTCGGCTTCCATACCGATCCGGCAAGAGGACCATAGGCCCTCCTGCCGCACGACAAGGCGCGAGACGGTTTTCGGATCATGCATCCGGCCCGTCTCGCGAGATTAACCGTCTGAAGTTTAGACCGCTCCTATTGTCTGTTTAGTACCTAAGGCTCGAAGCAAAGATCATGAGTCGTTTTTCTCATCGTGCAGAGGTCTTGTATTCGAACCGCGCCAAGGTTTTGGGGTTGTTTGCCGATATTCTCGATTACCCTGTTCCAGGTTTGGGGCAGAAAGCATCCGAGTGTGGCGCATTGATAAGATCGGTGCAGCCACAAGCGGCGGCATTATTGGAGAGCTTTCGAGCTTTTGCCGAAGATACGTCGGTGGGAAAGCTGCAGGAAGTTTATAGTGGTTTTTTTGATTTGAATTCGATATGTCATCCATATGTTGGTTACCAGCTTTTTGGGGAGAATTATAAACGTAGCGTTTTTTTAGTTGAGCTTAAGAAAAGCTATCGCGCGAATGGATTCGAGTCTGATCCCACGGAAATGCCGGATCGCCTGTCGGTTGTATTGAGGTTTGCTGCCCAGAATGATGGCGACGACATTGATGCTTTATTGAATAAAGGAATGCTGCCGGCGCTTGAACGGATGACAACGAAGCCGGAAACCGAAAGTCATCAGCATGGACCGGCTGATATTGATGGGGATACCGGTATCGAACGTGCGAAGTTAGATGATCGTGACCTGCGAAAGCAGCTAAAGGCTCAGCAGCGAGAAGCTCGGAAGTTGCTTGAAGGACAGAGTCAGGGAGACGATCGTCAGCAGCTCAAAGGGCAAGGCCAGGGTGATGTTCTGGAGGGTGGATTTCTCTTGGCCATGAGTGAGGACTACGATGTCGAGGAAGCAGAGAAGCGAGCGCATCCTTACCATCAAGTGCTGGATGCCTTACGACTTTTGCTGAACGAAGGCATGACCAAGAAGCGTGCCGACCGCTCAATTGAGCAGGAGCGTGTCCTTAGCTGGACGCGGGAGCGTTTTAATCTCGACGAAGACGAGACGATCATGGTGTCTGAGCTTCCTTGTTCTGATCCTGGTTGTCCGCCGGTGGAAACGCATGTCGTGTTCTGGACACAATCGGGCCGACAGCATTTCAAGGTGTATAAGCCACTTGCGGAGGTCGCAGCAGACGACCTGCTGGATTGGCAAGCGTGAGAGGAATGTCCCATGTGTGACGGAGGCAAATTCTATGTATGATGTATTCCTGTTCGCGGTTCTGCCATACTTGGCGATCGTGGTAGCGGTTCTCGGTGGTGTTCATCGTTACAGGACGAATCGCTTTTCTTATTCGACGTTGTCTTCCCAGCTTCTGGAGAACCGCCGTTTGTTCTGGGGGTCTGTACCTTGGCACTACGGCATTGTGGTTGTCCTGTTTGCGCATTTGATTGGGTTTCTTGTTCCTGGTATGTGGTCAGCTCTAACATCGACCCCTACGGCGCTCTACACGGTTGAGTTGATAGGCTTTGCGTTCGGCTTCGCTGCGTTGATAGGTCTGTGCGTTTTGATAGTACGTCGATTTACGACGGAGCGAATTCTAGCTGTGACTAGCCCGATGGATGGTGTACTGCTTGTTGCGCTGCTCGTCCAGGTTGCGCTTGGTTTTTGGGTTTCACTGGCGTATCGATGGGGCGCTGACTGGTATATCGATACGGCTGTACCGTGGTTGATTTCGCTCGTGTCTTTGAACCCGCAAACTCATTATGTATCAGCATTGCCGTTTGCTGTTAAGGCGCACATGCTCACAGGGTTCCTTGTGATCGCGCTGTTCCCATTCTCGCGGTTGGTGCATTTGATTATGTTCCCCTTCTGGTATTTGTGGCGTCCCTATCAGATCCAGATTAGGAATACTGTGAGATCTGCGCATTAAGCACTTGGCGAAGTTGTTAGATTTGGTTAAAATGGAGGTCTCGCCGGCGAGCTACGCTCGCCGGCGAGAACTGTGAGTTGGTTGTGTATGTCGAAGAGATCGAACGATCGGGACCGCGGCGTGGTTGATCCAGCGGCTGGTAGCCTTAGCTTGGTCAACAATCTAGGCAGGTAGCCCGTTTTCTTAGAAGCAACGCAAGCTTAACAGCTAGGTACATTTTCTTTGTAGGAGCTACCGGTGGAACAGTCAGCTGGCAAGGTTGAGACGTCGGGCGAACCGCAGGGCAACGCGCGAGTGTTGTGGATATCGACCATGGCGTTTTCGCTAGGGTTCGCTATATGGGGAATGTTTTCGGCGCTCGCGCCGTTTTTGATAGAGTGGTACCATTTTACAAGCACGCAAGTGCTTGTGTTGGCCGCTATGGAGCCGCTTTTCGCGGCTGCCATCAGTATTCCACTCGGCATTTGGACTGACAAGTTTGGCGGACGGACGGTGTTTACTATTTTGCTCGTCTTGCTTTCAGTGGTTCTGATTTTGGGAACTTTCGCGGAAGGTTACTATTCCTTCTTGTTCCTAGGGTCGATGCTTGGGCTCGGTGGAGCGACCTTCGTGGTGGGTAACGCTCATGTTTCCTCTTGGTACCCGAAGTCCAAACAGGGTACTGCCTTGGGACTGTTTGCCTTGGGTAATATCGGGATTACCTTTGGTATGATGGCCGTTACCTTCGTCATTACGAGCGTTGCTGACCAGAGCGACCCGGAAGGTTGGCGTATCATATTTCCGATTTTTGCTATTCCTACGTTGGTTATGGCGGCGATCTATATGTTCTTCACTTCTGATCCGCCAAACAGGAAGCTTAAGAATACGTCGACACGAGAGATTTGGGCTGTCTATCGGTCTGGTGTCGTCGTATGGCTGGTGCCAGGTCTCTATTGGGTGGCTTTCGGCACATTGGTTTTCTTCGCGTCTACGATGCCGACTTATTTGGTCGACCACTGGCGCGTTGACGCTACCTCGGCGGTAGCATTTTACACGCCGGTGTTGGTGGTTTGTGTAGCAATTACTCGGCCGCTGGGCGGCTGGGCAGCTGACCGCTACGACGTGCTGACGCTTTTAAGTTGGATGTTCGGCGCTATGTCGATCCTCGCGGTGCTGATGGCGTTGCAGCTATCTTTCAGCTTGGAGCTCGTAGCGATCTATGGGTTGGCGTTGTTGTCAGGCGCCGCTGCTGCTGCGGTGATTAAGCTGATCCCGATCTATTTTGAGCACGTCGGCGCGGTCAGCGGGTTGGCGAAGGCGGCGGGTGCGGCTTGTGGTTTCACGATGACAGCTGTTCTAGCTGCGAGCAATTTTCTCGTGGGAGGATATACACTTGGGTTTGTCGTCTGGGCATTGATGAACATGGCAGCTTTTTATGTGTCATTCTCTCGAGTGGGATTCAGAGATGTCAAGCCGATTGGTGCTCCGATAGCCGAAGCCGTGCCTGCTCACTGAGTCGCTTCAGATTTGCTATAGGGTAAGTTAGTCAAGGCGAGTATTGTCACCGCCCTTAATGTGGGCGGTGACAAATATCGGTGCAGAGTGTAAGGGGGTTGGTAAGGTCTCGTGCAGCGGATCGACTCATCTAAACGTCGCTTCCGGCTTAGCATGCCCGGTGCTCGGCGCCTTTCACCAGCGTATTTTGCGTTGGTGATGGCTACAGGGATCGTCTCCATTGCCTCAGAGAAAGCCGGCTTTCATGCGATTGCCGTTACTCTTCTGTGGTTGAACGCGACTCAGTTCGTGATCCTCTGGGTCCTCACGTCGTGGCGACTCATACGCTACCGACGAGCTCTGATTGTTGATTTGACAGACCACCGATCGGCGCCGGGTTTCCTTTCCGCGGTGGCTGCTACAGGTGTGATGGCAAATCAGTTCATACTTGCGGGCGCATTGGACATCGCGCTGGGGCTTTGGATTTTCGGTATCCTCCTTTGGGTTATCCTAACTTATACAATTTTCGCTAACTTGACGATCATGGAAGCTAAGCCAACCATCGATCAGGGGATCACTGGGGCTTGGTTGCTTGCCGTGGTCTCGACCCAGTCAATCTCTCTCCTGAGTGCGCTTCTCGCGCGGCATATTCACCAACCCCTCCGGTTGGACGTCAATTTTCTAGCGCTTTCGATGCTGCTGTGGGGCGGCATGCTTTATATCTCGATTATCTCATTGATTTTCTATCGCTATATGTTCTTTAAGTTTTCGCCTGCAGACTTCGTTCCCTCGTACTGGATAAACATGGGGGCGATGGCAATTTCAACGCTTGCGGGTTCTCTCTTGATTGAGAATGCGGCAGATGCATGGTTCCTAGAAGAGCTGCTTCCTTTTCTCAAGGGCTTTACAATCTTCTTTTGGGCTGCTGGTACGTGGTGGATACCGCTTCTTATCATCCTGGTTGTCTGGCGGCATTTGTATCGGCGATTCCCTCTCAGGTACGACCCGGCGTATTGGAGCGCGGTCTTTCCGTTGGGAATGTACACCGTCTGCACTTATGAGATGGCTGGTGCTATGCGATTGGAGTTTCTACGTCCGATCGCGGATGTGTTTGTCTATGTGGCTCTGTTGGCTTGGGCGGCCGCTTTCTTTGGTCTCGTCAAGAAACTCGCCAGCAATCTGAGTCCCGCACGCATCTCTCGCTGAGGACCAACGAGAGCGTGTCCTGTGATTAATGAAATCGATTGTGATGTGACTGCGCGGCTTGTTGCTGATTCAAACCCGATGCTCGTTGCGCTGTTCGGGAGAACTGAACAGCCGGAGCTTTGACCGAGTGGCTGTCAAGCACCCCCGGTTTCGCCTCCCGGCCGCGGCGCGACCGATCATCAGGGTGATCCCGTGAAGGGTGCGAAACATCAGACGTCTCGCCAATCGACGAAACCACCAATACACTATCTGCCAGCGCGGAAGCCGATCAAGCGCTGATCACGCGGACAGCGCCCACGCAACCGGGCCATGCTGGTCGAGGTCCCGGTTTCATCAATGAAGATGAGACGGCTACGATCAAGCGGCCTTTGCCGCTCCTTCCACAAGGCGCGCGCGGCCGCCACGTCCGGACGATCCTGTTCGCTCGCGTATTGGCTTTTTTGAAGCTGATGCCGTTGCGATCGTCGAAGCTCCAAATCGCGGTGCCGCTGACCACAATGCCGCGCTCGCAGAGCAAAGCGCGTATCTCTTCCAGGGTGATGTCGTCTTGCTGCCGGATCAACTCCAGCAGAATGTCCCTGGCGAGGCTCCAGAACAGCCCGGCGATGGCCCGCACCGGACTTCGGGCCATCGGCGGTCGCGCCGGAAATGCTGCATCCACTTGATCGCACTGCTCTCGCTGATCGAGAATGTTCGGGCCACTGAACGGGCCGACAGCCCGCTCAGCACGGCTTTGATGACCCGTTCACGCAAATCAGCCGAATAGAGCTTCGTCATCGCCACCTCCGTATCAGGACAGCGAATCTTCAACCTCATCACAAAAATAAGGAACTCCGAGTCCCCTCATTCCGAAAAGGCTCTAATCCGAAGACCGTCGCCAAGTGGCGGAGGCGGACCTTTGTCCACGATGCGCCGATGGGTCCACGCGGGCTCAAATCCGACGACGTGCTGCACTGCCTGGCAGACTTGTTCATCGTGCACGGACCACCGGAGCATGTTCGCTCCGACAATGGGCCGGAGTTTGTTGCCGGGAACGTCCGCCAGTGGCTCGGCAAGGTCGGCGGGAAGACTTTGTATATCGAGCCGGGCTCACCCTGGGAAACGGCTATTGCGAGAGCCTCAACTCCAAACTCAGAGACGAACTACTGGCCGGTGAAATGTTCTCGACTCTGCACGAGGCGAAGGTGCTGATCGAGCGCTGGCGCCGTCACTACAATGCCGTCAGGCCGCATTCTTCACTCGGCTATCGTCCGCCAGCGCCCGAAATGATCTTGCGGTCAGCGTCTGGCCTGTCCCACGCTCCGCTCCGGTCAGCCCAGATGCTGACCGACAGCGGCCGGATTCTAACTTAATCCTTGGTATCGCGACGAGGGGCAGGCCAGATCACCTAGTATCGCATTCCAAGAGGTGTGGACGAAAAGAAAGGTATGATGGTGATGATGATCTTCAAAATGCGGGCTTTGAGCCGCGAAAATGGTGCTGCTTCGTATCAGGCCGAGGAAGCCGATCGAACCGGAAATGAGCTCGCTTCTGCACTCATAAAAATCAGGAAATGTGAAGCGTAGCCCTTTCCAAAGCGAGGGTGGATTGGTACATGTGCTTCGTACTCGGGTGTTCGCCCGAGCTGTCTTCTCAGTCATTCGCGGACGAGAATTGAACGGCGCTTAGGTGTCGATCGACTGTTGCCGGGTATGATTTGAAGGACGAAAAGAAGCTTAACGCGGGGTGGAGCAGCCCGGTAGCTCGTCAGGCTCATAACCTGAAGGTCATAGGTTCAAATCCTATCCCCGCAACCATCTTTACTTGCTCGGGCAACAAGTGAAGATTAGATCCAGCCCCCGCAACCATCTTTACTTGCAACCCCGTAGCGCCCGCTGCGGGGTTTTTGCTTTGCGTGGAAATCGTAAGGATTCCAGCAAGATCGCCTTGAACGTCGATCTCCACCTTGCCCTCAACAGGCGTCAGCACGATCTGATCCACCAACGAGCGAATTGTGTCGGCTGCCTCTACCCGCTTGCCCTCTTCTTCATCCTGAAGCGACTCGTAGAGCTGCTGGATGCGCTTGCGATATTGCAGCGCCATGCTCGGATGGAGCAGGGGCGGCGGCTCCTCCGCTTCGGCGAGGAAGTGCTTCAGTTCCACCTTACGGGCTTCAAGCTGCTTCATGTCTTCCACGATCGCTTCAATCGGCCCGCCGGATTTAATTGCAGTCAGCAGCTTCGTCAGTTCCCGATCAATCTTCGCGATCTCGGCTTCGGCTGAGGCAATACCGGCGCGGCCTTCCATCCGCAGGCGGTTCATCTCTTGCGTGAATACCTCGCAGAAATGGGCAAACAGCTCAGGGTCAACGAGTCGGGTGCGCAGCGCATTCAGCACGCGCGATTCCAACTCGTCGCGGCGGATATTGACCCGGTTGTCGCAGGTGCCTTTGTTGCGAGCTGTCGAGCATCCGATCAGCGTTGCCGAGATCGCGGAGTACCCGCCACCACAGCATGAACATTTGGTTAGGCCCGAGAAGAGGTATTTGGGACGCCGCCGGTGATTGACGGTGCGGACATCTGTGTTGCCGTTATCGTCGCGGGTGAGCTTGTTCTTCTCCTGCCGTGCCTTCACAGCATTCCAGAGATCGTCGTCGAGGATCCGGAGCTCTGGCGTCTCCTGGATGACCCATTCCGATTCCGGGTTGGGGCGCGCCTGCCGCTTTCCGGTGTTCGGGTCCTTTACGAAGCGCTGGCGGTTCCAGACGATCTTGCCGACATACATCTCATTATTGAGGATGCCGTTGCCACGCTTCGGGTTGCCGTTGATCGTGCTGAAACCCCAGTCGCCGCCCGAAGGGGCCGGAATGCCGTCCTTGTTCAGTGCAAAAGCGATGGTCTTTGCCGACTTACCGGCGGCGTAGTCGCGGAAGATGCGGAGAACGACGGCGGCCTGGTCTTCGTTGATGGTGCGGTCGCCGCGAATGGGTTCGCCATTGGCGTCCAGCTTCTTGACCACATCGTAGCCATAGGAATTGCCGCCACCCGATTTGCCAGCCTCGACACGGCCGCGCTGGCCGCGGCGGGTCTTGTCAGCAAGATCTTTAAGGAAGAGGGCATTCATCGTGCCCTTCAGACCGACATGCAGATGGCTGACCTCGCCTTCAGACAAGGTGAACATCTTCACATCCGCATAGGACATGCGTTTGAAGATGCCGGCGATGTCTTCCTGATCACGCGAGAGGCGATCCATCGCCTCAGAGAGGATCACGTCGAACCGGCCGCTCATGGCGTCGGTCATCAGGGCCTGGATGCCCGGACGGATCAGGGATGCTCCTGAAATCGCGTGGTCCGTATATTCTTCGATGACGTGCCAGCCCTGCTTTTCGGCATGGAGGCGGCACATGCGAAGCTGGTCGGCGATGGAAGCGTCGCGTTGATTGTCAGAAGAATAACGGGCGTAGATCGCGACTTTCAAAACATTGCTCCCATCCGCATCAGGAGGTGCGCTTCCTCCTTTGCCTGGACAACTTCACTTCCTCTGCAAAGCATTCCCGTGCCGCCTGCTTTGCCAGGATGCCGACCAGACGCAGAAGGCGAGGGTCGGGACTGCCGCACGGCGTAAACATCAACTCCGGCGCGTCCAGCAGCAAAGATTCGAGCAGCGCTTCGCGCTCGGCTACTGTCATCTTTGCTGTGTTTTGTGGGGCTCGCAAGGTCATAACTGACAGCATTCGTCCCATGCCCGGCATTAGCAACGAAATTTGCGGGCGAACATTTGGCGGCGTTCAGTGTGCCAATGCGCGTTATGGCGTGCGGCGGCGTAACATGGCGTGCCATGGCAGAGTAAAATGACCTGTCGGAATCGCTCGATGTCGCCGTCATCTTTTGCCTCGTTGCTGGTCCCTCGGAAGCTGTTGCTTGCAAATGAGACTTTATCGTATTGTAATTAGAGATACAAGGCGCTATCTTCCGACTAAGGAGACTCGCCATGGGCAACACTGCCGAACGCAAGGAATATCCGATCTCGATGCGTCTGCCCGAAGCGGATGTTGCCATGATCGATCGCGCCGCCAGCCTGCGCGGCCGCTCGCGCACCGATTTCGTGCGAGATGCCGCTGTGCGCGCGGCCGAGGAGGTCGTCATGGAGCAGGGCCTGATCCGGATGAGCCCGGAAGGCTTTGCTCAGTTCATGGATGTGCTGTCGCGCCCGGCCGCTCCTGTTCCGGAGATGGTTGAAGTGCTGAAGCGGCCTGCGCCGTGGGAGCCCGGCTACGCGGCGAAGCGGTAATCCCTTGCTGCTTTCAGGACCCGAGCTGCTTTCCGCCGCCCACGATGTTTCCCAGTTTTCCTGTGGCAAGCCGACGCTCGACCACTGGCTGAAAACCCGCGCGCTCTCCAATCAGCAGAAGGGCTTTACCGCCGTTCTCGTCGTGCATGAGGCAGGGCGTGTAGTGGGATATTACGGCCTTGCACCAACAGCCGTTGTGCCATCGGTGCTACCGCGCTCCATCCGGACGGGGCAGCCGCCTAGTCCAATTCCCTGCATGCTGCTTGGTCAGCTCGCGACCGATATCGGCTCGGCCGGGTTGGGCATCGGGACTGGCCTTGTGAAGCACACCCTCCAACGGTGCGTTCAGGCCGCATCGCTGATCGGTGGGCGGGCATTGATGGTCAACGCCGTCGACGGGGAGGCTGCCGAATTCTGGCAGCGCCGAGGATTTGAGCCTACCAGAGATGATGAACTGGTCCTGTTTCGCTCGATCAGCGATATTGCTGCGTCGCTCCGTGAGGCTGGAAGGTGAATAGCCCCATGTTTGGTGGACGTCTTCCTTGCTAAATTGAGGCAAGGACCTGCGCCGGACATTCAAGACGGTGACCGGCAAGGCGAGGATCTCGAAGGAAATCCGCGACCGCCTCCAGAACCACGCGTTGCAGGATGCCAGCTGCGAGAAGCATGACTGCTAGGCACTACATGGTGGAAAAGCGCGCCGACATGACGAAAGGGGAAAAGTTCGTCTCCGCCACGCTTGCCAAGAAGTGCCGGAAGGGCATGCAATAGCCCGGCGTTCGACGGCACTCAGATCCTGTCTGAAAACCGATCATAAGCATCGATCCGCCGAACCGGGGGATCGACCTCATACCGATAGATTTCCGTTCTCAAGAACCGTAGTTCGGCCTCGCACTGAGCCTCGGGAACGTCAATATACCAGGCGCGCGGCTGCGGGCCGGGATCGCCGTTCCAGCGGTACCCCCGCGCTTTAAGGACATCCTTGAGGTCAAAGGGCGCGTTCTCCGCCCAGATTCGCCAAGAAACGGTACGAGCGCCGTCCAGGAGACGGCTGAGACCTGTAGCGCCAGATCGGGGCAGCCACATCGCCAACAACTCGACCGTAGCAAGACAGTCGTGCATCGCGCGGTGGCGGTCGTAGAAGAAGCCGGCGGCCTGAGCGAGATAGGCGAGTTTCGTGCCCTCGAACCCCTCTGCTGCCCAATCGATCTGGCTGAGCGAGCATGCCCACGGCTTCGTCGAGAACACGTCGTTGAATCGTTCGAGGAAGCGGCGGTCGAACGCCGCATTGTGCGCGATGACGAGCGAAGCCGGCGCTGCGAATGAGGCTACCGCTGCGGGATCAACAATCTGGCCGGCCACCATCTCGTTGGTGATGCCCGTGATCGCGGTGATTTCCGGGGCGATAGGCTTGCTCGGCTGACGCAGCCCTTGGAAGCTGTCGCCCACGCTGAAAATGGTGCCATCCAAGCCGTAGTTGAATGGTGTCATGGCGAGTTCGATGATCTCGTCGCGCTGAGGGTCGAGCCCCGTGGTCTCCACATCGACCACCAGGCCGAGGCGCAGCGGCGTGCCTGGCGGAGGAACGATGCGAGGGCGCGGTTTGAGACGCCGGATGACCCGGTAGTCTCCCGTGGCCTCCAGCGCCTGCGCCAGGGTCTCCAGATGGTCAGAAGATGTCATCGTCTGACGCTTCGTTTACTGCCATCGGCTCCCCTCCAGCGGTATCGGCCGGAGCGAGTCGAATGTCGGCGGCTCGACCTTCTTCGTGGAACCACAAATCGACCACGGCGGTATCGTCGCTGCGCGGCCGCGGTGATGCCTCCCGCACCTTGAATGTCGTCGGGAGATTGACCGATGTTCCGAACACCAGCGCGTGCTGCCGAGGCAATGACGGCAAACGCTTCAAGACGGAATCCGAGATGAACGGCGTCATCTGCCGAATCTGAGAAAGATCGTCGGGGTTCTGGATGCGGTGAACCAGGAAATTGGAGCACTGGCTGAGAACCGTCTTGGACAGCTCACTCGGGCGTTGTGATGCCAAGAGCACGAACATGCCGTATTTGCGTCCTTCCTTGGCGATGCGCTCGAATATCTTGGTTGCGTCGATGGAAAACCGGGAGGGCGTAGAGGCAATATACCTGTGAGCCTCTTCGAGGAGCAGGTGTATCGGGAAGCGGTTTCTTGGTTCCGCATGACGAAGAAACCGGAAAAGCATGCGTGCGATGACCGCACTGACCAGCTCAACGATTTCATCTTCGACGGAATTCAGATCAATGATAATGACTTGATTGCGTTTGGTGAACGCTTCACCAACAGCCCTTTCCAGACCGACGATGTTGGTCAAGAACTCCAGATCGCTTACAGCCGCACCAACGTCAGCTCCTTCGTGACGTAAAAAGGCATATTCAGTCCTCTCTTGGAGAGATCTGAGCCGCGTGACCATGGACGAGCAGTAATCTCGGATTTGGCGGTTGCCGTGGGCCTCCTCATAAAGGATCGCAAAATCCAGACATTCGTGCAGCTCATCGAAAGAGAACGGCGTTCGATTGTAGGCTGGTAAGGGAGCATCCTTCTGGAGCTTCTTCCTTACTTCATCCAGAAATGCCGATTGGTTGTTGCCAGAAAAATTTCCGTATTGAAAATTCGGACTGAAGCGGTTCAACAACGCGATATTCAGATCGTTCGTCGGATACTTCTGAAGAAGGGAAACGACGCGCTGAAACTTTGACACTGGGGAGTCGCCATCCGCACCTCGAAAGCACTCGATGATGCAAGTGGCGACAAAGTGTTCGCGCAGCGCCAGAGCGTCTGGCGTGTTGGCATGAAAGAGACTTGTCAGACCTAACGCCGTCCGAAGAACCGGCAGTTGCGTTCGCTCGCTCGCCTGCAAAAGCAGTTCCCATTCTGCCATTTCCAGGAACCAGTGTGGCATCCGAAAGCCAGCGGTCGTCCCATCAAGGGTTACGCGATGGACGCCGATGCCGCCGTCTTTTGCCAAAGGAGCAAGCGCCTCGTGATACTCGCCATTCACGTCGAAGACGATAAACGTCGCTCCGCGAGCGTGATGTTCGTCCGGCTTGTCGAAAAGAGACTGTAGTACCGCGGCGACCGTGCATGACTTGCCGCTGCCGGTGTTACCCAGGACGGCAACGTGGCCACCGAAGAACTCGTTCAGACGGACTTTGACGTCGTAGTCCTCGAACACCACGGACTTGCCGATTGGCAGAACCCGGTAGCGCGTGGCGCCTTTTGGTTGGCAGACGCCACCATCCGGGCCGATTGACGGCACGACGGCCGCCTCGGTCTCGAAGATGCGATCGAGTTCGCCGTCTAGGGCATAGAGTGCGTCCGCATAGAGGGACGGGAAAACCGACACACCGAAGCGGAACGCGCCGCCGCGCATCGGCAACATGCCGACGGGCACCACATCCAGATATTTTGAGGAACCAGCCCGGTCGAAGTCGCCCCGCTCGGACGGCGTGCTCGCATCGCGTTCACGCAGGCCGACAACCTCGACCACGACATATTCCGACTGCGACGGAATCATCAGGAATGATCCCAGTCGCGCCACATAATGCACGTCGTCGAAGCCGACGACCGTGAAGTTATCGGTGCCGACGTGCATCTCGACGACAAAGCGGTCGGCCGCAACCGAGACCACCTTGCCGATCGCCCGCTTGCGATCGTCGTGGCTCATGCCTCGCCATCCTTCGTCTCGCCGTCCCTTTTCGGCGCCAGCTCCGACAACACCTTGCGGACGGCATCATCAATCCTGTCGCTGGGGCGCTGGGGCATGAAATGCTCGACGATCATGTCGAAGTAGTGCGCCCTCGTCCCGTCGGAAGGGCCATTGCCTCCAATGATCCAAATGCGCGGATCGCGCAGCGCCCGCAGCTTGGCGATCTCTCCCTCCGTATCCGGCGCCGCAAAGATCACCAAGCGGAAGGTCGGGATCGTCAGAGCCTGATAGATGATGTTGTTCAGGTGTTCGTCGCCGAAGGCGTAGCCGGCCGTGATGAGAACACTCTGCTCGCGCACGATCCGGGACTGAAATTCCCGGAACAGGTCTGCGTAGGGCGAGCCGAGCGAAGAGTTCTGCTTCGCCGGCGTCGGATAGATCAGCATCTGGTTCGTGGATTCCGGTGGCCAGACTTCCTTGATCGGGAAGAGGCCATGATCGTCCTCGGTCCAAGTGACCGAACCATGCAATTTGCAGAGATAGACGAAGGCGTCGACGGCGGTCCACTTGCGGCTGGCGACGTCGAGCTGCTCGGCCAGAGCATAGCGGAAGATCGCCGGGTTGAAGCGGCGTTCTACGACGCCGGAAAAACCGTTGGCATAGGGAATGCCCAGGCGATCCATCGCCAATTCGCTGAAATGATCGTAGTTGGTCGTGAACACCCAGGGCCGGGGCAAGGACCGATCGCGCAGGACCAGTTTCTTGTAGAAGCGCTCGTAGAGGTCGCGCACGGTCGTGTCGCCCTCCGTGGCGAAGGCCCCTTGGGTGACACGGGTCCATAGGAAGTCCTGGACCTTCTTGATGATGCCGTCGAGAACAGCGCGATAGGGGTGAAGATCGGGGTTCTCGCTCTGGCGCAGCACGAACCGTTGCGCGAACAGCACCTCCATCAAGCGTTCCAGGTTACGGCTGTAATCCTTTGCCAGGTCGACCCCGAGCGTGTCGAGATAGTCGAGTTCGTCCTTGGTCAGCCGCCACGGTGCCGGTACAGCGCCGGCTGTTGGCGGATCGCTGTAGAATCCCGCCGCGCGTGCCTCGATGGTTTCGCCGCAAAACTCCTTGGCCAGCGGCGCCATGGTCGCAATGCCGAGTTCCTTTTTGTCCTTCATCAGGGAAGAGCATCCGGCGCCGAGCAGAAATGCGATGTTCTTGGCGTTCATGGCCTCGGAAATCGCCTTGCGGGCGCTCTCGATCCCCTTGTTCCAGTCCAGTTCAGATGGCTCGGCATCGCCGTCCCGCAGAAACTGGAATTTTCGTTCTTCTTCGACTTCCCTCATATAGCCCCGGTCCTCCCAGTTTCTTACTTGGCTGCTCTGTTCGCGCGCGCGGCTATATCAGCGCACTGCGCCATGAGCGCTTCGAACGGCTCCTCGTCGTCGAAGAGCAGTCCATCCTCAACCATGTGGGCATAGTCATCCTCCAACGCCTTCGCGCCATCGCCGACCGGCACGAGTTGCAAGCCGCCGCTGACAGCCGCTGCATAGTCGATCGGCGTGCGGTCGGCGGCCTTCTCCGCGAAGAACATCGACTTGTGCCGGGCGACGGCGTTGGCCAGTTCGCGATCTGCGAAAGCGGCTTCCGCGTAGCCGGCTTCATCCAGTCGGACAACATCGTGCCAATGTCGCGCGAAGCGGTCGCCGCGCAGCCGCTCCTGGAGGCAGAAGACGTGGATGGCGGTCGCCTTCTCCCAGAACGTCCGCTCCGCGTGCATGACGCGCGGCCGCGCCGTCGGGAAGAGCAGCCCCTCGATCAGGCCGGCCGCGTCGCAGACGACGTCGCGCAAGCTCGCGGGTTCGCCCGTCGAGCGCGCGCCGAACTCCAGCATGACGCTTGGAGCCACATAGCCGGACCCGGCTGCGGTCGCCTCATAGTCGATGAAGAGCTTCTCATCCTCGACGCGAACGGCGGCAACCAGACCTTCGGCGGCCAGAGCCTTCGCGATTACCGGCTGTACCGTCTCTGCGACCCAGGCCGGCAACCGCCGGCGGACCTCGCTGGACCAGCGCTTTTCTTCGCTGCGGGTTTTCGGCAGACCCTCGCCATTGTCCCCGACCAGATCGGGCGCGATCGCCCGAATGTCGTAGGTCAGATCCACATCCTCCGAAAACCGGCGAATGACGTGATAGGCTTTCGACAGCGACGTGCCGCCCTTGAACACCAGATGTTCGCCGAGCGGCGCGGCGTAGAGGGTCGCCAGCGCCCACACCACCCACACATCCTTTTCGAGAAGGTGGGTGGGACGACCCGAACGGTCGGCGACGACGCCCAACGCGTCACGCCGATCCTCGGCCGAAAGCTGGAGGAAAACGTCAGCCATAGGCCGCCTTTCCGACGCTCTGCGCGAGCCATGTCGGAAGCTGCGGCGCGGCGGCGACCAGTTCGCCGAACACACCAGGCGGCATCTTCCGCTTCAAGGTCGTGAGCGCGGCCTCCGCCCTTTCGGGGCCGAGCCAGGCCAGCGCCCGCACGGCCTCCCCCGCCGGGCGGTTGGCCAGGGCCAGTTGCCAGCGCGGCGCGTGCCGCAATTCGACGACCTGCTTGCCGAGGTGCATCTTTCGGCTGCGCCCGGAGGTCAGATAGACCGAGCGGACGGGCACCTGCGTCGTCAAGCCAAGCGCATTCGCCGCGGCAGCGCCGTTCGAGACGATGATCTCCCCCTTTTGGGTCGCAAGGGCCTCGACAGCCTGCTCGACCGAAGGCGTGCGCGTGCCGAACCGGCTGGCGATGGGGCGCAGATAGACGCCACGACCGGCGCGGATGAGCTGCCCGCGCTCGGACAGACGCGACAATGCCTGATCCACGGCCGCACGGTTTCCGAAGTGAAGCAGGCTCTTGGCGGACACAGGGGCACCTTCGGGCAGGCCCGTCGCATGCGACAGAATCTGTTCGGTCAGCCGTGTCATCGTCTTTCTCCTGTCAGAAATATACGCGAGTTTCTGACAGTTTTCAAGGAAGCGCAGGGGAACATACCGAATAGGGGGAAAGCCTTCCCCTGCGGCCGAGCCTTGGTCTCTGCCTACCCCTTCTGCGGGGAGATCCCCGCAACGCCCCCTTCAGAGTGAGAGTGCGGACGGATTTTCCGTGACGGGTTAAGAGCTGGAGGAGAGGCTTCCGGCACCCGTCGCGGAGATCATCCCGATGGCCAGACAGGGTCGTAACCTCGCGGAAGGTGGCGCGCGCAGCAACCTTTACGACGACATCACCAACAAGATCATCGCCGAGCTGGAGCAAGGCCGGCTGCCCTGGGTCCAGCCTTGGGGTGCGTCGCCTGATACCGCCCCGCTGGGCCTGCCGAGAAATGCTTCAACCGGCCGGTCCTATTCCGGCATCAATATTCTCATCCTCTGGGGGGCTGTCATCCAGCATGGTTTCCCCGCTCAGGCGTGGCTGACGTTCCGCCAGGCGCTTTCGCTTGGCGGCAATGTCAGGAAGGGCGAGCGTGGCACGACTGTCGTTTATGCCGACCGTTTCACCCCCGAGGACGAGAAGCGCCGTGCCCGCGAAACGGGTGAGGATGCGCATGCCATTCCGTTCCTGAAGCGGTTCACGGTCTTTAACGCCGCGCAATGCGATGGCCTACCCGATGAGATCACGGCAGTCGCGCCGCCACCGCCGCCGGGCCTTATCGAACCTCGGGTCGAGGCGCTGATCCGGGCCACCGGCATTGACTTCCGTATTGGCGGCAATCGCGCCTTCTATATGCCGTCGCTCGACTATGTGCAGGTGCCGCCTCCGCAAGCCTATTTCGAGCCGATCAACTGGCACAGGACGGCCCTGCATGAGCTGGGTCACGCCAGCGGCCATCACAGCCGTCTCAATCGCGATCTGACCGGCTCGTTCGGCTCGAAGAAATACGCCTTCGAGGAAATGATTGCCGAACAGACCGCGGCTTTCAGCTGCGCCGCGCTCGGGATCATGCCGACCGTCCGCCATGCCGATTACATCGGGTCGTGGCTGGAGGTCATGCGCGAGGATTCCCGCGCGATTGTCCGCGCGGCCTCGCAGGCCAGCAAGGCGGCGGACTGGCTGCTGTCGCATCTGCTTGCCGAAGACACCGGGGAGTCGGATGCGAGCGAAACCGACCGGAGGGCGGCGGCATGATCCTCCTGACAGATGAACAGCGCG
>ENA-UOUJ01000934-UOUJ01000934.1-activated-sludge-metagenome-genome-assembly--contig:-NODE-934-length-16775-cov-9.473804_pt1 | contig 16775 bp, 17 predicted proteins | sample MGYA00249839_ERZ747224 | MGnify/ENA primary metagenome ERZ747224 (study PRJEB28782, sample SAMN03220277) | activated sludge metagenome | biome: wastewater; feature: sewage sludge; material...
CCCCGTAGCTCAGCTGGATAGAGCACCAGATTCCTAATCTGGGGGTCGCAGGTTCGAATCCTGCCGGGGTCGCCAAATAATTTCGAGCCTGGTCGGCGGGTGTCGTCGATGTCCGAAATCGGGATGTCCCATGTCGCGGCGATGCAGGGTTGCAAGGGGTCGCCTCAACGCCATCGTGACGGAATGCGCGGGCTTCGCGCGACCAGTTAACTCTTGCTTTACGTTGTCCGACGGTTTCGCCCGTCATCCGCTTGTCGGCTAGGGAAATGGGCACGCTTGCCGAGGCATAGTGGTCTGCTTCTTGCTGGGCTCTTTATCGATCTGCCTGTCCGTTCCGGCACGAGCGCAGAAGCGAAGAGAGCGAAACCATGCGGCCTGAACCGTCCCCTGCCGCCCGCCTTGCGTGGGTCGATGTCGCCAAAGGCATCTGCATCATTCTCGTGGTGCTGATGCATGCCACGCTCGGTGTCGAAAAGGCGACGGGCGAGGCGTTGAGCCTCAACGCTTTCGTCGAGTGGGCGCGGCCGTTCCGCATGCCCGATTTCTTCCTGATCTCGGGCCTGTTTCTGGCCGCGCGGATCGATCGCCCGTGGCGGAGCTACCTCGATACCAAGGTCGTGCACTTTGCTTATTTCTACGTGCTGTGGCTGACCATCCAGTTTGCGCTGAAGGCGCCCGGCATGATCAACGACCACGGCGCGGCCGCGACGCTCGAAGATTACGTGACGAGCTTTTTCGTGCCGTTCGGCACATTGTGGTTCATCTATCTTCTGGCCGTGTTTTTTGTGGTGTCGAAACTCCTGCGCCCGCTGCCCCATTGGCTCGTGCTGGGCGGAGCTGCTCTTCTGCACATGGCGCCGCACAGCGGCGTGTTCATCGTCGATGAGTTTACGAGCAGGTTCGTGTTCTTCTATTCCGGTTATGCGCTGGCGCCGGTGGTGTTCGCATTTGCCGATCGCGTCCGCATCGTGCCGACCCTGCTCGTCGTGGCAGGGCTTGCCGTATGGGCTGTGCTCAACACGGCCGGCGTCGCTACCGGGCTTGCCTTCGCGACCGGTGCGGATCTCGTTTTTTCCTACGTCGGGATCGCCGCCGTGATCGCCTGCAGCGTGCTGGCGACGACGTCCTGGCCTGGGCGCGTGCTCGCCTACTGCGGGGAGAATTCCATCGCCGTCTATCTGGCCTTTACGGTGTTCATGGGGCCTGCGCGGATCGTGCTCTTGAAGATCACGGGTGGCGACCATGCCACTGCGATCGCGCTTGCGTCTACGTTTGCCGGGATTGCCGGCGCGCTTGCGATGGCCTGGGCGGTGAAGGGCACGTGGGCCGGCTTCCTGTTCACTCGGCCCGCGCGGTTCCGCCTCGCGTCGCCGCGCGGTGATGGAGCTGGCGCGCCGTTGTCTGCGCCCGTGCGAGGTGCCGCCGCCGGCGGTTGAGACCCGCAATCGCTACTTGTTCCGGTTTCGCTTAACACCCTGTCAAACAGTTGGATGATACTTGCGGAGTTCGAGGAGACGGTCGAACGAAGGCGCTCAGCCAACGGCCAATTCGGCCAACGGGAAGATCATCGTCCTTCTCTCTGGCTGGGTGGCGGAGTGGTTACGCGTCGGATTGCAAATCCGTTTATCCTGGTTCGATTCCAGGTCCAGCCTCCATTGCGGATCCCGCATTTCTATCGGTAAGAATTTCGAACGGCGCCGCTTCGCGTCCACGTGAGGCGACGGCCCAAGCGGGAAGGGTAGCCCCGCCTAGGACGTTTTGCGCGGCTTGCGTGAGGCCGATTTCGGCTGCTTGTCCAGCGGCGCGACGAAAATCTCAAGCCTGTGGCTTACGATTTTGTATCCGTGCTTGCGCGCGATCTCTTCCTGAAGCCGCTCGATTTCGTCGGAGTGGAATTCGATGATGTCACCGGATTCGACGTCGATGAGATGGTCGTGGTGCGCATGATCCGCCGATTCGTAGCGCGCGCGGCCGTCGCCGAAGGTATGGCGCTCGATGATCTTCTTGTCTTCGAGGAGTTTTACGGTGCGATACACGGTCGCCAGGGCGACGCTTGGGTCGATTTCCGTCACGCGGCGGTGGAGCTCGACCGTGTCGGGGTGATCGGTCGCTTCGGAGAGAACCTGCATGATGACGCGTCGCGGGCCGGTCACGCGCAAGCCGAGCGCGTGGCAGATGTCTTCAACGCTGTCGCTCAATGACGGCTTCCTGCTCAAAGCGCGGCCTCTCCATCCTGCCGTTTCCCTCGACGCGGTCTCTTTCGCATCGGCGCGTGTTTGGTCTTTACCCCAAGCCGAAATGCCCGGCCACCTCCATGAGGTGTGGAATCACCATATTGGCTCTCGTCCCATGGGGATGGCGAGCGTCGCATTGTGGCTTCGGGCCGTGGCGTTCTGAATCGCTTCCTTATCCGTGCTCCGAGAGGTCCGTTGGTTCGCCGGGGCCTCGTCGGTCGGACGTCGCCGGAGGTTTGCCGGCATAACTGCAAAATAGTCGCAATTGCAAATGGGTTGCATCTCTGTCCGCGCTGCGTCACTCGTTATTGCGAGTTAATTGCAATAAAGAGGTGGCAAGTATGGCGGACCGGCGGCATAGCTGCGGAATACGGGGCATTTCGGCGGGGTTTGTCGCCGTTCTTTCGGTCATCTCGGCGCTGTCGACGCCGGATGCGCTGGCGGAGGAGAGGGCTTTTTCGGACCTGCGCACGGGCGACTGGGCCGGGTCGAGGTCAGCGTTCGGCGCGAAAGGCGTTTCCCTTGGGGTCACGTATACGGGCGAAGCGCTGGGCACGCTCTCTGGCGGCGCAAAGCAGGGAACTGCTTTCGAAGGCCTGGTCGATATCGCGGTGGATGCGGATCTTGAAAAGCTCGTCGGTTGGCGGGGTGCCACGACACATCTCCGCGCCTTTCAAATCCACAATGCCGGCGGGGAGAATGCGGCTGATTATGCCGGCTCGATTTCCGATCCCAGCAACATCGACGCCTTGGCGACGACGCGGCTGTTCACGGTGTGGGTTCAGCAGGACTTCGGACACGCCGGTTCGATCCGTATTGGCCAGCTTGCGGCCGACGACGAGTTCTTCATCAGCGACACCGCCAGCGGCCTGATCAACGGCACGTTCGGCTGGGGAAACAATCTCGCTGCCAATCTGCCGAGCGGGGGGCCGGGCTATCCGCTCGCGACGCCTGGCGTGCGTGGCCAAGTCTCCGTTTCGGACACGCTCTCCCTTTTGGGAGCGGTGTTCAGCGGTGATCCCGCCGGCAGCGGCTGCTATCGCAACGATCCGGACGCCGATCCGCAAGCGTGCAACAGGCGCGGCACCACGTTCAGCTTCAGCGGCGGCGCTCTATGGATGGGCGAGGCTCAGATCCTCCTCAATCAGGGCGAAGAGGCGACAGGACTTGCCGCAGCTTACAAGTTTGGCGTGTGGTATCACACCGGACGATTTTCCGACCAGCGTTTCGGATTGGATGCGGCGGGTACGCGCGTTTCGCTTGCCGATCCCGCTGTTGTCGATGTGGACACGCATGACGGAAACTGGGGCGCCTATGGCGTCGTCGATCAAACGATCTGGCGCGGAGATGAAACCAGTTTCAGCCTCTTTCTCCGAGGCGGCTTCTCGCCTTCCAACAGGAACCTTGTGTCCTGGTATGTCGACGCCGGATTCGGGATCAAAGGCGCCTTTCCCGGGCGGGGTGAGGATACGTTAACGTTCGGTATCGCGCACACGACCATGAGCGGCAATCTCGCCGATCTGGATCGCGACGTCGCTTTCATATCCGGCGCACCTTATCCGGTGCGGAGCGGCGAGACCGTATTCGAGCTGAGCTATGCGATGCAGCTTGCACCCTGGTGGCGGGTTCAGCCGGATGTTCAGTATATCGTCCGGCCTAGTGGGGCCTCTCCGCATCCCGATGACGAGACCCGGCGCATGGGCGATGCGCTTCTCGTTGGCATGAGATCGGAGATCGCCTTCTAGCGGATGCGAGGGTGCAGAGATTGCGATCTGTGCATGGGACGGCGCGCGCTTCGCGGGCGATACACATGGTTCGCCCGCGAAGCCATCGCGTTTACGCGACGTCGAGCACGACGCGGTAACGCGCCTTGCCTTCGAGAAGATGCTGGATCGCGTCGTTGACCTTCGAGATCGGGAAATGCTCCGTTTGCGGTGCGATGTTGTGGCGTGCGCAGAACTCGAGCATGAGCTGGGAGGTCACGGGTGCGCCGTTGGGCGAGCCGGATATGCTGTTCTGCCCCGTGATGATCGGAAAGGCGGCAACCGGGATCGGTTCCAGAACTGCGCCGACAACGTGAAGGCGTCCTTTGGGCCTCAAGGTCGCCATCATCGCGGGCCAGTCGAGCGTCACGTTGACCGTGACGATCAACAGATCGATCGTGCCTGCGATCCGCTTCAGGTCTGCTTCGTTGCGTGAGTTGACGACGTGGTGGGCGCCAAAGGAGCGCGCCTCATCGGCCTTTGCATCGGTCGATGTGAAGGCCGTGACCTCGCATCCCCACGCATGCGCGAATTTGAGCGCCAAGTGTCCGAGACCGCCGATGCCCACCACGCCGACACGATCCGTCGGCTTGATGTCGAATGCACGGAACGGCGTAAATACCGTCACCCCGCCGCAGAGCAGAGGGCCTGCCTCCCTGGCGTCGACGCCTTCCGGAATCGGAATGGCCCACGGCCACTGAGCCCGCACCTTCTCCGCAAATCCTCCGTGACGGCCGACGATGGTTCCGGTGTGCGTTGCGCAGAGGTTCTGATCGCCGTTGAGGCAGGGTTGGCAGTGCATACAGCTCGACGAAGCCCAGCCGACGCCGACGCGCTGTCCGATCTCGAGGCCTTTGGCGTTGGCGCCGAGCGCGGTGACGCGCCCGATCACCTCGTGTCCCGGCACGAGCGGATATGCGGTCATCCCCCACTCGTTTTGCATCATGGAAACGTCGGAGTGGCAGATGCCGCAGGTTTCCACCGCGATCTCGACATCCTCGGAGCCGAGCGGACCCGGATCGTATTCGAACGGTTCGAGCAGTTTGTCACTGGCCGTGGTGGCCCATGCTTTGATCACGCGATCGCTCTCCTCTTTTCATGGGATGCGGCGCCGATCCAAGCGGGGGCGCGCCATGATGCGTTCTTCTTCCGATGCCAGCCGGTCTTCCATGGCCTTCGACATCCTCGAATATTGCGAGCCTGCGTCAAAGACGCAAGAGCGTGCGGCCGGTCATAGTTGCGGCTGGGAAAGTAACGCCCGCTCGCCATCAAGGCACCGATTGCGCCCGGCGGTGGATCCTTCGCGCGAGGTTCGTCACGCTGTGTCCGGCGCAGTTACAAGCTCGAGGGAGACGGACGGCTTGGCCACCATATCTTGCGATCTTAGGCCGCATGGCCATCTCTGCATCTTGCCGTTGCGTGGCCCTCGCCGTCGCGGCGGCCATCTTTTAAGAAGGGGCATCTTTCTCCACAGCCCTGCTCCGATTTGACGTGTTCGAACCTATTCATGCTTAAGAAAACACAACCGACAAAGCCCCGGCTCAACGCTCGGCAGCGCTTCGGCCTCTTCGTTCCGATCCTCGCAGGCGCGACGTTGCGCGAGCGACTGCTCGCCTGTCTCGGCGCGCTCGCGGGCATCTTCCTGACGGCGCTGATTTCAGGCGTGCTCTTCGGGCAGGGCGCGCACCTCCCTCTGATTGTTGCGCCGATCGGTGCGTCCGCTGTGCTGCTGTTCGCCGTGCCGACGAGTCCGCTGGCGCAGCCCTGGTCCATCATCGGCGGCAATACGATCTCTGCGCTTGTCGGTGTCGCGGTGGTCCAGTTCATCACGGATCCGATCGCGGCGGCCGGCGTGGCCGTGTCGTTGGCGACCCTGGCCATGTCGTTCGCGCGATGCCTGCATCCGCCCGGTGGTGCTGCGGCGCTCACGGTCGTAGTGGGCGGGCCTGCCATCGCGTCGTCCGGTTTCTTGTTTCCCTTCATTCCCGTCGGATTGAACTCTCTGCTCCTCGTGCTGCTCGGGATAGCCTTTCACGGTGTCTCGCGACGCGCCTATCCGCATGTCGCGGGGCCTGCGCTCGCCAACACGCACGGCACGCAGGATCCGCCGTCGCAAGCTCGTGTGGGGTTCCAGCGTGCGGACGTGGATGCCGCGCTCGCGCTGCTTGACGAAACCTTCGACATCGACCCTGACGATCTGGACCGGCTGCTCCGACAGGTGGAGTTGGAGGCACTTGTGCGCGCTCATGGCGATCTGACATGTGGAGAAATCATGTCGCGCGACTTGATTTCCGTGACGATCGACGACACGCCGAAAGTTGCGCGCTCGCTGCTGCTCAAGCACAACCTTCGAATCCTTCCGGTGGTCGGGCCCGGAGGGCTGGTTGAGGGCAGCGTGGGACTTCGCGAATTGACCCAGGATCGGGGGCACGTCGGTCAACTGATGTCGCCTGCGGTGACGGCACTCGAAACCGATCCCGCCGTCAGCCTCGCGCCGGCTCTCACGGATGGGCGGGCACACGCGGTCGTCATCGTCGATGAAGACCGACGTCTCAAAGGCCTCATCACGCAGACGGATTTGCTCGCGCTCCTTGCGCGACAGATGAGTGCGCCGGGCTAAGCCGACTTTCGCGGATGCGGCGCGTCAGCCGGTCGCGCCCAGATGGTGCAGCCAGTGCTCGTAGCGACGGCTGGCGTTGGCGACGGCGTCCCGCGTGCTCGGGCGCGCGTGGCGCAGGCGGCGAACCTCTCCGGGGGTGAGCTCGAAGTGGTTCTTGAAGGCGCGGCAGAAGGCGGCGTCGTTGTTGTAGCCCGCTTCGAGCGCGATGTCGTACAGCGAGCGGTGTCTGCGGGTCGGGTCGCGCAGCGTGTGAAAGGCATGCTGAAGGCGCCTCGTGCGAATGTAGGCGGCCACGCCGCCGTGGCGCTCGAACATCGTATAGAGCTTGGAGCGAGAGACGCCGTTCTGGCGCGCGACCCTGTCTGCCGTCAGGCTCTCGCTGTGAAGGTGCGCATCGATGAAGTGTTTGATCTGGACAATTCCCGCATAAGGCGTCGAGCCGTCCCGCAGCGCGCTGTCGACGTCCGTTCCGTTCAGGCACGCGGCAACGAGCCCGATCGTCGCTTCCGACACGCGATCGGCGGATGCCATGTCGAGGCTGCCCGAGAGAGCCTGGAGCGTCTGGATGTGGTTGCGCAGCAGGTTGCCCACAACGCCGTTGACCACGAGATTGTGCATCTCGTCAGGCCGCTCGAGCTGTGCCGCCAGAAGAGGTCTCGGGATCAGAAGCGAGAAATTGCAGAAATCCGACGTCGTGTTCGCGAGCGGCCTGGAGAGATCGAACACGACGATGTAACCGTCAGGCCCCTGCGTGGCACCCTCGATATCCAGATGCCCGCCGCGCTCGAAATACTGGACCAGGTAGTGATCCATCCCGTCGAGCGCGATACGGCGGGGCGATCGCGACCACGCCTGCCGGCAGGTTTCAGTGCGGGCAAACAAAAGGGGGCCGATCAGCGTTGCTTCCAAGGTGGCATGGAAGCGCTCAGCGATTTCCTTTTCTGCTTCGACATCGAAAATCGATGCGATGCTGTCTTTCCAGGCCTCGAACCTTTCGCTTTCGCGGAGATCGGCAACCGAGAAAAGGGAACGGGGCACACCTTGCGGACCTCCCATATCCGTTCGATGCTGGCTATTCATCGGCGTTCTCCCGTCCTTCGCCCCTCCGACGTCTTAATAATCTTTGTTGGGAACATATAATAAATTCCTAATTACTATTCATTTTTTAGACCCCGTCCAACTTTCTGGATTTCGCGAATATTCTTCTGGACGACAGGGCAAAACCTGCGGTCCGCCTTTTGTCATAGTCCCGCCATGCCGTCTTCGAAACGCGCTTGGAAAACAAAGGGACGAACCGTTCATGGCGGAACGTGTAGCTGATGAAACTCACTGGGAACGAAAGCCGGCGGATGCGCGCGCTTCGCGCGTGTTGGCGGGAGCCCGCCGGCATGAAGACGGCGGCGCAGAACTTTCGGATGCCGCGCTCGACGCCGTCTCGGGTGGAGCGCCGCAGCGCTTTTATCCGCTTGCCGAGCTGTTCCGGATGGTTACGGGGCTACGCTGATGAGCGCGCAGGCCATGAGCGAATTTCTCAACCGCATTCGCCATGATCGCGATCTGGCCGCCCGTTTGGCGGTGGCCATCGGCGCGAAGGATGGCGATGCCGCTCTGGGTGCGCTGGTCGCGTTCGCCGCGCTGAACGGGTTCGACGTGACAAGCGAGGATGCGCAGACGGTGCACGATCGGCTTCAAGGCGTTCGGGCCCAGGAGGGCGAGCTCGCGGATGGGGAATTGGACTCCGTCACGGGAGGTGTCGCTTCCAAGGTGCCTGCTCCTCTCGGTGCGCGCTCGATCCCGGGCTTCGACGGCGCGGAGAGGAGCAATCCCGACATCGTCGTCGAGGCCAGGTACCGCGTATGACGAGCAGAGCGTGGCTGGCGACGGCGACCGGCGCCGGCATGAACCTGAAAGGAGTTATCGCGATGGCGGAAACCGATCGCGAAGACATTGAGACCGATACGACGAACGACGATGTGCGCGAAAGCCCGCTGACCGATGCAGAGCTTGGAGAGGTTGCCGGTGGTTCTCACCCTCTCGGTCCCTTCGGCCGTCGATGGAGCGGAGCCTCGGTCGAGCAGATCGAGCGTTTCATCCCGTGAGGGTCGGAGAAATTCAATGAGCACAGCGAGCACGAAGACCGCCGCTTCCCAAGGGGAGGGCCTTCAACACGAGCCATCGAAGATAGAGCTGGCGGATGAGGAGCTGGCGAACGTGTGTGGAGGCGTGCGCCGGCAATCGGGCCGTCTCTATTACAGAGACAGCGAACCAGCGATGCAAGGCCATGGAGCCGTGGCGGGGCGAGGTATCTCTTCCTTGCCGGGCGCGAGCGAGAGTTGAGAGCGATGATGAAGACCGTACGTCTCGAGATCGATAGCAAGACGGATGCGCACCCACCCGCTGAGGACGCGAGCGCCGACGCCCGCGACCTGACGGATGAGGAAGCCGACGGCGTGAGCGGCGGCTGGCTGCCGAAATTCATGCAGCCGCCTTCCAACTACGATCGCGCACTCGCCAAGTTCCGTCCGAAGTAAGCTCGCCAGAAGGGGACCTTGTTTCGTCGTGCGCAAGGAAGAGAGCGATGAAGGCCGATCATAATTCGAGGCGGCTGAGAAGCACGCGTCGTCCGAAGAGGCACCGGCCGGTGGTCCGCGCGCTCACACTTCAACGAGAAGGGGTGAACTTATGAGTAAAGATGTGAAGACCGACGTTTCGGCGCAAGCCGATATGGCAAAGCCAACTGACGACCGCAACCGGCAGAGCCATGATCTCTCGGACAGGGATCTGGAATCCGTCGCTGGCGGCGGACGTCCGGACGGACGCCGGGGCTTTTAGAAAAGCCCGCTGAGTGGGCTCAACGTTGCGGTGCGCGTGTCTTCCATTGCCGCGTTGCACCGATCACGTCGTAGAAGAAGGAGTAAGCGTATGACACAGGAAACGAAAAATGACGCCGTCGCGGCTGCTGCACAGGAAGCCGCAAGAGATACGCGCCAGGCTGACGCGCTCACGGACGCTGAGCTCGCGACGGTAACAGGCGGCGTCAAGCCGTGGCTCGATCCCGGTCGGGAGCCCGATACGGCGATTTTCTACACCGTCGAGCGGAAACTCTAGAGACCTCATCCGAGGGGGAGTCCGGGGGGATGTCTCTATTTCGCCGATCTGCGCTTGAGAAAATGTCGTCGCCGGAGCAGCTCGACAAGGCCATGACAGCCGCGTCACCGCGCTACTGGATCGCGTTTCTCGGCACATTCATCATCGTTGCAGGCGCGGTGGCATGGGGCTTTCTGGGCTCGGTGCCAACGCGCCTCAATGCGCAGGGCATCCTGCTCAATTACGGCGGCGAGATTTTTTCGGCGACGTCGGAGGGGGACGGACAACTCGCCGGCATCTTGGTCGCGAACGGGCAACGGGTCAACAGGGGCGATCCGCTTGCCGTGCTCGACCTGAAGCTCGACGAGTCGCGGCTTGCTCGCGAGCGGGACAAGCTCGTCAAGCTCGAGGAGCGCCGGACGGCCTACATTCTCCAACGCGAGAAGGACATCGGACGGCGCGAGGCACTCAAGGAGCTGCGCGCAGAAAGCCTACGCCAACGCATCGACAACAGCGAGCATCGCGGCGAAGTCCTGAGTGCGCGCCTCTCCGATCTCAAGGAGCTGCACCAAAAGGGGCATGTCAATCGCCAGGTGATCCTTGCGGCGGAGAACGAGTGGCTGCAGGCGCAGGAGACGGCGTCGGCCTTGCGGAGCGAGGTGGTCAACCTCGACGTCGAAGTTCAAACGCGCTGGGAATATTGGGGCGACAGGATCCGCCAGGTCGATGCCGAGATTTTCGCGCACCGCAAGGCGATGGAGGATCTGGAAGAAAAGATCGCGACGTCGCGCCACTTGCGCGCGCCGGTCGATGGACACGTGACGGAGATCGCCGCATCCCTCGGCGATCGCATCACGACGGGCATGCCCGTCGTGCGCATCATGACCGACAGCGACGAGCTCGATGCGCTTCTGTTCGTTCCGCCGGAGCTTGGGAAGCGCATTCGCACCGGTTTTGCGGTCAATGTCGAGCCCAGCGTCACGAAAAAGGAGGAGTTCGGTACGGTCCGCGGCCTTGTGCGGAGCGTGTCGGAGCTGCCGCTTTCGACGAGTGCCATTCACTCCTTGCTTCACAACGATAAGCTGGTCGAGACGTTCACCGCGCGCGGCGCGCCGGTCATGGTGCGCGCCGATCTCGTCGAGGACGACGGCACGGCCTCGGGCCTCGCGTGGACGAGCGGCAAGGGACCGGACTTCGGAATCGAAAACGGCACCTTGGTGTCGGCGACCGTCACGACGAAGCGGCAAGCCCCGGTGACGCTGATCCTGCCGTTTCTCAAATCCGTGCTCGGGATCGCCCAATGACCTCCGATCCCCTGCCGAAGCTTCCGAATAGCCGCGTGAAGACGCCGACGTTCCTGCAAATGGAAACCGTCGAGTGCGGAGCGGCGGCGCTCGGGATCGTTCTCGCGCATTTCGGCAAATGGCGACCTCTCGAAGAGCTGCGTGCGGAATGCGGTGTCTCTCGCGACGGCTGCACCGCGCGCAACATTCTTCACGGCGCCCGGCGCTACGGTTTGGCCGCGAAGGGGCGAAAGGCTTCGCTCACGAGCGCGCTCTCCGGGCCGTTTCCCTACATCGCATTCTGGAACTTCAACCACTTCCTGGTTGTGGAAGGGCATCGCAACGGAACGGTTTATCTCAACGATCCGGCGACGGGGCCTCGCACGGTGACGCTTGCCGAGTTCGACGAGGCCTTCACTGGCGTTATGCTCGTTTTCGAGACGACGGATGCGTTCGTCGCGGAGGGTGGCAAGCCGAGCCTTCTCGCCCGTCTCGCGCCGCGGACACGCGGCATCCGGAATGCCATCGCCCTCTCCGTGCTGATCAGCCTGACCACGATCGTGCCGGGTCTCGTCATCCCGGGCTTTTCGAAGATCTTCATCGACGACTATCTGATCCAGGCAAATCACGACTGGCTGCGGCCGCTGCTGGCCGGCATGGCGGTGACGACGATCGTCCTCGCGGGGCTGACGTGGCTCAGCCACGCGGTGCTGCTGCGCATGGAGACGAAACTTGCGCTGGTCGATTCGGCGCGTTTCGTCTGGCATCTGCTGCGGCTTCCGCTCTCGTTCTTCAGCCAGCGCCATCCCGGTGACATCGTCGACAGGATTGCCGCCAACGATCGGATTGCGGGAGCGGTGGCCGGGCGTCTCGGCGAGAGCCTGGTGAATGCCGTGACGGTGGTGTTCTACGCGGCAGTGATGTTTTTTCTCGACGCGCTGCTCGCCTTGATCACCATCGCTCTTTCCTTGTTCAACATCGGCGTTTTTCGCGTGCTGTCCCGCTACCGCATGGATGCGAGCGCGCGCCTTCAGCAGGACTTCGGCCAGTTTCAGGCGGCGTCGGTCACCGGAATTCGCGCGATCGAGACGCTCAAGGCGTCCGGCACTGACGACGATTATTTCGAACGCTGGGCCGGCTTCCAGGCGAAGACGCTCAACAACAACCGCCGGCTCGCGCTTCATGGCGTTCTCTCCGACGGGCTGGCGCCGCTGCTCGATGGGCTCGCGATTGCGGCCGTGGTCGGGATCGGAGGCTACCGCATCATTCACGGCGACATGACGGTGGGCACGCTCGTGGCCTTCCAGGCGCTTGCGATGAGCTTCACCTTGCCGATCAATGCGCTCGTCTCGGCGGGCGGCACATTTCAAGAACTGAGCGCGGATCTCTCGCGGTCGGACGACGTCTTCAACTACGGCCGCGACGGCCGGTATTCGCGAGAGACCGAGAGCGGCGGTGCCCTCGACCGCCTGAGCGGCGACATCGTGCTTAAGGATGTCACGTTCGGCTACAATCCCCTGGAAGCCCCGCTCATCAAGGATTTCAATCTCACGGTTCGGGCGGGGCAGCGCGTGGCGCTGGTTGGCGGATCGGGAAGCGGCAAGTCGACGATCGCAAATCTCGTGGCCGGACTGTATCGGCCCTGGAACGGCGAAGTGCTGTTCGACGGCGTGCCGCTTCCGGATGTGCCGGTTTCCGTCATGACGGGATCCATCGCGGCGGTCAGCCAAGAGGTGTTTCTGTTCAGCGGCAAGGTTCGCGACAATCTCAGCGCATGGGACGCAACCGTTCCGGATGCGGATATGATCGCGGCGCTTCGCGATGCGCAGATCTTCGACATCGTTGCCGCGCGCGGGGGTGCGCTCGATGCAGCCATCGAAGAGGGCGGCGCGAATTTGAGCGGCGGCGAAGCCCAGCGGATCGAAATTGCGAGAGCCCTGACCTCGCGTCCGTCGATCCTCATTCTCGACGAAGCGACGAGCGCGCTCGATCCCATAACGGAGAAGGCGATCGACGCCTGCATCCGGCGGCGCGGCTCGACATGCCTGATCATTGCGCACCGGCTTTCGACGGTTCGCGACGCCGACGAGATCGTCGTGCTCGACCGTGGCGAGGTTGTCGAGCGGGGCACGCACGACGAATTGATCCGTGCGAATGGCGCTTATGCGCGTCTCGTGGCGCAGGAGTAGGCGGAGATGGCGAACCTTCACGCCGCTGCGGCGGTGCCCGATGAGCCGGTTCTCCGCCGCACCAGCGGGCGTGAGCCGATCGTGTTGCGGTCGCCGACACGGCTCGGACTTGTGCGCGAAGGGGTGGTCAACGTCTTCGTCGAACTCTCGAACGGATCGGGCAAGCCATCCGGGGTGCGTCAGCATCTGGCGACGCTTTGCGCCGGAGATGCGTTTTCCGTACCCAAGGTAGATTGCTCCGGAGGATATCTGATCGTTGTCGGCTCGGGGGAGGCGCATGTCGAGCTCTGGGACGAGGCGGGGCGCGAGGTGGCATGTTCCGATGCTGCCAGCGGGCTCGACACCTGGCTTGACGCTCTGACCGGCTCTTGCGCGCGGGGTGTTGCGCCGCTGTCGTCCAAGGTCGTTCAGCGTGGCGAGGTCCTCGCGGCCCGTGCGGGCGAGACCGTGGCCGCGCGCGAGCCCTCGTGGCTCGTGTCCGAGGACTTGGCCTCCATTCCGATTGTTGGCGAGGTCTCGTCGCTGCGTGACAAGCACCTGTTCGGCTTGGCGACACCGCATCGCGCCGTCGCGCCCGCGCCGGAGGTGACGATCCGCGCGCTTTCCACCGCGGATGTCGTCCGGTTGTTCGGATGGGATGCCGTCGACGATGCTCAGGCCGATCTCGTTCGCGACGCGATCGCGATCGTCGAGGGCGAGCATCGCCTCGCGATGGAGCGTCGCGCGCTCAGTCGCCGGAGTGCGAGTGACGAGGTCGATGGCGCGCTCCGCCATCTTGCGGCCCTTGTCGATGGCGAGACGGCCGCTGCCGTTCACGGCACGGGGGATGTGGATGCGAGGACGGTCGTCGCCTATGTCTGCGCGGCGGAAAAGATCTCGTTCGATTGCGCTCCGACCGAGGAGGATCACGCGAGTCTCGATCCGATCGCTACGGTGCGGGATTTGTTTCGCGAGGCAGGTCTGCGCTCGCGTCGGGTGACGCTCGATCCCGACTGGTGGCGGCGCGACGTTGGGAGTTTCGTCGGGTTTCACAAGGAGACGGGACGTCCGGTTGCCGTCGTGCGGCACGGAGCAGGGCGATACAAGGCGCAGTTTCTCGAAGCCGGAGCGCCGATCCGGGTCGATGCGCGTGTCGTCGGAGCGTTGGACAACCAGGCGGTCTCTCCCTACCGGCCGCTGCCCAATCGCGCCTTGACGGGATGGGATCTCGTGCGTCACGTGATGGCGTCGCCGGCGCGGATCGATCTCCGGCTGGCGGTGTTTTTTGCCGTCCTGACCGCCGCGCTCGGCCTGTTGCCGCCGATCATCACGGGCCTCGTCTTGAGCGAGGCGGTGCCGTTCTCCGAAACGTCGGCGCTTCTCATGTTCGGTGTCGGTCTCGTCATGATCGCCGTGGGCTCGACGCTGTTCCAGCTCGCCCGCTCCATTGCACTGACCCGTCTCGAAGCTTTTGCCGATGGCACGCTTCAGGCTGCGATCTGGGACCGCTTGCTGCGCTTGCCGCTCGCCTTCTTCCGCCGCTTCGAGACCGGCGACCTCATGATCAAGGCGATGGCGCCGACGCAACTCCGAAAAATCCTTTCGGATGTGGCGCTGAGTTCCACGCTTGCGGCGCTTTTTTCTCCGGTCAATTTCGTGCTGATGATGATGTACGACGTGCGGCTGGCGTTCGCCGCCGGCGGGCTGACGCTGGTGGCATGCGTCGTGCTGTTCGGTCTCAGCTATCGCCAGCTCCGGTTTGAACGTACTCGGCTCAAGGCCGAGGCTTCGGTCAACAGCCTGACGCTTCAGATTCTCGCCGGGATCAAGAAGATCCGGCTGATGGGCGCCGAAAATCGCTCGTTCGCGCGGTGGCTCGAAGCGTTCGCCGTCCAGCGCCAGCAGTCCGTTCGCGCGTCTCACGTCGGCAATGTCATCGCCACCATCAACCGGGTGCTTCCGCTTCTGGCAACGCTCGTCTTCATCGCCGTGATCGGGCTCAGCGAAACGCAGATCGCGCCGGCGAGCTTCGTCGCCTTCAGCGCGGCGTTCGGCGTGTTCAATGGCGCCTTGCTCGGCTTCGTTCAAGCAGTGTCGACCTCGCTCGCCGTCGTGCCGATGTACGAGAACATGAAGCCCCTCCTCGACGAATTGCCGGAGGTCGACGGCAAGCGAAAGAAGCCCGGCAGGCTCGGCGGCCGTATCGATCTCAGGAACGTCTCTTTCCGCTATCGAAGCGATGGCCCGCTGATCCTCGACGGCGTGGACATCTCGGTTGCGCCGGGTGAATTCGTCGCGTTCGTCGGCGCATCGGGCTCGGGAAAATCAACGCTGTTCCGTCTTCTGCTGGGTTTCGAGACGCCGGAGACCGGAACGGTGGCTTATGACGGGCAGGATCTGGCCCATCTCGATCTCAAGGGCATGCGGCGGCAGATCGGCGTCGTCTTGCAGCGTGGCGCCATTCTTCCGGGCAGCATCTTTCAGAACATCGTAGGCTCTGCCCCGCTTTCCCCGGACGACGCGTGGGAGGCGGCGCGCATGGCCGGGCTCGACGAGGACATCCGGAACATGCCGATGGGGATGCATACCGTTCTCAGCGACAACGGCGGCACGCTTTCCGGCGGGCAGCGGCAGCGCCTCATGATCGCGCGGGCCATCGTGCGGCGTCCCGGCGTTCTGCTGATGGACGAGGCCACCAGTGCGCTCGACAACCAGACGCAGGCTGTCGTGGCGCAGAGCCTCAACGAGCTCAGCGCCACCCGGATCGTGATCGCGCACCGGCTGAGCACCGTGACACATGCCGATCGGATTTACGTGATCGACAAGGGGCGTGTGGTTCAACAGGGGTCTTTCGACCAACTCGTGGGCGAGAGCGGGCCGTTCCGCGAGATCGCCCTGCCGCAAATGCAATAGCGTAATGTTGTGCGGCGGAGCTGGAAGGTCCGGCCCGACAGCTCATTCTTGCCGCTATCTCGCCGCCGGCCGGCGGATGTCGTCGTGCGGATCGAAAATCTGCCTGAAGTCCTTGGGGCGCAGAGCAATGCTCGCGACGGTGTGCTTGTCGAGCTCGGCGAGGAATGCGGCGAGCGCGCGCCGCAGGATTGCGGGCAGGCGGCAGCAATTGCCGATGACGCATTGGCTGTCCGTCGCGAAGCAGTCGACGAGTGCGAAATCGGGCTCTGTTGCGCGGACGACGTCTCCGAGGCGAATTTCCTCGGCCGGTTTGCCGAGCTTCAATCCGCCCGAGCGCCCTCGAACTGCCGTCAGGTAGCCCGTGCGCGTCAGAGTATTGGCCACCTTCATGAGGTGCGCGCGCGAAATACCGTAGGAGCCTGCGATCTCCTCGATCGTGACCAGCCGGTTTCCCGCAGCGTGTGCGTACATGAGCATACGCAGGGCGTAATCGGAGAAGGTGGTGAGCTGCATCTCGATCCTGCGTCAATCCGCTTTAGATTCATTGTTGACATATCTAATTGGCTCGGACAAGCTCCCCATAAGATATATCCATAATATATCTATTGCAGTGCCTGGCGCAGGAGGGAACTCATGAGGACGGTCGTTCTCGTCGCCGAAATCGCAACGCTAGGGCTCTTCGTTCTGTTCGCAAGCCTTGTCCGGCA
>ENA-UOUJ01000936-UOUJ01000936.1-activated-sludge-metagenome-genome-assembly--contig:-NODE-936-length-16755-cov-3.831138_pt1 | contig 16755 bp, 17 predicted proteins | sample MGYA00249839_ERZ747224 | MGnify/ENA primary metagenome ERZ747224 (study PRJEB28782, sample SAMN03220277) | activated sludge metagenome | biome: wastewater; feature: sewage sludge; material...
TGGAGCGGGTGAAGGGAATCGAACCCTCGTCGTAAGCTTGGGAAGCTTCTGCTCTGCCATTGAGCTACCCCCGCGACGCGCCTTGGCTAGCGCGGCGCCGCGCCGCGGTCAAGCGCTCACAGCAGCCCCATTTCCGCCAGTTCGCGCGCAAGCCTGGGCGGCAGGGTGCCCTCGGCCGCACGGCCGGGGGGCAGGTCGGGCGGCGCGTCCTCGGGGCGCAGATAACGCCAGCCCTGGAACGCCCGCCGCGGCACGCCCGCGACGCGGACCACTTGCGCGTCCAGGATCAGGGCGCAGCGGGTGATGCCGTCGTGGCCGACCCGTTCCTGAAGCCCGATCAGGCGCTGGCGGGCCAGCATCGTGCCCTTGAACACCCAATAGATCGAGCCGCCGTCCAGCAGTTCGTCGTCGCGTCTGGGCCACATGCGGGTGACATGTTCGGCAGGGCCGCCGCCGAAGCGGTCGCGCTGCCAATGTTCCAGCGCCTCGGGATGGGGGGCGCCGACGCAGAGTTTCATCAGATGCAGGGATTGCGGCATGGCCGCCATATAGGCGCGCGGCGGCCTGGGTTACAGGGGCAGGTTGCGGCGATGCGTCACGGGGCGTAGGCGTGGGCGGCACAAAAGGACGACCCCATGGCCCTTATGGATCACGCGCCCTCGCGACGGCTGCCTTTGCCCGAATTCGTCGCCATGCTGGCGTTCCTGTTCGCCACGGTGGCCTTTTCCATCGACGCCATGCTGCCCGCGCTGCCGGAAATCGCGGCCGAGCTGACGCCGGACGACGTGAACCGGGCGCAGCTGATCCTGACCTCGTTCATGGCGGGGATGGGTCTGGGCACGTTGTTCGCGGGGCCGATCTCGGATGCGGTCGGGCGCAAGCCGGCGATGGCGGCGGGGTTCGTGATCTATCTGACCGCCGCCGCCGCCGCGCTGTTCGCGGATACGCTGGAGCTGCTGCTGCTGGCGCGGTTCGTGCAGGGCGTGGGGGCGGCGGGGCCGCGCATCGTGGGCACGGCGCTGGTGCGCGACCTTTACGAAGGGCGCGAGATGGCGCGGATCACCAGTTTCGTCATGATGGTGTTCATGATCGTCCCGGCGATGGCGCCGTCGCTGGGACAGGTCTTCATCTGGCTGGGCGGCTGGCACGGGGTGTTCGTCGGCTTCCTGCTGTTCGGCGCGACGGGATTCCTGTGGTTCCAGACCCGGCAGGCCGAAACCCTGCCGCCCGCGCGGCGGCGGCCGCTGCGGCTGGTCCCGCTGTGGGAGGGCGTGCGCGAGGTGCTGTCGGACCGCGAGGTGGTGCTGTGCATCGTCGTGATCGCGCTGGGCTTCGGGCAGATGTTCGCGCTGCTCAGTTCCGCCCAGCAACTGTTCGGGGAAACCTATGGCCATGCTGCGACCTTTCCGCTGTGGTTCGCGGGCATGGCGGTGCTGTCGGCGTCGGGGACCGTGATCAACGCGCGCTTGGTCATGCGGGTGGGGATGCGGCGGATCGCGCGCACGGCCTATGCCGCGCAGGTGGTCAGCTCGGTCCTGTTCCTGACGCTGCTGCTGAGCGACATGCTGCCCGGACCCCTGCGCTTTCCAGTGTTCTTCCTGTGGGCGGTGGGTGTCTTCACGATGGCGGGGCTGACCTTCGGCAACCTCAACGCGCTGGCGATGAGCCGCAAGGGCCATATCGCGGGGATGACGGCATCCGTCGTGTCGGCCCTTTCGACGCTGGGGGCGGTCATGCTGGCGGCACCCGTGGGGCTGGCCTATGCTGGAACGGCGGTCCCGGTGGCTGCGGCGACGCTGGGCTGTTCGGCCCTGGCCTGGGCGATCATGGGGTTGATGCAGCGGCGCTGACCGGCGCTTGACTCCGGCTGCGGCGGGACTATAAGCGCCGCTTCCATTGGTGTTGGTGGACCCCGCAAGGGGAAACCTGTCGCCCCGGCCCAGGGGAGAAGGACAACGCCCTTCACATCCGACGAAGGAGATCAGCGATGACCAAACGCACCGCTGCCAAGTACAAGATCGACCGCCGCATGGGCGAAAACATCTGGGGCCGCGCCAAGTCCCCGGTAAACAAGCGTGAATACGGCCCCGGCCAGCACGGCCAGCGCCGCAAGAACAAGCTGTCCGACTTTGGCACCCAGCTGCGCGCCAAGCAGAAGCTCAAGGGCTACTATGGCGACCTGACCGAAAAGCAGTTCCGCCGCATCTACTCCGAGGCCGAGCGTCTGCGCGGCGACACCGGCGAGATGCTGGTCGGCCTGCTGGAGCGCCGTCTGGACGCCGTCGTCTATCGTGCAAAATTCGTGCCCACCATCTGGGCCGCCCGCCAGTTCGTGAACCACGGCCACATCGAGGTGAACGGCAAGCGCGTGAACATCGCCTCGTATCGCGTGAAGGAAGGCGATGTGGTGTCGGTCCGCGAGAAATCGCGCCAACTGGCGATCGTGCTGGAGGCCGTGGGCCTGGCCGAGCGCGATGTCCCCGACTATATCGAGGCCGACCACAACAAGATGACCGCGACCTATGTGCGCACCCCCGCGCTGGGCGACGTGCCCTATGCGGTGCAGATGGAACCGAACCTGGTCGTCGAATACTACGCCCAGAACTGATCCGGCCATTGGCCCCGATCTGCAAAGGCCGTCCTCCGGGGCGGCCTTTTTCGTTAAAAGGCGCAGTATTATCAATATGCTTCAGTCGCGCCATCCTGTTACGCCGAGCCATCATTTCCGATGGAGCACGACATCATGGCCACGATCCAGCTTCAGCAGGCGTTCGATCTGTCCGCCCCGACCAGCTATCGTCTGGAGCATTTCTCCGAGCGGGGTTTCTATGCGGATTTCAGTGGTGGCATCCGCGTGTCTTTCCCGGCACCTGGCCACGGCACGGATCTGCTGACCGGACTGTCGATGAGCCGCGGTGGCAGCGAGCTGTTCCGCATGACCGATTTCTCGATCAATGTGGGCGGCAGCTGGGCGGACGCCGCGATCGAACGCGGGAACCTTCTGCCGTTCTATCAGCGCATCATGGCGCAGGCGGATCACGTCACGGGATCGATGGGCGACGATGCCGTGAACGGGTTTGACGGTGCCGACCGAATCAATGGCCGGGGCGGAAACGACCGCCTCTCCGGTGGGTTGGGAAACGATTCGCTGGTCGGCGGGGGCGGCCACGATGTCCTGAACGGCGGCGACGGGAATGACGTTCTGGTGGCGGGCCTTGGGGCGGATGTCGTGTCCGGCGGGGCGGGCAATGACGTGCTGCAGGTCGCCGGACCTGCGGGCGTGACCGTGAACCTCGCCCTTTCCGGGGTGCAGTCCTTGGGCGGGGGCGCATCCGTCCGGCTGAGCGGGGTTGAGTCGGTGACCGGCACCGCCGGTGCGGACCGGTTGACCGGCAACGTCCTGACAAACATCCTGAACGGCGGCGTGGGGAACGACATTCTGTCGGGGGCTGCGGGCGCCGATGTCCTGCTGGGCGCAGCCGGGGCAGACCGGCTGATCGGCGGGACCGGCCGCGATCTTCTGAACGGCGGGGCGGACGCGGATCGCTTCGTCTTTGCGGCGGGCGATGGACATGACCGGATCGCCGATTTCCAGAACGGCATCGACCGGATCGAGATCGCCTCGGGCGCGGAACGCTTTGGCGATCTGCGGATCACCGATGCGGGGGCGAATGTCGTGATCGGCTATGGCACGGATACGATCACGATCGAAAACCTCGATCACCGCCTGATCGACGCGTCGGACTTCATCCTTGTCTAGCCGCCATGGGTGGGGGCGGCCGTTGACAGCCTGCCCCCCATCCCCGACCTTGCGCGCATGAATGGACCGGCCCTGACATTCCACGGCTCCGCCGATCCGCGCCCGGACGCATCCCTGATCGTGGATGTGCCGGGCTATGACGGGCCGCTGGACCTGTTGCTGATGCTGGCGCGGACGCAGAAGGTCGATCTGATGCAGATCAGCGTTCTTGCGCTGGCGGAACAGTATCTGGCCTTTGTCGAACGGGCACGGGTGCTGCGGATCGAACTGGCGGCGGATTATCTGGTCATGGCCGCGTGGCTCGCGTTCCTGAAATCCCGGCTGCTGCTGCCCGCCGAACCGCAGGACGATGGGCCTTCGGCCGAGGAGATGTCCGCGCATCTGGCATTCCGGCTGGAACGGCTGGATGCGATGCGCGAGGCCGCGGCACGGCTGATGGCGCGGCCTCGGCTGGAACAGGACCGCTTTGCCCGAGGCGCGCCGCAGGCCCCTGCGCAGGTGCGGCAGGTGCGATGGCGGACGGGGCTGATCGACCTGTTGCAGGCCTATGCTCGGCTGCGGACGCGGGACGAATTCCGCCCCTATGCCTTCGACCGGCGGGACATCCATACGATGGAACAGGCGCTCGACCGGATGCGGCAGATGATCGGCTTTGCGGGAAACTGGACCGAGCTGGCGCAGTTTCTGCCCGAGGGCTGGGACGGTACGCCGCAGCGCCGCCGGTCGGCCACCGCTGCGACCTTTGCCGCTTCGCTGGAGCTTGCCCGGCAGGGCCGGATCGAGATCCGGCAGGCCGGCGCATTCGCCCCTCTCGCAGTCCGGGTGAGGCCGTGACCGCCTCGGGCTTTGTACCCATCGAGGCGCAGGAACGCATGGTCGAGGCGCTGCTGTTCGCCAGCGCCGCGCCGATGACCCTGCGCGACCTGGCCGCGCGAATGCCCGTGGGGTCTGACCCGGCCGAGGCGCTGCGGCGGCTGCGGGCGCGTTACGACGGGCGCGGGGTGGAACTGGTGCGGGTCGGCGATGCCTGGGCCTTTCGCACCGCGGCGGACCTGGGTTTCCTGATGCAGCAACAGGTCGTGGAAACCCGCCGCCTGTCCCGCGCCGCGACCGAGACGCTGGCCATCATCGCCTATCACCAGCCCGTCACCCGCGCCGAGATTGAGGAGCTCCGCGGCGTCGCGGCCGGGCGGGGAACACTGGACCAGTTGATCGGGATGGGTTGGGTCCGGCTGGGGCGCCGCCGCCAGACTCCGGGCCGGCCGGTGACCTTCGTGGTGACGGATGTCTTTCTGGACCATTTCGGCCTGTCTGGCACCGATGACCTGCCGGGGCTTGCGGAACTGCGCGCGGCGGGGCTGCTGGATACGCGCCCGCCCATGTCGTCCGGGGTTGCGGGGGCAAAGAGCCATCACGATATAGCGGCCGATGCGGACGGGCCGGGGGACGATCTTTTCGGCGACTGATCCGCGGGGAAACGCCATGAACCTGAACCAGATCCTGAACATGTTCGGCCGCATGGTCACGCGGCGCCTGATGAACTGGGGCGTGAACAAGGATATCGATGCCGCCACCCGCCGCGCCGGGGGCACCGTGAAAGGCAAGCCCGCGCTCTCCACGCAGAAACAGGCCAAGGCTGCGCGCGAGGCCGTCAAGCGCGCCCGTCAGGCCGCGCGCGTCACCCGGCGCATCGGGCGCTGACCGGGGAAACCGGCTTAGCGGAACTGCTTGGACAGCTTCAGCCCCTGGCCCTGATAGTTGGACGCGATCTCCGCGCCATACAGACGGTCGGGTGCGCTTGCCATGCGCTCATAGACCAGCCTTCCCACCACCTGCCCGTGTTCCAGCGCAAAGGGCGCCTCGTGGCAGCGCACTTCCAGCACGCCGCGGGCGCCGCGCCCCGACAGGCCATGCCCGAAACCCGGATCGAAAAATCCGGCGTAATGGACCCGAAACTCGCCCACCATCGCCAGATAGGGCGACATCTCGGCGGCATAGGCAGGGGGAATCGTCACCGCCTCGCGGCTGACAAGGATGTAAAAGGCACCGGGGTCGAGGATCAGCCGCCCCTCGGTCGTGCGCAATTCGTCCCAGTAATCGCGCGCGTCATAGGCAGCGATGCGGTCGAGGTCGATCACCCCGGAATGGGGCCGGGCGCGGTATCCGACCAGATCGCCCGCCATGGGCCGCAGGTCTACGGAAAAGCCAAGCCCGCCGTCGATCAGCGGCTCGCCATCGACCAGCGGCTGTTCGGCATGCAGAGCGGCCAGGGCGGCATCGTCCAGCACCGCCTGTCCCTGCCGCAGCCGCAACTGGTTCAGCCGCATCCCCGGCCGGACCAGCACCGAAAAGCTGCGCGGGCAGATCTCGGCGTAAAGCGGGCCGCCGTATCCCGCGGGCAGACGGTCGAATTCGGTCCCGTCGTCGGTGACCAGCCGGGTCAGCAGATCCAGCCGCCCGGTCGAGGATTTTGCATTCGCCACCGCATCCAGCCCGGCGGGCAGGGACAGGCTTTCCAGCAGCGGCACCAGATAGACGCAGCCCTTTTCCAGCACCGCGCCCCCGGTCAGGTCCATGCGGTGCATCTCGAAATCAGCCAGCCGGTCCTTGATGCGACATCCGCGCCCGGCCAGAAAGGACGCGCGCAGCCGCCAGGCGGTCGCGCCCAGGCGCAGATCAAGGCTTGCGGGCTGGATCTGGTCGGGGGTGATCGGCTCGGGGGCGCGGATCGCGCCCTGGTCGATCAGCCTGCGGAGGGCACTGTCGGGAAGAACGCCGTTCACCTTGAACCCCCTGCCCCACAAGCGAACGCCCACCCCGAAGGGTGGGCGTTTCGTGATGGTCGGGCCGGCGAGATTCGAACTCGCGGCCTTCCGCCCCCCAGACGGACGCGCTAACCAGACTGCGCCACGGCCCGACGGGGGCCATATAGATCGAAGCCTCGCCCCAGCACAAGGGGCGATCCGGGGGATGATCGGGAAAACTGGCGCGCGGGTTAAGGGATGAGAGAGGGGCCTACCGGCCCGCAGGACGCGTCGCGGCCCGCAACGCGGCGGCCATGTCGCGCGCAGGCTCGGGCAGCGGCCCATCCGTCGCGCGCAGCCGCGCCGCCGTCCGCGCCAGACGGCCCAGCCAGTCCGATTCGCCCGCAGCCTCTGCCGTGACGGTGGATGGCGCGGACATCGCCGCATCCCCGGTCTGCGGTGGACGGATGTCCGGCAGGGAAGGAGAGGCCGGTGGTGCCGTTGATGGAGCGGCGTGCTGAACCTCTGCCCCGCCCAAGGCTGCCGGCGGCATTGTTTCAGCCTCAGGCATGAAGATGGAAGGGGCGTCAGAAGACGCGGCAGGAATGGCAACCTGGGACAGGGCGGGAGAGCGCGCGGGGACCGTATCGGGCACAGAATCCGAGGCAGCGGCTGCAACAGGCGCGGCAGCGGTCGGCAGGGCAGGACCCGTGTCGCGGCTGGGGGCCAGAGGCGGAATTGTTGCCGGAACCGGATCAGCGGCCGCGTCTGAAGCGGATGCCAGGGCAGATCCGGCAGCAGGCGGTAGAGAAGAAGCCGCGTCGGCGCCGGGGGCCGGAGCGGGAATCGATGCGGCCTCAGGGGGCGGTTCCGAAGCGGGCGCCGGGGCAGGGACCGACGCAGGAACCGGGACAGCCGCCGCTGCGGCGAACCGCACCCCCGCAGGGCCGTCGGCGTCCTGCGCCTCTGCCCCCGACTGCCACTCGGGCCCCAGCCGCGCCGCGCCGCGGGCGCGCAGGCCCGTGCCCTTGTCCGCGGCGATCAGGCGGCGTGCGCCACGGATCGTCATTCCGTCGTCGCGCAGGACCGCAACCAGTCCCGCCGCCAGCCGCACATCGTCCGGCCGATAATATCGCCGGCCGTCCGCCCGTTTCACCGGAGCCAGTTGCGGGAACTGCGTTTCCCAATAGCGCAGCACATGGGTCGCCACGCCGACCAGGCGGGATACTTCGCCGATGCTGCGGAACGCCTCGTGCGATTTCTGCATGGCGGCCCCGGCCCAGCGATCAGCGGTTCCCGGCCGCCACCCGTTCCTTCATCAGGTGGGAGGGCCGGAACGACAGGACGCGCCGGGGCGTGATCGGCACCTCTTCCCCGGTCTTGGGGTTGCGGCCGATCCGCTCGTTCTTGTCGCGGACCGAAAACGTGCCGAAGGACGAAATCTTCACCTGTTCGCCGCGCACCAGCGCGTCGGAGATGTGGCCCAGCACGCTTTCGACCAGATGCGCGCTTTCTTGCCGGGACAGGCCGACTTCCCGGAAGACGGCTTCGGCCAGATCCATGCGGGTCAGGGTCTTGTCACTCATCGGGACGGCCTCTTGGTTGCGGACAGCTTGCGGGCTTGCGAATGGCGAGTCAACAGCCTGCAGTCCCCGTTCGTTCCCCCTGTTGCGGGGGATAGTCCAGCGAAATCCACGGCTTTCATTGCAATCCTCGGCACAGCCCCTAGCTTGTGAAGGACAGCAGGAGGCCGGCGGGCGCAGCAAGGGGAAGGGTCATGGCAGGCGGATGGGCGCATGACGGCGCAGTCAACGAACAGATCGAGGTCAGTACGCAGGAGGCGCTGGAGCGCGTCCGCCTGCGGGCGCGCGGTGCGGGCGAAAGTCTGCGCGACTGCGCCGACTGCGGCGAGCCGATCCCCGAGGCCCGGCGGCTGGCGCAACCGGGCGTCAGGCTGTGCATCGAATGCCAGTCCGAGGACGACCGCGCCCGGCGGCCGCAGGCTGGGGCCATCAATCGCCGCGCGTCCAAGGACAGCCTGCTGAAATAGCGCCGGACCCTAGGCCGCCCCGTGGAAGCGGGGCGTCTGCGCCGCTGCAGAGGCCAGCGCCGCGACCCCCGGCGCGATCCGGTCGGACGCGATCGAGCCGAAGCCCAGCCGGAAATAGGGGCAGGGCACGGGGGGATGTTCGAAGAACACCGCCCCCGGCTCGATCAGCACCCCCTGCGTCAGCGCCTGCCGGGCCAGGTCGGCGCTGTCGATGCCGGGCGGCGCTGGTCCCGCCCTCGCGGTCCGTGCCCGCGAGGCGGAACGGGGTCCGCTCCAGCGCCTCGATCAGCGCGGCGCGCCTGCGCGCCATTTCCGCCCGCAGCCGCGTGATATGCGCATCATAATGCCCCAGCGCCAGGAAATAGGCCGTCACGCGCTGCAACTGGCTGGGCGGGTGGCGCAGGATCGTGGCGCGCAGGGCGCGCGCCGCCTCGATCAGCGGGGCCGAGGCGACCAGATAGCCGAGCCGCAGCCCCGGAAACAGCGACTTGGAAAAGCTGCCCAGATAGATGACCCGCCCGGCATCATCCATCGATTTCAGCGCGGGCATGGGCGGGGCCAGATAGGACATCTCGAAATCGTAATCGTCCTCGATCACCAGGAAATTGTCGCTCGATGCCCGGCGCAGCAGCGCCTCGCGCCGCTCCATCGGCATGGTGGCGCCGGTCGGGATGTGGTGGCTGGGGGTGATGGTCACGATGCGCGTCCCCGGCGGAATCGCGTCCACCTCGATGCCGCCCGCGTCCACGGGGACAAGGCGCATGGGCGCGCCGCGCGCGCGCAGGGTTTCGGCGAAATCGGGATAGCCCGGCTCCTCGATCGCCGCGGGGCGGCCGGCCGTCGCCAGCAGCGCCATCACGATGTAAAGCGCATTCTGCGAGCCCACCGTTATCAGCACCTGATCGGGCGTGGCCGCGATGCCCCGCCGCGGCAGGGTGGACGAACAGATATGGTCGATCAGCATGGGATCGTCCTGCGCCATCAGATCGACCGTCAGCCCGCCGAAGTCCCGCACCCCCAGCGCATGGCGCGCGCAATCGCGCCATGCGGCAAGGTCGAACAGCCGTGGATCGGCCTGCCCGAAGATGAAGGGATAGGGATGGTTGCGCCAGTCCGCAGGCTTGCGGATCACCCGCCTGCGCGGGCATGGCGCGGCCAGCCAGCCTTCCCAGGCCACCCGCTCGCCCGGAGCGTCGGGCGCCTGCACGGCGACGCGCCGGTTGGGCACCGTGTCGGCCACCACGAACCCCGACCGCGGCCGGCTTTCGATATAGCCCAGCGCGACAAGCTCGGCATAGACCAGCGTCACCGTCATCCGCGACACGTCCACCCCTTCGGCCAGTTCGCGGGTGGAGGGCAGGCGTGTGCCTGGCGGGCTGCGCGATTCAAGGATGGCCGCGATCACGCCTTCGATCAGGCGCGATTGCAGCGGCCGGTCCCCGGCGCCCCGAAGCCGGATCGAATCGAGAGGCAGCATCGCGGCCATGATCTGGACCTAACTCTATTCTCAACTGGACCTATGACGCGACACTACGCCGCGTCATGTTGCACGCCAAGCCGCATCCGAAGACGGCGCAACCACTTGACAGGGAGATACCGTATGAACCTCACCCGTATCCTGCGCCATGGCGTGGCCGTATGCGCACTGACCGTGGCCGCCGCGCTGCCGGCCGGCGCCAAGGAATTCAAGATCGCGGTCGGCGACGGTGCCGGCGGCACGCAGGAAGCCCTGGGCAAGGCCTTCATCGCCGCTCTGGAAAAGCAGACCGGCGGCGCCCATACGGGCAAGCTGTTCCTGAACGGCCAGCTCGGCGACGAGCAGGACACCGTCAGCGCCGCCGCGACCGGCACGCTGGATTTCTCGATCCTGGCCATCAACAACATCACGCCGTTCTCGCCCACGGTCGGCGTGCTGACCATGCCCTATGTCATCATGTCCCAGGACGACGCCGAAAAGCTGACCCAGGGCGAGATCGGCCAGTCGCTGATCGACCAGACCATCGAGGACGCGGGCGTGCGCATCCTGGGCTGGGGCTATTCGGGCTTTCGTGTCCTGACCAATTCGAAGAAGCCGGTGCAGACGGTCGATGACCTGAAGGGCCTGGTGATCCGCGTGCCCAAGAACGAGATCATGATCGAGACCTACAAGGCCTGGGGCGTGGACCCGACCCCGATGGCCTGGTCGGAAACCTTCGCGGCGCTGCAGCAGGGGGTCGTGGACGGGCAGGACAATCCGTACATGACCGTCAATGCGATGAAGTTCTACGAAGTCCAGAAGTACATCACGAACATCCGCTATATCTTCTCGATCGAGCCGCTGGTCGTGTCCGAGCAACTGTTCCAGTCGCTGTCCCCCGAGGAACAGCAGCAACTGGTCGAGGCGGGCAAGGAGGCGACCCAAGCCTCCAGCGAATTCCTGCGCGTCGAGGAAACCAAGATCAAGGACGAACTGGTCAAGCGCGGGATGGAGATCAGCGATCCCGCCGACGGCGAGAAGCAGTTCATCGAACTGGCGACCAGCAAGGTCTGGCCCAGGTTCGTGGACACCATCGGCGGCAAGGAGGTGCTGGACCGCGCCCTGGCCGCGCTGGGCCGCCCGGCCTCGTAAGCCACACGTCTCCCCCTCGCGGCGGCGCGCACCGTCAGGCAGCGGCCGCCGCACTTTTTTCCCGCGCATCCGCATCATGTCGGAGGATGGATCATGCGTGCCGTCTGGCAGCATCTCGACCATATCGAAAGCTACATATGCCGGGCGCTGCTGGCCGTCTTCGTGACGCTGCTGTTCGTCCAGATCGTCGCCCGGCAGGTCTTCGGCACCTCGATCACCTGGATCGAGGAGCTGTCCGTCATCCTGTTCGTCTGGTTCGCCTATTTCGGGGCAAGCTATGCTGCGCGCATGGCCGCCCACAACCGGGTGACCTTCCACATCAAGATGCTTCCGCGCCGGCTCGGCAATCTGGTCGAGGCGGTGGGCGACGCGTTCTGGGTGCTGTTCAACGTCGTCTTCATCTGGTTCGCGATCCAGTACATCGGCGCGCTGAAGCCGTTCGTGAAGGCGCAGACGCTGGGTTGGCCGATGAAATGGGTGATGGCGCCCATGGTCGTGGCCTTCATCCTGATGACGCTCCGCATCATTCAGGTCAACTACATGAAACTGATCCTGGGCATCGAGATGCGCGACCCCGACGAGGTGGCGATCGAATCCGAGCTCGATCTTGCCGAACAGGAACTGCCGGGACGGGGAAAGGTCTGATGGACAGCGCAATCATCCAGGTTCTGTTCGGAACCTTCGCAATCCTGCTGGTGATCGGGGCGCCGATCTCGGTGGGCCTGGGCGTCTCGGCGCTTTTCACGATGTGGTATCTGGGCGACAACCCGATCAAGATGGTGCAGATGGCCTGGTCCTCGGTGGGCTCGTTCCCGCTGATGGCGCTGCCCTCGTTCATCCTGGCGGGCGCGCTGATGGAGGCTGCCGGCATCTCGCGCCGCCTCATCACGGTGGCCGAAAGCCTGGCCGGGCCGTTCACCGGCGGCATCTCGGCCGCGACCATCATCGCCTGCGTGTTCTTCGGCGCGATTTCCGGCTCGGGCCCGGCCACCACGGCCGCGGTCGGCATGCTGATGATCCCGGCGATGGCGCGGGCGGGCTATGCCAAGTCCTATGGCGCGGCGGTGACCGCCAGCGCGGGCGGCCTCGGCATCGTCATCCCGCCGTCGATCCCGATGGTGATCTTCGGCATCTCGGCCATGGGCATGCAGGCGCCGCCCGAGGCGATCGAGAAGTTCGGCCAGTTCCAGACCGTCTCGATCAGCAAGCTGTTCATCGCGGGCTTCCTGCCCGGCTTCCTGATGGCCGGGGCGCTGCTGGTCGCCAACTATTTCCGCGCCCGCCGCGCCGGATACTGGGGCGGGACCGAGCCGCTGTCGCTCGCCAAGATCGCGACTGCCCTTTACCGCGGCTTCTGGTCGGTGCTGGCGCCGCTGGTGATCCTGGGCGGCATCTATGCGGGCTTCTTCACCCCCACCGAGGCCGCGATCGTCGCCATCTTCTATACGCTGTTCGTCGGCATCGTCATCTACCGCGAGGTCAACCTGCGCGAGATCATGAACGCGCTGGAAGCGACGACCTGGTTGACCGGGCGGGTGTTGCTGGTGCTGTTCACCGCGACCATCTTCGGCCGCATCCTGGTGGAAAACCAGATCCCCGCGCATCTGGCCGACAGCCTGCTGTCGCTGACCACCAGCAAGGTTGCGATCTGGGCGATCATGATCGGCTTCCTGCTCGTTGTCGGCATGTTCATGGAGACGCTGGCCGCGATCATGATCCTGGTGCCGGTGATGCTGCCCGTGGCCTACAGCGTCGGCATCGACCCGATCCACTTCGGCATCGTGATGATCTGCACGCTGTCGGTGGGCTTCATCACCCCGCCCCTGGGCGAGAACCTGTTCATCGCCTCGGGCATCTCGAAGCTCGACTACGAGGTGATCGCGGCCAAGGCGATCCCCTTCATGCTGTCGCTGGCGATCGCCATCGCCATCATCGCCGCCTTCCCCCAGATCGCGCTGTGGCTGCCCCGCGCGATGGGCTATTGACCAAAGGAGTTATCCACGTGACCAGCAAGAACCTGACCGCCGACGACCTGAAGGCCACCTTCGACGCCTTCAACCGCCATGACATCGACGGCGTCATGACCCACTTTGCCGATGACTGCGTGTTCTATACCGTGGCGGGCGACAACGAATACGGCAACAAGGTCGAGGGCCGCGAGGCCATCGCCAGGGCCTTCGAGGGCGTCTGGACCTCGATGCCGGACGTGCAGTGGGCCGACCACGAGCACTTCATGTCCCAGGACGGCACCCGCGGCGTCAGCCAGTGGACCTTCCGCGCCACCAATCCCGACGGGACGCGGACCGAGGTGCAGGGCGCCGACCTGTTCCGCATCCGGGACGGCCGGATCGTCGAGAAGCAGGCGATCCGCAAGCAACGCCCCGCCATTCCCGCCAAGTGAGGCCCGGACCATGCAGACCACCCCCTTGCGCGGATCGACGGCCTATGACGGGCTTTACGATCCGCTGACCGCGCGGACCCTTGGCCGGGGCAGCGACTATGCCCCGACCTACTGGATCGCGACCGCGGGCACCCCGCCCGAGGACGACGGCCCCGTGACGGGCGACATGGATGTCGACGTCGCCGTGATCGGGTCCGGCTATACGGGCCTGAACTGCGCCATCGCCCTGGCCCGCGATTACGGGATGCAGCCCGTCGTGCTGGAGGCGCATGGCACCGCCTATGGCTGCTCGACCCGCAACGGCGGCCAGGCGCAGTTCTCGGCCGGGCGGCTCAAGCGCAGCCAGTGGGTCGATCGCTGGGGCCTGGATGTCGCCCGCCGCCTGCATGGCGAGATGCTGGAGGCCTTCGATTACTGGCGCGGCCAGATCCGCGACCACAACATCGACTGCGATCCGGTGGACGGCGGCCATTACTATATCGCGCACAAGGCCTCGGTCGTGCCGGGGCTGACCAAGGAAGCAGCACTTCTGCGCGATCAGTTCGGCTATGGCGCGAAGATGATGTCGCGCGAGCAGATCATGGCCGAGGTCGTCCGCGACCACGAGGCGCAGGGTGCGATGTACGAACCCGACGGCGTCGGCATCCATGCGGCCAAGCTCGCCTTCGGCTATCAGCGGGTGGCGCGCGAACATGGGGCCAGGGTGCATACCGACAGCCCGGTGGAGGGCTGGGAGTATTACAACGGCAAGCACCATCTGCGCACGCCGGGCGGCATCGTGCGGGCCAAGAAGGTGGCGGTGGCGACCGCGGGCTATGCGCCGCGCACGCTGCACGCCCGCCTGCGCGACCGCCTGATGCCGATCATGTCGAACAGCGTCGTGACCCGCGTACTGACCGAAGCCGAACTGGCCGAGGTCGGCGCCAAGGTCGGCTCGCCCCTGACCGACACCCGGACGCTGCGCCATTATTACCGCCTGTTGCCCGACAACCGGCTGCAGATCGGCTCGCGCGCGGCAATCACGGGACGCGATGCGGCCAACCCGCGCCATCTCGCGTCCCTGCGCGAGGGGCTGGCCCGCAAGTTCCCGGTCCTGCGCGGGATCGAGCTGGATTACAGCTGGTGGGGCTGGGTCGATGTCAGCCACGACATGATGCCGCGCATCACCGGCCTGCCCGACCTGCCGGGCGCCTATTACGCGCTGGGCTATGGCGGCAACGGGGTGATGTATTCGGCGATGGCCGGGCGGCGCATGGCGCAGCTTGCGGCCGGAGTCCGGGTGCCGGACCTGCCGATCTTCGGCAGCGAACTGAAGCACGAGGGATGGAAGACGCCCTTCCGCCGGTTGGGGCAGTGGGGCCTCTACCAGCTTTACCACTATCGCGACGAACGCCAGTAAAGGAGCACAGCCATGAGAATGACGACCGAGGAGGCTTTCGTCAAAGTCCTTCAGATGCACGGGATCGAGCATGCGTTCGGGATCATCGGGTCCGCGATGATGCCGGTGTCGGATCTGTTCCCGAAGGCGGGGATCACCTTCTGGGACTGCGCGCACGAGACGAACGCCGGTCTGATGGCGGACGGCTACACGCGGTCCACCGGCAGGATGTCGATGGCGATCGCGCAGAACGGCCCCGGCGTGACGGGGTTCGCGACGCCGATCAAGACCGCCTACTGGAACCATACGCCGCTGTTGCTGGTCACGCCGCAGGCGGCGAACCGGACCATCGGCCAGGGCGGTTTCCAGGAGATGGAGCAGATGCGGCTGTTTGCCGACTGCGTGGCCTATCAGGAGGAGGTGCGCGACGCCTCGCGCATCCCCGAGGTGCTGAACCGGGTGATCATGCAGGCGTGGCGCAACTCGGCGCCCGCGCAGATCAACATCCCGCGCGACTTCTGGACCCAGGTGATCGACGTGGAGCTGCCGCAGGTGGTCCGGTTCGAGCGTCCGGCGGGCGGCGAGGCGGCGGTGGCCGAGGCCGCCAAGCTGCTGTCGGGCGCGAAGTTCCCGGTGATCCTGTCGGGGGCGGGCGTGGTGCTGTCGGGGGCGATTCCCGATCTGGCGAAGCTGGCCGAGCGGCTGGATGCGCCGGTGGCCTCGAACTATCAGCACAACGACAGCTTCCCCGGCTCGCACCCGCTGGCGGTGGGGCCGCTGGGCTACAACGGCTCCAAGGCCGCGATGGAACTGATCGCGAAAGCCGATGTGGTGCTGGCGCTGGGGACGCGGCTCAACCCGTTCTCGACCCTGCCGGGCTACGGCATCGACTATTGGCCGAAGGAGGCCAGGATCATCCAGGTCGACATCAACCCCGACCGCATCGGGCTGACCAAGAAGGTCAGCGTGGGCATCGTGGGCGATGCGGCCAAGGTCGCGCGCGGCATCCTGGCGCAGCTTGACGCCCATGCCGGCGACGAGGGCCGGCAGGCGCGCCGCGACCTGGTCGCGCAGACCAAATCCCGCTGGGCGCAGGAACTGTCGAGCCTCGACCACGAGCAGGACGATCCCGGCACCGAATGGAACGCGCAGGCGCGCCAGCGCGACAGCGATCTGATGTCGCCCCGCCAGGCGTGGCGGGCGATCACCCAGGCGGTGCCCCAGGACGCGATCGTCTCCTCCGACATCGGCAACAACTGCGCCATCGGCAACGCCTATCCGGCCTTCGAGCAGGGACGGAAGTATCTGGCGCCGGGGCTGTTCGGGCCGTGCGGTTACGGCTTCCCGGCGATCCTGGGGGCCAAGATCGGCAACCCGGACACGCCGGTGATCGGGTTCGCGGGCGACGGGGCGTTCGGGATTTCCATGAACGAGATGACCGCCTGCGGCCGCGAGGACTGGCCGGCGATCACCATGGTGATCTTCCGCAACTATCAGTGGGGCGCGGAAAAGCGCAACACGACGCTGTGGTACGACAACAACTTCGTGGGCACGGAACTGGACCGAGACACCTCGTACGCGGGGATCGCGCGGGCCTGCGGGCTGGAAGGCGTGGTCGTGCGCACCCCCGACGAGCTGACCCATGCGCTGCACGAGGCGGTCGAGCGGCAGATGAAGGAAGGCCGCACCACCTTCATCGAGGTGCTGCTGAACCAGGAACTGGGCGAGCCCTTCCGCCGCGACGCGATGAAGAAGCCGGTGGCCGTGGCCGGGATCGACCCCGCTGACATGCGCCCGCAGGCGGGCGCCGTCTG
>ENA-UOUJ01000938-UOUJ01000938.1-activated-sludge-metagenome-genome-assembly--contig:-NODE-938-length-16740-cov-6.256997_pt1 | contig 16740 bp, 12 predicted proteins | sample MGYA00249839_ERZ747224 | MGnify/ENA primary metagenome ERZ747224 (study PRJEB28782, sample SAMN03220277) | activated sludge metagenome | biome: wastewater; feature: sewage sludge; material...
ATTTTTGCAATTAATTCTGCTTTGTTCATAATAGTGAATTTGAATTTTTTTTAGGTGCAACAAATATAGATGGATTTCTAATTGCACAAAATATTTTTTTTTATTTTATTCACATCAACCGAACGGCTGAAACCTTTGCCGAATCAAGGTTTGGGAGAAATGCGGGTAAGTAAAAATACGATACCCATACAGACTTGTCCGCTGAAACCCTTTACTGTACTGCATTTAAGCGCATTTATCTGAAAGTGCTGTATTGGCGGGGTTTTCGAAGGAATATATATTTCCGGCGAAATGACAAAACAGTCGTTTTTTTGTTTTGCACACTTAGTGAATAACTTTCATCAAAGATCGAAAGGCAATGAAGCGCCCACCCCATGTATCCAGGCCCTTTTGGCGCATTGTGTCGGCATGTATATCTATGTAACGCTGGTAATCGGACTCGGTGTTTGCTTTATACTGCACAGCAAAAGTTACCCCTTCTTCATCCTGCGGTTCCAGCAGTTGCAATAGGGTGGCATCGTGAAAGCAGCCCGTGGCCAGTATTTCAGGGATGTGCTCCTCTTTCAGCCATGTCAGCCAGTCAGTTACAATATCAGTTTCAACTTGTATGGTTACGTTGTAAATAATCATGATTTCAGGTTTATTTCAAGATAGGCCGGACAATGATCGCTGTGCTTTACCATCGGATAAATATCTACCGCAACAATCAACGACTTCAGGTTTTCTGTTACCATAATATAATCAATTCTCCAGCCTTTGTTTTCTAATCGGGTAGAGGGACGTAACTGATGCCACCACGTATAATGATGCGGCTCTTTGTTCAGTACCCTGAATGAATCAACAAAGCCGGATGCTACGAAACGGTCCATCCAGGCGCGCTCCTCCGGCAAAAACCCGGAACTTTTTTTATTCGATACCGGATTATGGATGTCTATTTCATGATGAGCAATATTGTAATCACCACACACAATCAACTCTTTTCTGGTTTTTCGCAGATGGCTGATGTAATCCATAAACTCATCCAGCCATATATATTTATACTGCTGCCGCTCATCTCCCGTTGTTCCCGAAGGAAAATACGCGCTGATGATAGACGCCTTTCCAAAATCAGCACGCATCACACGTCCTTCCATATCGCTTTGATGTACACCATTTCCATTCACCACTTTATCGGGAACCGTTTTACTTAAGATGCCTACACCGCTGTATCCTTTTTTATCTGCACAAAACCAATAACTGTGATATCCCGCTTTCAGGATGGCCTCCGTATCTATATCCTGCATATGTGCTTTCACTTCCTGCAAACAAATTACATCCGCCGGATCGGTTTGAAGCCATTCCAAAAACCCCTTGCGTATGGCAGCACGAATGCCGTTTACATTATAAGTGATAATCCGCATCATTCTTCTTTTCGCAAACTTACACCGCTTCTTTTATTTATAAAATGAATTCATTGAACAGATTTTATTTGATAACAAACTGCGCGCATTAAAGGAATAGAATGCATTCTGATGCCACAAGTCTTTTCAACCACACTTAATGGTATGTATTATTTCGACTATGATTGCAGAAGCCAATCACACGCTTCTATTCAGGTTTGTGTTGAAAACAATATCCGTTGGCAATGCTTGTCATGTGCCGGCATCGGGTGCCTTTCTTCGTTATTCCCTTACATTGCTTTGTGGTGGAGGTGCCTCGTGGTTTATTGAGTGCATTCTGATTGTTCGATGGCGGTGTGCATACTTTGCAAGGTGTGAATCCTTTTTCTGTTGCTTCAGCTATCGAAACCTGATGCGATACATTTTTTACCGTGTGGCAATTCCCGGAATGATACTTTTCTCCATAGGGTGTAATGTACACCGATTGCCCTCTGGATGTACCCGAGGTTAGAATCAACAGTATAAGGAGCAGTGTACGCATGGTAGTTTCGGATAGATTGTATTACGCCATTAATGTACAACGCTTTTATTATTCCAATATCGGACGCAACCATCTTTCCGCTTCGTCGAGCGACATATTCTTTCGTTGTGCATAATCTTTCAATTGGTCACGGTCAATTTTTCCCACCCCAAAATATTTGCTGTCAGGATGCGCAAAATACCAGCCACAAACAGACGATGCCGGAGACATGGCCAGAGATTCCGTTAGATGAATGCCGGTGGTTGCTTCTCCTCCCAACCAATCAAAGAGTTTGTATTTTTCGGTATGGTCCGGACAAGCAGGATATCCCGGCGCAGGACGAATACCCGAATACGCTTCGCGAATGAGTTCTTCATTGGTGAGCGTTTCTGCGGCACTGTACCCCCAGTATTCCTTACGCACCTTTTCATGCAGGCATTCTGCAAAAGCTTCAGCCAAACGGTCGCCCAATGCCTGCAACATGATTTTGTTGTAATCATCCTGCGCATCATGGAATTTTTTCACCCAAACATCCAACTGCTGAATGGTTACAGAGAATGCACCCATATAATCTGTTCCGTAAGTAGCGGGGCGAATAAAATCAGACAAACTCAAATTGGGTTGCCCGGCAGCTTTCTTTATTTGCTGCCTTAAAAATTCTAACCGAATGACCTGGTCGTTGTTTTTTACTTCAATACTATCGGGAGCCGTTTTAGTTACTTCCCGGAAACCAATCACCCCATGCGCCTTCACCCATTTTTCTTCAATCACTTGTTTCAGCAAATTGCGTGCATCGTTGTACAACTTGGTAGCTTCCACACCAATCACCGAATCACTGAGAATGGCCGGGAATTTACCATGCATTTCCCAGGCAATGAAAAACGGTTGCCAATCAATGTACGGCTCCAGCGCTTCCAGCGGAAAATCAGCAAATACCCGGTTGCCTATGAAGGTAGGTTTTACCGGTTGGTACCCTTCCCACGGAATTGCTGCCGGATTGTTTGACGCATCCGCATAGGTTAAAAACTGTTTGGCCGTTTGCTTACTGTTAAAATCAGTTTTTAATTTTTCATATTCACTGCGGATGTTACTGAGGAACTGATTCCGATGCTCCGGTTGCATCAAGCTACCGGTAACGGTTACACTACGGCTTGCATCCAGCACATGTACCACTCCATGATCGTACTCCTGCGCAATCCGTACCGCGGTATGCATCCGGCTTGTAGTAGCTCCACCAATCAGCAGTGGAATGTTCATCCCGGTTCTTTTCATTTCACGGGCAATGTGTACCATTTCATCCAACGACGGCGTAATCAATCCGCTGAGTCCGATGACATCTACTTTATGATTGCGTGCTTCCGTCAGAATTTTTTCAGCAGGAACCATTACACCCAAATCAATGATATCATAACCGTTACACCCCAACACTACACCCACAATATTTTTCCCAATATCGTGTACATCGCCTTTCACCGTAGCCAGTAATATCTTCGCGGCACCCTGTACTTCTCCGCTGATGCCATCGGCAGCTTCTCTTTGCCGCTTTTCTTCTTTTTCCTGTTCTATATACGGTGTGAGGATGGCCACTGCTTTTTTCATCACACGGGCACTCTTCACCACTTGTGGCAGAAACATCTTACCTGACCCGAACAAATCACCCACAATGTTCATACCATCCATCAAAGGTCCCTCAATTACATCGAGTGGACGCGGATATTGAAGGCGTGCTTCCTCTGTGTCTGCATCTATATAATCAGTAATGCCATTCACCAGTGCATGAGCCAGCCGCTTTTCCACCGTATCGTTGCGCCAGCTTTCATCTTTTATTGTTTCACGACCGCGTGCCTTTACTGTATCTGCAAAGGCAATCAATTTTTCAGTAGCTTCATTGTTTTCATTATTTCTATTCAGGATAACATCTTCACAAAGTTGTTTCAGCTGAGGTTCAATTTCATCATACACCACCAGTTGCCCTGCATTTACAATGCCCATATCCATTCCCGCCTGAATAGCATAATACAGAAACACACTGTGTATGGCTTCCCGCACATGATCATTCCCCCTGAAAGAGAATGACACATTACTAACGCCACCGCTTACACGCGTTAAGGGCATCCGTTTTTTAATCTCACGTGTGGCTTCAATAAAATCAACCGCATAGTTGTTGTGTTCTTCCATGCCGGTAGCAATGGCAAAGATGTTCGGATCAAAAATAATATCCTGCGGATCATATCCTACCTGTTGTGTCAGTATCTCATATGCCCGGGAGCATATTTCAATTTTACGTTCTTTGGTATCGGCTTGTCCGGTTTCATCAAACGCCATTACAATCACTGCAGCACCGAAACTTTTACAGATGTTGGCCTGTTCAATGAAGGCATCCAATCCTTCTTTCAGCGAAATAGAATTCACAATGCATTTACCCTGCACACATTTTAAGCCCGCTTGAATAATTTCAAATTTGCTGCTGTCAATCATAATCGGAATCCGCGCAATGTCGGGTTCCGATTGCAACAGGTTGAGGAAGGTGGTCATGGCTTCCACGCCGTTGAGCAATGCATCATCCATATTTACATCCAGAATTTGCGCACCGTTTTCCACTTGCTGGCGCGCTACCGATAAGGCTTCTTCAAAATGGCCTTCACGAACCAACCGTGCAAACTTTTTGCTTCCGGTAACATTGGTTCTTTCACCCACATTAATGAAATTAGTTTCAGGACGCACCACTAACGGTTCGAGTCCGCTCAGGCGGAGATAAGGTTTCACAACAATTGGTGTGTTCGGCATGATAGCAATATTTAAACTTTTTCCTGCACCGGTAACGCACGGGGTGCAAAGCGGGAAACAGATTGAGCAATGTGTTTAATGTGGTCGGGCGTGGTGCCGCAGCATCCGCCCACAATATTCAGAAAACCTTCCTTTGCCCACGATTCAATGATGTGCGCTGTTTGGTGCGGTTGTTCATCATACTCTCCAAACGCATTCGGTAAACCGGCATTCGGGTAGGCAGAAGTATAACAGGAAGCAATCTGACTCAGTTCTTCAATATGCGGACGCATTTGTTCGGCACCGAGGGCGCAATTCAGGCCAACACTCAAAGGTTGGGCGTGCATCACGGAAATGTAAAACGCTTCCAGTGTTTGTCCGCTTAAAGTGCGTCCACTCGCATCCGTTATGGTTCCTGAAATCATGATGGGCAATTCCGGCAAGTTGTTTTTTCTGAAAAATTCCTTCGCGGCATAAATTGCGGCTTTGGCATTGAGCGTATCAAAAATGGTTTCAATCAATAGAATGTCTACACCTCCATCCACCAACCCTTTAATTTGTTCGGTGTATGCAGTCACCACTTCGTCGAAAGTTACCGCACGGTACCCGGGGTTGTTTACATCCGGCGAAAGAGAGAGTGTTTTATTCAACGGGCCCATAGCGCCTGCCACAAAACGTGGCTTATCAGGGTTTTGTTTGGTAAACGCATCGGCGGCGCGGCGTGCGCATTGAGCAGCAGCCACATTCAGTTCATACGCCAGTTCCTGCATGTCGTAATCGGCCTGGGCAATAGAAGTGCTGCTGAACGTGTTGGTTTCAATAATATCGGCACCGGCCTCCAGATATTGGCGGTGTATGCCTTCAATCATATCCGGTTGAGTAATGCTAAGCAAATCATTATTGCCTTTTACGTCGGTATGCCAGTTTTTAAACCGTTCGCCCCGGTACGTTTCTTCGGTGGGTTTATGTTGTTGAATCATGGTGCCCATGGCGCCATCAATAATCAGGATGCGTTCCTGCAGGCATTCGCGTAATGATTTCATACTAACCTTGTGGTTTTCCGTTTTAGCGGATGAAAAATAAGTTCAGGTGAGGTATAAACGATAATCTGTACGCGGAAGTATGCGATAAGGTCGTTTATTAGTTCATTCCTGATTGAATGCAGTGGATGAACAATAAACAAATCCGCCACTGCACATGCAAATCTATAAAAGGAAACGGTAATATCAAAATGCCGCTACCGTTGAGTTGGGTTTTATTGGGCGTTCCCCCAACAAAGTTGGGGGTCGGGCTTTCCGTTGCAACGCGCCTGCGGCGGGTTTCCACTGCAATCCCTAACGCAAAATCCCGCGCGTATCGAAGTTTATGATATTATAAAACGGTTTGAACGTGTAACAAAATACATCTGCGCATAACTGTGAAAATAATCCCCGCCGCAATGCGGGATACAGATGCTCTTTTTCCCTTGATGGATTTTGTTCCCGCGAAATACCGCAGAAAAAACCCACACAGAATAACGCAAATTCTTTCAAAGCTGTTCATCGGTTATCAGCGAATCAAATCCGCACCACTCGGGATAAAAAATCATAGCATTCCTTTCTCTTCCTTTTACCAGATGAAAAAAGTACATCAAATTTTTACAGGAACTATGTTTTTAAAACCTAAGAACTTTGTATGTAGTGTTCTACCGGTATACGGTTACTGATGCTTTTGGCCAGCGTGAGTTCATCAGCATATTCCAACTCACCTCCAAAGGCAATACCACGGGCAATGGTTGTAATCTTAACCGGTAGGTGCGTAAGTTTTCTTCCAATGTAATAAATGGTCGTATCGCCCTGAATATTCGGGTTGAGTGCAAAAATGATTTCGGCCTGCTGTATGTTGGTAACACGCTCTACCAAACTGTCGATTTGTAGTTTATCAGGCCCTACACCATCTAAGGGTGAAATGATCCCGCCCAATACATGATACACCCCATTAAACTGTTGTGTACTTTCAATCGCAATCACATCCCGAATATTTTCAACCACACATATTAATGCATGGTTGCGCAACGGATTGGCACAAATGGTACAGGATGGCGTATCGGAAATATTATGGCAAGAGGCACAAAAACGAATTTCGCGACGGAGCGCAGCAATGGCATCACTGAACTGGTTTACTTCGCTCTCTTCACGACGGATAAGATGCAACACCAACCGCAACGCGGTTTTCTTGCCAATGCCGGGTAATTTGGCAAACTCATTGACGGCATTTTCAAGCAGTGCAGAAGAGAAAATCATGGATGCAAAGTTAAGGGTTATGCCTTGTTTCAAGATATTGTGTGGCTACCGGCTTTTATTTTTCAACTCTTAATATTAATATTGCCAGCACTATGAGTTATTTCTTCAACCGCCTGGAGGTGTACACCCTGTATTTTCTGGAATACGTGAAACACGGAGAGTGGAGCGCCCTGGTGAACGCCTTCCGTTTTATGTTCAGCCGCAAATCACACTGGCGTGGCGGACGCATCCGTTCTTCCATGGGCGTGTTTGATACCCGCAAAAATTCGCTCGACTTTCAATACGTGAATTATGCCTACGAAATCCAGATTAAACGGTTCATAGAACGTGAGTCGTTCGACGTATTCCTGGATATCGGTGCCTGCCTAGGAGAGTATTGTATATGGCTGGGAAGAAAAGGAAAAAGATGTTTTGCCTTTGAACCGGTGAAAGTGAGTTTTGATATGATAGAGCGCAATATCCGCTTGAACGAAGTAGGACAACACGTGAAAGCATTTAATTACGGGTTAGGACTTAAACATTCTCTGGAATATTTTGAAATGGATATCACCAATCCCGGATCAAACCGCAGGGTAGATGCACCGGGCGAACACACCGAACGTTTTGAAATCAACGCGCTGGATGATACACTGCATGAATTGAACCTGAAAGAAACAGATCGGGTGCTGATTAAAATTGATGTGGAAGGTATGGAACTCGACATGTTGCATGGTGCCGCGGGCTTCCTGAAACGCTTTCCTCATATCGTATTAATCATCGAAGAAAAGTTCAGTGGTGAAAGCAACATTCGAAACGGATTGAGTACAATCGCCGATTTTGAATATGGAAAAATTGATGAGCACAACATCTATGCCCGCAAGCGTCACTCTTTATAAGTTGATTTCCTGATCGGTTTCCCAACCGGCCCGAACAGATAGTTTCAGCGAAAGCGTAATGGCTTTTTCAGGTTGTTGCTTCAACTCGTAATTCCCCGGATCCCACACCCCATTGGCATTATCATCATACAAAATTCTGATGTCGTACGAACCCGGAGGAAACAAATTGTTTTTCCATTCATTGCCGGTGACGGGAGCGGAAAAACTTACCTTGTTGTTTTGTACAAATTGAATAACAAGATTTTTCTCTTTCGGAATATTATTGAACCGAAGTGTTACAATTCCATAATCGTTTTCGGTAAAGGTGGTGAATTGCAAAGTATCGGCCGGAAGTGTATTGCCCAAGGTGTCTTGTACCAGATTTTCCGGAAGAATAAGTTGATAGGCCATACCCGGCTGTTTGTTGAAGTTGGCCAGCAAACGTGTACGCGTACTGTCGATTTCAATTTGTACTTCTACCGGTTTATCGGTGCTATCGGTTAAGAGGAGTGTTGCCGTATCATTCAGGATAACAGGTCTTGAATAATCGAGCAACAGCGTTTCCAGCAGGTTGAGCCGGTTATTGGAAAGGTTGTTTTGCAGTTTCCACACCTGATTTTTTTTCGGAGTGGTTGTGGTGATGGGTTTTTCAACCTGCTTTTCCTGTTGATAGGCCAATAAAGCCAGCGCTTCCGGTGCGTACGATGGAATCACCGTTTCATCGCTGAAAGCAAATGTTTCCATTACCTGATTATATGTTTTACCTCCATCCGCATCTTTCAATGCATATACCCTGAAAGGCGTTTGTGGCAGGTTGCTGAATTGAAAGGCACCGCCACCACGTACACGGGTGATGTAATCCGGCTTTAATTTTCTTACTGCCGAATCATGAAGATGGCTATATAAATACACCATGAGGGTTGTATCCGGGAGCCCGCTTTCGGCCAACAACACATTGCCGCTGAGTTTGAATGAGTCAATGGTGTTTCCGGTGCTGAACACATAGGAGAAATCTTTGAGAATATTTCCTTCGTTGTAATCTGTAACCGCATTGCCGAACTGGATGGAGTATGTGGTATTCGGTTTCAGGGTGTCGCGCAAACGCACCACCATCGTTCTTCGGTTAAACGTCACCGTTGGGTTTTTGCCCGGAAGGGGCGATAAGATTACATTATTGAAGGCATCCTTTACATCCAGGTATTCATTGAAAGTAAAGCGGATGGTTCTGTCGTTGAACAGCGTACTTCCATCGGGAGGCGTAACTTCAACCAATACGGGTGGCAGCGAATCTTTAGGGCCACCGGTAGGCATACCAATCTGCGCACATCCGGAATGAAAGGTACTGAGGGTGTATAACATCAAACCTAAACCCAATAAAAACCAAACCGGACTTTTCATTTGCTGAACGTATGTTTATACGAAGTTATAAAAGGGCAGCCAGATACATGTACAATTGATATGCCATCGTTATGTTTCTTCATCTTCTTCCATCAGTTGATGTAATTCAACAGCCAATTGGTTGTCTTTTACAAAATTGCACCAGTGGCAATCTTTTTTTCCGCAACCGGTATAAAAATCGCGCTGTTGAATTTTATCCCAAACCTCTTTGATCTGATGCTTGACTGTTTCCATGTCGGCCGGAGAAATAACAATTTTTTCTTTACGGTAGTTTCCGTTTTTGTCGGGTTCAATAAAATCGAATTCGGTGCTCACTACTTTCCAATCGTGCTGATGGTAATCCACCAAAATTTTATAGAACACCGCTTGCCTCCAATAATCGCCTCCCTCAGGATTTTTAGCATCTGGCGATTTTAGTTTAGGCAAGGCCTTTTCAATATTTCCTGTTTTATAGTCTACCACATTAACTTCTTTCCCGTTGAATTCCAGTTTATCAAGCTTTCCTTTCAGCGGCACATCATTCACTACAACATGACGAATGTTTCTTTCTACCGCCACTACTTTATTCCAGGTATGGATGTATTTATCGTAATAATTTTTCAATACATCATGTCCGTATTCCATTCTGCGGTTGAAGGCTTCTTTAGTGAAGTTTTCGCGGTGTTTGCGCATGTACCATTCAAAATCGCCTATCATCTCGTCTGAAGAAGGAAACTGTTCTCCGGGATGGGCTTTCATTTTGGTAAAGAGTTTTTCAACTGCATAATGCACGGCACTTCCAAATTCAGTATTTTCATTTTTTCCGGAGGGGATGCGCAACAGGTTTCGGTAATAAAATCCGAGCGGACATTTAAGATAGGCGTTCAAGGCAGTTACGTTCATCACAAATTTGCTGAGTATTTGGCTAACGAAAGCTTCTTCGGTTTTTTCAATCTCCGGTGCCAGTTCAGAAAATTGCAAGTGATTATACTCGAGTATCTCTTCATCACTCAGGGTAACGGTTTGAGTAGGTAATGCATGTTTTTCCAGAATTTCAGCGAGGAACATGGTAGGTTCGAGTAATTTACCATCGTTGCGATAATTGGCATACGACAAATGTAGCTGTACTTCTGCACGTGTGAGTGCAACGTAAAACAACCGGCGCAATTCTTCTTCACTCGTGCTTCCCGATGCGGCGCTGAACATGGTGTCGGGGAGTTTATATCCTCGGTCCGATTTGTTTTTCTTCTCCCAGAACACAGCGTTTAGTCCGGCAAAAAACACATGTTCAAATTCCAGTCCTTTGCTGCCGTGTGCCGTGAGCAGGTTCACCGCTTTATCACTACCGGTTACCTGTACCAGCGGAATGGGCAATCCCTCACTCTTCATGAGTGCTATCATGCTCATCAGTTCATCAAGGTTCAGGAACGGATTGCGGGTGTTTTCCTCTTTTATAAAATCAAACAGGGCTGTCAGCAGTTGCATCAGTTCAATCTTGTCATTGCTTTTCATGATGTAACTCAATACACCTGCCTGGCGCATCATTTTTTCGAATAATTGTTGCAGGGTGAGGTTGGGCACATCAGCAATCAGTGATTCGAGCATCTTACTCACGCTTCCCAATTGAGGATACAGGCCGGCATCAAACAAATCTTTTGGAGGTTCTTCCTGTTTTTCAGCGATGAGTTTGCGGATAGATGCGGCTTCACCACTGTATTTTCGGCTATTGGCCTCAACAGTTACTTTGGCAATTTCAATGGGTGGTATCTGGTAAAAATCGAAATGTAAAATTTCAAATAGCATTTCATCACCCCCATAAGGCACATCATGTTCAGCATTCAAATAACTGAGTAGGGTGATGATTTTATGGATGAAAGGATGTTCAAGAATATTGATAGACCTTTTGGTATAAAAAGGAATTTGTTTCAACCGGAAATAGCGGGAGAGTTCTTCACCGTATTTATTCTCCTTATAAATAACAGCTATCTTCTCCGGCAAGGTGCCAGACGCTATGCGTGCGGCAATTTGTTGTGTAATCCAAATCATTTCTTCCTTAGCCGAATTGCATATAAAAATTTCCGGTGGATGTTGCAGGTGTTGGATGCGGATGTTGGAAGATTGTAAATCTTTGCTGAGTCCGCCAATTTGTGTAACAAGCCTTTCCGTGTTTTTATCAATCAGTGTTTTGCTGATATCGAGTATGGGTTGTGTACTACGGTAGTTGTTGGTCAGGACGATTGTTTTCAGGTTATCCGCATACCGGTGTGCAAAGAGCAGCATGTTTTCAATATTGGCACCCTGAAAACGGAAGATGCTCTGATCATCATCACCCACCACAAACACATTGGGGTTATCCCAGTAATGAATCAGCAATTCCACAATCCTGTTTTGCGTGCCGCTGGTATCCTGAAACTCATCTACCAGTATATGTTGAAATTTCTCCTGGTAGTTTGCCAAAACCTGTGGATGTTGTTCAAACACACGGATAACCCAGTTAATCATGTCATCAAAATCATACCGGTTTTTTTGTCGCATCATCTCCTGAAAGCGATCAAACTCCATAACGGCAGCGCCTAAACGCTCTGCTCGTTGAATCTCTTCTTTAACCTTACCTTCTTTTAAATCACCTGCATTGAATTGTTTATATTTTTTCTGATACCTGAATTCAGGCCGGTCGGGCAAGCTGTCGATGTATTCTTTTATTTTTCCTGTGATGTATTCCGGTGTCCAACCTTCCCGCTTCATGGTTGAGAACAGTGAGCGGAGGTGTGGGATTTCATAATACACATTGCCCCTGTATCTTTTCAGCGGATGGTTTTTAGGCAACTGATCAATCAGTGTTTTAAACAACTGAATGGCTTCCAGCTCTGAGATTGCTTCGAGTGCATTTTTTTCAAACAGGTTGAGGTTATCCTGAATGACATCATTACAAAATGCGTGAAAGGTGTAAATGTTCACCTTATAGGCATCTGCCCCAATAAACTGTTGCAGTCTCCGGCGCATGGCCACTGCACCCGCATCGGTATACGTAAGACAAAGAATATTTTCAGGTAAGGCATCGGTTTCCAGTAATATCTTTCCAATGCGTGCGGCAAGGATTTGTGTTTTACCGGTTCCGGGTCCGGCAATTACCATCACCGGTCCTTCGATGCTGTCAACGGCTAACTGCTGATTTTTATTAAGTTGATTGTATGTTTCTTTGAATTTTTCTTCTAACCGTTGCGGATGAGCCTTCATAGAGTGAATGATTGATTACAGTAAGTTTTAAAATTACTGAATAATCCGTATCATTTTTCTAAAGCAACATCGCATTAGCCCGGCATGCGGCCAATGTATTTTTCAATCTGCTTAATTTGATCTACAATTTGAGGAGTAGTAGGTTTGAATGATTTTGCCTTTTTAAAATAATCTTTTGCAGCGCGGAATTCTCTTTTGTTCATCATGATGGAACACAGCTGAAGATACGCCACCGCATTGTTTTCATTATCCGGTAAACCGGCACGTATGGCCTGGCGGATGTAGGCTTCTCCACCTTTGAAATCACCTTTTTGTAAACAGAGCATACCCAATTGTAATTTGTTAGGGCCTTCTGCTTGTTTGGTGAGAGAGCCGCCGCCTAAATCTAAACTTTTACGCATGTGTTTTTCAGCGGTATCCAGATCGTTATCAGCCATTGCCAGATTGCCTTTGATGGTATAATACACCGATCGAACCGGTTTGATGAGCAAACCCGGAAACTTGATACTGTTAACAACCCGTTTGGCTTCTTCAATATTTCCTGTTTCCATTGCATCCTGAATCAGGCGCATCGGACCCAGGAGGAAGTGTCCCAGTAACATCACCAGAGCCAGCAGGTATAGGATGAACGAGGGCCAGAAACTCGTTTGATAATTCACAAATATGGCCAGTGCAAGCATCACAATGCCCAGGGGCAAACGGTAACGTATGAATAACGACATCCACTTCATAACTCTTTCGAAATTTGGGTGCAAAGATAGGAAGGTTGAAACAGATGGATGGAGATGAATGTTAGTGTGTTTCAGGTGCAGTATATGCCGGGGATTTAGTTCAAATCAAACAGCATCCACCTCCGGTTCCGGTTGTCTTTTAAGCAGTATGAAGAGTATCGGGATGTTACCAGTTTCGAATCATATTGGCCACGCCGTTTGATTTCGATTTTTCGAGATAATCAATCAGTGCCGAATGGCTCAGGGTTTCCGTTTGATTTTTCAGTGCACTCCAAACATGTTGTACAGCCGGTTTCCCTTCGGCATCGTAGATATCGGCAGCAGCCTTATGCCAACGGCTTTGGTACCAGCCATAATTTTTAGGGTGCTGGCTTGCAATTTCTTCGTATCTGTTGTGTACATCGTTCAAACTGGTATATTTAAAATCTTTAGAACCTCCGGCGATCACCATTTGAGGAAATACCGTGAGGGCGGGAAGTAATTGAGGGGATTGTTCGGCGATATAGGTATGTAACATCATATTGACAAGCAGCTCGCCCATCCATTTTCTTTGTGTTTGAATACCGGCCTGAAAGTGAAAAGCATGCCCTAACTCATGAATAGCCAGCAAATCGAAAAAAGGTCGCATGCTCAGGGTGCCGTCTTCGGTTTTATACGTGTTTTGAATTTGCGTTGCCAATGCTTCAGGCAATTCATTCAGCGGCGGAATAAAACTTTTCCAAAGGGCATTATCGTGCGCAGCTACTACCAACTCTTTACTGTTTTTATAATGCGGCATACCCACCACCGGCATTTTGGTATATTGCGGCCAGTCGGATTCAGACAACACCAGCAGTGTAACCTCAGCGCGGCTATTGAGAAGCTGCTCAAAGTACTCCATAGCGTGTTGTACCTGTTGTGCAATGGCTTGGGCTCTTGGTTCGTACCCATTGCTGTAAAACACTTTAAGTGAGGTTGTGCGGAGCGATAGTAAATTTTTGTAGTCCTGTGCTTTAATGTTTTCAACCATAAAAAGGCTGCACATCAATACAATCATTATTTTTTTCATGGTGATTATTTTTTATGTAAAATTCATCTTTCACCGATTGAAAAAATAGTATAAAAACGACATTTATAACCGAAGCCCTATCTGCATTTTAACCGGTTGTTCTTCCAGCATTTTTTCTACCTGTTTAGGTGTGGTGCCAGCGAATGCTTTGAAATCGCGGATAAAGTGCATCTGATCAAAATAGCCGCACCGGTGTGCAATGTCGGTCCAACTTAATTTTGTGTATTCTTCCCGCATCCGGTAGGCTTTGGAAAAACGTATGATTCGTGCGAACAATTTAGGGGGAAGTCCGATTCGTTGCCGGCTCACCCTTTCAAACTGACGTACGCTAAGGCAGGCGAGAGATGCAATTTGTTCAATGGATGTAGATGGATTCTCTTTAAACAGTTCGAGCATAGCCATATCGAAAGGCAGTAAAGGTTTCATTCGGTCGAGCTGACTCAGCAAAAACATTTCAATGATATTTTTAATCTCAAGATTGTGATGGGCAAGGTGTAGTTTTTCGTTCACCGTTTTCATTTGTTTGCCAAATACCTCTTCGGCATCATAATGTCCGTCAATGAGTTCATGCATAGGTACACCGATGAGCCGGTACAACCCACCGGGATGAAAACCTACACGAACAGCGCGGTGATGGCGGTTGATATCAATACTCACACTGTTCAGTTGCTGACCTACAATTACGCTGTTCGGTTGTTCCTCAAAATTATCCGAACCCCATTTCCTGACTTTAATTTTATCACCAATGTAAAAAAAGAGAGAAGGTTGCGGTGTAGGAGGATAGGTGCACACTTCATTGGCATGATGATTATGTATTTGATAATTCACAATCATGATGCATTGAATCCATTCCTGTAACAGGGGGTGAGGCTTGAAAAATTGTATATCCACCGTTCTTCCTTTACAAATTGAAGCTACGTTTTTTTTTATTAAACATGAAGAAGGAGGGGGGTACTGCATCATTCGTACAAACGAACAGGTATTTGTGATGAGTGAAAGGTTCAGGTATTCTATGTTGGGTGAAATGTTTTATTGAATTTATCAAGGTTGAATCCTGGTTGAAACCCATTTAACTTCAATCCGGGGCAACGTACACGCCAACATAATCCGAACAATCACTTTGCCATGCCTTCGTTGTTGAATATGTCACATTTCCATTGGAATGTTATAATCATGCGGTCACTTGGAGCCGAGAGAATGAAGCGCTGCTCTATGGTTTTAACTTTTGAGCCATCTTCTTCTCAAGAGATTACAGCACTTCACATACCCCGCAAACTCCCCATCCGGGGCATTGTGTGCATCAACTTTTTTCACGAACTTTAAAATGGGCTTGAGGGTGTGCCGGCCCTAGGGGAGGAAAATGTATAATTGAACATTAAAACGTCGTATAATCTTCTTCGTTAGGATATCTTGTGGTTCCATTTTTTTGTTTTTATGCCACCTCTTCGTGGTTGAATATGTCACATTTCCATTTGGATGTTATAATCGTGCGGTCACTTGGAGCCGAGGGAATGAAGCGCTGCTATATGTTTTTTAACTTTTGAGCCATCTTCTTTTCAAGAGATTACAGCACTTCACATACCCCGCAAACTCCCCATCCGGGGCATTGTGTGCATCAACTTTTTTCACGAACTTTAAAATGGGCTTGAGGGTGTGCCGGCCCTAGGGGAGATTATATTGGTTTAGCACAAAACGACCAGATGTAATAGACTATAATTCTATTTTCATCACCATAACATTACCCATTTAACCCCCATCCGGGGCATTGACAGGAATCAAAAATTTTCAGAACTTTAAAATGGGCTTGAGGGTGTGCCGGCCCTAGGGAGATTATATTGGTTTAGCGCAAAACGACCAGATGTAATAGACTATAATTCTATTTTCATCACCATAACATTACCCATTTAACCCCCATTCGCAGCATTGACAGGAATCAAAAATTTTCACGAACTTTAAAATGGGCTTGAGGGTGTGCCGGCCCTAGGGAGGAATACTTTTTTCAAGCACTTGGTATAAATGACTATAATATTTATTACCTTATCTTCAGCGTCCCCCTATACTTCATATAATACTCTGATATTAAACTTCCGATAATACAGCACGTTGAATATTCAATCGTCAGGGTTCACAAATGCTAAAAATGTTTGCATTGCAACACATCTGCAGATTAAATATACCGAAAATTGTAATGCCGACAGATTCATCTATCGGTTTGAAGTATCCCCGCAGATTCATCAATCGAAAAAGAAAATTGTGAAGCCGACAGATTCATCTGTCGGTTTGAAGTATCCCCGCGGATTCATCAATCGAAAAAGAAATTTGTGTAGCCGACAGATTCATCTGTCGGTTTGAAGTATCCCAGCGGATTCATCAATCGAAAAAGAAATTTGTGTAGCCGACAGATGAATCTGTCGGCATGAAGTATCCCCGCGGATTCATCAATCGAAAAAGAAATTTGTGAAGCCGACAGATTCATCTGTCGGCATGATGCATCCCCGCGGATTCATCAATCGAAAAAGAAATTTGTGTAGCCGACAGATTCATCT